>JAABUP010001189.1_pt1 | contig 54978 bp, 35 predicted proteins | sample 5559201 | NCBI WGS metagenome assembly JAABUP01 (sample SAMN10711887, study PRJNA513373) | rock metagenome | isolation source: Antarctica rocks | place: Antarctica | reverse complement strand
GGGGCAGTACTGCCCCCAGTGGACCCCTCAACTTTTAGAGGTGGGTAGTACTCGTCGGGGCAGTACTGCCCCTAGTGGACCCCTTAACTTTTGGAGGTGGGTAGTACTCGTCGGGGCAGTACTGCCCCCAGTGGACCCCTCAACTTTTAGAGGTGGGTAGTACTACCTCGACGAGTACTGCCCCCAGTGGACCCCTTAACTTTTAGAGGTGGGCAGTACTGCCTCGACGAGTACCTGCCCCTATAGTGTGGACCCTTTAACTTTTAGAGGTAGGCAGTACGACGAGTACTCGTCGAGGGAGCACTCGCTACATAATATCTTAAATCCAGAATTGGCTGTTTATATATAGAACTTCTAAAGGCAAAGATATGCATTCTTAAAGTATTCTCGTATTACGATGGAAAACCTATCGACTAAGGACCTACAGATATTTCGAGAGAAGAGCAGGACCTTTTACGGATCGTTCCGAATACCTCTTAATAAACTCGAGCATTAAAAGCTCCCCAACAATTCAAGGCAACGTGACGGGAAGAACGTCGCGAGGTTGCTAGAAGTGTTTTAGGCGGAAGACTGCCAGCCTCGAGAGCCTAAAAACCACGTGCCCGCGCTAGTATCTCGATCCGCTCTACCCTAAAATACCCGCTCCGGCGGGGTCGGTGGTGTCTTCGAAGAGCCGAAATAGTTCCTCCCAGAGTCCCCTCTAAGAGTCCTATACGGAAGACACCGCCTAGAAGCGGCACGTAAGTTCCTCTAAGGGGCCGATAGATAGTGGGTTATAGATCTCTATTCGGATAGTACGACAGTCAGCCTACGATTCACTAGCACGTTTACTAATACTTCTAGACCTTAACTCCCTTATAAAGAATAAATTGCGAGAATAAGACCCCAATGCTTTAAGATGGTATAACGGGGATATAATTCGGCAAATACGACTTTCTACGCTTACGGACGACTCTTCGAGAAGAGAGAGATAGCTCGCTAGGCTTTTAAAAAGCAAGCGAAAGTATCTCCTACGACTAGAGGCATTACCGGGGACATTCTTAAAAAGCTTAGACGACCTTATCCCGTTTATAGGTCTATAGCCGCCTATATAACTAGGTATATTCCCTAGACTATAGAACTTATATTACCCCGAGGTTTAAGACTCCTCTTTAATGCCTCTTCGCTTTCTAACGAAAATCTAAGGAACTAACTCGTTATTTACGCCGGATTAGAAAGACGTGGACTCACATTATCGGAAATAAAGAGAACGACTAACTTCAGCTTAATACCAATACAGTTGCGATCCTATAAGGCCGGTGTCCCTTTCGATCGACTAAAGATTATGCCTTCGTTCGGATACGAATGCTCGCGGGTGATATCCTCCCCGCGGTTAAGGACGACAACCGACGGTCGGATATCTTCGACCGCATCTACTCGGTGGAGCATATAATCTCATTAATATATATATGTGCCGAAGATTCGAAATGGCTAGAGCCTAGAGTTAGAATTCTAAAAGAGCTTCTACCGAACAACGGCAGAGGCTCGATAGCGGAATAATTCCGCGCTCTCCACAACGGGCAGGCAAATATGAAGCTATAGACTAGTGAATTTACCTCCGAGGATCGAACGTTACCTTTAGGTAACTCGTTCTAGCTATCGTACCGACAGGTCTTTCTCTTTAGTCTACGCCACTTTCCCGCGATGGATGGCCAGGCGCCCCGAAAAGATGTCGCTAAATAGAGCAGTTCACATCCGGGAATACAGCAACGATAGTAGCACGAGCTCTCGTCTCTCGCGTCAGAGAGCGGATACCGTAGGCTCCGTCGAAAATACTAAGATCGCAAAGCCGCGGATGCCAAGGCAATTAAGGACTGCGTGCGGAGCATCTTACCGCTAAAGTACTATCAGATCGATTCGGCACGTATACGTCGAATAGTGCAGCTCAACTACCAGCTTATAAGCGACATCCCGTACGCCGAAAGGATGAGAGTGGTTCCTAAATTAACATCAGACTATGATATCTACGGATTAAACATTTCCGATCGATACGGTAGACTATACGACTAATCTTTTTAATCAGATCAGGAAAGCCTCTTTCTCGATTACATTTACTCGAATTCTTACACCCGCGTTCCCAAGCGTTATCTGACATCTTTTACTATAAAAAGAGACTTCTTTCACAGTTTCTTTAGCTCTAAAGAAGACGATTTAGATCAGAAACCTCGTATAGAGATCCTTCGGGATAATATCGCCAAGGATAAAGGTGGGGACGAGGATGAAGATAAGGTAATAGGTGATAGAGATCGTATCACGTCTAATAAGCGGATAAATGCCGCCAAAGTCAACCTAGACGATAAAGATATCCGAATGGCGGGCCACTACCTTTCAACGTCAGGGGGCCTACCGGACACGAAGGAAGAAAACGAAAGCCAGCTCTAATCGTCCGGACCTCCACCCCCAATGGCCATATTCGGCCAGCAGAATCAGGGTCGTATTACCTCTTTTGCGGAGGCGTCGCGATTACTTTTCAGAACCCGGAGGGACGGAAGGAAGCGCTTATTCACCGTGCTATCGCCCATAGCGGACAATACCTTTCGTAAGCATTAAGCCGACTCTCGAGACGGGAATTCCATAGTCACCGCCCTAGAGCTGCCTTCCGATGCTCGTTTTATAGCGCGGGATAAGAATAAACGGCTAAAGATAACACCTCCGACCGCTATCCTCGACGCAGCCCGCTCCGAGCGACTCCAGATAGTGCTTATAGTTAAACAGCCTAATATTTAGGCACTTATTCGTCGATTCGAAGATCACGTAGAGCCTAAGGAGGAAATAGATGAGATTACTTAAACGAGCTAGAGTTACGATAAATGCGTTTTATTATCTCTTAATATAGAGCACCACTAATATCCCTAAGCGTCCCCAAATGCTAGGAGCGAAAGCCCGTTCGCTTTCAATATTACAACGCTTATATCACCTCTTCTACCTCCTTCACTCGTTCCTCGAAGTCTATAATATAGAAGCCGGGGAGGACCGCTAGTCCCTTAAAGTGGTTTTCTTCGGCAGCGAGCTTTCCCACTAACATTCCCTACACTTCTAGCATGCATTCTTTAATATCTAGTAATTTTACGTATTCCGGATCCGACTTAGACAACTCCTTAAGCCTTTCCCGCCGCTTCACCATATTTTCGTAGCGCAGCACTCTACTTTTTTAAATCTCTTCGTCTTAAGTGCTCGAAAATATTCGTTAATAACTTCTAGTCCCTAGTTCTATTAGGAGGTTTTTAGTTCCTCTAGTCGTGTTATATCTTATAGGTAAACGAGGGATCGAGGATAACGAGTAAGTCGATAACTTATTAGAGTGCATTATATGGGATATCCGAGAATACATAACTAAGTCACTATATATAGCTATAAAGCGGATGGTAAATAAGAGACTCTACTTCGATTTAATAGATCATCTTATCTTAATTCCCTTAGGATCGACTAGCATCCTCTTCTAATTACGGTATCCGAATTTATCTACGGCGTCCACTTCTGGCTTTAGCGTCCGTGCGAATAGAAGACGATAAGGATGCTTACACGGGTTATCCCGACCGACTAGCCCAAGTCTTATTATAACCTAGGCTCACAACGAGTGATGACGGCTATATAACTTAGGTAAAGGCAGTTAGTATCCTTTATAAAATTAATAAACGTAAAGTATCATCTATAAGGTTTCTTAACATAACACTTCTAGAAGCTAGATTAGATTGGCAGTAACCGAAGAACAGATTTCTATCTAGGCTGAACAGAACATAAATTAGAGTATATGCCCATTTCAGCGTGCTACCAGAGCCAACAGAAAGACAACCTCGCAGCGCACTCCACTAATAAATAGAGCTAAAATCTTCGTCGATATTACTACTCTCCCGCTTCACTACTCTACCCGACCGAGAAAGAGCAGGTATATCATCGATAGCCTTATCGACACCGCTAAAATCTAAAAGAGGCCGTAAGGAGATGCCAGATGCCGAACAGAAAGCCTATTAAGTAGATTTTCTCTCTTTATTTAGTCCACCTACACGGCTCACAATAGAGTATATATTAATAGCTGCCCAACAGATAATCAAGAGTAGCATACTCGCGATTAAGCCGAAGACAGGAATGCGCCAATAGTCATTTCTCTCCGCACATCAGAGCAACATGCCCACGAGAAAAGTAAATATTAAATAATCTAAGGTAATAAGAGGTACCTAAGCCAGAGCCAGGTCGTTCTATATTACACTTTCGTAACCCTTAAAGCCGAAGAGCAGTATACTAGTAAGCATAATTAATATCACGCTTATCGAAACTAAGATAACCAGGAGGCTTTCAGCGAAACGCAATTACCCGGAGGTCGCAGGGTGGAATTCGTTAAAGGTGAGTATAGCAAGGGATAAGCCACTTATAAGAGCAGAGATCAAGTTAAACGTCTTATAGAATCGAAGCAGGCGAGGGAAGACGTCGGAGGCTCCCGAGTCAATCTGACCATCTACGGGGAGGTATTAAGCAACGTCAGATAGATACAGTCGTACGACATACTATAAGAACCCGTCATTTTACAGTAGCAGAGACTCGCAAATATTAAGGTACTTACAACCTAAGTCGACTCTTAGTATAGTCTCCCTTAGAGATCTACGGCGTAAAATAGAGGTAAAGTTTCTTATTCGAATCCTCAACCAGCAAGAACGAATTTAAAGCATTAAAGAATTTAGGAAGAGATCACTTAAATACTAAATAGAGTTAACATTAAAGGTGAACAGCGATAATAGGAGCTAAACGGAGCTAAACAGCCGGTGATGGAGCTAGGCAGCTAGTAGTAAAGCAAAGCAGCCGGTAATGGAGAGGAGTCCAGACAGTTAGAACTGGATCTCTATAGCAAGCTGAGCAGCCTATTTATATACAGCTTTACGCACGTAAGCAGACTTAGAGTATACAGCGAAGTATAAATTAGTCGGTGACTATTCTAGTAGGGTGGCCCACGAAAACCTGCGTTCGCTCCCGGTCGGGTTAGTCAGCTGTCGCCGCTCTTCTCACCCACCTTGCCTCAGTACCTCAGACGTGCCAAGCTATAAGTGGCTTTCTGCTTATATAAAACCTGGTGCGCAGCACGTCTAAGTGCAAAACCGGGTATATTTACTAGAAATACCTTAACTACCGACGTATTTTTTCGACTTTTTTTTCTACGATAGCCTTGCTCCTAAAGATTATTCTCGGCGCGAGATCTCTCGATTTTACCGGGGGTTTCTATTAGTAATTTTAGAGAATTCGTGGTCATAAAAAAGTTCGCATGGGGGTTTCTATTTTTTTTGCCATAGAAATCGCGAAACCCGTTAACGAAAATAACGTTTCGGTTATAAATTTGCTTTACGCGTTATAAACCTACTGCGCGCACGAAATTTCGGGCGGAAAAGTCTTAATTAAGTAGGATTATCGATTCCCTAGCCCCGAGCATCGAAAAATCGAAGAATTTCGATCGTTAAGTGGTGGTTTCTCGACTTCGAGATCTCGTCGTGAAAAAAGTTAGTAATTATCTGACTGTAATCTAGAGTTCTGCGCTCAGACGTGCTGCAGGTGAGGTGTTGAGTCAGCCACCTCTTGGCAGCTAGCCCGATAGGGCTAGCCATAGCACGTCTGAGGCAACACCCACCACGCACCTTCGCGTCACCCACTGCTCACTCCAGCTCACTTTCGCTCACCCACTGCTCAGGCACTGCTCCTTCGTGCTCTCTTAATGTGCTATTCTCGTGACTCTTAGTGCATCCTGCCAGCTCGATCTCGTCAAGTTTAGACGGCGAACCCCAGCAGGATGGAGGGCAGCCAGAGCTGGCTCCCTAGGGTGCGAAACTGGATGCGAAGACGACGCCATGCCCTCTCCCCCGACTGTTGCGTATAAAGCCTTATCTGCTGCCCTCGCTCTTTCTATTTCGTCCCAAAATTTAGGCGCAGTGGGTTACCTTAGCATGGTGGATGCAATTGCGACGTACTAGTGGATTGTACCATATCGGACTTGTAGAAGCAAGTCGTGGAATACAGGCGTCTAGACCAATCCGTTCCATGGTAATCGTTGCCTTTTGGCAGAGTTCTCAATCCTTATTCTCGCATGGCATCCAATCCTGGCACGAGCATCCACTTCTGGCTCGAGCATCCACTTTTGGCTCGAGCTTCAGCATCTTCTTCAGGCTCCAATATCCGTTTCATATCCATGTCTTCTCAGCTATGGATGTTCTACTAGATCCACTACTACCTCTCCCTAGTCGGTCTCAAATAAGAGAGGCTTAGCAGTGTATAGCCCAGACGTTCATTCGCAAAGCCCTTCTTAAGTACAAGGCCGATTGCTATTCTAATGTCGGCGCGGACCGAAACTCCACAATCCACGTGTCTTTAATCACGTGCCATTTAGGTCCTTAAAATATGGCTCACGTTTCTAAATTAAACGCGACCGAGATGTGGTCGTGACAGGCAGCGGGACTCGTTCCACTAAGCCACCATCCACTTTTGGCTCCCTCTTAAGCATCCATTTCTAACAGGACGAGGAGGGGAGCCAGAACTAGATGAATATAGGGACTTAAGAAAATTCGTCGGACGACAACAATAGAAAATAATTTATCGATCGAAGGTGGAAACACCACACCTCCTTCCGAATCTTCCCTCAACCTTAAACAAAATGGAACAATCGAGCGTTGCAGGCTAAAAGCGAAGGCCTAGTATATTGTCTCTGCAACCTCCGAAGCTCAAACCACTGCAGCAATTAACTAAACACCGTGAGGCGGGCCTGCCGCGCACTCCCTACCCCCTGCCGAGCAAGGGGGGTAAGCGATCTATCTCGTTCAGCGAACAAGATGATTCTCCGCGGGAAGGAGAGGCAAAGAAACGCAAGATTGCTGGAGAGGGAGGAATTCTGAGCACGCCACCTTATCTGGCCAGTTTTCCTTCACTTAAGTCTCGGTATCCTCCTGCCAGTCAGTACCGCGTCATTCCTCCGGTACGACTAATAAAAGCATAGGAATCGATTCTCGACTAGATTAACTGGTCTAAAGTGGTGCAGGAGGCAGGAGGGAGAGAAAAGCCTAACACTTATCGAAATGTCTTTAAAACGATTATGCATTCCCACATTAAGGAACTGCTGAAACAAGAAGACTACGGGAAAGACATGAAGATCGAACTTAGTAAACGAGATGATAGAGATACCGATACCGAGAGTAGGAATGATAGCAGTAAGGACGGTGACGGGGATGGCTTTCGGCATTTAGAGGATAACACATTTTTGGAAAGCGACGAGAGTGGGTATGGGAGCGAGGATTATACAGATGACGAGACTAATGATGAGGAAGACAGCGACGATGAGGATCAAGTGGATGATGATACTGAGGTGATTGATAATTAGGTTTCGGTCTAGCCAATTAAAGGACGTTACTTATTTGGCCTTTCGAAGAATGATAACTTCTACAAGGTGATTAAATAGTTGCCTCACCGCCAATGACACAAATAGCTACTTATACAAGGAAATTCCTAGTTATTTATACTGCGCTAACCAGCTGCAGAGGTGATCTCGGTATCACCGTCCAATCGGCATCAGCATTCCTATCCTTCTTTAACATTGCCTCTACGCATTTCAAAAGACCTTCTCTAGCTTCCTCGAAAGCTTTATTGTGGTTGTGTCGATGAACTTTTCTAGTACAATACTGGTCTACAATACCATCTAGCGGTTCTAGTAGTGATGCTTCTTTATCAAGGACCTCCGCAAGAAGTCGAACTGTTTCTTCGCTGGTATTGAGAGTGTATAGCACGCGCACGAGTGACGAGATCATTTGTTCAAAGACCGTCCGCCTGTTACTGATATCTTGACCATTCAAGATAGCATCCATATCCGCTAAGTAGCTGCCCCCAATGGGCTGAGCGGTATCGTCCATAGTGTACGGAAGCAGTCGCTCGCGGCACAATAAAGTAGCTAGGGTCAGCGCAAACTCTTTAGGTGTTTGTTGAAGCCAAAGGTCTTCAATCAGCCGTTGATATAGATTCAAGCTCTCCTCCGATTTCATCCAATCGCTCAGCACTTCGAGGGTCTAGCCATAATACGTGGAACTCCAAGTAAGAAGCACGAGTATGTTATTCTCTTCTTTCCGAAGGGACGGAAGTCGGCGGTAAGTGTACTCACTATCTTCTATCAGCATTGTTTCCTCACTAGGCGTAGGATAGTGATTTACAAGTGGAAACGCATCTAATCGACTTGTCGTGCACCGAAACCGCACAGCAGTTGCGACGGGAGATTCTGGGCCATTATTAGCGTGCGCCAGCCTCAGCTTTAATAGCACTATACCAAGTAGTTGTCAGGAAAACCGACAGGCACATATACCATCATATAAAGGCCCCAGTCGAGTGTATTTAGTATGTCTAATTTTGAGTGTTCCGCGAAGAGTTTCGACTTAGAAAGCGCGCCCTGCATTTCTTCCGGGTCGAAGCGTCCAAATTAACGTGAACAGGATATGCCCAGAAAACTAGCGCAGAGGGACGCATTTTGGCTTGTCGTATAATCCATTCCGAAATTATGCTGTCGACAATCCACCTTACCATCGGAAAATTCAAGAAAGCTCCGGAATAATAAAATCATCTGCTACTCCAGTTCTTTTCGGATCCCGATGGGGAAGTCTACCGCCATCAATAGCCAGGATAAGTCTGTGTGACCGTTCCGAAAAGGTTAGAGCCAGTCGTTCTCGTCCCGCTCGAGAATGTCGAGGGCGGAAGGGGTGTCATATCGGTCACAACGTCTCAGACCAAAGTACAAGAGGTTTTGCGTGAAATTCTTAAGGATCCGAGGGTCGGAATGCTAGGCGTTATCAGCAGGTATGTTGGAAGATAGATGTGTGGAAAGCTTACTTGAATGTCCCAATTCAGGATTACTCTCTCAAGCTCTATCCCGAGGCCAGCCTTTCCGATAGCTCTTCGATAACATTCTGCCGGTCCATGTCCCCATCCGTTGCGGGTCACTTCTGCAGCGTTGTTGAGTGTGTTAATTCGAGCTCTTTTCTTGGCCTCCCAGATCCCGTGGATACGTATGTCCTCCTCAGCTGGCTCAAACGGATCATAATCGACAACTATTTTAAAATCCTGAAATTTCTCTAAGAGCACGTCGAGACATGGTGTTGCAACAACGAGTTCATAAGACCCAGCATGCTTGTGTTCCACAATGTGGGGGACCGTATTGATCATGATGCCCGAGTCCGAAAGGAAGCGATCTAAGTCGAAACCGTCTGGCAGAATTCTATCTATGAAGAAGCGAACAAGAGTCCATGGCCCGTCGCTGAAGTCGGGACGTGATTCTCTAGACTGACGCGGAAGCGTTTCTGTTGTCTACGAAAGGTTGCAAGATGTTAGCAAGGGTTTTCAAAGCTAAGAACCTAGGGCACATCACCTGTGCACCCGTTCCCAGTGAGCTGCAAGTAGTCTCAATTTCCTCGCTGATCTGGATGTCCTTGAAAGCTGACCAGGCGGAATTGGTCTCCGGCAAATATGACGCTGCATTCGCCATCACAACCATAGTAAGTGTAAGACGGTTTAGACAAGTCAGACGTGAGATAAGGCAACGAGAACAGCAGGAGGGGTTTTAAAGCAAAACATACACGTACTCTTAATAGCGTGATCCAGAGGCATGCAACCTCCGGACCGAGTGTGTCCCCCTGCGCGTGATATCGTACTCTAAGAACTGAATCTCTAGATAGGGGTGTAAGCTCCACCTCGCCTGGTAGCCTCACCCCATCCTGTTTGGAGAGGGGTAGGGTGTGATATGCCGCGCCATTTTCAGCCATGAAGGAATACAGCTTTCACGCGGACCGGGCTAAGCCCTTCGCGTTAGGACTAGGGGCTGATTTCCCGCGCTTAGCCGTTTGCTGTCTATCAAACGGTTTGCCATCTATCGAACGGTTTGCGACTTGTCTTGGCACTACCACATTTTGGGAACTTTTTCAACACGCTCTCGGGTATTGTCGACAGCTCCACGTTACCATACTTTACGGACGGAATCCTGGTTGGCCCGTACGTATGATAGCCTCATGAACGTGCATGAACCTGATCTCCCCTTAATTATGATATCATTCTAACAAAGTGAACCATCTTTACACTCAAAATGATTCCACGACGATCAGCGCGGACGGTAAAGGAGTTTGGCGTCGATGAAATAAGACAGAGGATTTAGTAGGTGATGATCACCTACTACGTTACGATCCCAACAAAATCGCACTCCCTACCTTTATACCTACCTAACTTCTCTCTTCTCCCCTCACAACAATGCTTTAACGGTCATCAATCTTCTCATCATTCGTGCCTGTTAAGCGAGGAGCGCAATAGCCATAGAGTGTTTCTGGTTAAAATCCTAGAAAGCTTCGGCGCTCCAGGTTCTCCCACTTTTCGGCATGACGTCCTTCAAGCGCTCAAGCGCTATGGAATCGTGTTCCTCCTCGAATATTCACAATATTCTCAATCCAATTCAATCGACCACGCCCGGTGGAGCCTCTCAACGAGGGAGCGATCTGTATCGTCCTTACCGCTCACCCTGTTTTAAATCGTCTCAGGTGGATTGGACGGACTCACTTCCTAGACAAGCCCAGACTGGAATATTAATCCATGGGTCCAGCCAAAAATCGTGTCCTCAAGCGACAGCTCTGCACGCGGCATCCTTAGGCCGAAGCAGTCGCCCAGAGACCGCCAAACCGCAGCAATATCCGTCTATCGTAAGAGAGGTCGACACAATGGAGCCCGGACCCTTCCCGTTGCCTCCTCTTTCCGCCTCTTCACCCAAGCCAAGGATGTCCAGCATAGAGGCCTTACAATCAGTACACTCACAGGATGCAAGTCGGCATACCTCGCAATCTTCTTCCAATCATAATAGTCACCTCTTAATTGCCCCTCATTATGGCACAGCAGCACCCCAGCAATCCTCAATGACCTATTAAGCATCAACTCATTCGGCGTCATTTCCAACACCGGTCGAACCGCTAGCCTTATCATCTCATAACGCCGTAGGCTCTCGGGCGCAGAGCAGCTACTCCTTTTAGACTCCCGACGGCCTCATACAGATACCTGTCGACCTGGAGTCTAGTTCGAGATCGAGCGACGAGAAACGAAAGCGCAACGTAGGCGCTTTAGCAAGATTTCGGCAGCGCCGAAAGGAGAAGGAACTTAAGAACGCGCACACTGTTGCCGAACTAGAACAAAGGGTTCGCGACTTAACTAAGATTTGTGAATTTTATCGCGAAGAACGAGACCATTTTCATAACTTAGTTAAATCAGGCGGCGACCCAAGGATAGGAGGCCTGCTGACACCATCTTCTGGCTTCTCCGATAAGTCGTAGAATCATTCAATGGCAGAGTGATCAAGGTCCTGGTGGCGAGCTCCGTGAAGTCCAGTCATGTATGATATTCCACGGGCATCGACACCCCGTAGCTATGCACTTCCAAGACAGGGTATCGTGTTAGATACGAGCTTGCACACCATGTAATTAAGTATTGCTAGACAGACCGGATGGCATAGAGCCTTAATATGTTTTGCATAATGCAGGTCCAAAGTCATCGCCGCAATAACACAACCACTCACTCAGATTGCACTAGTCTCCACCACTAGCCACCATTAGCCACCACTAGTCATCACCAGCCACATACTACCCACATATTAGGCAATCACCCCTCGTCGCCAGCTATCAGCAAGTTAACGTCGTCGGTCTGCAGCTTGGGCACGAGAAAAGACTGTATTAAGAATCTATTCGCTCACCGTCCTTTCTTAGACGGCCTCTGGATTACTCAGCGGCGGACATCAGGAATTGACACTGGATATAACACATCCACGTCCAACAGTTTAGGGGTCGCCGTGAGATGAAGTTAAGGGCGAATACGAACTCAATTCTTTGAGAGGGAGTCAGAAAGAGACCTTTTGTGGAATATAGTTCCCGACTTGAGATTGGCGTATATCATCTTAAGTTGCTTTTACGCCCTGCATCGCGCTTATCCTGGCCTTGCTGACTATTAGTCAGCCTCGCCATATGCCCTGCTCACATCGCAGTCTCCACCCCTAAGAAATTGATATTCACATGGACAGACACCTTTAAGGATGTTAAAGATGCTGAGCTAGAGCAGCTTATCATCGAGTGCCGTGGCGCACTGCATTCACTAGAAGCAGAACTTGCAGCTCGGCAGAACCCACGAGTGGACACCAAACTCGAAGATTGCTATGTAAGACTCCAGGAAAAAGCTCGGACGATCAAAAACATAGGAGCGCTGAGCAACAAGGACAGAGCGTCTTTAGAGGAAGTAGGTACATTCCTAGAAGCGCTCAGAAGTGGCCACATCGACTCTTCTCAAACTCGCGAGACTCGCAAGGGTGGTGCGATGTACGAACAGCTTTTATGGCTGATTTCAAGAGTGGCTGGCCCTACATATACTTTACTCCTCATATGCGGCGTGGCAAGACGCACAGTGGAAAGGTTGAACTCATTTCAGAGTGCAATCCTTATGAAACGTATGGCGCGATACTATAATTCGCTCTCAAGTCGTGCCCTAGAAGAGAAGGCAAACGACCTTGGCCTCTGTAAAACAAGTGCGGATCTCTCTATTACTTAATGACATTAACTGACTTGTACAGGTCCTAATGCGACCTTCCTACTTAAACGAGCCTCTAGAAAGCGCAAGCGCGGTGAAAGTGACAATGCGGGTCGCTCCATCGCGTGGACCAATCTTAAGTTGATCTCTCACGACGAGAGCATTCCGTCGAACGTCGGCGACAAATATCGAGAGATGGAGCAAGCAGGAGCAACCCTGCTCACCTCTTATCACCTTAGCGAAGTCGACGTGGTGAGCCCGCCCGAGCCGGGCTTCAACAGCGGAATCCTCACGCCCGTGTCGGATGCGACCAACAATGACGATATAAACGGCAATTTGGCTCTACCACGCAAGGTTGTGAGTAAGCGAATATGCATGGTCGATCCTGCTGCACAGAATCATTCTACGTCTTCAACTACGTCTACCTATTACAGTCCAGCCCTTTCTGGGCGCCTAAGTGCATCTATCTTCAGTGGCGTGGTCGACTAGGCAGGCACTTCCAGTTAAGACTCAGTGGCAATAACCGCACCTGCCTATCAATCTTACACCATCGATCCTGCTTCACAAGCTCTGGCAACACTTCTATCTTTCTTCGGCCAATCTAAGATACCGGAGCGTCTCCTAGAACGAGCCCGAGGGCCTTTATTGACTTGGGGCGAGAACGGAGAAGTTGCTCTTCAAAACGTCAACACTGTAGAGGTGGTCCAGAACAAGAAGATGTGTGAAAAAGCAGTTTGCGATCTTCACCAGCTTAAGGCTATTCATTTAGACCAATCGACAATTAAAACCAGGTACATTTCAGTAGACCCGCAGTTGCTGACGCGAATAACCCACGATAAGGATCACATGCGATGGAAGACTGAAGCGGTGAAGGTCGTCCTCTATGCCTTCCCTATGGACCGACGTTTAGAGCCTTTATACTCCTTCTCTATTGCGACGTCAATATTGCCTCTACTCAAACACGTCCTACCATTTCTAGAGGAAATTGATATTCAAAAGGCATTGCCAGCAGCATACGTCATCGAAGTTTGCTTATCAGCTTCATATTATTCAACGCTAGACTGGAAGAGTACCGTTATAGCGACAGCTGAGAGCATTGGGACACGCTTTCCGGTGGGCGTTTAATTACGAGAGAGAGTTAAATTACGAAAGAGGATCCTCTCCCGTATATCGTCGTGCAGATAGGGGTCGGAAGCGGAGCGTCTGGAATTTCCTCGTGCTGATCAAAGATCGAACGGCTATTACGGAGAATTTATGCTATTCAATGCCGACGTCTTCTTTGGGCGCCAGCAGCTCCAAGCTACACTTAATGAGCTTGACCGATACATGCCCTAGCACCCAGGAAATGTATCGACTCTAGAAACGATTCAGATTTGCGAAATGGGCGTCCTCCGTGGCAAAATTCACCATTTCTCCGGTCATTTCAAGGAGGCGAGGAGATGTCTCGAGCGAATACTGCATGCCGGACGACCCGAGGCATCCATGATGTGCAAGGCCATGGCTCACCTGGCTGCAGCATGTTGTGAATTAGGTGAGACTGTGTTAGGTATAGAGTACGCATCGGCACAATTAAATGATCTCACCATCTATCAGTCCCGAGAAAGCGGGAGCGCGAAACGATTGAGGCTTGCTTTAGCGTATGCCTACCTGATGCAAGGTATGTGGGTCATCTTCACTCAACCGACCGCTTCCGGCTATGCATCTCTACAGAGAGATATTCGACAAGGGTTCGACAAGGCGCACGAGCTCTTTCAAGTGCTTGCTCAATCTTATGAGAATGCCAGTGCCCTTAGTAGAGCTAGTAAGACCAATCGGTTCTCTGCGCTCTTGGGGCTGGCTTTGATTACACATATCAAAGATGACATGTATGGGGCCCGCGACTGCTACGACATCGCCTTAGACGCTGTAAGCCACTGTCAATGGGATGCCGGCTACGCCGAGGCAATCATTTACTGGTCTAAGAGCGTTATAATGCACAGTCTTAGGGAGCTAGAGGAGGCACGGAAACTCAATGGGCTGGCAGGAAAGTTTTATCAATGTCGCTCATATTTCTTCACGGGATTTAGAACTCTTTGGCCTAAGATTATCGGAACTTAGGTTACTCAGCAAGGACGCGAAAGGATAATCCCGCAGCAAGGATGGGAAAGAATAACCCTAGAGCACTCATAACGGAGGGCTTAAAGCATTTAATCATCTCTGACAGATTAATTCAATAGTCTTGACGCATCCCCTCGAAAAAGACTGTTTAAAAGGACGATCTTACTAGATTAGAACGTCACGTATCTTCAATTAAGCATATAGCGTCCATTATGTAAGCTGTCTTCTAAGCTATTCCAGAAATGTCATAGTGTCGGCTTAGCCCAATGACCCCTCTACCAGAGTGGTAGGTTATCGGATTGCCCACTTACGTTCCTAATAACGGATGAAGCAACGGTATTTTCCAGCCATAAACTACATGGTAGGTTAAATGGATCTTGATCAATGCTCATGTTTCTGACTTAAGAACAGGCCGCTTTAAGACTCCTTAACTCTCGACGTCGAGGACCCAGGCCCGCGACCGAAACTCTGCACACAGCGCCTGAGATGGTGGCTTTACCGTCGATACCGAGCATTGGTGGCGAACCTAGTGTTCGGGGCAGACCTAGTTTATTCGGGATGCTGAGATAGCTGGAGCAGCTTAGTTATACAGTACCAATGGACTCCCATTATGTCACTCGGACGTGGCTAACTCTGATCAAAAGACTACTGACATCAATCGCCTTAATATCATACACATAGCGGGGACCAAGGGAAAAGGCGGCACTTATGCATATATCGAGTGTCTCTTAAGAGCACACGGCCGAAGGACTGGCTTCCCGGCGAAGACTGGGCTTTACACTTCACCGCACCTCATCAACCCCGAAGAGAGAATTCGGATAGACTTTCGACCCTTAGACAAGGAGGTTTTCGCAAGATACGTCTCAGAGACCTATAAAGCTTTGCAATCATCTGCGGGGGATACCCAGGACGCCCCTCGATACCTTCAATTCCTTGCGCTAGTATCCTTTCACGCGTTCATTAAAGAGGGGGTTGACGTGGCAATATATGAAACCCATCAAGGTGGTGAATATGACGCAACGAACGTTATACCGAAGCCTATCGTGACGGCGATCACGCCCATCGATGAAGACCATATACATCAACTTGGCCCGTCTCTCGAGAATGTCGCCTGGCATAAGGCAGGAATCTTTAAAGCCGGCGCCCCTGCATTCTCAGCCCCTCAGCAGAATGCAGTAGCTACGGTGCTTCAGAAACGAGCAGCTGATAAAGGAGTTACGCTAGAATTCGTCGAGGTCTGCTCAGATCTCCCAGCTGACGCTCCACAGCTAAAGCCGGAGGTTCAGCTACTAAATTTCTCTTTAGCTCGGGCTGTTAGTAACAATTTCTTACGGCAAAGAGCGCCACAGGGCAATGCTATGCTCTCGTCACTCGATATAATTTAAGGATTATAAGCATTCTCTTAGCCAGGACGGTTTCAGTCAATTTCGGATGGCAATCTCGCATGGTTTCTCGATGGGGCACATAATAAACTCAGTCTCGGAATATGTGCGCGGTGGTTTACTTAAACGAGTTCTAATATGGAGCGGAATATGACCGGCTCGCTTATATCTAATGACATGCTAATGCCGAACAGCTCTATCTGTCAAGTCCTTATTTTTGGCCACTATTCCAGCCATCGAGATCAGGTCGCTCTCTTAGAATCCCTAGTTGACTCTCTCCTACAGCACCACATATCGATATAGCACGTTATTTTCATAATATATCAATACACACGAAGCGCAAGCAATGGTCCGTGAATCTCGCTATCAACGGAGACAAGACTAACTCGGTTCCAGATTCGCAATTCTCCCTTCTTAACAAGTACATGAAGCCTTGGGCGCGGGCCTATCCGCGATCTAAGATACAGAAAGTGCCAAGCATCGAGAGTGCTTTGGAGCTTGCGAAAGAGATTGGGGGGCAAGAGAATGCTACGCATGTTTTGATAACGGGGAGCTTACACGTGGTTGGTGAGGCTCTTCACATCCTAGATCGTTGAGGACAACATGAGTTCTTAATCACGCAAGGGTAAGGGTGAAGTTGGGGTTATATAATCGGTATCTCACGCCGGCGATAGTAAAGAAATCGTTAGGAAACTCAATCTTCGAGCTTTTGAGTAGACCAGGAGTACATGGACCTGCGGCTATAATGGTCTTCCTAGCGATGAACCTGCGATGATCTACTTCAAATCCTATGCAAACCCCTTCGTTGATGATAAGCTTTGTGACGTCTTTTATTTCCCCTTAACACGCCAAATTTTGATAGTTACTTCGGCTACCGCTTCAACAGCTAATGCTGAATGGATGTAATCAATATCCTTATAAAGCCATAATTCCTCCCCATTATTAAGCTTTCATGTGATCCTGCCGTCTGGAGCAGCTCTTGGGTTGATATCAGTCGATCCTTGCGCCCCTTCATCACACCCCTATAATTGTTCTCATTGATCACTTTAACCCACTACATCCGGTAAAAAAAGATAAGTAACTACTTCCATCCCACATTCTCGTCGCTTGCTCGGTAAAGGCAACATGGACTTTGTCCAGATACGGCATAAGTATAATCTTATTAATAACTTCAACGCGAACGCAGCTAAAGCTCCGAAATACCATCCCCCAATAATCGTATAATCAGAATGACTAACTATTTTGATTCCAAATTGAAGGTGACATGGTTGCGGCAGCCTGAAGATCACGTGACTTCGTTCCCAGCAACACATTTAAATCAACGACAGAAGTGATTGCTTAACTGGATGTTAACCCTCTTTAGGACTTCCTGATGCTCAGGAGGGTAGAATGCAAATTGAAGAACTATTGCAATGGCATTGTAGACGCATATTGCCATACGAATGCGCAGAGCTCTTTTGGAGAGCACAAGTACACCAATGCTGACAAAATGTACAATCAAATGAGCGACTGCGCCTACTCTCCCGCACTTTTAAGGAGCTCTAATTGGATTAAACAGTGCGGGAACAGGAAGTAAACGTTAACATAGATATGCCCGACGTTCAAGGCCCATGCGATACCTCAATGGGTTAGATATTCTATCCCGACTCATTGTACGAACAAACCTTTTCATCGGATGCTCGCGTGATGATGTCAGTACAATCCATTAAAGGGCGCCTTAGAAAACTCACCGTCAATAGTTAAGGCAAGGGATGGCGTTGCGTTGCAGCCAAGGAGTATTTGATACCCAATTCGTCTCTCCATTTCTCTAGCTCCTTTAGGACTACTGAAGTGGGGTCCAGAATGCTTATCGCCGGCTCAATGTGTTCGATCGTGATCGATCCGATGTTTGGTTAGACATGATCGGTGGATACTGATCAGCCTCCGTCACATGGCGAAAGCTGTCTTATAGCTCTTTCGAGCATCCACTATAGGCTTTTCGTTCGGGATCCATAAGCGGATGCTCTTAAGCATCCAAAACTGAGCCGCATTATTAAATGTACGCTGCACCCTCTTAACTGCTTTCCTTCGTTCCCTCCGCGAAGAAACGACAGCCGTTCCACATCTTCCAGAGCGACCCCAGTGCCCTGTCATGGACGCTTCGTCAGAGACTATAGACATTATACTTTCACCAGATATATTGTTCTGCTTCGTCAACCTCCTTGAGAAATCTTTTAATATCAACGCGGAGCAAGGAGATATCCTTATATCTAGCATTTGCTTTGCAGGCCTTAAGAACTACCTTTATCTGTTGATCACGAGAACCGATAAGCCCAATTTGCTCGAGGGAAAGCTTATTAAGCGCGGAAGATAGCTCCGCCAGTCTAGGCAGCGGAGAGTTGGGGGGTTGCTTTTCAGTGACGGACTCTCGAAGATTGGCCTCTGCCTATTCCATTCTGGAGGCCAAGGGAACAAACTGGGCGTTTGCCCAAACAATGAATTTCTTAGTCGCCTCGTCGATCCACGCTCGTCGAACTGTGCGGCCATATCTATTAATATTGCGAAGAGGACTACGGCACATAGGACAGTTCTTCAGCTCCGAGGTCGAAAACGGAACCGACCTCGACTTCAATCCGATAATCGCGTTCTCACCATTAGTGTCATCAGAGATGGTGTAGTATTTTACGATCTCCATATGGCCATCCATGCTTTCTAAAGTGAGGATGTGACCACAAGATGGTATGATACAAGGGCTTTCGTCTAGATTAATCTCGGCGTAGGTAGATCCCATGATATAATCAACCATCGTATCCTTCACCGACTTATCGGCGCACTTCTAACAGTATCGGGCCTCTAGACATATCTCTCCGCAGACAGAGGGACACTCATGACCACAACTAAGTGTCAACGAGCAGCGTTTAGAACACGGAAGCAGGTCATAGGGCACCGCACATGGCAATTTACACGCGCCGCGATGCGGACAGGACCAAGAGCAGTTTTCGACGCAAGGAGTATAAGGCTCGTGGCACTTCTTACTGCAACGCGAGTGACTGCACCGAACTTCGCACGGCTCTAGGCAGAGCCGACATGGCTTATCCTCGTGGCATACCTCTAAGCACGCATAGCTGCAGGTGGTGTACTGTCTACTACATTAAGTCTTGCAGATACCGTGATTAATATCTGAGATATGGCCGTCTTCACCTCTTAGGTTGCAATTTTTGCAAATCCGTTTACAGTCGTGGCCACACTCGAGAGCGGCCCCGCATGTAGCGTTATATGGGTGATCTACTGCAAGTGGAAATTCGCAGCAGCGAACCTTTATAGTATACTTATAATCTGGCATAACAGCTTCAACCAAGACATGGCATTGAACAGCTTCCGGAGCCTATGCCAGGTGGCATGCCAAACTTGTTTGAACGTGCCCACAAGGCAAGGCGATATTCGGCATCTGGATTTAACATTTCGAATCGCAGGGTTCTCCGTAAAACTTCGGACAGGCGTGATCACAGCCTTTTTTGATCCTTTGGCAGCGCTCCAGGCACCGAACAGTATTATGCAGCGGTTCCGAGTTGCATATCCGCATCTAAGTCGTGAGATACACTTTCTATTACAGCCACCTTCGGGCGACAAGATAGAAAAGTCGTCGGGCTCCGACACCTCGATTGGGGTTTCTTTATGTCGGGGGCAGCATAGCGCTAGAGTATTACCTATGTTTCCGTCGTTCTCGAGGATCGTAATAACCTTATCCCACATAGGAACAGGACGTGCGGTGTGTGTGTTGCCGATGATATACATTCCGTGGCGGGCGCGACTTAGTAAGACATTGATGCGATTCGACGTCTTTAGGAATCCACACTTCCTTTCGTCGTTACTCCGGACCAATGAGATGACGATGACTTTCGCCTCTTCTCCCTGGAAGTTGTCCACGCTAGCGATCCTCAAAGCGTTCAGCAACGTTGTCTTGCGAACATTGCCTTAAGTTGCAGTCGTCTCTTCGTCACCGTCACCCTCTAAGCCCTTCGCTTCCAAATCTTCGAGATCTCGGTCACCGACCACGATCGCGAAGGAAGATCGTAGGCGCTGTTTAAGCTTCTGCAACTGTCCCAGATAAGGAGTCAGGACTGCGATATCTTCGTTCCGGTAGATTCCTTAGCGGACGAGATGAGAGACCAGAGCAGCTGTCATCTCTACCTCCTAAGTATTAGTCTTAGAAATAACTGCGCTATATTCGAGGGGGAAGCATCTTCCCTCTTGTTGTGATCGAGCCAGAAGAGACGTTTCCGCATTCCGTCGACTTCTAGATAGGTGGATACTAATAGGTGATCTTACAGCTTAGGATAGAGCGTGGACCTAATCAGCTCCGCAATCGATGGATACATCCGACGCTGGACCTCCAGCGAACTGTAAGGAAGCCGCGGATAACCAGATTGAGGATGGACCAGTCGTTCGAAAAGCGAGATATCCAAAGAGAATTTTGCACCCCTAGGATTATCGATTTCACCACCCGCACACGGCGAGTTCGCTTAGTCTAGCAATTAGAAAACATCGGTAAGTGCGCAGGTCGTCATTAGTGGACTAGCCGCTAACGGTGGCAGAGGATAGGGCACCGGCGCAAGAGATTTTGAATCAAGCCTTAAAGGACGACGCACTAGATGACAGCTACGTACGTAAAATGCAAATTTCATCCCGAGATTAGCATCATTAACTCGTCTAGATCTTACGCATTTCCATCCACTACGCGTCCGGACGTAGTGAGCATGGCTCCTTAAACGAAGGCCAACACCGGCGAGTCTCTACTCATAAGGGGACGATGAATCTGGATGATGTTTTACGAGCGGAAGTATTAAGAGATTATAAATCGAATGAGTTAGCCGCGATACTTACAACGATGGAAAAGGGAGGAGAAGATTAGGATAGAGACACGCTCGTGGACGGAGTTCCTAGGCCTGGTGAAGCAAAGCTGGCATCCGTGAAAAAAATGCTGAGCGGGCCGAAGGAAAGGAAAAAGGGCGGTGAAATGCTTGTCATGGGTAAGGCTCCTTGCCCGGTTGACTATAATGATTTACTAATAGACACCGAAGTGTCTAGATCTCAGGAAATTCGAGATGATTTGCGAAGGCTTATACGAGGCTATTTAGATGACGGATTAAGTTTATTGGAAATGGATTATCAACCAAATAAATGACACGTAAGCATTATTGTCGCCTAGATAAATTCGAAGTATTCCACCCAGCCACGAATACCTCCGACTATATGGGCAGAGAATCGACACTATACAAAGCGTTCGAATAGCGGTTAATGCCGAATCATCAGTAGATGGTCAAATTAATCGTGCGCGGATGGACTCGAGGTTGGAGCGTAGAGTGAACTGCTGATGGTGTAGACCACTTTGGGTGTACGCCACGGCGGCAGATGCCAGCAAAGTGTAATCAGTGATTCACAGGAAGGGAGAAATCAAGGAGACTGGGCTCAATCTTGTCCAGTATACAATCTGATGAACCCATCTAGGGAGACTACATAGTCCGATCTGCTACGTTGGTTAAACAGAATATCGCCTCGCTGCTTCCATTTCTTAATTCAACGCCACAAGATAGTCAAGTACTAATGTGGCTGCCTAATATATGAAGTAGAGGCCTGGTGCGACAAATATATGCAGACCCAGATGCGATGCAGTCCCAATCCGGTCAAATGGTTAGTCTCCCTCAATATTACCAGCACGCTCACAGGTAAGATTCATTCACTCGTGGTGGGAGACCAGCGTTGCTTGTTGCTTGCCAGTATCTATTTATCCAATAGAGGCAAGGTGGTTTTGTAGGGCACCTATTAGGGTGCCAATAAGACAGCCAAAGGACCTTAGGCACGACCTAGTCTTCTCGAAACCATTCGTCCTATAAAAGCTCCTTCGCGGTTGGCCGGTCTCGTGGATCCAGTTTCATGATCTTACAGATAAAAGTCCTATCTTCCTTTAATAGCTCTTTATCTACAGAGAGATAAAAGGGCTTTTTTAGATTATTATCGTTAATGAAGTGAATCGTCTTTGCCAGAATTTCCAGCCTCTCGTCATCGGCAATATCCTAAAAACTCAGGGGCACCGGTCCGAAGATGCTCGCTTGTTTAATAAGGACCAGAAGCGGATATTCTTCGCTGTCGACATCAGCGTTTTCCGGCCTAAAGATATGCCAATTGTCGCCCCAAATGAGACTGATTAACTATATTATGGTTATTACTAAGGACGTGGAGCTATAGAATATATCCGACCTACCGTCGCCCCAAAGGACCAGATGTCTGTCGGAGCTTTCCAACGAAGATTAAGCATCGCATCGGGGCTTCGAAAGATGGCCGCGCCAATGACGTGACCTTAGAGTGGGTCCGCGTTGGGGTCGATTATATAGGTGTCCCCACAATCTCCCAACTGCACTTCACTGAAGCGAGCAGAATCACGACCATAATTAACGAGGATGTTATTAGGCTTAATGTCTATGATGCTGTCAGGACCAGTGGCTACCGACAATATGGTTATGAAACTGACCTGTGTGGATATAACCCCGTTCGTGAAGTGCGTCCAGCGCTTTAAGCACGTTACGAGCGACGAATTTGATGTCGGCTTTCTCGAGCCGCGTTGCATTCGATGCATCAAGCAGGTTGTCATCCAAATGCCTTAAGACTAGAGAAGGGGGTTCTTCGACTATATCAACGAGTGGGCGAATGCATAGATTTCCATTAAGGGCCTAAAGAACTCGGAGTTCGTTGTGCAATCGATAGTCGGGGGCTTGCTTGATAGTGACCTTTTGCGTCGTCGTCCCATTTCTATTTTATATTAAGGATCATGAATTTCAGGGCATTAAGTCAGGGTCCTACGTTGCGATCCAGATGCATGAATGCATCTGTTCAAGAATCGTTTAGATACTCAATTTCCCCTACAATTTTTGTCCAACCTTAAGACCGTTAGCCATAATAAGAAGCCGCGCAGTCAAACGCATTAAAGGAATAATTTAACTCTAGGCAGTACGTAACATAGATATAAATGCAAGGTGCCAAGTAAGCAGTGCTAAGGACTTTAAAAGCTTTCTTGGCCGATCGGCACATCAGTGCTGGCTTCACGCTTAGCTAAAAATATTTAGCGTGCCTCGATGCTCTGAAACACCAATCCCGGGCGTTTACTAAAACGCCTGATTAGGCAACCAGATCACTCAACGGGTGAGGCTTTTCATTATAAGGGGTTCGCTTAGAGATGCATAAGGCAATTTATAGTGCCCATCAACAATTGGACTGTACGAGCCGCTCTATCTAGTTACTCAGTGATACGATTAGAAACCTTTCTTTTCGTCTACCAATGCTTTTCCTTCATTACCACTAGGCTGTTGTTCCTCCGTCTCGTGGCTGCATATGCCAGCATAAGAGTGGCCCCACGAAAGTCCTATAAGATGCTCTACTTGTTATCGGCGCGTAGAGAAGTAGCATAAAAGGCTTATGACCTCCTCCCTCATCTCCCTTATCTTGAATGCTTTAAACATCTATCAGACCTATTACCATCCAAACAAGCTCGACAAAGCCACTATGTCTTCCAATCGCATCCTCAAGAGCGAAACAAATCGCTCTAGGCGTCGCTACCGAGACTCAGGAGTGGAAACGCCCTAAAGAGACCGCCCGTGCTCAAGGACCTGGCTTTAAGAGTGCGGTTATAAACGACTCAGCGACTCTACCTGCGGGTACAGCCGAGTTGATCCAGCGGTCGGTCTCAACCCCGTTAATATTATATAACCAAGACTCACAGGTGCACAGTGAGAGTTAGCATCCCAGCCCTAGTGACAAGAAAGAACACTAGACTGCCGTTGCTAGAGACAAGGATCATAAATATATCGAGACCATTCATGTTCCAAAACCGAAATAGGCCAAACGACGGCCTGGTGGTTGGATATCCGTGCTTAAAGCCACAATGAGATGGGGCTGTATAAGGCCGGGAGAGGGCCTAGGAAAGAGGCATACCGATGAGAATGTATGGGGCTGCTCTAAGGTCGATGGTAGTATAGTGGCAAGATATTTGGCCTATGCCCTAGAAACTCCCTTATACCATCGGTGGTGATTCTCAGACATCTGTCTGCGTGAGCCGGTCTTGCCTGTTTGCCTCGTCGCTGCGCCTAGCGTTTCGTCTTAAACTCGCGTAGCAGAACAATCTCATTTAGGAACTAGAACCCATGAAATCGCGACGGTCACCTGCCTTAGTCTCGCCCTTTTTCGTGTCTCTTCTCGATGATCCTCACGATTTCCCACTCATTGGCCTCTTTATCCAATGCCGAACCTTCTTAGCTCTTAGGCTGCTGGGGAGGTGGTGGGCTGATAGAGTTAGAAAGGCTTGCCACCGCTGCTGCTGCGTCTTTGCGGACGACGCGCCCACCTAGGTGCTAGGGTAAAGTCACGCGGGGAGAGATCGACAGACAAGGAGGTTCGGTGGGAGGAGCGGGCCTAGTGAGAGCATCCAAGGAACTTCGGTTCTTTAGCTCTTCCCGCGGGTGAGAGCTGAAAAGGGGCACGGTTCCAACTTCTGACTCAACGCTGGTGGCCTTGGTAAAGGCGCCAACTTCCATGACTGGGTCACCTGATGTGTATCAAAGTTAGGATCTAGCTGTTGAGCGAGAATGCATCATCGAATCTCACCTTGACCTTGGCCAACTCTAATGGATCGACCTAAGTTTGAGTTCTCGCAGTTTAAGGCATTTCGGCGAGTAGGGTGTTTGAAGACAGGGCGAGGACGTAACAGGGGAGGAGTAAGCTGTTTTAGCTTTCTTAATAGTAGGCGGCTGCGGTCTACACGGATGCTCGCTTCGTCGTCAGCGTCGTAATTCGCGAGCGGTTCTCCTAGATTGATTAGAGCTGCGTACAGCGATAGGAACCAGCGCACTCACCAGCACCCTCAGCTCCAGTCTTAGCGCCCTAAGGTATGCTCCCCGTAGCTACCCTCGTCCAAGCCTGCGGTATCCACTGTACGCTTAGAAAAATCTCGCAATCTTGTGGTGCCCATAGCCTTCCCCGCCGCTTGATCTCCTCGCTTCTCCTGTTTGGGCCCATCTCCTTTATCCCAGTCTCCTTTGTGGCCATGTCCTTTGGCTCCATCTTCATTGTCCGCATCTCCTTTATCGCCATCTTCTTTGCCTCCATCTCCTATATCGCCATCTTCTCTTTCGCCGTTTCCTTTATCCCCATCTTCTTTTTCGCCTTTTCCTTTATACTCATCTTCTTAGTCGCCATTTCCCTGTCCCTCAACGGAGTAATGGGGCTCGATATCTTTCAGGGCACCGTCGCTTAGGTCTTATTGTTAGACGTTGACGAGAGAAGGGCGTCAAGGGGGAGGAAGAGGAGGAGGATCGGAGATGGAATGTTTTATCTTCTCTTGGAGGGCAAGATATCTAGATCGGCGCCGTCAGTATTAGAATCAATGGGAAGAGGTTTCAAGGATCGTACCTAGCTTCTAAACCTATCACTGAAGTCGGTGTAATGCTCAGAGAACTATAAGTTCCAACCTACTCCTCAGAAATCGAGCCGTTGTTGGTGGGATGGACGCTGCTGTTGCTGCTGTATTCCCACTCTTATTTTCTCAATTCTTAATCGTCGTTCCGTAACCATCGCCGCGAAATCGCGAGACTGAGCACGCTCGATCCCTATTTATCTCTCACATTCTGAGGCACGGGATGGTATAACCCTCGGCCACTGGAACCTCGTATTCGATCCACATTCGCACCCCGGCTGAGTCTTCGCTGCGCCCTTCGGGGCCGTCTACCCTCTCGTCTCGTCAGCTGCTGTTGCCTGGATCTACGAGCTGAGACTTCTGCAATGGATCGGCGGCACTACACCCTTCCCGATCCTCGAAGAGATATGAGATCGCCGTCTCGAGGTCACGTCACTAGAACGACGCCAGTGCGGCATCTTTGTCGGCGCTGTTAGGCAGACACGCAAAGACAGCTGTCGATCGACCCGAAGGCCACGATCCTTTGTTTCCATTTGCTGGCTCTGACTTAACGCAGCTGTTTGGCTTCACACTCAGGGCCTCGATGTCAGATCATTCGATCACGGCCGAGATGTGATCTATGTCAACGCGGTCAGGCAGACAAGTGTGAGACCGCGGTGAGGAATGGGGCATTCCTTTCATTGGTCGTATGGCAGCACGGCAGGCGTGCTCTGATTTCGGCAGTCGCTTCGCCGTAGGATCCTCGCCGCAAGCTGAAATCCTTAACCAGTATTATAGCAGACTCCTAGATCAGCTGAGCAGTGGTGAAACGGTGGCCGGCAAAGGAAGGCAGAGGCAGCAAGGTCAGGAGCGGTAGAGTCGAGCGAGAAGGTGCTCCAGCATACTCTGAAAACGAACTGTGGAGGGTGAATTTAGTATAAAGGATCGCAATCGCCGTAGGACTTTCTTTGGCTGGGTCGGTAGCGCTGGAGCTGCGCCGGCGAAGAAATTAAGGTAGGTGGAAATGGAGAGGAGAGATGAAGGAAAGATAACGCAGGGATAGAGGGTATTTCATGCACTTTGCGAATGGTTCCACGGCCCCGGGAAAAGTATTAACATGATACAGTATAGTGAAAGGGCCAGGCCATGCCAAGCCACCTAATTGAATCGCCTTAGCCGGACGGAACGTGATCGAGGGTAAACCTAGTAGGCAGCAATGATTGGGGGGGCCTAGGCAGCAGCATTCAAGGAGTTATAGGCACCAGCCTACCGATAACGAAGGCAATTAAAGCCGGGCTCAAGGGAGCCCGTTCAGGCTCCAGCGTACTGCGCCCCTACACTGCCCCGCGGGAGCTCAGCTCGGCTCAGGCACGGCTCAGGCACGGCTCAGGGCCACTCACCCCGGCTCACCTTAAAGCAGCCGCTGCTCACCTTTAAGGCTAGAAGCGGAAGAGGGAAAAATGTTTCGTAATCATATCTAGAGAGGTAATCAGGCTTCGTACATGGCATTTTTAGGCGAACCCGGCCGATTAATCCCAACAAGCATTAAGAGCTCGTTTAACGAAGACAGTGTAAATTCTAGAAGAAGCCTAAATATATATAAAGAAACAGAACACCCACGTTATTTGTCTATATAGTATAGTATGCTTAATTCTACTTACAGCTGCTTATAGAAAGAACGTTAACGAGAAATTTTAGCCCAAAACTATCCTCCTAAAGCAAAGACTGATTATCCCCTAATAATGCTATAAGCGAACACAAGTAGCTATATTTCCGTTAGGAATATTATGATAACCTGCATCTATCCCTACTCGATAATTCATCATATACGCTCCGCAGCTCCAACTATAGTCTTGGTCGGCATCTTAGCCTAATTAACTAATATCCAGTTATTCTTATTCCTCTAATGGACGAGACATCTTAATCGATACGCCTTTCTTTCCGCTATCCAAAAACGCGAACGCCACATCCTGCGTATAGACGAGAGTTTCACCGACATTATAGCCTTGGTAGTCGGGTTCCGTAAAAGCAGAAACGGTAAGCGTAGAGGGAGTGAGGGCTAAAGAACCTAGGTTAATTGGCTGCGTCATTAGTTAAAAGGGTAGATTTAAGCTCTGCTTTTTATACACTTACTCCGACACCGCGCATTGGCACGAGAGCTCTCGCCGTGAGAGGAGCAATTTCATAGGTACTTTAGACTATCGGTATAGCGTTGATTAGTGTAGTGGCGAGATAGCAATAGAAAAGGGAGGCTAATTGAGCCCTTAAGACGGTTATAGATAGTATACTAATAGATAGAGTGGGACATAGACATGAGACTGCTTCGTAAAATCAATGGGAAAATAGATAGTAATCCGGTAAGGCTTTTTATAGTACCGAAATCAACTATATCCGATTCCGGCCTTATATAGGATTTTCCTGCACATCCAGAAAAGATTACTAATTAGGTATTAAGAAACGGCTCATCCCCTATAGGGTCCCGATAATGCCTAAATACTATACTTAGGACGGTCCGCGGTAAGGTGTTTTATTAAGCAGCTATGGCTGCGCTTCCAGTTCACCATTTCTAATCCGCTACTAATTCCTCGTCAGGTATCGTCTTTAAACTAGATATATTTAACTGCGATATCATAACAAGTAATATACGAACCGAGAGTAAGGTATAAAGCCGGTCGCCGCCTATAGTAGGAGACTAATAGCGAAAAGGAGTTGGCGGGTAAACCCCGGAGTCCGCAGCTCCTAAGACTCCGTCTCCGCGTGCGAGAATAAGTAGGGAGAATCGGCATATTACCTTCTAAGATCCTTAGATGAAGCGAAGACTGTCGTTAATACATCCGGCCTTTCGCCAGCGGCCAGTCTCTAGTAGGGCCGGGGATATTATTACTCTAGACGACCAGATCGTAAGGAATGGCGGGATCATATCTACCTACGAGCAGCTCCCCCACTAGCTTTAGATATCGAAGCACCGTCGGCCTATCTCTTCCGCGGAGCGTGTAGTAGAACTTATACGAACGAACGGCTATCTACTATAAGAGCTGGCTTATTATAAAGATAACCGAGCAGCTAATATAAAGTTTCACGAAACAGTATTAGAGTTATATGCGAAACTAGAAGATATATTAAAGGAAAGATCCTAAAAGCGAGCGGACGCAGAGTCTACTTTACTAAGCTATTAGGGTATTAATTTTAGTAATAGAAATATCGAGGATACCGTTTTCTAATCTCTATTATCTATATCCTATTTCGTAGATCTAATCTAGTCCTCCTTACCTTTCTTTAGAGGGCGGAAAAGCTTTCCTTACCACTACTATAACGTATGCTTATATATAGTTTATTACGTAACGGATTACCGATTCGCCCTTCCCTAGCGGCCTATAAGTTAGTGCCTCTAGAGGATAGTAAGTATACGAGGAGAGAAGCTTTCTCACCCGAGGGCCGTAGAAGATAGTTATATTATAAAATAATAATCGTAAGGTAGAGTCCCGGTATAGAAAATAGACTCCTCCTAGATCTTAAAATGCCAGAACTAACCGTAGGCCCAGTGGTAAGCGAATTCCGTTATTAATCGTAAACGAAACGTAGAATAAGACCGTAGTAGGGAAAATCCTCTCTAGGCACCGCTCTATTAGAGCTTCCGAAAGTAAATTATATAGCCTCTATTTCTATTCCACCATCCTAGCGGCTAAGCGTCCGGAAGGATCGCGGCAGTATCGTATATCCAAAGACATCTAGGAAAGGAGGCGGCATCCTTCACTACCCTTAAGACCATATACTTTCCCTAGGGTATATATTACTATTATAGCTTTAAAAAGAACGGTTAAAGTATCTCCTTATTCACCATAGCGAAAGTAAGAACCCAGCGACACATCGTCCGAGAGAAGGCTAGGAAGCGAACTAAAAGTCTCTTTAAAAAGGCCAATAAGTTAGCTTAGATTACGGACGCCAACATCTACATCGTCGTCGATCGCAGGGAAAATATTAAATCTACAGATCCACCGATTAAGCCGGCTAGCCGCCGTCGGAATAAGAAATAGTAAGTCGCCTAAACGTAAAGGTCCGCGCATTATATAACACTTTAAACATAGGAGCAGCATTACCCTATCCCTAGGTATAAAGGTCCGGCGGACTTTAAGCCTATAAAGGGTAAGGCAAGAAATCAGAGGATCGTCGAAGAAACCTACGGTAGAGAGTGGACGGAGTCCAAGCTTAGAGATGGCGGTAGTTCCCTCGGTTATTAGCGGCGCATTTTCTCTATTCCTAAGCCTCTAGTTCTACCGAGGTCACTAGCTAGAAGAATATATTTCTCGCCTCAAGTTTCATCTTAGACGGTGTGTAGACCAAACATCTATCTGCCATTAAACTCTAAAACTATAAAATTTTCTATAAAGCTCTATTGCGATGTCTTCCCGAATTTAGCCTACGCCTACTTAATAGAATATAACCCACCTCTTTTATGCCTTATATTACATAAAACACGCTATCTATTAACGCCACTCGGGCGGCAAAGCCGAAGATCCTTCGATCGTACGGAGGATATTACTAGATAATGTGGTCTAGACGTCTACCGGGTCTCTAACAAAGAATCGTTAAACAATCTAACACGCTAGGTTAAATGCTTAAGGCGGAATTATAACCGACGGTTAGAGAAGGATATAGCCCAGATCTAGGACGTCGTTTCTACGTAGCTACTAGCGAAACCTTTATATAGTATATATTCACGCGGTGGCTAATAGCCTCCGTGCATTTCTCCGAATAACTTACGTCCGCGCCTTATAAAGAATCCTAATTACGGGAGGATAGAGAGCGAATAGTCCGATTAGCATTTAATTTATCCACTAGTACTATACTTAGCCTCTTTTAGTCCCCGCCTTATATTTATAACCCCTTAGATATACGCTCTAGCCTCTCCCTTATAAGCGCTATAAGAATTAGGTATATTAGTTTAAAATATATATTTCGACTTCGAGTGCGCCGTCGAGACGGCCAGGGGAATTACTCAGCCTCACTTCCCGTAAACCCGTTAACTAATCCCTCTATAGCACAGCATAACATCTTTTCCTAATACCCGCAGCTCGTACATCACGTGACGGTAGTTTTTTAGAGTCTATATAAGAAACTACTATTATATGACCTCGCATTTTACCTAGAGAGGTGTTAGTTCCTCTTACTTTAAAATATAAAATAAGCTAAACACCGAAAGAACTAGCCCTAGTAAGTAAAACTTTCCTAGTCATCCTTCCGGCTAATCTATATATAGGTATTAGGCGAGATAGTAGAGATTCTCTCTATATTTTCGACATCTAATTTAAAGGAGGACTACGTTACGCTCCTCGATAGCCTAGAACACCTAACGACGGAACTTAGAGAAGAGATATCGTAAGAAAGATAACGTAAGAGGTAGACTAAGCAAAAGGAGACGCATTTTAACCATAGCCCCGCCGGTATTCCGCAGGTCCTAAATATAATAATAAGGTCGCGCGGGGCCGTATCGGCGAACGATCTCTTATCCTTAACGCTGCGCTTACACTTAAGGCCTAGACCCTTTCCATTAGACGAAGCCGAAGTAATTACTATCTAATCCAGAAGGACCCTAAGTAATTATAAGGACTCTACGCTAAAGGCTAAGGCGAGATCAGCCGCGACGAACACTAGAATGCTAGCTAAGGATAAATTAAAGTAAGAAATCGAACGTTATAAGAAGTTTTATTAGGGAAAAACCTTCATTATCAACGGTGATAAACGCTCGGAGACCATCTACCCTAACGAAATCCATCATTTCTTCTCCCGTTTTTAAGAGCAAACCTAGCTTACTAATTCTAACTTAATGCCGTTACTTTTCTCTTTTAGGTGGCCGTAGACGACTTTAATACTACACAGCTCCTATACACCATCTACGGCATTAGAAAATAGTAATCAGTAATCTAATACGAGAGTACGGTAGCTATTACGTCGCGATCACGATCGCATCATCCTTCTATACTACATTCGAAGTCATTAGACGCTATATAATATAGACCTTAAAGGTAATTACATCCGACATTATAACTCCCTTACGGAAGATATTTTAAAGTTAGAGAAAGCGGTATCCGCTATTAAAGAGCGATTAGCCTACGCCATAGAAGGATGGGAAGGCCTAGATCGGGATTTTACTATAGTCAGTAGGGTAAGTAAGGATTACAGTCCTTACATACGCCTTTTTAATCTCTAAAAATTTACAGGCATCCTAGTAGCAAGAGAACGGCGATAACTATAGGATCTATATGATATATAACGCCGACTATCTCGCCTCAAATCGAGACATATTAGAGGAGCCGATAGACGGTATTCAGCTCCGCTATCGTTACCTTAAACGTCTCCTCTAATTAGAACGCTAAGGGAGAAGTGAGCGGCAGATTATAGATATAGTCCTCCCTCTAAATAAGACACTCAGAATTAAACGGCGGCGGCTACCTAAAGATATTTTAGATGATAAGTTAGACTAGGGCTAATATAGGTCTAGAAAGAGCCGCAGGGTAGACTAGAGGCCTCTATCGCATTTAGGTTCTAAAAATACGTAGATTAAGGAGCGAAATTACCTCGCCACCACCATCTCGAAGTAAAGGTATAGGAGATCTAAGCAGGGATATAGAGGACGAGCGGAGGACTTACTTCGGCTAATCGAGGCGGTCGGATATAAGGATATAATAACGGCTTAGGATAAAGTAATCGCCGTAGAGAAGTTAGGTGTTAGAGTACCGACAGCAGATTCGACGGTTAAGGCGATCTATCAACTAATCGAGCGGGCTCACGTCAGATCATTTAAAGACAAGGTACTTTTACGAATTAGGAAATAGATTTTCACGATAAAGATATTATAAGATATTAAGAAATTAAAAAAAGAAGGTACTCCGTCTAGGCAGAGCGTCCTTAAAGCTAATGCTAATATAAGAGGGCCTATAATAAAAAGAGCATTCGCAAAATTTATAATAGAAGCCCATCCTAAGCTCTAAAAGCTAGAGTTAGACAAGCAGCGAGACGTATAATATTCTAAATATCGAAATTAGTGGCGTAAGGGTCAGATATAGGTCCTTCTATATTATATATTCGGCGCTGCCATTCTATTACTCGTTCCGGCAGGCCAGCGGGACGAGGGGGGATATTCAGTTAGCAACCAGCAGTAAGAAACTCCTCTCGTTTATAAAAAATTATAGCTAATCTAAATCTAGATACGTGGAAATTAAGTCTAGCGATCGTAAACCCTTCATCAAAGCCCTACAGAAACTACGACCCGATTTAGAGAAGACCGTTTCCGAGCTAGACGACCATCTTAAGGTCCTCAAACAGGACATTACAGGTTTACTTAGTCGGCTTCAGCATCCGCGTGTATCTCAGGAGTTAAAGGTTAAGCAACCCTAAGGCAACCCGTGATAAAAATTCCTAAAGCAAACTGCCAAAGCACTAGGCCGTACCTTCCATAATGTTAGCACGACCGGGACCGCATATTACATGGTACGAGTTCAACGTTTTAGATTATTTCTAATCTCCAAATAAAACGACCTAAGTTCGCGAGCTCGTCATATACGTCACGTAATATAATCCTCCCTCGCCACATCCGCCGATTACCCCAGACTAGTGGCCACTCCCGCAAAAGGCTATAATCTTAAGAAACACATTCCATGCTATATCTAGGAGGTACGTCTTTAACGACTTATTTAGTAGTAAGACAGTAAGCCATAGAAATCCAATAGTAACCCGTAGGTCTAATTTTTCTTAGAAAAGTAAGGGCGTTAAGCTAGTACACGTGACTTCCATAGTTATACGTCGTGAATAGGGAGTTGGGCGAAATTATGTCGGCCAATTTAATAGTATTTCTAATAATCTCGGCACGACAGCGTTCGCGGCGCCACTAAAGTTCGAGCAGGATAGCCACCTAAAGGCAGGTCTTAGCTAGATCGGGATCTAGAGGAAAGAGCGCCTAATTTAAAGTAGAGGTAACCTCCGACATAAGCTCGATTTATCGTCCTATATAGGTAGAGCGGCTGTCACACATCTACGCGGAATCAGAGGTCGCGATAGAATACAGGACGAAGACCTCAAGGATGGTACGGGCATATAAGAAGATAATCCTATCGTTCTCGGCTACGCATAATTTCATTATAAGGGAGGTAATAACGGAGGAGAAGGTCTTACGCTCAGAAGCCGATGATTCCTATAACATATTTTACAGCTAGGTAACATTTTTATCTTACTAGCGTAGCAACGCTACCGATAACGGGTCCGCTAAGATAGAATGCCAGTTAGCTTTAGTCTCATCTTAGCGTAGGAGAGAGCGTATATACCGCCAGACCGAGGGCATAGCGGGAATATATCTATATAGAACGGTACCGAGAAGCGTCTTAGATCATTAAGTTAATCGAACGTATACAATCATATCATACTTAGAGTATTATCCCATCCAACGAAACATTAGGAAAGAATCCGATCCGGAAGCGGGAAGATCCAGTTTTAACCCTCTACCATAAATGTCTTACATGCAAAAACGAATGCTCCGCTTCTATAGGAATTTACAACCTTAAATTAGACGATATCAAAAGTAGAGGCTAGAACTAGAAGTAGATATAACTCTCACGTAGACTAAGGAGCGATAATTAAAACAGCGGTAGGTTAGAATCTAAGGGGCGAGCTATAAGCTAAAGTAGCTAGATCTCGAGCCAGGAGGGACGCATACATTTAAAGAGCACCGACTTCTTATAATCTCGCTATATAGATACTCGAGGATTAGAATAAAAAGATATTTAGTTTCGTTTTAACTACTAAGCGACTCTACTAACTTATAAAAGATCCTAATTACGGGGCAGAGATTTAAACGCAAAATACGTCCTACGTAATATATCTCATCGTATTTCTAGTCTCTACGAGTCCGCCGAAGTCGCTTCATAAAGATTCCATCTCACAGTATCCTCGCTAAGCAGTAAGGAAGATTCGCCTCGCAAAGTTTCGTGCTCTCCTATACGAGCACGCTCCCTTCCTCCTAGGATGGACTACCTTAGATACTAAAAGGTCCCGCAATAATAACGAGCCCTACACGACGAAGGCAACCCCTCCACCTTATATTCAAGGCCCGAAGACCTCGGAGCTAGCAAACTAATCGCAGAATTAGAATAAAGGATAAGGCGATATTCTAGGGCGACTTATAAGTAACAGACTAGCATAACGCACGTATCTCAAATTTCTAGCCAAATCTAAATAAGAGAAATTATTACATAGAACTCTTTAAATTAGATAAAATAAAGTAACTTATATAAGTGCGCTGATCTAAGTCATCATCACTACTTATCTAGAGACTAATTCTATAAAGCCTATATTTCCCCTACCGCATCCGACTGACTCTATATACGAGAACAGTCACCTTCTTTATAGTAGGACCATCCTATTAGCATAGTTCCGTATATAGCTAAGAATTGCGATTTCATGCCGACTAGAGAGGATAGTCGTGGAGGTAGAGATCTCGCCCTTCCAGAATCATAAGATATATATACTAGTAAATGAGAAATAGGATAGCGCTTTCGCCGTAGAACTATAGAGCCGATGGCAATTATTCTTAGGTTTAATAGCTTTAGAGTGGAGGTAGTTTAATATGCTATTTTTATTTTACGACAATAATAAACGCATTTACCGCCTTACAGATATGCCATCTCGGCTCTAAACCAACGTCACCAATCTTAGAAGAAGCTCGCTTTCTTCTAATAAGATCCCCATCCCTCCTAAGGTCACCTAGGAACACTTCTCCTAGAGTAAAGAGTAGCGACGAAATAGTAGGTAATAATTATATAGCAAAAAAGCACGCTATACTAAGTAAGATCTAGTTTCCCCCCTAGCCTTACCACTAGTATATCCCACTATAGGCGCTACTTTCAACGATAATCGCAGCTTTTACCGTACTGCATCTTAACTAGGGTCGTAGGCGTTTAAACTTCCCACTAGGGGTTCACATATTATATTAACGCCTTTAAGTTTTCTCTCATCCCTTAGAAGAATAGATACAGTCCAGCGAGGTGCTAAATAATACCGTTAATCTATCTTTTCTCTAGATTTAATTTCCATTCCTTATAGAACCTTTTAACTCGATATACCTTAAGTTCTCTTCTAGCCTATTATATTATAAACATTTTTCTTCTCGAGGAGGTACTATAGCTATATAACGCTCTCAATCCATCGAGTCTAGACGATAATTAATCGGCAGCGAGATTCGGTCTAGGTCCGTTATCCACCGGCATCTTAGACGGCTAGTCGGCGGGATCTATAAATATCTAATCCACCTATTAATCGACTAGTTCACTTTTTACACAGTCTGCCACTTAACTAGTCGCTAGCCCAAAGTCTTAGTTAGCTATATTATTCATCGACGACTCATCCTAATCGAAGGTAGTGTTCTAGTAGTCTAGAAAATATGCGTCGGGTTAATCTTTAAAGTTCTTAATAAGCTAATCCCATAGGTCGTCCGATAAAGGTTCTTACTTAATAAAAGCTATATTAATAAATGAAAGAGAAACTATAATAGAATAGCTTCGGTAAGGCCGGCTGTCTTTATTAGCGTTCCTAGAGTAGCAATTTTTAGATAGAGAGGTAATAAATGCGAGGGGGCGGCTAAGCCTTTATTAATTAGCCGTGCGTACCCGGAACTTAAATGCGCCATAGAAGCCGACGTGCATCGATCCCTCCTTCATCGATGGCTACGTGCTTTAGCGCTACACCTAGAATCCCTTTATAACCGGCAATCTAATGCCTTCGTAACTTCTACGCGCCGTATATGTCTACGCCTCACTCGCATAGTATAGCCCCACCAGTTAATGCTCTCTAACTCTCGGTACCCTTAAAAATCCGACCCTAACCGTAGTACCTCTAGGGCCCTATAGAAAATATGATTTACTAAAATAGACTATTATAATAGGATTCTAGCTTTACGGTGACTAGTTCTAGCTTCGCCCCTAAGATATAGACACTATATTTAAGACGTCCCCTAAAGGATTTAGCATCTATTATACGCTATATCGCTAGGGTATATCTACGTGACTAGGGTCTCTAAAGAGATAGTAAAGCTCTCCATAATCACCGAGTCTTCGATTCTACTTCCTTATAAATAAAGCCCTATCATCACAGATATAGTATCGTAACGCCAAGAAGTGAACCCCGAATATTAGGTATTCCGGATCGTAAATTATTCCTACTCCCCTTAGAGGTCCTAAAGCTAATATTAGTAGCAGATAGATCCGTCTATCTACATAGCGTGTAGGATTAAATAGTTTTCAAACCAGAATCTTTATCGGAAAATCAACATCCTTTAGAACCAACACAGTATCCTTAATAATTAGTTATTCCGAGCCGGTCACGTTAACCAGCTTAACGAGCTCCGCATTAGAACCCTTAACCACGAACGGGAAGGATATACCGCACTCGCAGAGTCGTCGAGATAAGCCGCAGTCGGTCTTTAGAGCCACCTTAATAATTAATAGGCGACTTTCGAATTAGAAAGGAGGGAGCGCGCTCTCGCCATTCAGTCGCTCGAATACGAGTCGGCTCGCCGTAAAGCGACAGAGAGATCCCTTAAGCATAAACGCACTATCGTTTAGAAGATAACCGGTATTCTCGATAAGTTTAAGCTTCCTAACGGCGATGGTTTAGCCATTAATCTTCCGGATAACATAGGTCTTAGTACCCTTTTCCACGAATAGGAAAGTACGAAATCGGAAGTAAAAAAACTACGGAACGAGCTACAGCGCACGGCCGCCGAGCTACAGCATAAGCAACTCGTCCTCGAAAACCTAGCGGGAAATTTTAAGATCCAGTTATAGAGTATATCCGAAACGTCATTCTCCGATAGCGATAAGGAAACTAGCCCCGAGGTAGCCGAACTATAGGCAATATCGACGCTATAAGGAATAGGGAGACGTGTTTAATTAAGAGAAAGGGCTAATATCGTTTATAGAATCGCTATTATGCTCTCAGGAAAGCTTTATTTAATTTAGATTTTGCTACGGAAAATGATTTTAGTTCTTTTACTTATTTAATAGACGTATTACTCGCCGAATATAATGCTACCCCCCGTAGCCTTTAGGTACTTAGTCTAAGTCTTATAGGTAAACGAAATAGAGGCTATCGACACTATTTCGTCCTCGACCACCTAAGGTAAGCATAATCGGGTCGAAGGTAGCGAGTCGGTTATTTCCTACTAGTAGCATCTAGCATTTAGATAGAGTGCCCGTACGATTAAGGGGTTATCCTTTAGACTGCTAGAAACGGATACCTATAAGGGCTCAAGTTTTAGATCACTATAAGCGCCTATAAAAAAGATGCCGTAAGCTTTCTTTCTCTTTTCTAAGTTATATAACTTTTTCTTTATATACGTAAATAAATATAACCATCTGTAAGCACGTTAAATAGCTATAAGTAGCGGGTGGGAGAGAGATCGCATTAATTAACTTAGGCCGCTTAGTAAGAATCGTAGGGGAGCTAACTAATCCGGTAACCTAGTAACCCTCTATCCTCTTATTTATCGGTCGAAAAGCTAAATATTAAGCTCTCCGAGAGCTCTTTCTAAATTATATTAAGAAAGGGCGTAACGACGGTATCGCTACTCTACGAGTCGATAATATAAGCCTCTATTCCGACTATCTAGTACTCTTTACCGAAAGCGATCCGTCTATAACGGTTACGTTAACCTCGAACTTATCTTACTATAAACCCGAATCGTTCCCTATTAGGTAGGCGAACGCTATAACCGTATACGATACTTATAATATTCTATACGCGCGAATACTCTATCCCGTTAGCGACGTACTATATATTTTTATAGATAACTTCCCTAGCTTTAACGCTATCGTAGATCGCCTAAAAATTTAGGCCGTTACCGGAGGAGGATCGAGTCCCCTCGAGTAAGCTAGACCGAGTATCGTAATCGTTAAACGCGGTAACGAGGCGAGCGCTAGTCCTATATATAATCTACTCGATATATAAGATATCTAATTTAGCCTAGATTAGAAGGTCCTAAAAGATTTCTACTCCTCTATTAAGGTCCTATATCTAGCGGACGAGTAAATATCCCCGTTAGCACGATTTCGACGGTTAAAGGAGCTACTATAGAGGTAGATAGATAAGATACGAAACCTACGATTACGTTATCGATGCCTCTACTCGGCCGTATACTTAAATAAGTTCTTTTATATAGCCGTATCGTAGATAGTAGCCTCTATTCTTCGACCGTTTAATTTTATTACGGTAAGCCGACTAGGTAACGAAGTTAGTCTAGACTACGCCGATTATCTTCTCTTATTCTACCGGCTTAGGATAGACTACGGTCTATCGTATAATACTATAGGACGTTTCGTTACTTCTACTATTCTACTAGACGCGTACCCCCCTAAGATATATCGTAAGTACCTACGCTAGGAATAAGGAAATAACGAGCTAATTTAGCACTTAGACTTTAACCCGTATATAGTCTACGATACTATCTACTACCCCTCGTGCCTTAGGTCGCTCGTTAGCTTATTTAAAGCTCGATTATATTCGGAAATAGAGGTCGCGAAGCAGGCCGAGGATTAAGAGTAATATATTAAAAAGTACTTAGCTATATACTTTATAGATATGGTCTCGGTCGGCAAGACCGCGGCGTAAGTGCATTAGGGGAATAGAGGCGGCCTCGGCATTCCGTAGCTATAGCTTTAAAGCAACAGCACCTACCTCTAGTATATTCGCCGGAAGCCAGAAAACCTACTCTCGTGCGGACATGCTATTTATAATGCCTATATACGGATCTACGGGGCTAAGATGCCGATTATAGATTATTAATATTATATCGGGGCTTATATCTTATGCCGTTCTAGGGATAGTACCGTCCGACTTAAGCCTTTCTCCGCGGGCGAACGGCTTTTAGCCATTAATAGGGGAGGAACGTATAGCGTTATTCCCCTAGACATCCTAGCGATTATTTAGGGTATAATAGGGAGTAAACTTTAGATTTAAGACTTATTTAATATAGCGTTCGGCACTAGTATCGGTAAGCTTCACGTTCCGATCTCACGGGATATTAAGCTAACTAATAAGATAGGCGGTCTTATTATCTATATCTTATTCCTACGTAGCATAACAGCTTCTTAATGTGTTCGTATTTTCGATACGCTAGCTCGAAAACTCTTTAAACGCCCTTAAGGGCGGACGAACTTTATTATACGCCTTCGCCTCTCCTTAAAGGGTTAGTATAGGGATGGCCATTACGATATAAACGCCCTCGAAGACTATTTAAAGTATAATTTAGGAGCCGACGATCGCATATTTAGCTATTAACCCGGGGTCGTTACTACTAAAGTTAGCGTCATCGCCGCTACGATCGGTAATGCCTCTCCGGTTATTTTTACTAACTATAACGGACCTAGCGTAAGGAAAGAAGAATACGGTAAGGGCGTATATTATACTTAGGGGTAAAGGACTAAATAATATTTAGGGTACACGCATGTTCGCCCGGATAAAGTTAAGGATAAGCTATATATCTAGGAAGCGTAAGTGTCTCGTCGTTATAGGAGACTAGAAACTAACTTCGTAGTAGTCGAGTAACTTCGGCTACACCTATATAAGTATAATAGCGGAGTCGTTAGGCGAAGCACGGCTGACGTGTAACAGTCTATATAGATCAGTATAAATTAAGGCATCCGGACCGGTTTAGGATAGTGGAATGAGCGGATATAATAACCCTATTAGAATTGCGTTATCGGAGCGCCTACGTAATGATCCCTCTCTTTAGGCTCCCGACGTCGTAGTATCCCTCGGCATAGGCGCACCGAAGACCTCGGCATCTCCCCGGACTACGGATTTTCGCTATATAATTCTAGACGGCTATATACCTCGACTTTAGCGATCTTATATATCGTCTTTTAATAGGTAAAAGATTTAGGATAAGCTTATAAGCTCTATAGACGAGAGAAAGCGAGAGGATTATATTCGGTTAAATTCTCTCTTACCCAACGATGAGCCGGCGATTAATAATACTAATCGTATAGAGGAGCTGCGAGAAAGCGTCTACGTACTACGAATATATCGAGATTATAAGAAGACACTCTATACACTACTCACCGCCGCATTCTATTTCGAGCTAGCGAGCGCCGAACGCGTTCGAGAAGGCTAATATCGCTGTTATAGTACGATACGGTGTCGTCTTACGGGGATATCGATCGTGAAGTTATTAGCAAGACTTAGTATATCTAATCTAGCTTTTACTACTAACGTCGAGACTTTAGGTTATTATAGAGGTCGTATAGATTTATATACATTATGCTATCGATATTAGAAGAAGGTTAACTTTTTGGTTCGCTATCCAACGCAACTAGTAACCATTTATAGCGAGAGCGTTACCTAAGGGCGACGAAAGATTAGTACTTTCCCGTAGATAATACGGTGGTTTAAAAATCATTAAAGGCTCGATACCCCTTTTGGAACGGCTTTTTATAGGGGCTTATAGGACCGATCCTATAAGGGTTATGTCCCGAATATTAGTCTAAAGAGGCTAACCTCTAATAGTTAGTAAAGATTATAAGAGTGCAAGAAGCCTCGACTTAAGCCGCGTTCTACAGGGTCTCTATTAGAGATTCTAGAAGAACCTATTTAGCAGGTATATAGTCACCGTTCTACGATGTTATTTCCCTATATATTTATTCGAAATAGATGGTAACGTAGAAACAATAGACTTAATATACAATAATTCTCTAATTATAAGGAAGCACGTCCTTTACAAGTTCATGCGTTATAAAAATAATCACCTAGCGAAAGATTCAAATATAGTGTTTATGTTAGATGCTGCCGGTGTATATAGACCACGACTAGCTCTCTATAGGATAACGGCTTTAGCTTAACGCTGTGCTATTAAAAGAAAGCTTTACTCCTAGTCGTTAGTCCTAACTTTTCTCTTCTCGCCCGTAATATTAGAGAGACTCGACGCTTAAGTTATCGTCGAGGTATTAATATACACTAATTTAACGGATTTATATACGGAGTTATTATTAGTTTCGAGAACCTCTTAAGAGCTAAAAGCACGATTAGGCTATGTCCTAAAGCCAACAGATTGCGTCTTATTAACAAAGGAGTGGTCGGAAGCTAGAGGTATACTAGCATCTTCTATTTTAGGCCGCGTGTTAAAAGTGTCGTAGGTGTCCACTATAGTGGATAAGTCTTTAAATAATACATCCCGCATCCAATCCACAATATTCCTCATCGAAGCTCTTACTTCCGAGACTACGGAATCTCTCGGGTCTTTAACTACCTAACATCTTAGAACCTTAGAGTAGTAGGTATCGCGATTATGTCTACCTTTAGAAACCCAGTAACACCGAAGTCGCCACATCTCCCCGTTGGTATCCAGGGCTAGTACCTACGCCATAGAAATCGTCCTCTAAACTAAGTGCCTAATATAGTCTAAGAAGATTGTAGACCGCACTCGCTCCGTTATATAGATTTTATAACTTTATAACGTTTATCGCTCCCGACGACCCTTTTAGCTCGGCAAAGAATATAGGGAACGAGAGCTTATTCTTACTAGGGCTTACGAGTCCTTACAGCCTCCGAATAGCTCCGCACGGGAAGAGTTTTATATAATATCTAATAGCATAGTCCGGCTGCGGAGGTGCAAGTTTAGGATTATAGTTCTAGTAAGGGGGGATCTAATATGCCCATTACTAGTTCTATTATTCCTTTAACGTCTAATAGGTGTCTACTCTAGTCACGGGGAAAATCCTTAGGAATATACTAGACGAAACGCTATTCTTATTAGAGCTGCGTCGGACGGTTACCCGGATACTCTTAATTTCATGTTCCTTAGGCGGTGCCGATGCGCGGTCCCTTCCCACTAATAATTAAAGTTCCCGCTAATTATTAGGCTCTTCGTCACCTACCTCTACGACGCGACGTGCTTCTAATATATCGTCGAAATTAATATCGTAAGCCGTGATAGACTTAGATTTCGAGGAGAGAAGGCTAGCGCTCCCTTTTCGTCTACTATCGGAATAGTCCGACACCGACCGTGCTCCGTTTTTATAGCTCATAATATAGGACCACTAATCGTAGTCAGTATTACACCTAGAGAGAACTTACCCCCGGCTTACCTAAGAGTCTTTACTATTAACGAAGTTTTCTAGTTCGTCTTAAATACCCTTAAGCGCTAACACGGTTAAGGGCGTAGGTTACGCAACGGGACGACGAGCTCGCTTTACACAGCGTTGCTGCTCGCCATAAGAGTTCTTCCTCTTCTTTTTCTCCTATTCAGTCGTGTGCGATCTAGGTGCGACATCTCCCGACTCAGTTCTAGCTTCGGCATATAAGAAATCCCTGCTCGTCGACCGACACTACCCCCTCTAGACTCCATTAGAGCGACGTTTCAAGACTAGCGTTTAAGGATTCATTAGCAAGGATCTCGATCGGGATAAACGGTTATAGAGAGAATGTTCTCGATATAATTTTCATCAAGTCGGCGCCAAGTTATATGCCAAGGCTTAATGGGCTCCAATCATTTTCCAGCTAAAACCGATAGCCAAAATAGTCACATATTACATAAGTAATGAAACGACGTGTGGTTACTAAAGATGCATAAACTTTCCACCTTAATAATCTACTACAATTGCTCTAATTCTGATTCTAGTATATTCGGTAAAGACTAACTAATAGAAATATAAATTCTATAGAACCTCATGTCTTCTACCGTCCGCCCGATATTTCTCATAAATAGAGTTAAAGCTCGGACTTAACGGAATCTCTAGAAGTTCTAAAGGCCTCCGGGGTGCGTAAAGCGGCCTTTAGCTTTACATTACGCTTCAGGCCCGTCTTCCGAGGAACTATATTCTCTACATCTTCATCCTCATCCTCCTCCTCACCGTCATCGTCCTCGGTCTTAATTATTACGTCCGGCGACAGCCACGGCATCTCCTCGATATCGGCTTTTATCAGTTACTCCCCGGTATCCGGATACTCATTTTTCTCCCGACACTAATTAAGTTCCGCGAGTAATTACTCATTTTAAATATCTAATTATATATCGATGCGTTTAAATTTGGTAGGACTAAGCCCCTTTATACTAGATAGCGCAGTCCTAGTGCTTACATACTCTTCGTCTAGGACTCTAATTAAGTAATATTAGATTTAGCTTTAGGTACGCGCCGTTTTAGTAGTTCGCTTCTAATTTATTCTTTTAACTTTAACTCGCCTATAAATTATCATCTCGGTGGCCGTTATGCCCTTCGGCAGATCTTCGCATTCGTATATTCCATCCTTTTCCCACTCTTTAGCGACCCCTTTCCTAAAGTCTACCCCGGGATATATATCAAAAAACGGATTTTCTTCTATACCGCGATTCACGATGACGCGGCAACTATAGCTAGCTTTCCTAACGTATTAAACTTTTCCGAACGACGTTCGACCGTCCGACTCATCGGGTATAGGAACGCCGACTTTAGTCTTTACACCGCCTTTAGTAGAAGCCTACCTAGCTTTATCGGCGTTTTAGGACGCTGCGGCTCCTAAAGACTCTACGGCTCCGGATGACTCCGCTCCGTTAGGGTCTAGAACTGCTATAACCTATATCTCGGGATAACCGTGCCGTTCATTTAATTAACGCAATGCATTATTAATGTTAGTTAACTTCTCTCTCGCGATGCCGTCAGCCGGATTAATTTATAAAGCCTTAACGTAAGGTTACGCTAATTCGAAATTAGCGGCGAAGGTGGGAATCTAAATAATAAAGTTCTAGAGGTTCTTCTTTAGAAGTTTATCCTTAAGGTTCTACTCTTTTATCTACTTATTTAATTTCTCTAAACTTAACTTCGCTCTAGCGTCCTTAGGATTTTCCATAAGCTTTACTAAATACGTTATAGCTTCTTTATAGATCTTCTTACGGAAATCATTAGGCTCTAGGACCTTACTTTACACAATCTCTATTATATTAGTGCCGTTATCCGTATTATCTTCCTCCTTATAAGCGTTCTCGGCAAAGTCCTTAGATTCGACGCCGAGGGCTTTAGCTACTATAGCGACAACTATAGTATAAAGTTAGAAGTGCGTTAAACGAAGATAAGAGCGAGGGGTCTAGGATAGCTTTAAATAGTACTACCGATTTTTACCTACGTTTAAAAGCCTCTTTAGCACCTTCGTACTTATTCTTATTAGGATATAAGAGCAGCGCGAGCTTCTTATATGCTTTATTACTTTCCTCTTTTAGGCTTAGGTCCTTCACTCTAAGGATTTTATAGTACTTATTCGGTCCACACTTTAGCACCCGGTTAACTATATTCTTCTACTTATCGGTATATTCTCTCTAATCGTTATCTAATACGCCGTCTAGGGACGCGCCCGGAGGAGCCGCGGTTTAAGACGGTTTTACCGGATCTTTCCCTTCGTCCACCGCGACACTAGTAGTATCTACACCCGATGGGCTACCTTAGGCCGTAATATCGGGTGCCTTTACCGCTTCTACCTCTCGACGTCCTTTATCAGCTATAAGGCGGGCAGTATCTAGACCCGGCGTACTCTCTAGTATTAGGAGACCTTAGGGTATCTTTACTTACTCTACCGGCTTACGTGCTTCGTCTACCGCAATCTACTTAATATCTAGGCTAAGCTTCTTCCCCTCTACTTCTACTACCGAAGACATTTTCGCTCCGAAACCGGCTATAGTTCCGCCGAGAGATTCTTTCTTACCTTTCGGTTTTTAAAGGTTAACTCTTATATTTTTAGCTTTTATATAGTAATAATACTTAGATATCTATTTAAGGACCGAATTAACCGGTCTTTATCTTTTAGAAATGGCGCATATATAAAGTTATTTTTTTTCGACTTACGAATGTGGCCTTTTTATAGATTACCGGTAAGCCAACTTCGGCTCCTATAGCCGTTATACTCACCCTTCTTTTAGCTGCGGATAAGAACGTCTAAAATTATCTACCTAGATATCCGAATCCCTCCGAGAGCCGATTTTAGAGGGTTTATATTCTTCCTTAAGTCCCCTTCTCGATATTACTAACTTTAACATCTATTAATATCTTAACTTATAAAAGATATGAACGGGCTTAAACTACTAGCGTTAATAACCGCGTTAATAGCCGAAGCGTACGTAGATACTATATAGGTCGAGCTAGCTAACGTTATTTTAGTAGCTACGCGGATAGTGCCCCCGACGTGATATCCTTCGAGTTAGATATAAGCTAGAACTCAATAACTCTTAACGCCAGCATATAAACGATAATGCCGGAACCACGTCTAGAAGCCATCTCTTAGAATTTATCGATCTATTATATTATCGTCGACGCCGACGAGAAGACTATATTTTCTCCGAATTAACTAAACGCATCTATCGGCGATACTATCTTATTTACCCCGGTGAAACTTAGGGACGGTATATCTTAGATCTCTTTAAACTAACCTTATTAAGTAGAGGGCTCTTTAAGCCCCCTCAATTTCTCTAGGTTAATATTCCCTTACTTAGTAATAGCGGAGGATCCGGTATAGTTCTACCGCCTAGCACCATAGCAGGCCTATGCGCCTCGTAGCAAAGAGATAGGGATCTTTAGCTTAAACCCTTTAAATCCTTACACGGTTAATAATAGCACTATAACGACCGTCGCGCAGACCGATTTTACGAATATTCCGTATACATCCAGCTTATAGCGGACTAGAGACGGTCCGGCCGCTTTAGTATTCACCGCGACTCCTTCTATAGGTATATAGCTAACTAATAATAGTATATCGGCCATAAATAGTAGTATCTAGGCATCCGGTGCCCTAAGTCCTAGGGCGCGACCGTTAGGGACTTCGTTCCTTAGGCGGGCCGCGGCGAAGGACATATCTCGGAGTATAGTCTCTTTACTTATTACCTACTACTATGTCTTAGCAATTTCGTAAAATTAGATAGATTAAATTAGATCAAAATGACCTCGAATACTTTACGCGGCTACTATGTAGTAATTGCTATACCCTTATATGCTCTTTTAACTATACCCTTTAACTGCCCGCTTACTATATTATAAAGTTTAGTTACTGCTGCCTTAAACTAGAACCTACGTTCCCATCGACACTCGCGAGCGTGAAGAATATCGGTTAATTTGGCAATGGTGGCCATTTGCTGCTGATGGACTCCCATCTCTCATGCAATTTAAAGAAACGTACGGGAAGTTTTTATCGCGATCTAATCGATGCTATTACGCTAGATAGGTCGAGACTAGATAGGCCTTACCTAGTTAGATAAAGCGAGTTAATGTTATAGTGGCCGCTAATCTAAAAGTAGAACGGTATATTTCAGGTAGTAGGGGATGTTGCTGACGCCGCCAAGGCTTTATTGCCTACTAACCACCACACCTTCTATCGGCGTGTTCGTAATACTATCCTATAGTGCACCATCGGCAATAAAGACGTTTACCTCCCGTTCCCTTATTCCTAATTATTATGTCCCTACTACGAGCGAAGTTAGATGTTAAGAGATACGGGCGGTAACCTTTGCTAGACCTATTAAATAGCTAAGGTAAAATAGCTATAAGACATTCTAAACCGTTCTTTAGCTAATAACCTATAGCAGCACAACTACGCGGTATTAAACTAAAAAGGTCGGTTACGCTTATTCGTAAGAGCGCACGTCTATAAGAGAAAAAGCACCTTTATTAGTAGCCGGAGATTTAAGAGTAACTATTTTAACTTCCTTCTCTAACTAGTATTACGCCTAATAAAGAGGTACGTTCTATAATCCCTCGGCGTATAACTGCGACTACTAACTTAGGCTAAAGCGCCTATAGGAATTAGTTAACCCTTCTAATCTAGATCGAAAGCGGAAACGGAGTAAAGAGGTTAGATAGAATTATAGACCTAAACCTAAAGGAGCTACCTATACACCTTCCTAATCCCGAGAAAACCCTACTAGAAAACGTTAACGAACCTTACCCGTAAATAGTACTATTAAAGGCGTAACACATATAGACCTTCGTAGTAATACTAAGAATAACGACGTTAACCCTATCTAGTATTAGATCGAAGAAGGAAGCTAGTCTAGAGGAAATTTTAAGTAAGATAGTAGTATAACTTATTTACTTACCCGGAAGAGGTCGACTCCGTCTCTTAATAAATATAAATCGGATATAAGTAGCGTTTCTTTAAGAGAGGGAAAAAATCCTCTCGTTAAGAGTCGACGCTATAAGATAATCCTTACGTCTACTCGCATCTATATAGGTAAGCCTAAGATACCTCCTACGAATAAATATAAGAGCCTCTATAAAAATATACTTCACGCTAAGTAACTAACTCCTTAGGATATAATCTTTCGAGATAACCTATTTAAAACGGCCTATAAGAATATAAGGAATAAAAATAAGGCTAGAGTTATTTAGGATATCGCTAGATTAATTATTCCCTCTCTAGAGATATTAACTATATTTAGTACTATAAACCTAAAGTATCTAATCGAAACTATCGATAAAAGCTAGATTAAATCTATCCCTCTTATTAAAGGTCCTCGCCTATAGCCCGACTTCGCCGTAGGGCTTAAATCGTCTATATTTACCTCTAAGTAGCTAAAGAAATTATACCCCTCTATTAGTAATTAGTAGACTACGTCTCGTCTAGTTACTATAGATAAGGTATATTTCCTATTCCTAATATCGGAAGTTAAGTACGGTAACGAAGCACTTAATATCGCGGATCGGTAAAACGCTTATAGCGCTACCGTTATAGTAAACGCCGTCGTCGAGCTATATAGATTAGTATCCCGTTAAGATAAGCTTTACTAGAAGATCCTTACCTTCTTAGTCTCGTATAATTATCGGGCTATAAGGATCTATAGCTATTACGTTCTAATTAATAGGAAGGATACTTCCTTTTACCCCTATCTACTTCGAGACTTTAGTATTACGGACTAAGATAGTAAAGATAAGTAGACTACCTATAAGTTTACCCTAAGCGTTTATAACGACTTTCGTCGAATCTACTACGAAAGAATTACTTCCGTAGCTAATTAGCTACCCGACCCGGAAGTCTTTATTATATAGCCCCTCTCCTAGTAATTAAATTTTAAGTCCTCCGAATAAGACGATAGCTAATTAACCGCTTCTTTCTTATAGGAGATAGAGCCGGAACTTCCGTTATCTTAGACCTCTAAGCCTATATTTAAGAAACTAAAGGGGAAAGGTAAGAAGTAATTACGTTATTAGGAAAATAAGGGAGTATATCTTTACTAGTCTTTAATCTTACTCTTATAGCGGTCTTAACTATAAAGTTAGAGAGATTAAGGGTTTTATAATCGACGTTATTAAGGTAATTATAGTATATTTCCTAGATATATACTATCTACGCCTAGACTTCTTTTAACCCGCCCGTTACGAGCCTATTATATAGCCTAGCTATATTATTATTAGAAATTTTATACCCTCTAATCCTCCTCGTAGTACTAACTTATTCTAGGCTATAGTTAAGGTACGTCTACTAGTAAGGGCGTAATCTCTATTATATCTAGCTAATTAGCTTTTCGTATCCTCTAAGTTTTAGACCGTATAAATTTATAGTTATATATAGTAATACGGTTATAAAAAGAGGATATTACGCTCTAACTTACGGAGGCTAGAAACGGAAGTAAATATCTAAAATATATATCCCCTTTAACGTTATAACCGAGTAGAGCTTCCTTCCCTTTATAAAATCTAGGTAAGCCCCCGTTAATTCGGTATCTTACTACTATTTAGGTCCTATATCCTAGAAGCCTACGGCGATAATCCCTCTATCCGACTCCGGCGTTACCGCATACCTTAATACGTCTCCTTAAGCGGCTTAACGTAGCTAAGGAACGTTACTATATTCGTTTCTAGCGTCGCTTATAATATTAGCCTCCGCTCTTAGCGCTAAGGTTATACTATTTATCCTACTTAAAGATAGATTAATATAAATATAGTAAGCCTCCTCCTCCGGTGAAGTTCGGGATTAATAACTAACGAATCCTAGTTAGCCTCGAACGTATCTTATACCTAAAAAATAGCGCGCTAAACTATCTCCTCTAGGGCCGGTCTCCTAGATTCCCGCTATATTCTAAATATTAGATCGAGTTATCCTTTAGAAGTCCGGCCTTAATGCTTTCTTTTTCCTACGTTACCTTCGTATAATTTTAAAAATATTTATTCCTCTAAGCGTAATCGTAATTCCGGTCTTAGTCCCTTTAAACCTAGTTTATAGAAAGAACGTACTAGGTGGAGTCTACGGTCTAGATAGACTTAGTTAGGCTAACGTAGGGCTAGCATATACTAGCTTCTACTAGGCTCATCTATTAATGGCCTTAACCGTTATTATCTTCGTATACTACACAATATATACGGAATTAATCGAATACGTTAGCATTCGATAAGGGTACCTCGAATCACCTTAACATCGTCTCTAAGCCTTCGTAAACGCTATCCTTATAACGGATATCCCTAAGAGATTCCTAAGCATTCCCATTCTAATACGTCTTTACGGCGTATTTCCTAGCGGCGTACGCACGATCTAGATTAACCGAGACTTATACGAGCTATCGGAGAAGGTTCTAGAGCGGAGGAGGATAGTCCGCATATTAGAGGCCGCGGAGACTAAGCTAATAAGGTTAGCGATAAAATCCTCCGGTAGTCGAATAGGCCATAATCTTACGAAGACGGATAGAGGCGGTTCACACTACGCCTATATTCGGAGTAAAGAACCTCTTTAGAAACGATACCTAGGGGAAAAGGAGCGCGATTATATACGCCTTCCAATCTTCAACCTCACCTAGATGCCATCAGTTCCTTTTGTAGGAAAAAGGGTTAATACTATCCATCACTATTTACGGCAAATGGCTCGTTTAAATAGCGAGATCGATCAGGACTAACAAGAGCCTGAGAGATACCCGCTAATAACCTCAGCGTTCATCCAATTCAATACCTAAGAGGCCACGTATATAGCTTACTAGTCTCTCGTTCGGTATACGCCTCTATATTTTAAGTCTTAATATCTAGAAGCTTCGCCGGTGGATATTATATAAGAAAACTTATCTAAGAAATGGTGGGCCCGGTACGCACGGACTATTTTTATCGTTATCTCCGCCGCCGCACTTATTCTAGTATAGTCTATTCCCGTCGCCCTTACCGGCGTTATATCCCAGATTACTTACCTAACGGCCTTACTACCCTAGCTGCGTTAGATCGACGCGCTCCTAGCGTGGCTACTTAGCACCCTCTAAGGAATTTTACCGTAGGTAATGCTAACCGCATTTACTATATTACTACCATACGTGCTACGTATAATTACGGAACGTCAAGGTCTACTTACGTAAGTAGCCGTCGAGCTCTCTCTATAGAAGTCTTATTTCACCTTTTTATTTATAGAAGTTTTCCTAACGGTCTCCCTATCTTCGAGCATTACCGCTATTATTCAATAATTACTTTATAGTCTCGATTCGGTACCGGCGGTGCTAGCCACTAGTCTTCTAAGGGCGAGCAATTATTTCTTCTCCTATCTACTTCTACGATGCTTCTTAGTAAGCGCAAGCTCGCTTCTTTAAATCGGACGACTAATCGATTAGTTTACTCTCGCGCGAATTAGGAACGTCACGCCGAGATAGAAATAGGAGGAGTAGACGAATTTACCTCAGATGCAGTAGGGCACCCTTTTCCTAATCTATACTAATCTCGCTTATATCGGTAAGTTACCCTTATAGCACATAAGGAAACTTTAACGCTATAACAGGGCTCATCTACTCGGTCATCGCTCCGTTAATTCTCTTCTTTAGCTCCATCACCTTTAGTATTCTTTAGGTGGTGTTTCGCTATAACCTACTCTATATCACGGTTTCCCGACCTAATATAAGAGGTTTACTATATCTAACGGCCCTAAATTAGCTTTTTACTAGTGTTTACGTAATAGAGCTCTACGTAATAGGTCTCTTCTTCTTAGTTCGTAATAAACATAATAGAGCGACCTACATCAGCCAAGCGGTAATCATAACTATTACTACGGCGATGACAATTAGCTTTCAATTTCTCTTAAATAACGCAGTTACTCTACTTCTTCGATTTATACCCTAGATCGAAATAAGAGAAGAGGAGAAAGAAGAGAAGTATCACGGAACGGGAGGAACTATTCGTCTCCGAATTCTAGCACGGCAGTGTTTTAAGCGTCTAACTCCGACTATAAACCCAATTTCCGTAGACGGGATCTTCTCTAATATATACCACGACACGAAGGACTCCATAGTAAACGAACGCGTTTCGCTAGCGTTCTAACATAAATCTCTTTATATCTAAAAGCCTATGCTATAGATTCCAGAGGATTAACTAGGAATTAGTAACGATGAGATATCGCGCATTAAACAGTAGTATAGTAATATAAGTATTAGCAATGAGTATATAGGTTTAGACGGAAAGGGAAGGGTAACGATTACGCAAGGTAACCTTTCAGGACTAGAATCGATAAAGGCTTAAATTTCTCTCGTCATAGTCTAGCAGATAATTCTTTAGTTTAGACTAGGTCGCAAATAAAAATTACATCTTTCAGCATTTAAATCAATTTTATACTACAGCCCAGGGGGACGTCGGCTAAACCTTCTTAAAATGCTGGATCATATAATAGTAGTTTTTTGAGTGCGCACGCAAAATACTACTATCACGTAAAGGAAGGGGCTCCTTCTCAATACGCAGTCTAAAGAGGATTACTAATCGAGGGTATATACGCCAATAGGAGTGGTGTAGTTCTGCTTAGTAATAAAGCCGCCAATCCGCGCGCTACCTACAACATTCATCCAAAATTTGTCAACGAAAACATGGGCTTACCGCCAGCTTAGACGAGATCGCGTATATAGACCTTCTAACGCAACTTTCACATTCTAGACATCTACCATCTCCCAATCTCTAAAAACGACACCCGCCCCAACTGCCTTAAATCTGGACAGATAGGTTTTGACCCTTTTGATAGGGCCAGGCCAAACGTCGTTCTAGTACAGTAGGTGTCCTCCCCGATACTCCTCGTCAAGAACATACGGCACAGGGCATCCCTTACGGCTCAGAGTAAGACCACAAATATTCAGCACCAGCTGCAATTTCGATGCTTCCTCCCCGTTTCCTAATATACTATCTTATCTAAGCATTCTAAGCTTAGGTGCGCTATCTTACTAATATATATACGCCGTCTATAAGCTATCCTACGTATTTAAAAAGAGTCTCTAAGGTTTCACCGAGGTAACTCTAGGATCCCAATAAATGTTGGCCCGATAAATATTAGCTACGTTTAGCGTAATGCCTAACTCGAACTCCACCTCTAAAGTATCTTTACGAAATTTATACGGTCTTAAAGACTCGAAGAACATCTCTTTCTTAAGCGGAGTTTCGTCGACTAGATCTCTAGCCACGAGTACCAGATATAGTGCTCGAGCTTTCAAGGTTTTAATAGAATAGTAGTCGTATAGGTCACGGCTAATAAGAACGGGGTTCAGCCCGAATTTAATAGTGGCTTCGGTTATCTATATACTATGTCTAAAAATTGCGTTCCATAATTAGCTTTACTTCTCTTATCGTGGTTAAAGCTTAAACCCTAGGGCTTAAGCCGCGTTCCTTACGTCGAATACTAGTAGATTATATACGATTATATCCTAAAGCTCTTATAGTATCTTAGTAATAAATTTTGGTTCCTAATATCGGGTGGAAGACATCGTGCCACTAGTAGCTTTAGAAGCTGGTGTTACTAAGGAACGGGAGAATTACGACAAGAGAGGCTTCGAGATTAACGACCGCCTGTTTTGGCTGGCAGTGGCGATTATAGCGTAGTTCGGTGGTAAGTAAATATAAGTCCTTTGCTGCTACGGCTTATTTTTGACTTCCTCTAGAGCTCCCCTATGGCAAGGCTAAAAGATGGCGGAGGACACAACACTCACATACACCTCGATCGCATTTTACCATCCGTCGTATTTACATCCTAAGGCGTATTTAGAGGTCCCGACCTAGACCAAGAAAGAATAATATTATAGAGCTCCGTATATAGAAGCTCTCATAAGCATCCAAAAAGCGATATCCGCTATACACCATAAAAGAGAACGGGAGCCCAGGTTTTTCTAGGATAAGTCACTTTCTAAGAGATCGGTCAGAATAAAAACTTCCTATCAGATGATCGCGGTTTTAATGCTCGCGGCTCTAGTAGCTACAACCCCATTCGACTACCCACCGGCCCCTACTATAACTGTTACTCTTAGGAACACGCATTCAACCTCGAGTACCACTCCGACCACGAGTGCTTTAGAAGTTGGGAGTACTACCGCTACTATTACAGTCACTATTAGCAACACGGTTTCTATTCTAGCTCTAAGCACCGTTCGAATCACGAGCGCTCTAGAGGCTAGGAGGACTACAACTACGAATCGTTCAGGCGATAACATAACGATCGCGATAACCAACACGTACGGCAAATGCTTATCCCTCTCCTTTACTTCGAATGCCGGTGGCCCGTCTCCGGTAGGGAATCCTTCAGCCACTACGCTCCCTAATAATGCCTTCACCCAGTATGCTTTCCCAACTAGATAGGCAGGAAGGATATATATAGGCTCGAATCTCAACCCCGACGGCAGCAAGATTAAAGGTAGCTATACCGGTCCACCTGACATTAATATTAGCTATATAGATAGCTATTCGATACCTATAACGTGCTCCTCCGAGGGCACCGTAGTGTCCGGTTACAACATTAACCTATTTAAGCAACCCGGCATCCCATACAACAATCAAGTCGACGGTCCTATCTGCCTGAACTCCGCTCAAAATATTGCCAATGGCCCCGCTCCACCCTTTTTCGCAGCCTATACAGGGGCAGCCTACACGTATCCGAATGACAACGACGCCAATATAAGCAACCTTAAAAGCAACCTAGTTACATGTTGCGTTAGCACGTCATACAAAGCACCTTCACGGCAATCTAAACGAAGCAACTCACTGCACCGTGGCCGTATGCGCATTAGAGATGTAAAACGACACCTTAGGGGAAGAAGCGCCTCCTCACCATTCCTACTTCCACTAGCACCCAGACTTCAGCATCGTCATTACCTACCACGATATCGTGTTCACGGTTAGGATTTTAGCAGTTTTCATGGACGAATGAGTTCATCAATGACTGGTGGAAACCCTAACCCTAAGCCGCTGTTTCGCCGGATACACAATGGGGCATAAATGTTGAGATGGCTTGCGGAGCGTGAAAGCTCGCCGACCCCAACATGGGTTAAGATACTCTTCTCTCCCAAAGTCATCTCTAGAACGCCCTCATCCCAGCCTAGCTTATATGCAGCGTGTAATGTACGTACTGATTTTCTAGGCCTACGCTTACATCGTAGAATTTGCCCATGTACTTAATAGTCACCTCATCTCCCTTCTTGGGATTCTCAGTGCCAGTGCCTTCCTTGACAACTTTTCGAGTGACACCCATCTTTCTAGTGAAGCTGGCGTGATTGTTAAGAGCGGATCGTAGAAA
>JAABUP010001188.1_pt1 | contig 55139 bp, 41 predicted proteins | sample 5559201 | NCBI WGS metagenome assembly JAABUP01 (sample SAMN10711887, study PRJNA513373) | rock metagenome | isolation source: Antarctica rocks | place: Antarctica | reverse complement strand
CGCAAACCGCGGCCCGATGCGCCCCACCACCGCCGTAAAATCGGTATCCCATGCCATCGGTGCCGTCATGCCGCCCCCTTCGCTCACTGCCAGGGCACTATTCTCGCATAATTACAACTGTAGTAGTTAGCCGGGGCAGTGTGTCCTTCCTGGGTAAGTGTGCCCTTCATGGGTAGAGGCTGCCCTTCATGGGTAGAGGCTGCCCTTCATGGGTAGTGCAATCCCGGAACCACCCACGCCGAAGGACGGCCCTCACCCCGGCTCGGCTACGCGCGCCGCGCGCCGCCCAGAGGGCACCCGCCGATCAAGGAGCGGGGCTTCGTTGTGGGGGTGGGTGGGGCATGGCGGGGATCCTCACCCCCTGCCCCCCTCCCCATCCGAGGAGCGGGGACCATCGCCGTTGCAGGACTTCGGGCTGCTACGTTGGTGGGCGGCACCGCGCGTGTAGTGGCTCCGCTCCCACGCTAATCGTGCTCTCTCTCCCTCGTTCTCTGCGCGCCCGGTGCGCTTGCGTGCTCTGCGGGCTCTGTGGCTACCACCCCCTTCCTCACTTCTCGTCTCTGTGTCTCTGTGTCTCTGCGTCTCTGCGGCGGCCCTCGTCCCCTATCCCATGCCTACTCCGCCACGATCCGGGCGTAGCGCTTCTTCCCGGCGCGCAGCAGCAGCGCGCCATCGGTGAGGGCGGCGTCGGTCAGTTGCGCCTCAGGGTCGGTCACGGCAGTGCCAGCGACCGACGCACCCCCCTGGGCGATCAGGCGACGCGCCTCGCCCTTCGACTTCGCCAGCCCCGCCAGCACCAGCAGATCGACAAGTGCGATCCCGGCATCGAACATCGCGCGCGGCACCCCTGTGGTCGGCACCCCTTCGCCGAGCGCGCCACCCCCCGCGAAGAGGGCGCGCGACGCCGCCCGCGCCTCGTTCGCCGCCCCTTCGCCGTGACTAAGGCGCGTCGCCTCGAACGCGAGGGTCTCCTTGGCGGCGCGGATGTCGGCCCCCGCCAGCGTGGCGAGTTGCGCGATCGCGTCCAGCGGCAGGAAGGTGTAGATCTTCAGCAATTGCTCCACCTGGGTGTCCGCCACATTCATGAAGAACTGGTAGAACTCGTAGGGCGAGGTCAGTTGCGGATCGAGCCAAACCTGGTCGCCGGTCGTCTTGCCCATCTTCCGCCCATCGGCGGTCGTCAGCAGCGGCGTCACCGCCGCGAAGGCTTGCGCCCCCTCCACGCGCCGGATCAGGTCGGCCCCGGCCAGCACGTTGAACCACTGGTCGCCGCCCCCGAATTGGAGGGTGCAGCCGAAGGCGCGGTACTGGTGCAGGAAGTCGTACGCCTGCAACAGGACGTAGTTGATCTCGATGAAGTTGAGGCTGCCATTCTCCAGCCGGTCCCGGTAGGTCGAGTGGCTGAGGAGCTGATTCACGCTGAAAAGCTTGCCGATGTCGCGCAGGAACGGGATGTAGTCGAGTTGCAGCAGCCAATCGGCGTTGTTCAGCAGCAGCGCGGGCGGGTTCTGACCGAAACGCCCGCCCGCGAAGTCGAGGTAGCGCGCGAACTGCGGCTGCATCCCCGCGATGTTATGCCCGAGCTGTTCCAGCGTCAGGATCGGGCGCTGGCTCGCCTTGTCGGTCGGGTCGCCGATCATCCCCGTGCCGCCACCGATCAGCGCGATCGGGCGGTGTCCGTGCCGCTGGAAGTGGGCCAGCGTCATGATGCTCATCAGGTGGCCGATGTGCAAGCTCATCGCGGTCGGGTCGAAGCCGACGTAGACGCTGACCGGGTTGTGCGCCGGGTCGGCCAGCGCCGCGCGCAGCCCCGCCGCGTCGGACACCTGCCCGATCAGCCCGCGCTCCTCCAACACATCGTAGACATTGCGGCTCGTGTCGATCCCCGCGGTCGCGGCACGGCTCGTCAGGTCAACCATCGCGCGTCCTCCTCAATAGCAGTCGGCAGTCCGTGGTCCGTGGTCCGTGGTCCGTGGTGGTTGGTTGTCGGTCGTCAGTTGGCGGTCATCGTCCGGCCAGCGCGGGATCGAGGTCGAGGCTCATCCGGTGGTTGAAGGTCACGAAGCCCTGGCGCTCGTAGAAGCGCCGCGCGCCCGCGTTGAACGCCCATACCGACAGCTCGACCCGCGCCACGCCGCCCGCGCGAAACAGCGCGAGCAGTTCTTCGAGCAACCGCTCGCCGTGGCCGCGCCGCCGCACCTCCGTCACAATCGTGAGCTGATCGACCAGGCCGAGCGCGAACGACCGACGAAACGGGTTCTCCGGGTAGCGGACGAGCTCCCCCGCGACGTAGCCGACCGGCACGCCCGGCTGCGCCAGGAAGTCCGCGAACCACCCCTGGATCGCCGCCGCCTCGGGCGCGGCCTTGAAGAGCTGCGGGTGCGCGACGGCGTGCAACCCCTGTACCGTCTCGTTCAGTCGCGCGAGCGTCGGGATGTCCTCCACGCACGCCGCTCGCACTTCCATCGCACCCTCCGCTGAGTGGGCGAAGTGGTTCGGAGTGGGCCAGTGGGCAAGAGGAGACTACGGAGTAATCCGAGCGTTGCGGTCACTTCCCGTACCCTTCTCGCCCACTTCGCCCACTCGGACCACTGGCCCACTTAAACGCAGATCCCCCATCCTTCGAGAAGGACGGGGGGACCGTGATACCACCTTCATGCGTCGCACCCTCGCGGGGGCGGCCTCTACGGGCAGGCGCGGCGCAGGGGCGGCGCGTGCCACAGGCCCGATAACGGGGGCAACCGACCAGACTTGATCGCGGGCGAGGTTTCATCGCGCGCGGGTTGATCCGGCGACTCGGGAGGGTACTTCGCGCCTGTGTGTGCCACGGACTCGCATCAGCCGCCCGCTCGCTGAGGGTTACCACACCGCCGCTACTGCGTCTCCGTCAGCGCGTTCGCGTTATGCTCTTCGCTCCCGAGTTTACCACGCCCGTCAAGGGGCGCGCAGCGGCGGGGAAGTCCGTAGTCCGTGGTCCGTGGTCCGTAGTAGCGGGACTACTGCAATGCCCTATTTTGCGAGCGGGCACCGCGCCGCTGACGAACCTTCTACGGACCACGGACCACGGACTATCGACTTCCTCAGTCGCCAGCCGCCTCGACCCGCTCCTCGGCCCCCTTCAGGGTGATCGGCTCGGGCCTGGCATCGGGCGGCACCAGCGCCGAGACGGCCTGCAAGACCCTGCCGATCGCCGCGTCCGCGCCGCGCAACTCCTCGCGGATCTCCAACAGGGCGGGCGGGGCGATCGCGCGCATCCCCGGCTGCTGCGCCATCTCCGCCGCCAGGTATTCGCGCGCCATCCGCACCGAGCGCCTCAGCGGCATCCCGCCGGAGAGCCCCTGCTTGATCAGGATGCACAGATCGACCGCCTCGCCGCTATAGCGATCCGCGATCCGCCCCGAGGTGGTGATGTACCCCTGCGTCGTCCAGTGGCTCACCTGGCGCGTCGTCAGGCCGCAAATCTCGGCGAGTTGCGTCTTGGTCAGCGCGAGCATCGACCAGAGTGCGCCGCGATTCGGCGGGGCGAAGGTGAAGTTCCGCATTGTCTGCCCTCCAAACTGTCAACGAGCCTATCCCGATACAGCATCCGATAATCCCGATCGGGAGAGGGAATATCCGCAACCACACGGTATCCCCATCATACCGACTTCTGTCGTCTTTGTCTACAGGTGCGGACCTGTCCGTCCGTACTAGTTACGAGGCGTGCCGGGTGATCGCCGCGATGCGCTACACTAGCGGCGCGACCGCCGTCGCGATGCGGCGCGGCGCGCGGCGACGATGATGCGCGTGAGGAGGGCAGCGTGGCCGAACGGGCCTGGGTGAAGACGACGACCGTGGACGGCGAGCCGATCGCCGTGGTGCCGCTGCCGGAGCAGCCGCGCGGTATCCTCGCGCTCGATATCGATGGGACGCTGCTCGGGCCGGGGAGCGTGCTGGCCGAGCGCACCCGCCGCGCCGTCCACGCCGCAGGCGCGGCGGGCTGGCTGGTGACGCTGGCGACCGGACGCCGCTGGGGGGCGACCAAGCCGATCGCCGACGCGCTCGGCCTCCAGACACCGCTGATCTGCTTCAACGGCGCGCTGATCCGCGATTCCCTCGACGGCACGATCCTGCACTACAACCCCCTGCCGCCCGCCGTCACCGGCCCGCTGATCCGCGCGCTGGCCGGGCGCGGGCTGCAACCGGTTGTCTACGAGGATTTCACCAGCGGCGAGCGCCTGCTGACCGGCCCGCAGGGGCAGGATTCGCCGCAGATCGCGCGCTGGTTCGACGCGCTCAGCGATGAATACGGCCCTATCGTCAAGCGCGTCGGCTACGACGAATTGGCGCGCGTGCCGGGAGCCTCGCGCATCGTGATCTACGACGAGGAGTCCCGCGCGCGCCCGCTGGCCGACCTCGCCGCCGACCTCGCGCTAGAACTGCGCGCGCTCGTCTACGAGGGGGAGAGCCGGTCCGGCCTGATGATCGAATTCCTCCACCCTGCCGGGACGAAGGCGGTCGCCATCGGTGCGCTCGCCGCGCGCTACGGCCTGACGCTGGCCGAAACGATCGCGGTTGGCGACGGCCACAACGACCTGGAGATGCTGCGCGAGGCGGGGATCGGCGTGGCGATGGGCCAGGGCTCTGCGGCGGTCCGCGCCGCCGCCGACATGGTCATCGGCACCCACGCCGATGACGGCCTCGCCGCCTTCATCGAGCAGGAATTGCTTGGCGGGACGGGATTCCCGGAGCACTTGAGGCAGTCGGCAGACGGCAGTCAGCAGTCGGCAGAAGGATAGCTGCGGCGCGGCGCTTGATAACGGGCGTCGCCTAATGGACAGCATCTACTGACTGCCGACTGCCGACTGCCGACTTAGCGCGGAGGACCGCATGGAACCCGAACTGATCGCCGATTATGCCTGCGAAACCGGGGAGGGGCCGTTGTGGCACCCCGAGGAGCGGCGACTCTACTGGGTGGACATCCCGCGCGGCGAGCTCTTTCGCTACAACCCGGCGAACGGCGCGCACGAGCGCTGCTATCGCGGGCCGGGCGCGATCGGCGGCTTCACCCTCCAGGCGGATGGCGCGCTCCTCCTCTTCGGCGCGCACGGCGCGATCGGGGTCTGGCGCGCGGGCGTCGTCACGCCGCTGATCGACGGGATCGCGGCGGAGGCCGAGGGGCGGTTCAACGATGTCAGCGCCACGCCGGAGGGGCGCGTCCTCTGCGGCACCATGCCGACCCCCGCCGGGCCGGGACGCCTCTACCGCCTCGACACCGATGGGCGGCTGACGGTCGATGCGGCGGGGTGCATCTGGTCGGCGCGCTGGAATGGCGGCGTGCTGGTCCGCTACGCCCCGGACGGCACGGAGCTGACACGCATCCACTTCCCGGCGCGGCAGGTCTCCAGCGCGGCGTTCGGCGGCGACGATCTCGGCGACCTCTACGTCGCCACCGCCGGGGGGCACGACAGGATGACCAACGGCCCCGGCGCGGGCGCGCTCTACCGCCTGCGCCCCGGCGTGCGCGGTCTGCCGGAGTTCCGCTCGCGGATCGCGGTCTGATGGCCGGGTGATGCGCTCAGCGCACGTCCCGCGCGCAGCAGACGCGCACCTCCCATAAACCCTGGTGCGGTGCGCGGCCAGGATGTGCCGCCGCTCCGTGTCGTCGCTTAACCACGACTCTCGCGGCGGCGCAGTGAAGGAGCACGAGGCCATCTATCGGGTGGTGTCGGAGCGTATGTCAAATTTTCCGGGATGTGGTATACTTCGTAATGTGAGGGAACTGAAAGGACCGACAGCATGACGCAAGGCACGATCAAGACCATCCGCGACGATAAGGGCTTCGGCTTCATCAAACCGGATGATAGTAGCCAGGACATCTTCTTCCACAGCAGCGCCCTGGAGTACGGGGTGTTCGACCAGCTCCGTGAGGGGCAGCGCGTCGAGTTCACCGCAGGAACCGACCCCCGCAACCCGGGCCGCACCCGCGCCGAGAAGGTCGAACTCATCAACGATTAGTTCCCTTCTCGGGATAGACTCTGGATACCCGTTGAGGGTATCCGCCTAACATTCGCCTATTTCTTCTGCATTCCTTCACGCGGAGCGCCGTTACAATTGTGTAACGGCGCTCTTTTCCTTTGTCCATCCGCCGCCAACAATGCCTCCAGACCGCGCCGGGCGATGCCACCGCCGTTCGCGTACAGCTGCTGTCAGCTACCGGACACTGGTGCGGCGCGCGATCGGGCGGGTACAATCTCCTGCCGACCCGCTGAGCATCAATGCCTTGAGACAGAGACGGAGAGGGTATCGTGCGCGCGCGACCGAGCAACAATGCCGCGACCGAGGGGACGAGCGACCGCCAGTGGGTCCGCCAGTATCGCTACTTCGACCTAATCATGGTCGCGTTCGTCGCGGTCCTGCTGATCAGCAACATCATCGTCGTCAAGGTCTGGCAACTCGGCCCGATCCGGATCGGGCCGCTGACGCTCGGCCCCTGGATCACCGATGGGGCGACCTTCCTCTTCCCGATCAGCTACATCTTCGGCGACATCCTGACCGAGGTCTACGGCTACGCCCGCTCGCGGCGCGTCATCTGGGCCGGCTTCGTCGCCATCGGCGCGGCGTCGGCGATCTATACCGCCGTGGGCCTGCTGCCCGCCGCCGCCGATTGGCCCTACCAGGACGCCTACGCGACGATCCTCGGTCAGGTGCCGCGCTTCGCCGTCGCCGGGCTGATCGCCTTCTGGGCCGGGGAGTTCTGCAACAGTTTCGCCCTCGCCCGCCTGAAGATCCTCACGCAGGGACGCCAGCTCTGGGTCCGCACGATCGGCTCGACGATCGTCGGGCAGGCGGTGGACACGACCATCTTCGCCACCCTCGGCTTCTAGGGGATTTTGCCGCCCGGCGGCATCTGGGATCTGATCCGCTTCGGCTTCGTCTTCAAGGTCAGCTACGAGGCGCTGGCGACCCCGATCACCTACGCGGTCGTGGCGTTCCTCAAGCGCGCCGAGCAGGAGGACTACTACGACGTGGACACCGACTTCAACCCCTTCCGCCTGTCGGTGGAGACGCGGGCGCACGAGATCGCCGCGGCGGATTGAGCGGGCCTGGCGCGCGGTGACGGGGTGAGCGAATGAGCGAGCGGGCCGAGAGCGAGATGGTGTTGGACGAGATTCGCGCGGCCTGCGCGGCGGTGGCCGAGGAGGCGACCTTCGTGCGGATCGACGCGGCGCGCATCCCCGCCTACGCCGCGACCCTCGCCCGGGCGGGGCGCGAGACGCCGATCTTCGACCCGCAGTACCACTTCGTGGGGAGCGAGGAAGACACCGCCGCGTTCGTGCTCACCCTCGACGCGGTCAACTTCGGCTCCGGCTACTTCCCCCTGCTCCGCAAGCGTCCGGGGCTCCCCGGCTACTTCACCATCGCCCTCGCCCTCAAGGAGCGCTTCGAGGCGCACGGTCCGTTCGACGCGGCGACCCTCCGCGACCTGAGCGCGGACGATTGCCGGGCGCTCTTCGATCAGCCGACCGCTGGCGGCGCGCTCGATGAGTTGGTGGACGCTTTCGCCGTGGCGCTCAACGCGCTCGGGGCGCATCTGCTCGCGCGCTATGCCGGTCGCCCCGCACGGCTGATCGCGGCGGCGGGCGGCTCGGCGGCGCGACTCACGGCACTCCTCGCCGCGCTGCCCACCTTCCGCGACGTGGCCCGGTATCGCGGGCGGCGCGTCCCCTTCTACAAGCGCGCGCAGCTGGTCGCCGCCGACCTCTCCCTGGCGCTCGGCGGGGCCGGGCTCGGCGCGTTCGACGATCTCGACCGGCTGACGATCTTCGCCGACAACCTGGTCCCGCACGTCCTGCGCGTGGACGCCATCCTCGATTACGATGCGGGGCTGCTGGCGCGGATCGCGGCGGGGGAGTTGCTCGTCGCCGGCTCGCCGGAAGAGGTGGAGATCCGGGCGGCGGCGGTCCACGCCGCCGAACTCCTCGTGGCGGCGTGCCGGGCACTGGGCGAGCCGCGCACCGCGCGCGACCTTGATTACATCCTCTGGAATCGCGGATTGGACCCGCTGTACCGGGAGCAGCCGCGCCACCGCACCCGCACGGTCGCCTACTGACGCGCTCCTGTGGCCTGGAGCAATGCCCAATAGAGTTGGCCCGCTCATCCGGTGGCGCGGTGTCCGGGGGTTGCAGTACCCCGGAGGGCAGCCACCACCCATGAAGGGCAGCCACTCCCGGCTGGATGGCCTGCGGCCACGCAGTACCCGTGAAGGGCAGCCACTACCCATGAAGGGCATACTCTACCCGTGAAGGGCACAATGTCCGCCCGCGCGGACCGGGGCACCCGGACCCACAACCTACGCGACAAACCCATACCCTGTTAATGGCGCTGCCCCCGCTCCTCGGCTGGGCGGGTTCCCCGGAGGCATTGCGCCCTTCACGGGTGGGAGCTACTGCCCCCCGGGCGGCGGGGTGGCGCGTGAGCGCCGGGGGGGAGGGTGGTCGCGGTGCCGCCGCGCGTGGGACCGGGGGGGTGACATGGGATTGCGCGATTCAGGCGATGCCGCCGCGCGTGGGACCGGGACTGAAGTACCCCGGAGGGCAGCCACCACCCATGAAGGGCAGCCTCTCCCGGCGAAGGGCGGCTCCGCTGCCACGAAGTACCCATGAAGGGCATACTATCCCCGCCGAAGACTGGGGTGTTGCGAGAGACAATTGCAGCAGTTAGGGCGGTAGGTTAGAAGCATTTGTGACGGCGATGCCCCTCTCCTCGGATGGGGAGAGGGGGTAGGGGGTGAGGGTGTCGGTGGTGCTGCCGCGCTCGCGTCATAATTTTGGGGGTTGCACTGCCCCGGAGGGCAGCCATCCCCGGCTCTGGGCAGCCATAGGTTGCACCAGCGAAGCCCGCCTGCGCGGGCTGGGATAGGTCTCCACAACGGCACAGCCTCACCCGGCAGCCCTCTCTCCCAGGGTGGCGGGTGCCCCCCGGGCGGTGGGTGGCGAGCATTGCGAGCCGGGGTGAGGGGATGCCGAACGGAGTGAGGCGGGGGTGCGGGTGGTCGCGGTGACGCCGCGCGTGTGGGTAAATTCCAGGGTTGACCCCCCGTTGCGGCTGCCTCGCGGCACCGGCGAAGTCCGTCCGCAGGGACTGGCATGAGGCGATCAAGCGCATAATTGCCACATGGCACCCTTCCCAACACCCTCCGCTCCCACACCAGGCCCAAGATCGGACGAACGGCCCCCACCCGCCCCCTAAGCCTTGACAATTCGCGCGCGCGGAGTACCCTTATCCTGAGTGTACGTACATCTCGTACCGTCACCGACGACGACACGGAGAGACGCCGCACGTGAGAGGGATCGCCCGTATGTCATCGCTCGTCCGCGCCACCACGATCGTCGTCCTCCTCGCCACGCTGGCGGGGTTCGCCACCGTCCCACACGCCGCCGCCGCCGGGATCGCGGTCGGGGGGCTGGCCGTCGTCGCCACCTCCGAGGGGGATCTGCTGACCCTGCGCGACGGCCCCGGCACCGCCTTCACCGCGCTGACCGCCTTCGCGGCGGGGACCACGCTGCACGTCCTCGACGGCCCGGTCGCGGACCCCTCCGGCCTCGCGTGGTATCGGGTCACCGCGGCGGGATTGGTCGGCTGGGCGGCGGGATCGTGGCTCGCCCCCGCCGGTGACGCGGGCCTGCGCTACGTCGGCGGGAGCGGCGGCGGCGTCCGCCTGCGCGACGCCCCGACCCTCGCCGGGAACGTCCTGACGGTCGTGGTCGATGGCGCACCGGTGGCCCTGCTCGGCCAGGAAGTCTTTGCCGACGGCATCGCCTGGACCCTCGCGGACTACGCGGGGACGCCCGGCTGGCTGGCGAGCGACTTCCTGAACGCGGGCGGCGGCGGCGGCGGTGCCGCGCCCGCCCAGGTCGCCGCAACCGGGTCGGCGGGGGCCGGCCTGACGGTCGGCGGCGCGGCGCGCGTGGTCGACACCGATGGCTTCGATCTCCGCATCCGCGACGGCATCGGCCTGAACGCGCCGATCTTCACCGTCGTCCCCGCCGAGACGGTCGTCGTCGTGGTGAATGGGCCGCTCCCCGACGAGAATGGTGCGCTCTGGTATGGCATCAACTATGGCGGGGCGTTCGGCTGGGTCGCCGGCCAATACCTCGCCGCCACGGCGGCGGCCCCGACGCCCCGCACCACGACGCTCGGCGGCTACAGCGGTGGCCCGGTCGCGTCGAATCCGGCGCGCGGCGCGGCGATCGTCGCGGAGGCGCTGCGCCACGTCGGTGCGCCCTACGTCTGGGGCGGCAAGGACCCGGCGGGCTGGGACTGCTCGGGGATGGTCCAGTGGGTCTACGCGACCGCCTGGGGGGTCGCCCTGCCGCGCGTCTCGCAGGACCAGTTCAACTACGGCAATGCGGTCGGCCTCGACCAGCTCGAGGCGGGGGACATCGTCTTCTTCGCCGACATCGCCGGACCCGGCGTCACGCACAACGGCATCGCGCTCGGCGACGGGCGCTTCATCCACGCGCGCGACGAGTCGCACGGCACGATGATCAGCTGGCTCGATGAGCCGCTCTGGGCGTCGCACTACGTGGGGGCGCGGCGACCGTAGGCGAGTGGACGGAGTGGGCCAGTGGTGCCAGTGGCCAGTAGGGAGTGACGGAGAAGGCCGAGTGCTGCGCCGGGTTCCGTTCTCTTTACTCGCCCACTGGCCCACTCCGCCCACTCGCCCACTCACTTCATAATCTCCAACACCGGCCAGGCGATCTCCCAGAGGTGGCCGTCGGGGTCGGCGACGTAGCCGGAATAGCCGCCCCAGTCGGTGTCCACCGCCGCTTTCTGCAAGGTCGCGCCCGCCGCGACCGCCCGCGCGATGATCGCGTCCACCGTCGCGCGCTCGGCGCAATTCTGGGCCAGCGTGAAGCCCCCCTGCCCCCACCCCGGCCCCTGCTTCGCATCCTCGCGCAGCAGCTCGCGCGGGTGGAGGCTGAGGAGGAGGCCACCGAGCTGGTAGAAGACGATGGTTTCCTCGGCCTGCACCGGCTTCCAGCCGAGCCCCGTCTCGTAGAAGTGCCGCGCGCGCGCCAGATCGGCCACCGCCAGGGTGATCAGGTTCAGCTGTTGCTCCATCATCGCCTCCTTCGCTACACGGATGCCTGCGGCGGGGGTGCCCGCTCGGGGCGCTCCCGCCATCACAGCACAGTATCGGTGCGGGGGGCTACGCTGTCTTGAAGAAATCGGTCAGGGCGAGGGCGCTGGCCGCGCCGGGGAGGAGCGCGCCGGGGGCGAGCCCCGTCAGCGCGGTGCACTCGCGCGCCATGTGTGCCTGATCGGCGTAGCCCGCCGCCAGCGCCAGCGCCGCCAGTCGCCCACGACCCGCTGGCGCGCGCTCGGCGAGGGCCAGCAGGCGCTGCAAGCGGAGGATGCGCGCGAAGCGCTTCGGCTCGTAGCCGACCGCGACCTGGAAACGTCGCCGCAACTGTCGCTCTCCCAAACCCACCAGGGCGGGGAGGTCCGCCACGCGCCCGCGCGGCTGCCGCGCCAGCCACCCGATCGCCGCCGCGACCAGCGGATCGGGCGGGCGGGCCTGCGGGGCGCGATCGAGCAACGCCGCCGCGATCGCCGCCCGCCGCGCGTCGGGCGTTGCCTCGGCGAGGATGCGCGCGGTGAGGGCGTCGGCGTCGCGCCAGAGATCGGCCAGCGGGGTCAGCCGGTCGGTCAACTCGTCCGTCGCGAGCGGCAGCCAGGCGGCGATCCGTCCCGGACGGAAGCGCGCCCCCGCGATGATCGTGCCGGGCGGCAACGCGGCCAGCGTCACCCCTGTCGCCGGGCCGACGACGACCGGCGCATCCTCGCCGATCCAGAGGATGTCGGCGCAACCATCGGGGAGGACGCGCTGCGCCCGCGCGCCGACCGTCTGCGCCCAGGTGCAGACGAGCGAGGCCGCGAGCGGCCCCGGCGGGGCGACCTCCCGATAATCGCCGCTGGATGCGCTCATGCGCCGCAGGCCCGGCTATCGAGCGGGCAGGGCGGGGCCGACACGCGCGCATCCGCGCTGGCGCTCCCGCCGCTCCCGCCGCTCCCGATCCGATACGGCATCTCGCCCCTCCGCGCTCACACCCTGCCCCCAATGGGGCGGTACCGCTCGGAGGATAGCAGATCGCCGGGAATCGGCGACCGTAACGCGAAAGTACGAACGACGAAGTAGGGCCACGCCGCCAGTCACAGCCCCCGCGCTCATTTCGCACTTCACTCCTCCTTCTACTGGCCTACTCCGCCTACTCACCCCCTTGACAGCGCCCGCTCATGCAACTATCATAGTTACATGAAACGTGACGGCAAGCTCTCCATCGCCCTCCATATCCTGGCCCACCTCGTCGAGGCGGGCGCGCGCCCGACGGTCTCGGAGGAGTTGGCCGCGCATCTCTGCACCAACCCGGTCGTGATCCGCCGCTCCCTGGCGGGGCTGCGCGAGGCCGGGATCGTCGCCTCGTCGAAGGGGCATGGCGGCGGGTGGACCATCGCGCGCCCCGCCGCCACGATCTCCCTGCGCGAGGTCTACGTGGCGCTCGGCGAGCGCGGCGACCTCGTGCCGGGCCGCGAGCCGGACGCGCACGGCTGCCTGATCGCGGCGACCGTGGGCGACGCGCTGGACGGTTTCTACGCCGAGGCCGAGGCGCTGCTCCTGCGTCGCCTCACCGATATCTCCCTCGCCGATCTCGCGGCGGAGTTCGGTCGCCGCTACGCCGCCCACATCGGAGCGCCGCAGCATACCGACGTACCCGGCGGCTAGCCCCCACCTTCCCCTTCCCCGACCGCGCCGCAGGCCAGCACGAGCGCCGACACGCACCCTCACGAGCGGTGTGCGAGCGGCTTCGCGCTGCCCGACGCCGTAATGCGCGGCTGACTCTCGCTACTCCCTCCATCGAGGCGCTACCACCACGTCGCGATACGCTGTCGCGCGCCCAGGCAAGCGTCGAGCGTATCGGAAAGGAGACCACCGGGACGAAAGATACGAACCGCGATCGGCGCTTTCTCTTTCATATTCCTACTGTGACAACTATCCGGCCAGGCAACGGCGCGAGCGCGAGGAGACAGACCGATGAGCAACGAACAGCAGCAGGACAACGTCATCGCGATCAGACGCCTGAGTGAATAGATCAGCCGCGCGCGATCATGGCGGCGTCGCCGCCAACGGTTAGGGAGTGGCGGGAGCGGCGACATGGTGAGAGGACACGATGAAAGGAAGCCGGGCATGATGAAAGAACACAACGAAGCATTCTGGGAGCAGCTGTACCGCTCGCGCGATACCTTGTGGAGCGGCAACCCCAATCCGCAGCTGGTGCGCGAGGCGTCCGATCTCACCCCCGGCACCGCGCTCGATGTCGGGTGCGGCGAGGGCGCGGACGCCATCTGGCTGGCCGAGCGCGGCTGGCAGGTCACCGCGCTCGACTTCTCTACCGTTGCCCTGGAACGCGGTGCCACCGAGGCTGTCGCGCGCGGTGACACTGTCGCGCGGCGCATCGACTGGTGCCATACGGACCTGACCACCTGGGCACCCGCCAAGGCGTTGTACGATCTGATTTCGTCCCAATTCCTGCACCTGCCGTAGGAGCCGCGCGAAGCGCTCTTCCGCCGCCTCGCCGCCTCGGTGGCACCGGGCGGCACCTTGCTGATCGTCGGCCACCATCCTTCCGATTTACAGACCATCCCGCGCCCGCTGCCGCCGGAGATATTCTTCACCGCCGCCGACGTGGCCGCCCTCCTCGACCCGCACGGCTGGGAAATCGTCGTCGCTGCGGCCCGAGCGCGCCCCGCCACCGACCCCGCAGGCCGCGCCGTCACCATCCACGACGCGGTGCTCCGGGCGCGACGACACGGCTAATCCCGGTCACGGCTACGCGGTCACGGGGGGCGGCTAGGGGTTCTGGCACTCGTCCCGCTGGCGACCCACCGGGCGAGGCCGATCCCCGCGTGACGCCACCACGATTCGCCGCCGAACGGGACCGACGCACGGCCCCTCGCCCCCGCGCGCCCTTCGTCCTGCGTCTTTCGCCACTCGCCCACTCGCCCACTATTCGTCACTGTCATTCGTCATTCACCCCGGAGGTATCCCATGCAGTACGACGTCATCATCGTCGGCGGCAGCTACGCCGGCCTCTCCGCCGCCCTGGCCCTCGGACGCGCCCGCAAGCAGACCCTGATCATCGACGCGGGGCAGCGCCGCAACCGCTTCGCGCACGAGGCGCACGGCTTCCTCGGACAGGATGGCCGCGCGCCGGGCGCGATCGTCGCCGTCGGGCGCGCGGAGGTCGCCGCCTACCCGACCGTCTCCTTCCTCGACGGCACCGCCACCATCGCCGCGCCGCATGAAAACGGCTTCGCGATCACCACGGCGGACGGCGCGACGCACACGGCGGCGCGGCTGATCCTGGCGACCGGGGTCGTGGACGAACTCCCGGACCTCCCCGGCCTGCGCGACGGCTGGGGCAACGGCGTGTACCACTGCCCCTACTGCCACGGCTACGAGGTCGCGGGCCGACGGCTCGGCGTCCTGGCCTTCACGCCAATGGCGACCCACCAGGCCAACCTGATCCCCGAGTGGGGGCCGACGACTTTCCTCACCAACGACGTGGTGACGCTGACCGCACCCGAGCGCGCCGCGCTGGCAGCGCGCGGCGTCACGATCGAGGATGGCGCGGTCGCCGCGATCGTCCATGAGGACGGCGCGCTCGCGGGGGTCCGGCTGACGGACGGGCGCACGATCGCTCTGGACGCCCTCTTCATCGGCGTCCCCTGGCACCTGACGAGCCCGCTCGCCGAGCAGCTTGGCTGCGCGTTGGACGATACCGTGCTAGGACCGATCATCCGCGTCGAGGCGATGGGGCAGACGACTGTGCCGGGGGTCTACGCGGCGGGGGATGCCGCCGTCATGATGAAGAGCCTCTCCGGCGCGGTGGCGAGCGGCTATGCGGTCGGGGCGATGGTCCACCAGTCGCTGATCCCGGCGCTGACGCACTGAGCGGCGCGAACAGGGCTGCCGCCTGCGCCCTGCGCCGCAAAAAGAGGCCGCCCCGCGCGTTGCGGGGTGGCCTCGCTGCATTTTCGAGGGGTTAGCGGCGACCCCAACGCCCGCTCAGGCTCGCGCCGACGAGCCAGAGGAGCGGGTGGGCCAGCACGACGAGCGCGGTCGCCAGCGTCAGGTCGGCGACGCTGAGGTGCGCGAATGCGACGACCGCGCCGCCGAGCAGCGCGCCGACGTAGAGCCCGCGCCGCAGCACCACCCCGAGGAGCAACCCCGCGCCGAGGCTGACGAGCGCGGTCAACGCCAGGTAGAAGGCCGCGCTCCCCGTCCCCAGCGCCAGGAGCGGCGCGATGTCGGTGCTACTCGTCAGGCGGTGCGGCGGCAGGATCAGGCGATCGAGGGTCAGCGTCGCAAGCACCGTCAGCACTGTCACCCAGAGCGGCACGATCCAGCGCTGCCCGGCGGCGCGCGCGAAGCCGCGCACGAAGTCCGGTGGCGGGATCATCCGCACGGCGGGCGCTTCGGGGCGGACAAGCGGGGTCGGCTCGGTCGGGGGCAGCGGCGTGGCCCCCACCGCGACGAGGCGCTGTTGCAAGGCGAGCAGCTTAGTGCCGCAGGTGGGGCAATGGCTGCCGCCGCCGCGCGTATAGACGACCTCGCAATAGGGGCAGAGCGTCGAGCCGGGGGGCGCGGATTTCGCCCAGCGATACGGCGTGGCGGTCGCCATAGTCGGTGTCCCTTACCTGTCGGCATCGGCGGTATCGGGCGCGTCAGCGCAACGTGCGAGTTGCCGGAAGATTGTAGCACGAGATGCGTCGTGAGGCGCGAGTCGTGAGGCGTGAGAGGGTCGGCAGTCGGCAGTCGGCAGCAGTCCGTAGTCCGTAGTCGGTGGTCCGTAGCGGGCACGGGACGGTGGGATAGCCGTGGCCCGCAATCCGTGGCGGGGCGGACTCGCACATGCAAGCGCTGTTCCTCCGCACAACAGAAAACAACATCGCGCCATCGCACGTTGATCGGTGCAGGTGGGCGGTTTACCCACGGTCGGTGCGGGCCGACCAATGAGCCGTAGCTGTAGGAGGGGCAATGCGCGCGATCATCGGTCGGGGGCGAATACTTTTCGCCGGATTCCTCATGGTGGCGCTGTGCTGGGGGTTGGTGCCGGCCCCGCACGCGGCGGCGGCGGAAGCGGCGGCGGGCGGGCGCTGGTGTCCCCCCCAGGCCGCGCCCTACTGCTCGGAGAATGCGTTCTACGATTTCTGGCGGGCGGTGGACAGCGAGACCGGCGGCTACGCCCTGGACATCATCGGCTTCCCGGTCAGCCCGCCCCTGCGAACGACCGGCGGCGTGATCGTCCAGTTCTACGAGCGGGCGATCTTCGAGTGGCACCCGGAGAACCGCGTCGAGTATCAGGTGCAGCTGACCCGCCTCGGGGCCACCGCGATCGACCTCGACACGGAACTCGGGCTGAAGGACGAGCAGCACAAGGCACCGGAAGCCTGCCCCAACAACAACACCTGCGTCCTGGCGTCGCCGACGAACCACAGCCTGCGCGGCACCTTCCTCCAATACTGGCTCGGCAATGGCGGGCTCCCGGTCTTCGGCTACCCGGTGACCGAGCAGTTCCAACTCACCTACTCGGGCGGCAAGGTCTATACGGTCCAGTACTTCGAGCGCAATCGCTTCGAGGCGCACCCGGAGAACACCAACCCGCGCTACCAGGTGCTCCTCGGTCGCCTCGGTGCCGAGACCCTCGCCGACAACATCGCCGAGGTCAAGACCTGGCAGGTCGTGACGACGCCGAACTACGGGGCCGTGCGGTAGGAGCGAGTGGACGGAGTCAGTCTGTAGTCTGTAGTCTGTAGTCAGAAATACAGCCGTGGTCCGTGGTGGGACGCCGCCCGCGTGTGATGCGCGGGCGGCGTCCCGCTTCGTGCCGGGATGGGTCAGGCAGGGAGCAGGCGGCCGAGCAGCGCAACGGCGTGCGTCAGATCAGGGAGGGCGCGAAACTCGTCCCGCAGGCGCGCGGCGTTGCGTCGGTAACGGTCGTCGCGCAGGACGGCGCGCACAGCATCGCGGATCGCCTCCGGGGTACGCCCCTCGGGCGAGATGCTCCGCCCCACGCCGAGCGCGACGCAGCGCCGCGCATTCTCCGGCTGATCCGCCGCGATCGGGATGACCACCAGCGGCACGCCGTGGTCGAGCGCCGTCCTGACCGTGCCGGAGCCGCCGTGCGTGACGACCGCCGCGCAGCGCGGGATGACGAGGCTCTGCGGGAGGTAGCGTTCCACATGCACCCGCGCCGGCTGTGGCCCGAACATGGCGGGATCCTGATCGTGGTTGACCGTGACGATCAGGTTGATCGGCTCATCACGCAGCCCCGCGAGGATCGCCGCGAAGACGCCCGGCGTGCGATTGTAGGCGGTCCCCAGCGTCGCATACACCGTCGGCACCTCCCCCAACGCCGCGAACCAGCCGGGCAACTGCTCTGGCGCGCGGCGATCGCGATCGAAGCTGACGTGGCGGATGAAGCGGGCGGTCGAGGGGAGGGGAGCGGCGGGATCGACGTAGCGCGGCGGGAGGGGGAGGAGCAGGAGATGGCGATAGCGCATCATCCCGTCCGGGTCGGACGGCAAACCGAGGGCCGCGCGGAGCCGCTCGAGGCCCGGCAGGATCGGCTCATCGAACGCGGCCCCACGCCAGGCCGAGATGTGCAGCACGGCGTGCGGGATACCGAGCCGCTCCGCCACCAGGCATCCGGCGTACTCGGTCTGCTCCCGCACGATCAGGTCCGGTCGCCACCCCTGCGCCAGCGCGAGTAACGCCGGGAGGCGCTGCCCCGCGTGCGGCAGGAAGACATCGCGCGCCACATCGAGCGCCTGCGCCGGTGGACTCGCCTGCCGCTCCACCCCCGGAGGCTGCTCCTTCGGCTGTAACCAATCGTCCTCCCCCACCGGGAAACAACGGAAGCCGTACGCCCCGATCTCGTTGCAGAAATAGGGCGTGGCGGCGAACGCCACCTCATGCCCCGCCGCGTGCAGCGCCTGTGCCAGCGAGGCCAGCGGTCGCCAATGCCCCGCGCCAACTTGCGTCGTCAGCAACACACGCATCGCGCCCCATCCGCGCTCGCCGCCCACTCTTTCCGGGAAGTCGCAGTATCCTCCCCACCTCGCACGCCGTCAACCGGTGCCCGTCACTCCCCGCCGCTCGGCAGCGCGTGCCAGCCTGCGGGGATGGAAGCGGCTCGCCGGGCCGCCAACCGCCGCGACGAGCACGACGCGGCGGCGGCTTCCTCAATCGGCGGCATCCTCCGCGCCACCGATGTGCCAGTACCAGCGGTAAACCTTGCGCCCTGTCCCTTCGTCGAGCCGCTTGATCAGGCCCGCCGCTTCCAGCGCCCGCAGGTGGGTGAACGCGACCGAGCGCGCGAGGCGCAGGCGCGCGCCGATCTGCGGCGTGGTCAATGGCTCCTGGACCCGAATCAGCAAGGCGATGATTTCGCGCCGCGTATCGCGGCGCGGTCCGAGGTGTCGCCCTTCACCTGGCATGGTGCTGCTACTCCTGTCTCGTGCGGCCCAACGTGGGCGCTACAGTCAGCATACAGGCCAATACCCACATTCCCTATCGCCCCTTGGCGCTGAATCGAATCGGGAGGATCGGGCTATGCGCCAGCATCCGTGTGGCGCGGCAGAAGCCGATGCCGCCCCCAGCCCATCTCTCCTCGTCCGCTCGCCTACTGGCCTACTCCGCCCCCTTCGCCTACTCGCCCTGGCACCCTTCTTGCACCGGTAGTCCGCGAAGAAGCGCAGCGACGGCGTGGACAGCTACGGCGCAAGGAGAGCACGATGAGCGCGTATCACAAGACCGATAACGGCGAGCGTTGCAGCAACTGCGGCACGATCAACCCGGTCGGGCAGGACAAGTGCATCAACTGCGGGCAGCCGCTGACCGCGTCGGCGGAGTCGGCCCTGCGGACGAACATCGCGGAGCAGCAGGACGAGTCGATCATGGGCGGGCGCAACGAGGTGACCACGCTCGGCGGCGGTGAGACGGCGTTCGACGCGCCCAACGACCCGGATCGCCGCGACATCGACATGCCGGATGTGCCGTTGCGCCCGGCCTGACGCGGGTCGGCAGTCGGCAGTCGGCAGAGATGATGAAGGCTCCGCGCTCGTAGTGAGCGCGGAGCCTTTGGTTTGCTTGGGGGACGGCCCTCACCCCGGCTCGTCGCCCAGAGGGCACCCGGCTCGCCACCCCTCTCCCTATCAAGGAGAGGGGTCTCGTTGCGGGCATTGGTGGGGTATGGCGGGCACCCTCACCCCCGCCTCACTGCGTTCGGCACCCCCGCTCCCCATCCGAGGAGCGGGGGCCATCGCCGCTACTGCCGCTTCTGCTTGTGGCCTGATGCGACGGCAATGTTCCGGTCCCCGGCGGGGGATAGTATGCCCTTCATGGGTAGTAGCTGCCCTCCGGGGTACTGCGTGGCCGCAGGCCATCCAGCCGGGAGAGGCTGCCCTTCAGGGGTACAGTGTGCCCTTCATGGGTAGCGGCTGCCCTCCGGGGTGGTGGCTACCCTCCGGGGTGGTGGCTGCCCTCCGGGGTGGTGGCTGCCCTCCGGGGTACTTCAGCCCAATGGCTACCCACGCCGGGAGGCCATCCCCCGCGCCACCCTCGCCCCCTACCGCCACCCCGCATCGCTCGGGAACACGGAGGTGGTGCGCGTCGCCTGCGACGGCCCTTCCAGCACGCCATCCCGCACCGCCGCCGCCCAGACCTGGTAATGCGGCGCGGCGCGGTGCGCTTCCAGCGCGGCCTCGTCGCGGTAGACCTCGTAGAAGTAGTAGTGGTGCGGATCGTCGCCGTCCTGCAAGACATCGAAGCGCAGGCAACCCGGCTCATCCTCGCGGGAGCCGCGCGCATCCTCCTCGATCGCCTTCAGGAAATCCTCGTGCCGCTCCGGCTTCACCTGTACCGAAACCCAGATCGCGAACATCGGCCCCTCCCTTTCCTGCACCCTCGGCGCGACAACGGTCGTCGCCCCGCTCGCTTTCTCCGGCGCGACGGTCGTCGTCGCCCCGCCGATTCTCGCATCTCCCGCGCGCACCCGCGACACCAGCCACCGCGCCCTGCCCCCGCCGACCGCCACCGACCCCCCTCCTACTCCCCGCACCCCCAGCAACGCCCCCACCGCGAGCACCGCCAGCCAGGGGAGCACCGCCGCCCACGGCGCGCGCAGATTGCTCGGCAGGGCCGGGAAGAGGCGGAACGGGTCCGCGCCGAGGAGCGGGGGGAGGATCACGTCCGCGAACCAGTACGCGGCGGTGCCGCCGATGCCGTAATGCAAGCCGAGCGGCAGCCACCAGGCGTACAGCGTCACCAGCAGGCCGAGCGCGCCGAGCACCCCGGCCAGCCAGCGGGCGGGGCGCGAGAAGCCCCAGCACCAGGCCGCGCCGAGCGCCAGCACCAGGAATGGCGCGGCGGGATAGATGTAGCGCCCGGGCGGCCCCCACGTCTCCCAGCCCCCCTCGCGCAGCGCGACGAGCGCGTACTGCACGATCGTCACTGCCAGGGTCGTCCAGCCGAGGAACGGCGCGCGGCGGATCGCCCAGATGAAGCCGCTCCCCACCAGCAGCAGGATCGGCACGGTCGGCAAGATCCCGGCGGCGCGGTCGAGGAGGACGCCGAACTCCTGCGCGCCGAGCCCGTGCAGATCGAAGAAGCGCGCCAGGAAGGCGGGGCGCAGGCGCGGCTCGAAGGCGAGCGCGAGCGCCGCGCCGCCCGCCAGCAGGAACGCGCCGCCGAGGATGCCGCCGCCGAGCGCCAACCAGCGCCGCCCGCCCCCGCCGCGCAGTCGCCGTCCCGCGCGCCAGAGCGCCAGGAGGACGGTCAGCCCGCCGATGGCCAGTCCGGGCGGCAGGAGGCGCGGGTGGAAGAGGGCCGCGCCCGCGATGCAGAGCGCCCCGAGCGGCCCCGCCACCCGGAGCGGCCAGCGCCCGCGCCGCCAGTTATCCGCACAGAGCAGGGCCAGCAGCAGGCCGAGGGTGCCGCCGACCTCCGCGTAGAGGCGCACGGCGGCGGGGGTGAACGGCGAGGAGAGGGCCAGGGTCGCGCCGACGCCGAGGGCGGTCCGCGCGTCGAGGCCGAGGCGTCGCAGCAGCTCGTAGAGGGCCAGCGCCACCAGCGCCGCCAGCAAGGCCACCGTCGCCAGCACGCCGCCATACCCCGCAATGGCGTAGCCGGGGAGCAGCGCCAGCGCGAGGCCCAGGCCGTGCGCGAACCCGGCGCTGCGGATCTCCCGCTGGAGGAGGGTCGCGGTCAGCGGCGTGCGCGCGGTGATCGTCATGAAGCGACTGTCGGCCCCGGTGTACCAGAAGGCTTTGGTGGTGGTGGTGTTCGCCCCCACGAAAATCTTGTCCGACCAGAGGGGCGCCCCCGAACCGTCCTGGATCGCCAGCGTCGCCTGGACCGCCTCGGGCTCGCGATTCGTCAGCTCGATCTGCGAGACGGCGTAGCCCGCCCGCCCGGTGTCGATGGTCGGCAGGGCCAGCGCCGTGCCCGCCGTCTGCTCCGGCGTCACCGCCGCGCTGTGGACGCCGAGCCGCTCGACCACGCCGGACATCACCCCATCGGCGGTGGTGATCGTGGCCGTGCCGGACGCGCTGACGAAGCGCCAGGTGCCGTGCGCCGCGATCCCCGCCTCCTCGGGCGACCCTCCGGGCCGCGCGATCGTCACCGCCACCGAATCCGCGCCCGGATTGTGGAGGAGCACCTCCCGCTCGCCGCCGTAGCCGAGGGTCACCCGCCGCTCCGGCACGTCGATGCGCGACGGCGTGGCGGCGGCGCTCTGCACGATCAGCAGCCCCGGCGACCCCTGCGCGACGAGGATCGGCGTGACCGGGCCGTCGGCGGCGAGGCAGACCGTGCCGTAGCCGCCCGACAGATCGATCGGCACGGTGCCGCTGCCATTGCCGGGGAGGGCCACGGTCCCCTGCGCCAGGGGGGTTCCCGCCGGGTCGTAGCGGGTCCAGGCGGCGCTCCCCGCCGTCGGGAAGCCATTCTGCACGATCAACCGCGCGGTCCACCCCCTGGTCGGCAGATCGAACGGCAGGCAGTGGCGCGGGGTGACCGCCTGCCCGAAGTAGAGCTCGGTCCCCACCCCCGGCGCGGTGAGGCGCACCGCCGTACCGACCGGCTTGCCGACGACCAGCGCGGCGCTGACGAGGCCGGGCGCGGCGGGGGGTTGGAGGAGGAGCGACTTGCCGGGCGGCACCAGCACCGGGCGCTCCTCGATCGTCGTCCCAGCGGCGTCGCGGAAGGTGATCGTCCCGCCCGCCGATTCGCGGTCGGGGTTGAAGATCTCGATCGCGCTCGTCACCCCCGGCGCGGCGACGAACGGCAGAAAGGCGGTGGTGCGCGCCGGGCCGAAGTTGTGGCTGAAGAGCATCCGGTCGGTGCTCGCGTCCTCGTAGATGTGGAGGTCGCGGTCGGCGTCCGGGTCGGAGAGGACGGCGGTCATCTGCGGGGAGAACATGCTGTCGGCCAGTTCGAGATTGTGATTGTTCCACAGGCTCATCGTCGCCGCGAGGTACTGCGGCTCGTCGCCGTAGAGGCCGTAGCTCTCCACGCGCCAGAGGATCGCGGGCCAGTAGGCGGCAACACAGAGGACGAAGCAGGCCAGCGCGAGCCGCGTATCGCGCGCGCGCGGGGTCGCCGCGAGGTCGACCGCGCCCGCCGCCCGCCGCGCGAACGCCACCGCGACCGCCGCGCGCAGCAGCACGATCGCGACGAGGACAAGGGCCAGCCAGGCGACCCCGAAATCGTCCTCGAAGGGGAGGCGCGTCCGCAAGGGCAGCAACGCCGCGAGGATCGGCACCCCGGCGAGCGGCAGGGTCGCCGCGAGATCCGCCGCCGCCGTGCGCCCCCAGGGGACGCGCGGCAAAAGCAGCGCCAGCAGGAGTTGCGCGCCGCCGCCGATCAGGATGAACGCGGGGATCAGCCCGAGTGCGCGCGCCTCGAACGGCGCGAGCCGCCCGATCCCGGCGATCCCGGCGAGCGGCACGCCCCACCGCCAGTACGCCGCGAGCGCCCCGATCGCCAGCGCGTAGAGCGGCCAGTGGAACCGCCGCCGCCAGGGCCGCGCCAGGGCCAGCGCGGGGAGCGCGACGAGCGCCAGGTTCACCCACGGTGTCGGCGTGAGCAGCGCCGCGCCGAGCGCCTGCGGGGCGTCGAGCCGGAAGGCCAGCCCCAGCCCCGCCAGCCCCGCCAGCCCCGCCAGGATGCCGCCCTGCGCGGCGCGCGGCCCGAGCGCCGCCGTCAAGGCCGCGTACGCGACCGCCACCCAGAGGGCCAGCAACGGCACCGTCAGCGCCACCGCAGCGGGATCGCGCTGGCGCAGCAGCGTCAGCCCGAGGATGATCGCCGCAGCCACGCCGACGCTGCCGCGCAAGGTCGGCTCGACCCGGCGGTCGCCATCCGGCGCGAGCGGGTCCGCCGCCGAGCGCCCGCCCGGCCAGCGCGGCGCGACGACCAGCAGCAGCAGGATCGGCGGCAGCAGGAGGAAATCGAAGCGCCGCCCGCCCGCCGCGTTCGCCCAGGCGAGGGTCAAGCCCAGCGCGAAGGCGGGCAGCCCGACCGCCGCGAGACGCCGCGCGATGCTTCGTTGTGGTACTGCGTGAACGTCGCCGCTCGTCACGGCGCGGTACGGCGGGCGCGCGGCGCGGCCTCGTTGTACGGGCGGATCATCGCAAACTCCTCAGTGGGGACACCGGCGAAGTATACCGATGGGCCGGATGGGTCACAAGGCGCACCCATGCGCTTCAAAACGAAAGGCCGGAACAGGAGACACAGAGACACAGAGGGGGACGAGGGGAAAGAAGATATTTGGGGTGGTCCAGTCCCCGGAGGGGGGCTGCGCCGGTTGTGCTCAGCGTCGCCACGCGGCCCGCGCATACGCCTCGTCGCGGACGCCGATGGCGACGAAGAGCACAACGTCGTCGTCGATGGTGTAGATCAGTCGGTAGGCGACATTGTTGACTTTCAGGTTATAGGCGCGGACATGCGCCAGATCGCCCTTTTTCTTCTCTCCGGCACCGTGCGGATCGCGCAAAATCGCCGGGATGTGTCCCGTCACGATACTGAGCAGGAGCGGTTGATCGCGCCGGGTCAGCTTGCGGAGATCGCGCGCCGCCGCCTCATCGAACTCGAAGCGAAAGGCCATCAGGGCCGCGCCGCGTGCGCTTCCTCATCGAGGAGCGCTTGCAGGAAGGAGGGGCCGTCGATACGCCTGCCGGGAGTGGCGAGGCGCGCGCGCACGATGTCGTCCTCATCGTGTCCGCCGAGCATCAGCGGCGGCTCGATCTCGGTGAGGATCAGCAGATCGCCCGGTTCGCAGGCCAACGCCTCGCAGAGACGCGCCAGCGTGTCGAACTGGATTCCTCGGGTTTTACCGCGTTCCAATGCCGAAACCGTATCGCGGCGCATCCCGGCCCGCGCGGCCAATTCGCTCTGCGAGAGTTTCCGTTCCTCACGGAGTCGCTGCGTATCTACGCGCACTTCCAACATGCACATCTCCCTATTCTCGCCATGAATTACAGGCTATACCGCGCACCCATCACGCTATAGCGTGACATGACGAGTATAACGGGTTATGGGGGCGCTTTCTTCCCGAAGCGTGGCAAGGATGCGTTGCTCACTCGCGGGTGGCGATGCGGGCAGTCCCCCTATCGCTATCCGCCGCGCCCCCGTAGCCCTCGTCCCTGCCGGAACCTCCGCTGTGCGCACGATAACAGCGCCATTGTTGCGAGCATCATGCCCGAGCCTATCGATGCTGACATCATCAACGGTGGATGGGATCGCGCCGCCCACCTGGACGCCGGATCGCGCATACAAATCCAGCGCCAGATCGTCCGGGAAGGTCTGGTGGACCCGGCGCTCGAAGCCGAGCGCGCGCAATTGCGCCCCGATCGCGTCGGCGTCCACGAAGGGGTAATCGACGTAGGCGAACCAGAGCGCCCCCCGCTCGCGTAGCAGGGGCGTCGCGGTGGCGGTCGCGGTCAGATCGGTCACGCTGCGGGTGTTCGCCCGCAGCGCGCCCGGCTGGTAGAGGGCGATCAGGGCGTCGGAGATCGGGTCGTTGGTCAGGATCGGCAGGCCATCGCGCGCGGCGATCGCCACGGCGGCGGCGAACGCGCGGTAGTCCTGCCTGGTGCCGGTCCGCGCCACCCCCGCCGTCGTGACCGTCGAGGTGAGCAGCGTCGCCACCAACCCGACGCCGACGAGCGCCCGCGCGCGCCGCCCCCCCGCCCGGGTCGCCGCACCGACGAGCAGCGCCCAGCCTCCCAACGCGGGGAGGAGGGTCCGATCGGCGAAGGCGGGGGTCAGGAGGCTGATCAGGGTCGCCACGCCGCAGAGAGCGGCGGTGAGTGCCGCGATCGTCGTCGCGACGAGCCGCGCACGACGAGCGACGAGCAGGAACGCGCCGCCCGCCACCAGGGTCGCCAGCGCCGCGATGAAGGGGCGCGCGGCGGGCCAGGCATTCCAGGGAGTGACCGGGTCGCCCCAGTAATAGCCGCCGCTGTCCACGCCGAGCAGCGCCAGCGCCGACATGCCCAATTGCGCGGCGCTGACATCGAGGTAGGAAGCGCCGCGCCGCGCCGCCGTGCCGCTGAGCGCCGCGTTACGGATCGCCCACGGCGCGAACAGCAGGAACGCCGCCCCGCACGCCCCGGCCAGCGCCAGCCCGCGCCGGGGCCGGTCGCGGAAGAGGGCGAGCCCCACGAACGCGAGCGGCACGAGGGCGTAGAGGGCGGTGGTGTCGGTGTAGAGGGCGAGGAGCGCCGCGCCTCCGCACAACACGACCCACCACGGCGACCACGCCCCCGCCGCGCCGAGGAGCGCCAGGAGGGCCAGGGTCACGAAGAGGCCGAGCAGGGTGTACATCCGCGCCTCCTGCGAGTACCAGAGGTGCAGCGGCGCGAGCGCGAGGACGAGGGCCGCGACGAGGGCCGCGCGGCGGTCGAGGAGGCGCGCGGCGCAGGCGTAGAGGGCGACGATCGTCAGCGCCCCCGCAACCGCGCTGAGCGCGCGCCCCGCGATGGCGTCCGGCAGGGCGCGCGCGACGAGCTTCGTCAGGACGTAATACAGGGGCGGATGCACATCGTACCCCTCATCGAACCCGAGCAGGGTCCGCCAGGGGAGGTGGGTGAAAACGACCGTGTACCCCTCGTCGCGCCAGAGGCTGGTGCGGTCGAGCCCCCAGAGGCGCAGCGCCAGCGCCGCGAGGGCCAGTGGCGCGATCGGCCAGCTCCGGCGCGACCAGAAACGCCGATTATCGGCGGTGGGCACGGCGACGCGGCCACGCGCGACGAGCGGCACCGGCGCGAGGAGCAGCAACGCGCCGACGAGGGTCAGCGGGCGCGGCAGGAGGCGGTAGGCCAGCGTCAGCACCGCCGCGTGCGCCACCGTAGCCGCCACCGCGACCGCCAGGAGGAGCAGGGCCAGCGCCCCGCCCGCCGCGACCTTTGCGAGGCCGAGGACGCGCGCCGCCGCGTACCCGAGCGCCAGCAGGGTCAACGCGGGCAACAGCAGTTCGGCGGGGAGGGCCGGGGCGGGCGCGAGCGGCTCCACGCGCACCCCGGTCAGGATGAAGCCGAGCGCGCGACCGTCGCCCGGCGCGACGAAAGCCGGAGCCTGCCACTCGATCGCGCGGGTGCGGTCGCCGCCGGTCGCCCAGGCGCGCGCCGGAACCGTGACCTCGATGCTATAAGGGCCGGGCGTGGTCGTCACGGCGGCGGGCGGGGCAGAATCCCCGGCGCTATTCAGGGTTATCGCGCGCGGACTCGTCGCCAGCGGGCTCTCTTGCAGGAGCAGGGTCAGGCGATAGCGCCCCGGTGCGGCGAGCGGCACGCTGACCGACCCCTCCGGGCGCATCCAGACGAATGCGCCCGTCGCGTTGCGCTCCAGGCCATAGATCCCGCGCACGGTCACACCGGCGGGCGGACCGTCGATCGGGAAGTCGAGGCGTGTCTGCGGCGCGCGCCCCAGCCAGACGATCGTGAGGGCCACACCGAGCGCCAGCAGGGCCAGGATCGCCGCCTCGGCCAGCAGCCCGCGCCGCGACACCGCCGTCAATCGCGCGGGTAGCCGCCGCCCCTTCACCTCACCCAACCGCGCGCGCTCCCTCGCTACGCACCATCGCCACCCGCCCTCTACGAACCACGGACCACGGACCACGGACCACGGACTTACTTCCCCACCTCGAACGCCCCGAGCGTGATCGTCCCCGCGCCGAGCGGCGTATCCTGACCCGTCGTGGCGACGACCTCGATCGCGATCCGGTACTGCCCAGCGGGGAGATTCTTCGGCAGCGCGAGATCGTGGTAATCCCAGAAGGCGTTGCGGCGCTCGTACTCGAAGGTGCGCGGCTGGAAATTACCCAGCAGCGGCTCGGTCGCCCCGACCCCGGCCACCGCCCCCCCGTTCGCATCGAGCAAGCGCCAGCGGATCGCGAACCAGCCGCTCGCGGGCGGGCGGATCGTCCAGTGCAGCACCAGCGGCACATTGTCGCCCGCGTGCAGGGCGCTGACGCCCGGCGCGAAGTCATAGCCGTAGCCGACGAGGGTCAGCGCGTCGCCGAGCGATCGGTCGAGGCGGATCGGTGGCGGCGGGTAGAAGGCCGCGCCGAAGGGGCGATTGTAGGCGTAGAGCCCGAGCCAGACGCCGTTGAACTCGCGCTGATAGAGCTGGTGCGCGTTGTAGCAGTACCAGTTCCGCACCCGGTCCGCCTGACAATCGCCCTTGCTGTCGAACGGGTCCAGCATGGCGAGGCGGTCGGGCGAGATCAGCAGCCAGACCCGCTCGTACCCGGCGGTGAGGCGCTGCAAGTAGAGGTCGAGCGCATTCTCGTCGCGCGTGCCGTCGAAGTATTCCGCCGGGATCGTCAGCACCGGGATATCGGCGAGGCGCGGGTCGCGCTGCTTGTAGTAGTCGAGCGTGGTGTCCACGTAGCCGGGGTGGACGATGATCGCGTCGTTGGGGTGGCGACCCGCCGCGATCTCCGCATACGCCCCGCGCCAATCCTCTTTCTGCGCCGCGACCGCCAGATTGACATCGCGCAGCGGCACCCAGCTCGTCGCCAGGATCAGCGCGATCGCCACCGACGCGACCGGCCACGCCCGCCGCTCCAGCAGCAATAGCCCCCCCGCGACGAGCAGGATGAAGGCGGGGGTGACGATGATGAGATAGCGGTCGGCGTAGAGCGGGCGGACGAGGCTGAGCGCGTAGAAGAGGACGACCGGGATCAGCGCGCAGCAGAGGAGCAGCCCCGCGCGCGGACGCGGCGCGAGCGCGGGTGCGGCCCACGGGCGATGCCGCCACGCGATCGGCAACGCGCCCAGGATCGCCAGCGCGCCGAAGAGGAGGGCGCCGCGCAGGGCGATCCCCTGGTCGGCGCGGACCCCGGTGGCGTACTTGGTGAAGAGATCGCGCAGGTAGGAGAGCGGGCCGATCGGGCGGTGCCACGTCACCGAACCGCCGCGCACGAACTGCAATTCCCAGAGCCCGATCGGCAGATACGGCAGCGTCAGCGCCGCGAGCGCGAGCCAGCGGTAGCGGGGACGAGTCGGCGGTCGGCGGTCGGCAGTCGGCAGAGAAGATTCGCGATCGGCGGGTTGCCGGAAGCGTAAGCGTAGCCACCGAGCACTTCTCTGCCGACTGCCGTCTGCCGACTTCCCCACCAGCCACGCCGCCTGGGCCACGATCACCAGCGCGGTGAGGACGTGGAGGTAGAGGGCCAGGGTGGTGACGGCGACGTAGACGAGCCAGGGGCGCGGGCGGTCGAGGCGGTCGGCGCGGACGAGCGCGAGGGTCGAGGCGATCGTGGTGAGGACGATGATCGCATACATCTTCGCCTCCTGCGCGTACCAGTGCTGGTACGGCGAGAGGGCCAGGATACCAGCGGCGTAGAGGCCGAGCTTCGGGCCGTGAATCGCTCGCCCGAGGAGGTAGAGCAGCGGGATCGCCGCCGCGCCCGCCAGGGCGGACGGGAGGCGCACCGCCGTCTCGCCGCTCCCGAAGGCCAGCATCCAGACATGCAGGAACAGGGTGTAGAGGGGGCCGTTCTGCCCCGCCGCGCCGAGATTCCGCAGCAGCGTGCCGAACGGTTGCTGCGCCAGCAGCACCATGTCGGCCTCGTCGAACCAGAGCCCCTGCGCGCCGAGCCGGTCGAGGCGGAGGAAGGCCCCGCCCGCGAAGAAGAGGCCGAGCAGGACGAGGTACGGCGCTTCCGGGCGCTCCAACGCCGCGAGCCCGCGCGCGACCACGCGATCGAGGACAGAGGCCCGACGCGGACGGCGGCGCGGCGCGGGGGTCGGGCGCACGACCGTCACCGGCGCACCGCCGCGAGCGCGCGGTAGAGATCGAGGTGCGCCGCCGCGATCGTGTCCCAGTCGAAGCGCGCGGCGAGCGCCAGCGCGCCGTCCGCGAGGCGATCCCGCAGCGCCGCGTCCCCCGCCAGCCGCCCGAGCGCCGCCGCCAGCGCGGCGGGATCGGCGGGCGGGACCAGCAGCGCCGCGTCCCCGTCGATCAGCGCGGGCAGCGCGCCCGCCGCGTCGTAGCCGGGCGCGGGCGTGGTGGTGACGACCGGCAGCCCGGCGGCGAGCGCGGCCAGCAGGCTCCCGCGCCGCCACGAGGCGCCGTCGCGGTAGGGCAACGCCGCGAGATCGGCGGCGGCGAGGTGCGCCGCGACCGCGTCGGCGGGTAATGCGCCGGTCACGGTGACATGCCCGGCCAGCCCGCGCGCCCGGATCGCGCCCGCCAGATCGCCGCCCGTCCGATCGCTGCCCGCCCCGAAGCGCGCGCCATCGGTCGCGCTCGCCGCGCCGCCGATCAGCAGGAGGTGGAGAGCGGTGCCGCCAGCGCCGCGCGCCGCCATGAAGGCATCGAGCAGCGTATCAAGTCCCTTGCTGGCACCCACCAGCCCGAAATAGGCGACCACGACCGTGTCCGGCCCGACGCCGAGCGCGGCGCGCGTCGCGGCGCGGGCGTCGGCGCGCGCCGCACGGGTCAGCGGCGGGATGTTGCTGCCGATCGGCAGGAGGTGCAGGCGCGGCGCGAGCGCGGCATCGGCCCGCAGCACCGCCCAGTCGTCGCCGTTCGTCGCGATCGTCGCGGCGGCGTGGCGGGTCAGCAGGTGCAGGGCGCGCGGGCGCAGCGGCCCCGCCTTCGGGAAGAGGTAGGGCGCGTGGCGGTCGTGCAGCGTCACCACGACCAGCGGTCCGCCACGCCGCGCGAGCCACCACGGCAGCAGCGCGACGCCACCCTGCCCATCGAACGCGCCCGCCTGATACTGGATGTGGACCACATCCGGTCGCCAATCGCGGAGCGCCGCGCGCACGGCGGGCCAGCCGCGCACGCCCCACTCGGGCACCGTCCGCAATACCTCCCCCGCGCCAGCCGCCTCCGCCACAGCCCCCCCCTCACCGCTCCCCGCTCGTCCGGTCAGCACCGCCGTCGCCGCGCCAGCCGCGCCCAGATGCGCCGCGAGGGTCGCGGTGTAGTCGCCCACGCCGCCCACGGTGGGCGGGTATTCGCCGGAAAGCAGGAAGATGCGGGGGGAAGTACGAGGTACGAAGTACGAAGTACGAAGTGAGGTCGTGGGAGTGTCGCGCGCTACCGCTTGTTCGCTCCCGCCTTTACCAGCGCCCTCATGCGCTCCGGTTACTGGCCGTTGCTCGTACTTCGTACTTCGTACTTCGTACTTCACAAACGCATCGCTCATCGCAAATGCTCATACGTCGGGCGCAACCCCGAGCGCAGCACCCGCACGTAGGTGCCGATCCGCTGGCGGCGCAGGTCGCGCCGATGGCCGAGGAGCCACTTGGCCCCCTCCTGGCCGAGTTGGAACAGATACGTACCGAGCAGGAACGCGCGCAGGAGTTCGCCGAACGGCGCACCATACCGTCGCCGATAGAAGCGGACCTTGCTGGTATTGAAGTTGATGTGCCGGTGCGGGATCGCCTGCGCGCTGCTCGCCCCCTCGTGGTGGATCACCGTCGCGGCGGGCTCATAGGCGATCCGCCAGCCCGCCGCGCGCAGCCGCGCGCAGAGATCCAACTCCTCCGCATACATGAAGAATCCCTCATCGAAGCCGCCGACCGCCCGCAGCGCCGACCGCCGACCGAGCAGGCACGCGCCGTACAGCCAGTCCACGTCTTGCGGCATGTCGTCAGGGTGGTCGGCGAGATAGTAGCGATCCAGCACCCGATTCCGGGTCCAATACTGCTGGACGATCGTGCTCTCCAGGAATGGGGTCAGGCGCGTCGGGAAGCGCCGCCGCGCCCCCTGCGGGCGACCGTCGGGGTAGCGCAACGCCGGGCCGACGAGGCCGAGCGCCGGATCGGCCCACAACGTATCCAGCAGGCGCGGCAATGCGTCGCCAACCGGCTCGGTGTCGGGATTGAGGAAGAGGATCGCCCGCCCCCCCGCCGCGCGCAGCCCCAGGTTACACCCGGTCCCGAAGCCCCGGTTTGCCCTCGCCTCGATGATCCGCACGTCCGGGAAGTCCGCGCGCACGGCCCCTACTGTCCCATCCCCGGAGGCATTGTCCACCAGCAGCGCCTCCCACGTCACCCCCGCGCCCGCCAGCGACGCGCCCACCGCCCCCAGGCAGCGCAACGTCAGCGCCCGCGTGTCCCGGCTGACGAGGACGACGGATAAGTCGGCGGTCGGCGGTCGGCAGCCGGCAGGGGGGGAGTCCGCAGTCCGCAGTCCGTAGTCCGTAGAGGGATTCGTCGGTAAGCCAGCGATAGGTCGCATACCACCGCGCTCGCCCCTTCCTTTCTGCCGACCGCCGACCGCCGACCGACGACTCCCCCTCTGCCGACTGCCGACCGCCGACCGCCGACTCGCCGCCGCGTACGCCCGCCCCTCGTACCAGGCCATCGCGCCGGAGAGGGCGAGGCCGAGCGCGCCGTCGCGCCAGGCACCGAGGGTGACGAAGCGGCGGCGGAACTCGCGGGCCGGCATCGAGAGGGGGGTCCAGGGCCGGGTGCGGACGCCGCGCGCCACCAGATCGCGCGCGTGGCGTTCGGCGTAATCGCGCTGCCTGGCGGTGAACTCGCGCCACCGATCGTAGTTGCGATGGATCAGCGGCTCGTGCATGGTCGCACTCGGCCCGTCGAGGATCACGACCTCATGGACTTCGTGCGCCGCGTCGTAGCGCGCGTGTGCGGGGCGCAGGAGGCGGAGTTGCGGATCCGGCCACCAGCCGCCGCCGCGCAGCCGCCGCCCGAAGAACTCGTTGTGGCGCGGGAGCCAGTAGCCGACCGGCCCCGCCGCCGTCACGGGCGCGGCGACGAGCGCCGCGATCTCCGCCGCGCCAACCGAGCTCAGCCGCTCGTCGGCGTCGAGGAAGAGCACCCAGGGGGTGTCGGCGAGGGCGAGGGCGGCGTTGCGCTGGCTGGCGTAGCCGGTGAAGGGGCGGGTGTGGACCGTGGCCCCGTACTCCCGCGCGACCGCGACCGTGCGGTCGGCGCTGCCGGAATCGAGGACGACGAGCCGCGCCGGGAGCCCCGCGATGCTGGCGAGGCAGACCGGCAGATCGCGCTCCTCGTTCAGCGTCAGGACGATGATCGTCAGCGGCGGCTCAGCGCGCATCGAGGACCGCGCCGACGGATACCGCGAAGCCGGGCAGGGTCGCCGCCGTCGCCAGCGCGCCGCGCCCGAAGACGCCGTGTGTGAGGTAGCGGTCGCCGTCCAGGCGCAACACCGTGATCGTCCCCGCAGCAGGCTCCACGATCCAGTATTCGGGGACACCGGCCTCAGCGTAATCGAAGACCTTATCGGTCAGATCGCGCTCCGCGCCATCCGGGCTGACCGCTTCCAGGACGAGATCGGCCCCGGACCAGAAGCGATTGCCCCACCGTGGATCGGCGGCGTCGCGCAGCAGCAGCAGATCCGGCTCGCGGAACTTTCCCGCGCGGATACGGAGGCGGAGCGGCGCGAAATGGACCTTACCGCCATGCTCGCGCGCGTATGCCAGGAAGGCCAGGAAGAGCGTTTGCAGCATATCCTGGTGTTCGTCGGTCGGCAGCGGTAAGACCTCGATCCGCCCATCGGCCAATTCCAGCAGGCGCGCGGTGCGCGCGGTGAGCCAGAGATACGCCTCATCGTCCCACCGCCCCTGCGCGGGCAGCAGATCGAGGAGCGTCCGCTCGTATTCCGGCTCGGATCGTTGCATCGCCATACCCAACCCTCATGCGCGATCGATGCCAAGAATAGGCAGAGTATACCAGGGGGTCGGGGCATGGCCCGGTGTGGGGCTTGATGCTGGCGCGGCCCTCACCCCGGCGCTCCGCGCCACCCGCCGCCCAAAGGGCACCCGCCCATCCGAGGAGAGGGGACATCGCCGTCACAACTGCTACGCCTCCTGAACAAGGCCGTAGCCGCTGTGCAAGCGACAATCCTAGCCCGCGCAGGCGGGTATTATGCCCTTCATGGGTACTTCGCCGGTGCCATCTATGGCTGCCCCCAGCCGGGGGCATTTTTAACCCCTCGGCTACCCACGCCGGTGCGGCACTCACCCCCGGCTCGTCGCCCACTACGCGGGCACCCGGCTCGCCACCCGCCGCCCAGGGGGCACCCGCCGATCCGGGAGAGGGGTCTTGTTGCACGTTGTCGCCGAGCCTTCTTGCCTCTCTCCCATACCATCCCTCTTCTCGTCTCTCGTGCCCCTCTGTGCCTCTGTGCCTCCTGTTCCGTCCCCCTTCGTCTCTTTTCTCTGCGTCTCTGCGTCTCTGCGGCGATCGTCCCCACCCGCCCACTTCGTCGTTCGTACTTCGTACTTTCTACAGCCGAAAGACCGCGCCGCACGCCCGTGTCCGCGCTCGCCACGTCGCGCGGTCGAGCGCGCCGCGCCGGTAGAGCCGCCAGGCGCGCAGGGTTTCGCGCAGCATCGCCGCGCGGGTCAGCAGGCGCGCGGCGCGGACGAAGCGCGGGCCGTGGTGCAGGCGATAGTAGCGCGCGCGGCTCCGCCGCAACTCCACGAACATCCGCGCCGAGTCTTGTGCCGTGCTCTGCCCGCCGTGGTGGACGACCGTGGCGGTCGGGACGCACCAGATCGGCCAGCCCGCGCGCGTCATCCGGCGGCACCAGTCCACCTCCTCGCTGTACATGAAGAAACCCTCGTCGAGCGGGCCGGTCGCGGCCACCGCCGCCCGCCGCGCCACGAGGCACGCCCCCAGCGGGAAGCCGATCGGGAAGGGCCGGTCGCGCGGGGCGTCCGGGTAGCGCCCGTTGAGGCGCGACGCCGCGAAGCGCCCGCCGAACGGGAAGAGATCGAGGAAGACCTGCGCCAGCGTGGGGAAGGCGAAGCCGACCGCCTGCTCGCTGCCATCCGGGTTGAGGAGGCGTGGCCCTGCGGCCCCGATCGCCGGATGCGCGCGCAGGAACGCGACGAGCGCGGCGAGCGCCCCCGGCGCGGGCAGCGTGTCCGGGTTCAGCAGGCAGAGGAAGTCGCCGCGCGCCGCCGCCAATCCCGCATTGTTCCCCGCCGCGAAGCCGAGATTGCGCCCCGGTTCGATCAGGCGCACGGCGGGGTGCGCGGCGCGGAGCGCGTCCGGGGTGCCATCGGTCGAGCCGTTGTCCACCACGATCGTCTCCGCGCGCAGCGGGACGACCGCCGGGCCGAGCGCGTCCAGGCACGCCAGCGTCAGCGCGCGCGTGTTCCAGCTGACGATCACGATCGAGAGCTCGAGCGGCCCGGGCGGGGCGACAGGCGCGGACACACGAAATCCCTTCCCGTGCGACAATGGCGGCGGATCGGCACAACAACGCGCGGCGCGGGGCGGCGGTTGTCCCGCGCGCGGCACAGGCCGGGCCATGACGCAAACAGCGGCCCCGCCGATTACGTTTAACACATCGAGGGCTTACGCAGTTGAGCACGAAGCAGGCGTGATTTCGGCTCAGCGTCACGTTCAACCGCGTGAGCCCTACCATGATTGCACCGACCAGGCGTGCGTGACCATGATTGCACCGACCAGGCGTGCGTGACAAGGATGCGGGAAGGAACGATGAGCAGCACCGACGTGGCGCGCGCCACAGCCACCTTGCCCGATCTCGCCGCCACCCTCGCCCTGCTCCAGGCCCACGTCGGCATGATGGAGGCGGCGATCAGGCGGGCGCAGGCGGAACCGGCGGGCGCGGCGGAGGCCACGATCAGCGAGGCGATGCTCGCGTTCCTGCGCGACGAGTTGGGCTGCGACCTGGGGCTGGTGCGGCTCGGCGAGCCGACGGCCCCGCCGCGCCCCCTGCACCACCTCCTCGGCCATACCCTCGCCGGCTGCGTGCCCGCCGCCATCGAGCCGCTCCTGGCCGCGCTGCATCGCGCCAGCGCGGCGCCGCCCGAGGCGACCGCGCCGCGCTGGCTCTACGATGCCGCGACGGACACGGGCGACCCGACCCTGGCGACGGTGGCGCGCGGCCTCGGCCTCAGCGGCATCCTCGGCGTGCCGCTGCGGCCGAGCGCGCACGCGATGGCGGCGGACGCGGGGCCGCTCGGCACCCTCGTCGTCGGCGTCAGTTCGGCGGCCCTGGTGCGCCCGGAGTTCGCCCAACTCCTCGCCCTCCTCGGCGTCCAACTCGGGCGGTCGCTCGGCTACATCGAGGGTCTGGAAATCCTCCGCCGCAACGAGGAGAATGTCCGCACCGTCACCGAGGAAGCGGTCGATGGGATCAACATGGTCGATGAGCGCGGCATCTTCACCTATATCAACCCGCAGACCGCGCGCTACCTCGGCTACAGCGCCGACGAATTGCTGGGGCGGCATTTCAGCGAGTTCGTCGTGCCGGAGAGCGTACCCATCGCCCAGGAGTCGCTCGACCGCGCCGCAGCCCGCGAGCCGGATATAGCGACGAGATACCTCGATCTCCGCCGCAAGGATGGTGTCGTCCTCACGTTCGAGCTTAACAGCCGTAACCGCTACGACCCGCACGACGGGCACTTCATCGGGCGCTTCGGGATCGCGCGCGACATCACCGAGCGCCGCCGACTCGAAGCGGAACTCGCCCGCCGCACCCGCGCGCTGGAGGCGCTGAACGCGATCGCCACCCTGGCCGGGCGCTCGTCCGATCTGCCCGGCCTCCTCGTCGAGGCGCTCGACCGCACCCTGGGCGTCTTCGGGCTGCATCAGGGCGCGATCTTCCTGACCCGGCCCGGGACGACGGAATTCGTCCTCGCCGCCAGCCGTGGCTATGGCGAACTGCGCCATCCGCGACTGGCCCGCCTGCGCGCCGATACCCCCCTCGCGGAGATGCTGCTGGCGAGCGAACAGCCCCTCATCGGCGGCGATCTGGCGAGCGAGGTGCCCCTCTTCGCCGCGCTCGCCCGACAGGCCGGGATCGGGCGCTACGGCTGCGTGCCGCTCCGCGCGCAGGAGCAGACACTCGGCATCCTCCTCGTCAGCGGCGATGAGGAGCGCGCCCTCTCCTCCACCGACGGGGCGACGCTGGCGATCGTCGGGGCACAGCTCGGCGCGGCGATCGAGAACGCGCGCCTCTCCGCCGAAACCGCGGCGAGCCGCGCCCGCCTCGAAGAGCGGGCGACGCAGCTCGGCAGCCTGCTGGCGGTCAGCGCCGACTTCGCGACGAACCGCCCGCTCGGCACGGTCCTGGATAGCGTCGCGACCGCGATCGTGGAGACCCTCGGCTTCGGCAACGCCCACGTCCGCGTCCGCACCGAGGCGGGTGACGCCCTGGTCGGCGTCGGTTTCTGCGGCTATCGTGCGGAGGAGCGCGAGTTCCTCCGCACGCCCACCCCACTCGCGGTCTACGAGCGGTTGCTCGACCCGCGTTTCCGGCTCGGTGGCGTGCAATACATCCCGCACCAGCACCACCGGCAGGCCACGGGCGGCAAGGAATGGCTCGTCGTCCGTGCGCCCCGCGATCATACCCCTCCCACGAGCATATCCCCCGCCCCCGACGAGTGGCAGGAGGGGCGCTGGCACCACGAGGATGCGCTGATCGTCCCGCTGCGCGCCCGCGATGGCACCTTGCTCGGCGTGATCGCTGTGGACGACCCGCACGATGGGCGCGTCCCCGACCTGGAGAAGACGGCGGTGCTCGAACTCTTCGGGCGGCAGGCGGCGCTGGCGATCGAGAACGCCGAACTCTACGCCCAGATCGCGCGCGATCTGCACCGCCAGCAGGCGTTGCGCGAGGTCATCGAGCATATCAGCGCCGAACTCGACCTCAACCGTTTGCTCGAACAACTCCTGGCCGACGCGGTCGCGCTCCTCGGCGGCGAGGCCGGGGCCTTCGGCCTCTTCGACCGCGTCGCGGGCACCACCCAAATCGGCACCCTGAACGCGATGCCCAGGGCGATCCTCGGCGCGATCATCGAATTGGGGCGGGGCGCGCCCGCCTCACCCCTCGCCCAGGGACGACCGCTCCTCCTCACCACCCCGCCGACGGCGGAGAGCGCGGTGCGGACCGCGCTCGGCGTGCCGGTCTTCCAGGGCGGGGAACTGGTCGCCACCTTCTTCGTCGGCACGACCGACCCGACGCGGCGTTTCAGCCAGCAAGAGACCGCAGCGCTGGAACTCTTCGCCAAGCACGCCGCGCTCGCGCTCGGCAACGCGCGCCTCTACGAGGAGGCGCGCGCCCAGGCCGTCCGGCTGGAGACGCTGCGCGCCGCGATCGAGCGGATCAGCTCCGAACTCGACCTCACGACGCTCCTCAACCAGCTGACAAGCAGCGCCATGCAATTCCTCGATGCCGATTACGCCGCGATCGCGCTGGTGGACGAGGAGACGGGCGAACTGCGCGTGGAGGCGGGCCATAATCTCCCCTACGGCAAACCGGGCACGCTGTTGCGCGGGCTCCGGTGGCCCCGCGACCCGGCCACCGGGCGACCGTGGGCGGTCCTCATCGATGCGGACGACCCCCTCCCCGCCGATATGCCGCCAGAACTCGACCTGGGTCACAGCCACATCGCCGTGCCGATCTGGTGGCAGGAGCGGATGATCGGTAGCTTCAGCCTCTCCGCCACCCGCCCGGAGAAACGCTTCAGCCGCGCCGATCTCGAAACGCTGGCCCTGCTGGCCCGGCACGCCGCCGTGGCGATCGAGAATGCCGGGCTCTACCGCGCCTTGCAGGAGCGCTACTCCCAGGTGGAGGGGATCAGCGCGGTCGGCACGGCGCTGCTGGAGGCGCGCAACCTCGATGACATCCTCAGGACGGTGGCCCAGCAGATCGTCGCGTTGATCGGGGCCGACGGCTGCGCGATCTTCCTCCTCCCCGCCGACGAGACGAGCCGGGGGGCTGGTGGGGAGCTGAGTCTGGTGGCGAACGTGGGGGTGGGTTCGGGGTCGTTCGAGGGTCGCCACCTGCCGCTCTATGGCTCGGTCACCGGGCAGGCCATGCAGGATCGCGCGGCCCGCCTCGTCAACGATATCATCGCCGGGCCGCCGGAATTGACCCCCCTCCTCCGCAGCGAAGGGATCGACAGCCTCCTGACGGTGCCGCTCCAGACCAGCACGCGCCTGATCGGGGCGATCAACGCCTATGGCCTGTCGGGCAAGCGCTTCGGCCCGCGCGAGATCGAGATCACCACCCTCTTCGCGCATCAGGCGGCGGTGGCGATCGAGAACGCCTGGCTCCACGAGCAGGGGCGGGAGTTGGCGGTGGTGGAGGAACGCAACCGCCTGGCGCGCGAGATCCACGATACCCTGGCGCAGGGCTTCACCGGCATCATCCTGCAACTGCAAGTGGCGGAAAGCCTGCTGGACGGCGAGGAACCCGCCGCGCGCGAGCGCCTGACGCGCGCGCAAGAGTTGGCGCGTGCCAGCCTGCACGAGGCCCGCCGCTCGGTCCTCAATCTGCGCCCCAGCCCGCTCCAGGGGCGCACGCTGTCGGAGGCGTTGGCCGCGCATCTCGCGACCTGGCGGCTGCACACCGGCATCGCGGCGCGCTTCGAGAGCACGGGTGTGGAGCGCCCCCTCAACCCGGCGACGGAAGAGGCGGTGTTGCGCGTGGCCCAGGAGGCGCTGCACAATACCTACAAGCACGCCCGGGCGAGCCAGGCCGACATGGCCCTGACGATCGCGCCGGATCGGCTCCTCCTCACGGTCTGCGACAATGGCACCGGCTTCGCCCGGGGGGCGCAGGAGGGTACGGGCGGCTTCGGCCTCGTCAGCATGCGCGAGCGCGTGGCCCGCCTCGCGGGGGACTTCGCCATCGAGAGCACCCCCGGCCAGGGCACCTGCGTCCGCATCACCATCGCCGATCATGGCCCCCCGGCCCGCCGCGCGGCGGGGAGTGTGCCGGGGTGAGTGGGCGGAGTAGGGCGTAGTAGGGCGAGTGGGCCAGAAGGGTTCACTGCGGACGTGGTGCTCGTCTGCCATTCTTTTCTCGCCCACTTCGCCCACTCGCCCACTGTACCCACTACTCGGAGGCATTGCAATGACAGCGCGCATTCGCATCCTGATCGCGGACGACCATCCGGTGGTGCGGGAGGGGTTGGCCGCGATGCTCGCGCGCCAGCCGGACATCGAGGTGGTCGGCGAGGCGAACGACGGCATCGAGGCGGTCGAGCGCGTGGGGACGCTGCACCCCGACATCGTCCTGATGGACTTGCAGATGCCGCGCCTCGGCGGGGTGGAGGCGATCAAGCAGATCCGGGCGCAATACCCGCAGGTGCAGCTGATCGTCCTGACCACCTATGGGGACGACGATTCGATCTTCCAGGGGATCGTGGCGGGCGCACGCGGCTATCTGCTGAAGGATGCCCCGCGCGACGAACTCTTCCGCGCGGTGCGCGCGGTGGCGCAGGGCGAATCGTTGCTCCAACCGGCGGTGGCGACGCGCCTCCTCGATCGCTTCGCCCGCCCGCGCCCGGAGCCGCCGCAGGATATCCTGACGGAGCGCGAACTCGACGTGTTACGCCTCCTCGCCAAGGGCTCGGCGAACAAGCAGATCGGCGTGGCGCTGCACATCAGCGAGAGCACCGTCAAGACCCACGTCGCCAATATCTTCCAGAAGCTGTCCGTCACCGACCGCACCGAGGCGGTCACCGTGGCGCTGTCGCGGGGGTTCATCAAGTTGTGAGTGGTGCGTAGTGGGCCAGTGGGCGAGTGGGCGAGTGGGGTGTATTGATGCGCGGCGGTGGACCGCCGTCTCCTTCTCGCCCACTGGCCCACTACGCACCACTTCGCCCACTCGCCAAGGGCGGCACCAGCCCATCAATGCTCCGCGCGTTCTTCTCCTCGCGGTAGGCGGCAAGGCCATCCTCGCCCTTGACGTTGGCCCACCGGACCAGGGTGTCGCGCTGCCCGACGTAGTCGTAGTACGGGACGGCGAAGCCGCACGAGGTCTGCACCCGCTCGATCGTGGCGACGATGATCTGCCGCGCGCCGGGCGAGTCGCCGAAGCGGGGGCGCAACTCGTCCCAGAGCGGGCTGCCGGGCAAGGCTACCTCCCCTTGCCCGTAGAGGCGCAGGATGTTCGGCGGGCCGTTGAAGGCGCAGAACATCAGCGTGATCCGCCCGTTCTCGGCCAGGTGCGCCGAGGTCTCGTTGCCGCTCCCGGTCAGATCGAGTTAAGCCACGCGGTGCGACCCGAGGACGCGGAGCGCTTCAAGCCCCTTCGGCGACATGTTGACGTGCCCATTCGCGCTCAGTGGCGCGGAGGCGACGAAGAACAACTGTTGCGCCTCGATGAACGCCCGCAGGTCGTCGGTGATCGCGTCGTAGGTTCGCGCCATGTGGGCCTCCTTCGTCGGCAGTCGGCAGTCGGCAGTCGGCGGTCGGCAGTCGGCGGTCGGCAGTCGTGAGAATGGTAGCAGGAGGCTGCCGGGTGTGCCGGGTCCATGAACCGGCGAGGGGATCGAGCGCAGCAGCGCAATATACGCTCATCGTGTGCGGGATGCGGGGGATTGCATGTGGTGACGACGATACCGCGCGACCCTGCCGCGCGTTGTGATCCGCATACGTGCTGACGCGGTTGTCTGCAAGGAAGAGGTGCGTGATGGCTATCGAGCCCCCTACCAGCGTTCCCAACGAGCGACCAGCGCCACCACGGGAGTACTGCTGCTCGTTTTGTGGCAAGCCGCAGGAGCGCGTCGAGCGCCTGATCGCCGGACCGAATCGCGTCTACATCTGCAACGAGTGTGTCGCGTTGTGCAACGAGATCATCGCCGATCAGCCCGCCTCCCCCGGCGAGAAGAAGATATTGGCAGACGACACCGCACCGTAGCAGCGGGTGGTGCCCGCACCACCCTGCTCACGACTCACGACTCACAGATCAGCGCATACGGCCTCCCCGCCACATGGGTCAGCACCACGATCAGCGGGCGAGGGCCGCGACCGCGCAGGTCGCGGGCGAGCTGGTCGGGGTCGAGCGGGGAGCCACGCTTCTTGACCGTCACCTCGCCCGCGTCGAGGGCGCGGAGGCGGGCCTTGAGGCGCTTGAGGGCGAACGGCAGCGCCTCCACCACGCGGAAGGCGCGCGCGAATGGGGTCGGCACGGCGTGGTCGGCGGTCAGGTAGGCGATGTCGGCGTCGAGCTTCGTCGCACCGAGAATCGCCGCGAGGTCTTCGACCAGCCCCGCGCGGATGATCGCCGGGTCCGGCTCGTAGAGGACCGCGCCGGGCGGGCCGACCGCGATCGCGGGGGCGGGGCCATCGGCGGTGAGGGTCGCGCCGGACGGCAGGAGGGTGGCGCGGCGGGCGACCGTGCGGAGCGGCCCGCACCAGAGGGCCGCTTCCTTCAACCCGCCACGCTCCGAGATGAACTCGATCTCCACGTCGTCCGGCGCGGGCCACTCCTCCCGCACGATCCCCGGCGACACCTTCACCCCCAGCGCCGGGACCACCCCCCGCCAGCCGAGGACGTGCGCGAGCGGCGGCTGATACCCCGCCGTGCTGAAAACACGCCGCCCGTCGGCAGCCCGCCGCCCCGGATCGCAGAAGAGGGCGTCGGCGCGCGGGGGGCCACCGGCGAGCAGATCGGCCACGACCGGCAGGATGCGCCCCGCGAGGCCGCTGGCGCGCGCGTTCTCGCGCAGGATCGCCAGGCGCAAAGGATCGCGGTCGACCGCCAGGACCGGGTGCCCCTCGGCCAGGATCAGCGCGTCGCCGCCGATACCACAGGCGAGGTCCGCGACGATGCCGTACGGCGCGTAGCGGCGCGCGCGGTGGCGGGCGATGCCCTCGCCGGTCGCTTGCTCCAACCCGTCGCGCGTGAAGTAGAGCGCCGCCGCACCGGCGAATTTACCGCTCGCCACGGCGCGGCGGCGCAAGATCGCCTGCTCCCAGGCCGCCGCCGCCAGCGTGGGCGCGGCCTCGCGGCGGAGGCGGGTCAGCGCGACGAGGTCGGTCGCCCCCGCCGCCGCCTGTGCCTTGGCGGCAAGGAGGAGCTGTTGCCCGGCGGGTGTCAGCAACGTGCGGAAGGTCGCGAGGTCCACGAGTGCTCCATCGTGTCGCCAGACAATAGTACGGACGCGCCTGAAAACGCCGAGCTGAAAAGTACAAGGGGACGATCGGACCATGTACGAACGTCTGGCACCGCCTCCTTGACGAACGTTCAACCCCTCCATTATAGTATCAGCAATGGGCACAAACGGATGCGCCGGAGCAGGCGCGCGGCGTCAGGCAGGGGTCTGACCCTGGTTCAGATTGCGCGTGGAGCGGGAGTACGGTGAGCGGCAAACAGCGCGGTCGAGGTTCCGGCGGCGGCCCCGAGCGGGCGGCATCGCGCCCGCGTCGGGGTCGCGCTCTCCCGCTCCTCCTGCTGCTGCCGCTGGCGATCGGCGCGGTCATCGCCGAACGCCTGGGGCGGCGCGGGCTGGCGATCCTGGCCCCGCTCGCGATCCTCGCGCTGGTGCTCGGTGGCCTCGGCCTGAGCCGCCCGGCGACGCGCCTTGCCGGTGAACAGGGTGGGGCGACGACACCCGCCGCGACGCTCGCGGCGGCGATCGCACCCACCACGGCGGCGGTCGCCGTGGTGCCGCCGACCGCTACGACCCCCGACCCGACGATCCCGGCCAATGCGGGCGGGGAGCGCCTCCCCACACCCGCCGCCCTCGCGCCGACGGTGGCCGCGCCAACGGCGGTCGCGCCGACGACTGCGGCCAAACCCGCCAGCGCGACGACCCCCACGGTGGCGCCCCAGCCGCTCGCCCCCGCTGCGACCGCCGTGCCGCCCACGCCGACGCCGAAGCCGCGCGGCACGACGATCATCCCGATCCTGATGTACCACTACGTGCGCGTCGTCACCGACCCGAAGGACACGATCGGCATCGGCCTCTCGGTGAAGCCGGAATTGTTCGCCCAGCAGATGCAGTACCTGGCCGATAACGGCTACACCACGCTGACGATGCAGGAGGTCTACAACATCCTCGTCGGGCGCAAGTCGCTGCCGACCAGGCCGGTCGCGCTGACCTTCGACGACGGGTATCGCGACTTCTACACCGCCGCGTGGCCGATCTTGCAGCGGCACAACTTCAAGGCGACCAACTACGTGATCACCAAGTTCATCGGGTGGGACGCCTACATGACCTGGCCAATGTTGCAGGAACTCAGCGACGGCGGACAGGTGGAGATCGGCGCGCATACCCGCTCCCACGTCGATCTCCGCACGCTGAGCGCCGACAAGTTGCAGGACGAGGTGCTCGGCAGCAAGGCGATCCTCGAAACCGGCCTGGGGCGTCCGGTGGGCGCTTTCTGCTACCCCGCCGGCTTCTACAACGCGGGCGTCATCGCCGCCGTGGGTCGCGCCAACTACCTCACCGCCACCACCGAACTCCCCGGCGCGAAGCAGAACATCCAGAACCCCTACGAACTCCCGCGCATCCGCGTCAATGGCCCGGACCCCCTCGGTGCCTGGAGCAGTCGGCTGCCCTGAGTGGGCGAAGTGGGCACGGGAGGCGCGTAGGCGAGTGAATACGGGTTAGTGCTGCGTTGCATGGATACGTATCGGGGGGGCCGGCCCCACGTCGCCACCCCACAAGCGCTTGCGAAACAGGCGACTTAGCCACCGGATCGGGCGGGTCGCGCTCGCCGTCTCCCGCCCGAATGACCGGTTGTTCGCCCGCCCGATCCCCCCTATGCTGAGGGCGATCGGGCGGCGTGCGCTATGTGGGGGGTGCTGATGGACGGAGCCGGAGCCAATGGGGTGCGCGAAACTGGCCGGTTGGAGGCGTTCAGCGACGGCGTCTTCGCCATCGCGGTGACGCTGCTGGTCCTGGAGTTGCGCGCGCCGCTCCCCACCGCGCTGCACGAGGGCGAGCGGCTCTGGGACGTGCTCCGGCACGAGTGGCCCGCCTACCTCGCGTTCGCGACGAGCTTCGCGACGATCCTGATCATGTGGGTGAATCACCACAACCTCTTCGCGCTGATCCGCCGCACCGATCACGCCTTCCTGCTCCTGAACGGCCTGCTGCTCGCCACCGTCACCGTCATCCCGTTCCCGACCCAGGTGCTGGCGGAGTACATCCGCGAGCCGGACGCGCGCACCGCCGCCATCTTCTACGCCGGCACCTTCCTGGCGATGGCGGTCGCGTTCAATCGCCTCTGGTGGTACGCGCAACGGGATGGGCGGCTCCTCGTTCCCGATGTGGATCCCGTCGTGATTCGGACGATCAACCAGCAATTCCGCCTCGGCCCGCTGACCTACGTCGTCGCGCTCGTGGTCGCCGCGCTGCAACCGATCGTCGGGTTCGCGCTGGTCATGCTCCTCGCGGTCTACTGGGCCTTGCCGGAGGGGCTGCGGCTAGGGCCGGGTCACAAGTAGTCGGCAGTCGGCAGTCGGCAGAGAAGAGTCGGTAGTCGGTAGTCCGTAGTCCGTAGTCCGTAGAGGGGTTTGCTGACAGGTATCGCCTCCCATCGGCACCGCGCCACTACTACGGACCACGGACTACCGACTACGAACTACTTTCGTCACACATTCCTCGTCGCCAGCACCTCGCGCGCGGGGCGGCGGTCACCGTTGCAGCTGATCCGACGCGGCGCGTCGAGGAAGTGCAGGGTGAAGCCGAGGTCGCGGTACAACGCCTCGATCCGGGGGGTGGCCTGGTTGGAGAGGAGGACCGGGCCGGGGTGCGCGGCGAGCCAGCCCGCCAGCTTCTGCTGATCCGCCCAGTTGAAGCCCTCCTTGGTGTACTGCGTGAACTGCACGTCGTAGGGCGGGTCGGCATAGACGAAGTCGCCCGGCTGGAGCGGCACCGTCGTGTAATGCCCGGTCGTGAACTCCCAGCGCGCGAACTGCTCCCGATAGCCGCCGAAATCGGTCGCGTAGTTGATCTGCTTGTAGCGCCCGAATGGGACGTTGTACTGCCCCCGGCTGTTGAAGCGACAGAGGCCGTTGAAGCCGGTGCGATTGAGGTAATAGAAAAGCTCCGCCGCCTCCGGCGTCCCCTCCTGGCCGTCCGCGATCAACGCATTGAAGCGCGCGCGGTACTCATAATAGAGGGCCGAGTCGTAGCGCAGCGGCAGGCGGACCTGGAAGCCCTCCTTCAAGCGCTGATAGAAGTTGATCGTGTGCGGATTGATGTCGTTCAGCACCGCGCGCCCCGGCAGCAGGCCGAGCGCCACCGCCAGTCCGCCACAGAGCGGCTCCACCAGGCGGCGGTCGCGGAAGCGCGCCCAGACGGGCTGTAAATGCGGCACCAGCCAGCGTTTCCCGCCCACCCATTTGAGCGGCGGTCGGAGCGCGTGACCCCGTGAGGGCGCGCTGACGGTGCCGACCGTCGCGATCATCGGCGCTATTCCTTGTACGTACACTAAGCAGTTGTTGCTCTCAGAAGGATACCACGGGGGGCGATCCGGCTCCCAGAGTACGGACAGGGCGGGATGGGAGACGAGGGGGGACGATCACCGCAGAGACGCAGAGGCGCAGAGCACGAAAGAGAAGACGAGCGAGAAAGGGAACGGAACAGGAGGCGCAGAGTCCCAGAGGGGAGCGAGAGGGAGGAAATGGGGGAAGGGACGATTACCACAGGGGGCACAGAGCGCGCAGAGCACGGGGGGGGGGAGAAGCACGATTCGAGGGGGGCGATGCCGCCATATGTGCAACGCCCATCGCCAACGGGGTAACCAGGAGCTTTGCGACGGCGATGCCCCCGCTCCTCGGATGGGCGGGTGCCCCTGGGCGGCGGGGCAGGGGTTGAGGGTGGTCGCGGTGCCGTTATGCGTGTGGGACCGGGATTGCAATACCCATGAAGGGCACACTGTGCCTCGGAGGGCAGCCACTACCCCGAAGGGTAGCCGCTCCCGGCTAAGGGTGGCTGCGCCGCCACGAAATCCCCTCCGGGGACTGAAATGTTGCTGCCGCATCCGTTATGAACAGCAGCGTAAGTAATGGCGATGCCCCCTCTCCTCGGATGGGGAGAGGGGGTGGCGAGTCCGTGAGGACGAGCCGGGGGTGAGGGTGCCCGCCATGTCCCACCCACGCCGCAACGAGACCCCTCTCCCTGAGAGGGAGAGGGGTGGCGCGTGAGCGCCGGGGTGAGGGCCGCACCGACGCGCGCAGCCGCCTACCATCCTTGCAACCCCCGCTCCTCGAATCGGCGGGCGCGGGCGCGGGCGCAGGATGAATGTGGCACCGTCGGTCGTGGGTGACGCGGAATGGGGCGATGAACGGGAGAGCGGGCGTGGTCGTGATCGACCCGCCCGCTCTCCCGCTGCGCTCGGTGCGCCCGACTACGACTTCCTCGCCCGCACGGCGGTGAAGATACCACCGATCCCCGCGCCGATCGCGATGCCCACGCCAATTCCCAGCGCCAGGTTCCCGAGCGCGACACCCATCCCGGCCCCGATCGCGATGCCGACGCCGATCCACATCGGCATCATCGCGGCGGCATTGAGCTGCGACTGCGATTGCTTGGGCTGCTGCGGCTCTTGTTGGGTCATCGCGTCCCTCCTTGCGCGCTAGAGAGCGACTATCCGTACGAGCAGTTTATTATGCGGAGCGGGGGCGCGACCGCTGGCCACGCCCCCGTATGGGCGAAGGATACGGCGCGCGACGCGCAGGGCTCAGCCCTTGACCGCGCCCGCCGTCAGGCCGTCGATGATGCGGCGCTGGAAGATCAGCACCAGCGCGACGATCGGGACCGTCACGATCACCGTCGCGGCCATGATCTGGCCCCAGGGGATCTCGAAGGAGTTCCCGGACGAGCCGCTGAAGTAGAAGATCGCCAGATTCACCGTCCGCTTATCGGGCGTCTGGGTGAACGAGAGGGCGAAGAGGAACTCGTTCCAGGCGGAGATGAAGGCCAGCAGCCCGGTCGTCACCAGCCCCGGCCCCGCCAGCGGCAGCAGCACCTTGTAGAAGGTCTGGAAGGGGGTCGCGCCGTCCACATAGGCCGCCTCCTCCAACTCGCCCGGCATCCCCCGGAAGAAGTTGGTGAGGGTCCAGACGGTGAAGGGCAGGGTGAAGAGCATGTAGGTCACGATCAGCGCCGGGAGCTGATTGAAGAGCCGCAGGGTGTTGACCAGCTGGAAGAGCGAGCCGAGCACCGCGATCTGCGGGAACATCGTCATCGAGAGGATCAGGTAGAGGACCGGCGTGCGCCCCTTGAAGCGGAAACGTCCCATAGCGTAGGAGGCGAACGAGCCGATAATCAACGCCAGCAGCGTCACCGAGATGGAGACGATCGCGGAGTTGAGCAGCGCCTGCCGGAAGAGGCTGGTGCTCAGGACGCCCCGGTAGTTCTCCAGGGTCGGGTGGGTCGGGATGTACTGCACCGGCGTCCTGAAGAGATCGGCGCTGGGGGTGAGCGACGAGCGCACCGCCCAGTAGAAGGGGATCAGCGCGTAGAGGAGGATCAGGACGACGATCGCGTAGAAGAGGACACGCAGGATGGTCTGCCCGGTCCTGGGCCGTTTCGCTGTCTCCGCGCGACGGACTGTCGCGCCCGCCGTGGTCACCGCCTGCGCCATCTTAGGCCTCCTCCACCTTCAGGAAGGTCACATAGGCGATCACGAAGATCGCGATGATCAGGAAGATCGCCACGCTGATCGCCGAGCCGTAGCCGACATCGGAGAAGCTGACGATGTTCTGCTGCGCGTAGATCGCCATCGTCTGCGTGTCCTGGCGTGCGCCGAACATCACGTAGAAGACATCGAAGACGCGGAGGGAGTCGAGGGTGCGGAAGATCAGCATGACCAGGATGGCGGGGCGGAGGAGCGGGAGGGTGATCCGCAGGAACTGCTGCACGCCGTTGGCCCCGTCGATCCGCGCCGCCTCGTAGACATCGGCGGGGATCACCTGCAACCCGGCGAGGAGGAGGAGGGCGACGAAGGGCGTCGTCTTCCAGATGTCCACCGCCGCGATCGAGGCGAGGGACGTGCTGGGGAGCGCGATGAAGGCGATCGGGGATTTGATCAGCCCGGTACGCAAGAGGACGTCATTAATCGGGCCGTACTGATCGCTGAACATCCACTTCCACATCTGCGCCGAGACGACCGTCGGGATCGCCCAGGGCACCAGCATGGCGGTGCGGAGGAGGCCACGGCCCTTGAACTGCGAGTGGATCACCAGGGCGATCCCCAGGCCGAGCAGCGCCTCGAAGACCACGGTGAGGATGGTGAACTGGATCGTGGTGAGGATCGAGCGGCGGAAGTCGACATCCTGTACCAGATCGCGATAGTTCTGCAAGCCGATGAACTGCGTCACCTGCGTGCTGGCAAGGCGGGCGTTCGTGAAGCTCTGATAGATCGTCTGCGCCAGCGGATACAGGGCGATGAAGGCCACGATCGCCAGCGTGGGGAGCAGGAGCAGCCAGGCGAGTTGCGTCTGCTGCTGCCGCTGGGTCCGCCCGCTCCGGCGATGCCCGGTGACCTCGATCTGCGTCGCCTGGGGTGTCTCGACGATCGGTTGAGTCATGCTGCCCTCCAACGGGCGGGCGGGAGGTGGCCCGTACCTCTCCCCCGCCTTGCGGCCTACCCGCTCGCAACGTATGCACCCTGGCGCTGCCGGGGACGCCGCATCGCGGCGTCCCCGGCAGTGTAGTACTACTACTTCATCCTAATCCATGCCTTAGCGGCGCAGCAGGCGCTGGAGCTGGCCCTGCGCCGACTGCAACTGCTGTGTCGCGTCGCCGCCGTTGAGCACCTGATTGACCGCCTGGAAGATGACCGTCGAGCCCTGATTGTAGTTCTCGCCGAGGGCGTTGGAGGGGCGGGTGACCCGGACGACATCGGCGAGGTTCTTGAGGTACGGCTGCGCCGCCTGCACCGCCGGGTTGTCGAGCACCCCCTGCTGCAACGGCACGTAAGAGCCGACCGTGCCGCGCCACGCCACCACATCGGGGCTGCACATGTAGCGGACGAACTCGATCGAGGCGTCCTGCACCTTGGAGAACTTGGAGACGCCGAGTTGCCAGCCGCCCACGGTGCCGACCGGCTTCTGGCCGCTCGCCGCCGGCAGCGCGGCGACATCGAACTTCCCGGCGACCTGCGAGGAGGTGCCGCCCGCGACCGAATACATGTAGGGCCAGTTGCGGGCGAAGGCCGCGTTGCCGCCGGTGAAGGCTTGCAACGTCTCGTCCTCCTGATAGGTGGTGACGCCGCGCGGCGAGATCGTGCCGACGAAACCCTTGATCAGGTTGAGGACCGTCGCCGCCGCAGGGCTGCTGAGGTTGACGGTGTTCCCGTCGACGAACTGTCCGGCCCCGTTGGAGGCGAGCCATTCGAGGCTGTTGCAGGTCAGACCCTCGTAGGCGTTGCCCTGGAAGACGAAGCCCGCGAAGTTCGGGTTGGCCCCGCGCTCGCCGTCCTGGATCGTCTTGGCCTGCGTCTGGAGTTCCTGCCAGGTCTTCGGCGGGGCGGCGATGTTGTACTTCTGGAGGAGGTCCTTGCGGTAGTAGAGAACGCCGAAGTCGCCGAACCACGGCATCCCGACCAGCTTGCCATCGACGGTGTTGTTGTCGAGGATCCCCTGGACATTCAGCTTGGCCTGCGTGCCAAGCTTGGGGTTGAGGTCGGTCAGGAACGGCGCGAACGCCGCCGGCCAGATCACGTCGATCATCATCACGTCGATATCGGCGGACTGCCCCTGGAAGGTGCGCTGGTACTGCGCGTAGCGCTCGGTCGCGGCGGCGGGGCCGGGGACGACGTTCAGCTGGATCCCGGTGTCCTGCTGGAACTTCCCGGCCAGGATCTTGTCGAAGTCGGCGTCGGTCCCGACCTGCCCACCGATGTAGGTGACCTTCTGGCCGGTGAACGCCTTCGCCGCCGTCGCGTTCGCCACGGCGGGCGGATTCTCGCGGGTGTAGCTCGTCGCGGACGGACTCGCCACCGGCGAACCGGCGCGGGTCGCCGTGGCGCTCACCCCACCGGCCACGGTGCGGGTCGCGGCGACGGTGGCGCTACCGGGTGCGGTCGAGGCGGCGGCGGAAGGAACTGCCGAGGCTCCGGTGGACGGCGCGGCGGACGCCCCGGTCGAAGGTGCCGTCGAAGCCCCGGTCGAAGGTGCCGTCGAAGCCCCGGTCCCGGTGCCGGTGGTGGCGGTGCTCGTGCCACCGCCGCAAGCGGCGAGGAAGGCCCCGACCGCCGAGGCCGAGAGGCCGAGGACGGCGGCGCGCACCATGAAGGTACGGCGCGAGACACGCCCGTTGGCGAAAGCGCTCATCAGTTCCTGTTGTCGCTGTGAACCGGACGGTTGCTGCTGCTCAGTCACACGATCCTCCTTCGTACACCCATATTGCCGCGCGGCATCCCCCGATACCGGCGACGACGCTATCCCCCAGCCGGTGCCGCCGCAACGCGACGCACCGGCACTCCACCAGGCGGCAGACCTGCACGGCAGATACCGTACCACGGACACGGTATCCGTTGCACAACCCCGGTGCCGCGACACACGCGGCACCGCACTCGCCCCGCGCGATGTGCCCTGCGCGAACGTAGCGACCGAGGGGAACCATGCTGACCCGCGACCGGGAAAGACCGTTAAGTGTAGTCAGATCGCGCGTCAGTGCAAGGGTCGGATGAGCGAGCACCCGCGCACGAGCGCCCGCGCTCCTAAACGGTGGGGATGAGCAATTTGCGTGCCGCTGCAAGACCGCACGGACCCCTCCCCGCCGCTGCGCCCCCCACCCTCCCCTAAAGGGGAGGGTGGGGGGCGTTGCAACGCCGCTGGTTTCCCCTATCGCCGTCGCGCTGTTAGCGAGTCACCCCTCCCTCTTCAGGGGAGGGGCCGGGGGAGAGGTTCACCCTGCTTGACAGCGCCCGACCCGCGCTGCTATCATTCTTTATATCATATCGTGAGGGGGAATTTCCCCCTCGCACTATGGTTTGGGCGATGATCGGGAGTAGTAGACCCCACACAGCGAGCCGGACGATTCTGGTGCGAGTCCGGCACAGCGGGTCGAACTCGCCCGGGAGCCGCGACGGTGAACCCCGGCGGGGTGTAGCGGTCGTCGGTTGACCACCGGTAACGGGTCGAGAGCGGATCGTTCGGTCGGGGCGCATCGCAGGGGGCTATAGCTCAGCTGGGAGAGCGCAACACTGGCAGTGTTGAGGTCAGGGGTTCGAGCCCCCTTAGCTCCATCACCAGAGGCGCGCACCGCGCGACCGATCAAGCCGGGTGGTACCACGGGCAACGCCCTCGTCCCTGCACATTGGGATGAGGGCGTTGCTGCGTTCCCCACGATTTGGGCGACGTGCGGTTGCGTCCCGCCGGAGGTGTCCGATGGCGCGTATAATCCGGCACATAGGAAACCACGACGGTGACAGCGGCGGCACCGTTGCCCTTACCCGGCCCCTCGCCACCCGTCACCACTGATCACCGACTACTCGCCTACTGACTACTGACCACTACCCCCCGAGGGCTACCATGACCGACACCACCACGAACGCGACAGCGAATGCGACAGCGAATGCCCCCGCGACCGGCGGGCGCGAGCGTTACACCCCGCAAGAGAGCGAGCCGAAGTGGCAAGCGCGCTGGCAGGAGACCGCGCTGTACCGCACCGATCTGGCGCTGACCGACGGCGGGCCGAAGTTCTACAACCTGATGGAGTTCCCCTACCCCTCGGCGGAGGGGCTGCACGTCGGCCACACCTTCACCTTCGGTGGGGCCGACACCAGCGGGCGCTTCCAGCGGATGCGCGGCCACACCGTCTTCGAGCCGATGGGCTTCGATGCGTTCGGCATCCACTCCGAGAATTATGCGCTGAAGCAGAACATCAACCCGATGCAGCTGACCGCGCGCACCACCCGGCGCTACCGCTACGAGCAGTTGGGGCGGATCGGCGCGATGTTCGACTGGGACCACTCGGTCGATACGAGCCAGCCGGGCTATTACAAGTGGACCCAGTGGATCTTCCTGCAACTGTTCAAGGCCGGGCTGGCGATCCGCAAGGAGGCCCCGGTCAACTGGTGCCCCTCCTGCCTGACGGTGCTGGCGAACGAGCAGGTGATCGACGGCCATTGCGAGCGCTGCGGCACGCCGGTGATCCAGCGCGAGTTGACCCAATGGTTCTTCGCGATCACCAAATACGCCGATCGCCTGCTGAACAACCTGGCGACCCTGGACTGGCCCGACGAGAGCAAGGTCCGCCAGGCGAACTGGATCGGGCGAAGCGAGGGCGCGCAGCTCACGTTCGCCATCGACGGCCACGCGGGCGCGACGATCCCCGTCTTCACCACCCGCCCGGACACGGTCTTCGGCGCGACCTACGTGGTGCTGGCCCCGGAACACAAGCTGGTGCCGCAGATCACCACGGCGGCGCGGCGGCACGCGGTCGAGGCATACGTGGAGCGCGCCCGCGCCGCCACCGAGATCGAGCGCACCGACGCCGGGCGCGAGAAGACCGGCGCGTTCACCGGAGCCTACGCCATCAACCCCGCGACCGGCGCGCGCGTGCCGATCTGGGTCGCGGACTACGTGCTGGTGCAGTACGGCACCGGGGCGATCATGGCGGTGCCGGGACACGACGAGCGCGACTACGAATTCGCCCGCGCCTTCGACCTGCCGATCGTGGAGGTCGTGGCGAGCGCGGCGGGCATCGCCGAGGCGGCGTACACCGGACCCGGCACCCTGATCAACTCCGGCCAGTTCGACGGCCTGGGCGTGGATGAGGGCAAGGCGGCGGTCACGGCGTGGCTGGCGGAGCGCGACCTGGGCGAGCCGCGCGTCACCTACAAGCTGCGCGACTGGCTGATCTCCCGCCAGCGCTACTGGGGTCCGCCGATCCCCATCATCTACTGCGAGCAGTGCGGCACGGTGCCGGTGCCGGAGGCCGATCTGCCGGTGCTGCTGCCGGAGATCGACGACTTCCACCCGACCGGCACCGGGAAGTCGCCGCTGGCCTCGGTGGAAAGCTTCGTCAACACGACCTGCCCAGGGTGCGGCGGCCCGGCGACGCGCGAGACGGACGTCTCGGACACCTTCCTGGACTCGGCGTGGTACTTCCTGCGCTACACCAGCACCGACTTCGACGATCGCCCGTTCGATCAGGAGCGCATCCGGGCGTGGCTGCCGGTGGACATGTACTTCGGCGGCAAAGAGCATGTGGTGATGCACCACCTGTACGCCCGCTTCATCACGATGGTGCTGCACGACCTGGGGCAGCTGCCATTCGAGGAGCCGTTCAAGCGCCTGCGCCTGCATGGCTTCGTGACCAAGGACGGCGCGAAGATGAGCAAGTCGCGCGGGAATGTCGTCAACCCGGACGACTACATCCAGCGCGTCGGCTCGGACGCCTTCCGCACCTACCTGTTGTTCATGGGGCCGTTCGATCAGGACAACGACTTCAGCGACCAGAACCTGGTCGGCGTGACGCGCTTCCTGGACCGCGTCTGGCGGCTGACGGTCGATCCGGCCCCGGCCCCCGGCGCGGGCACGGACATGCGCCCCTTGCATCGTTACGTCAAGCGCGTGACCGACGAGCTGGACCGCTACCAGTTCCACACGGCGATCGCGGCGCTGATGGAGTACTCCAACTGGGTCGGCGCGCAGCGCGAGGCGTTCACCGCCGCGCAGCGGACGGAGGCGCTGCGGACGCTGAACCTGCTGCTGGCCCCGCTCGCCCCCTTCCTGGCGGAGGAGTTGTGGGAGCGCCAGGGGGGCGGCTACAGCGTCCACCAGCAGGCATGGCCGACCTACGATCCGGCGCAGCTCGCCGAGGAGACGGTGCTGCTGATCGTGCAGGTGAACGGCAAGCTGCGCGACCGCATCGCCGCCCCCGCCGACCTGACCGAGGAGGCCGCGCGCGCCCTGGCCGCCGCGAGCGCCAAGGTCGCGCCGTTCCTCGACGGCAAGGAGCCGAAGAAGGTGATCTACGTGCCGGGGAAGCTGCTGAATATCGTGGTGTAGTGGGCCAGTAGGCGGAGTGGGCGAGTAGGCGAGTAAGTACGAAGTACGAGCGACGAAGGACGAAGTGAAGAATGGCGCGGGGCGAGCGGGAGACTGCTCGCCCCGCGCGCTATTTGGGCACCGAGAGACGTTGGCCTCAGGGACACAGAGACGCAGAGGACGGGGGGCGGGAGAACAGATGAGAACGGTAGCCACGGAGCACACGAGCGGACCGGGCGCACAGAGGGCGGGGGGGAGAAGCACGAGAGCGATAAGGGCGGCGATGCCGCCATGTACGCTGTGCTCACCACCACATTCGTCACAACCAGAAGTGTCAGCAATGGCGATGGCCCCGCTCCTCGGATGGGCGGGTGCCCTTTGGGCGGACGAGCCGAGGGTGCGGGTCCATCCAGCACCCTCCCACATTACAACAAAGCCCCTCTCCTTGATAGGGAGAGGGGTGCCGCCCGCAGGCGGCGGGGTGAGGGCCGCACCGGCGTGGGGATGCCGGTGGACTGAAGTGCCCCGGAGGGCAGCCACTACCCCGGTGGGCAGCCACTACCCCGGAGGGCACACTGTACCCCTGAAGAGCCTACGGCCACGAAGTCCCCCTCCGGGGACTGGAGCGCTATGTCCACAATAGCAATAACCATCGCGCCGAGGAGTAGAACCAGCAACGCCTCCTCAGCGCTCGTCCTTCGTCCACTCCGCCCACTCCGCCCACTCGACCCACTTACAGCGTTTCGCAGAATTATTTAGCGGTGCCGTAGCCGCAGTGGGTGAAGTAGTGGCGGGCGTGGCGCGGCGTGACCGCAGCAAGCGCGTCGCCGAGGGCCGTCTCCAGCGCCGCCGCCGT
>JAABUP010001186.1_pt1 | contig 55148 bp, 67 predicted proteins | sample 5559201 | NCBI WGS metagenome assembly JAABUP01 (sample SAMN10711887, study PRJNA513373) | rock metagenome | isolation source: Antarctica rocks | place: Antarctica | reverse complement strand
CCTGACAGCGCCGACGTTATTGTCGACAGCAACAGTAGTGCTGGTGGTGAGACTGAGGCAAGTCGTTCCCCCTTGTGGCTGACGAAGGTTTCCACGTGGGGTCCGAGCCTACCTACTAAAAGTATCCTTTCCTTGTGAGCGGATGGACCGCACTAGGCTTTAGCGTATTCGACGGCATCCTAAAGATGCTATTTGTCCATTCAATGATCCGCAGATGACTGAGAATCCTGCCAAGAGCTGGTAGGATCAATCAGGTAAGCTCCATGGCTCCGGATATGCTAGTTGCTAGTACGGTCCATCCGCTCACAAGGAAAGGGATAGGGGCTACTGGGCGGCGCTACTTAAATACACGTGCCTCGAAACATTTCTGCAGTGCTGACGCTTCGCAGCTCTGGGCAGCTGGCCGACGAGGGTCTATCATTGACTCTCAGGCTTACGATGACTGCCTCACTTCCGAACGTCTCGCGCTTCACTCTACGAGCAATACCATTACCTTACGTACCGCATCATGTTGAAGGACTTGAAACGCCCGGAATTGGGGTGCGATATTAGAGGAACCTGCCGTGATTTAGTGACATCATGTGAGCCACCGGCGTTATCTCTTCTAAGTTCGCTCAAAAAACTCGGATTACACGCAGCAGTCTATGGGCTCACGTGACTCTAGCGGGAGATGTCTGGATAGGGGTTCGCCAGGACTTGCCCATGCCTAAATTACTTCCGTACCCTTCTCGCGTGCTTGACTAGGTTCTCTATCACTCCTTCGAAAGCCTCTTTGTCTCCTAGTGCGCTGTCCCTTCGCTTGAGCCAGTACTCTAGCACCTCGCTAGCCTTGGCGTTGGCTTCTTCGAGCTTCCTGACATGTGCTCGCAGCTCACCGTCCGTCATGTTCGACAGCGCTGCCTCAGTTGTCGCGCACAGCATCTTCGTAGCTTGCAGGTCAAGTTCGGGCGGGGATGGCGGGCCTTTTCTCCTTCGAGATTTACTTGACGAGGGCTGATCGACAGACGCAGAGGACGTGTTGTCTTGCTTCAATCGTATTCGTGACCCGTGCCGACGGCCTTCGGGCGGCGAGTGGGAGCGACTGCGGAGGTGTGTAGACGGTAAAATGAGCTTCTTCTGTTTCGACGCGGGCAAGATCTCGTCAAGGTCGACCGGTACACCAAGAGAAACCAAGAAGAGACGACGAATCCTTGACCGTACCCAATTGGGTGGCTGCAATGGTGGAGGGGCAACAAGCTGAGACCACAGGGAGAGACTTCGCTCTGTAAATATCGAATTTGGGTTGGAAGGTAACGGCGGGGCAGGAGGGTATTCTTCTTTAGTCGAGGGAAAGATGTTATCAAGGTAGGAACTGGTGGCTGCTTTGATGTCGCCTAAAGTGTCTAATTCACTGAAGTCGAGTAGCGGCTTCACAATGTGATGTCAGCCTATGGATGTCTCGGTAATGCATTGCACGGAGACGACTTTTGAATGACCGCATTTGCAATACTTACGTAGGAAAATGTTGACGGCGGAAGGGGTTGAACAGGTATTATGGTCGGCTCCGGCTCCTCGGACTCTTCATCAGCGACCGAAGGTGGCTGGAATCCTTCATCAAAATCTCCAAAATCCTCGTCCTCAGCGCCAGCCTCAAAATCGTCAAAGTCTTCTCCTAAATCCTCGTTTGTATCGACCTCAGCGTCAGCTTCCACTTCCTCATCTGAGCCGTCACTCTCCTCTCCGGACTCATCATCGTCCATAGGACCAAAGCCGCCATCGGCTGCAATAGGCGATGCTCCTTCTATTGTTGGTTTTCTTAATATCGGTTTGGAAAGTCTGGATCTATTCAATGAGGTTGGTAAATCTGACTTGGTCATTGGCTCACTGGACGGCACTGAGCAGGGGTTGTCTGCTTACCGGATGCGTCGCCCTTTTTTTCTACAACATCAGGTTTAGCATCCCCTTTGCGTAAATCGAACGCATCAGTACCGGGTACCTCCCCGTGACTTGGATTAGAATCCACTTTTGTTATTATGGTCTTAGGAATCGGTATTTCAGGCGAGATCCCATCACCTCGATCCTCATTGCTGAACGGTTCTTCATCGTCAGATGCTTTTAGGATGATATCTGGCACAGCATCCGCTTTTCTTATTGAATGTGCGGCACTTCCCGGAATTTCCCCATGGCTTGGATTGGTAGGGTCAACCTTTTCCACCACCATTTTTGGTATCGACATTCTGCTGAGGCTTGGCGACTGACCATGGCGACTGGTGCTCGAACTGGGCCTACTGTCGCCGAGGTCTGGAATGATTTCAAGCTCGTCCGGGACGGCATCCTGGGTTCTCATATTGTATGCCGCTGTGCCAGGAACTTCACCATGATTTTCCCGATCGTCGACCTAGAAGTTGGATTAGCCTTCGTCCAATGCGCTTGGAGTGCTGATTGACCGACCTTTTCAACTCTTGTCATAGGAATTGGGGAATTGGGTCCAGAATTGGAGCCTTGGCCCTCTGAGGCATCCGCGAAAACATCATCCTCATTTTCGGAGGTTTCTGGTACTTCAGGTGAGTAAGTGCGATAAAGACACGGATGCAAATTGTATCAACAAGAGTGGCCGTACCTAGATCATGAGCACCCGGATCTTCTAATTCCACACTCTTACGAGGAGGAAGTAACGTTGGGCTTTTGGGCGGATCGGAAGCGTCCGTCATGATTGATATCAGTAAAGGTGTGACTATGAGGTTTATATGAGGGATACGATTGTAAGATAAGAAGAACCTAGATCAAGGTGACGTTAGAAGTATTCTTGTAGAGACTGAAATTTGGAAGCTGAAGCAGTAGCTGGAAAGAGATGGCTAAAGCGCCGCTTTAGATCTCGTACCGCCCGAGCCGCCCGGAAATGAAATGATCATCTTACTACGGTGAGGACGCTATCTTAACGCCGAAGGACACTTACAGCTTAACGGTTTTATCGGTAAGGACCGTGAGACATTATCCTCGCTAAAGGGAGTGTGGAATGGTATTGAAATGTGCGAAGGCTCAGACAATTCCTGCTGGTCATTTCGATTTTATCATCTCAGGAGCGCTAGAGACTCACACTGTATCTGGTCACTTAAATGCGCTAGGACGAAGTAAATACTGTTTGATTTTCATTAGCATTCTTAGCAGACACCAGAAAGAAGAAACAATATCAATGGCCGAGGGCCTCTGTATCCGGTGCTTCCGATGCAACCTTCCCAAAAAGTCATGTATGTTAATCAGTTGATGAACCGCCTGCACTTGTACCCATCCTTCTCATATGATGTGCTATGACGAAATGCGTGCGCGCGTTTACGTTGTCCCTACATGGAATCACCCCTTCCTAGTGGTTAGACCAATCAGCTCATAGAGATCGAAAATTCATACTATCATTCGCAATTGTTCTCGCAGCGGCGCATCGAACAGCGCTCTAGATTCGGCCTCTACGTCAGGTAGCCAACCTACGAGTAGAGCACGTTCTACCTCACTAAAGTATTTAAATCTTGCTTGAAAGGAGCCCGTTAGAAGCAGCTCCGCCGTATGTATAGCTGCTTTAGCAATGGCCACACTCTCGAGTATTTCCTTATCACAGCTGACGCCCCCCAAACACGATGTCTCCAACGAAAATATCTCAAAGGCGAGCGATGAGCTCTTTGGACTATTGGGCTCAGAGAGAATCGTTTCAAGTCTAGAGGAGCGCCGTAATCATTCAATAACAAAATGGTCTCCGGCTGCGCCGTCTCAATTCCCAGCTCTCAACGTGCTCCCCACCAGCACGGCCGATGTCAGCGCGATCATGAAGATCTTTTCTCGGAGACCAATACCGGTGACAGGGTTTTGTGGCGGGTCAAGCTTTCCTGGAGCTATTGCAGCGACACGGGGAGGACTTTGCATTGACTTCAAAAGAATGAACAAGGTCTTGGCGGTTCATTCGGAGGATATGGATGTCGTAGCCCAACCTGCTCTAGGGTGGGAAGATCTGAATGCTCAATTAGGAGACATGATTCTTTTCTTCCCTCCAGATCCAGGTCCTGGTGCCAAAATTGGTGGCATGGTAAGCATTTACCGATCACACCGTGCATATAGAGCGTCAGCGATGACTGTCGTTACAGATTGCTATGAACTGTTCTAGCACCAATGCGTATCGGTATGGAACTATAAAAGAATGGGTAATTCCGATGACCGTGGTTCTTGCAGATGGTACAATCGTCAAGACCCGTCGTCGACCACGTAAGTCTCCGGCTGGTTATGATCTTACTAGCTTGATCGTTGGGTCCGAAGGAACCCTCGGTCTTATTACGGAAGCCGTCCTCAAAGTCACTTCGCTACCGGACAACCTTCATGTCGTTGTTGCTGCTTTTCCAAGCACACATCTAGCGGTAAAGAGTGCCGTGGCCCTTATACGCTCCGGCCTGCCCATAGACGCATTAGAGCTACTCGATAAGCATAGCATGTGGGCAATCAATCAGTCCGGTCTGTCTAGCAGGCAATGGAAAGAAAGTCCCACGCTGTTTCTCAAGATCTCGGGTTTGCATTTGGCGGTGCAGGGTCAATTACAGATCATAAGAGAGGCGGCTAAGGAGAATCAGTGTGAAGACTTTGAGGTGTCGGCCAACAAAGACGAGATCGAGATCACTTGGGGGACCAGAAAAAAGGTTAGACAAAGCTTAATCGCGATGAAGAAAGACCCAACCGATCTTTTCTTAAATGCCGACGCTGCCGTGCCCATATCCAGTCTGGCAGAAATTATAGAGGAGACTCATCAGGTCATCAGTGATGCGGGACTCGCAGGCTCAACATTTGGCCATATCGGAGATGGTATGATTTCCAATAAAGCTCATCTTGCTAAATGTGCACACGTCTCCGGCTGACTTAGCCGTAGGGAATTACTATACTGTCATTGTCTGTCCCGAAAGCCAGAGAGAGGCAGGGGAAAAGGTCCTTACCTGGGTACAGAGAAGAGCAGTGCAGCTTGAAGGGACAGTTACCTGAGAACACGGCATAACCTTAAACTTAGGGATGCTTTGGTTTTTGAGGTTGGAGACGAGGCTGTTAATATGATGAAGCAGGTAGGTTACCGATGGTAAACATAATATAACTGGAACATACTGACTGAAGATTAATAGATTAGATTAGCTTTAGATCCGATGTGTATCCTCAATCCTGACAAAGTAATACGGATTGAAGACAGATGTTAGGTCCAGGAAGATGTGTCGAAGCGTTTTAGATCTCAGCATTCGCGCTCGCATATTTGTTACTCTAGCTAATAGCTTATCAAACTTTCGAGAGTAATCCATAATATGGTATGATTTTCTAACCTCGACTGTGTCGAATTAAAACGTTAGGGTCTTGTGTGATGTACAAAACCGAGGGTCATGGTTTCTGGACATCTCTCAACCAGAACGCCAATGTATTTATATCCTAAAAGATTCGTTTTACAGACAGAAAGCCTCGCTGATCCATAGGAGGAGACAATCGTATGAATTTGCTGGAGGTGAGCAGCTTCATACGCTCCAGCTAGTCAAAACTGCGAAAGTTATCCCGCCAGGGTACTGAATACAAACTTTCCTGGCATCAAACCTGGTGCCATCTCTGCTTTCCTGGTCGCCATCTAAGCAACAGGTTCAAATGACTCTTTCAACTAGTGCGGCGCGAGGGCGTTATCGAAGCCTTGATTGAAGCGTCACCACCTAAGTCAGCGATGATCTGAGGCAGTGGTTGTCGTGTTGACTCCATTCTACCAAATTCTATGATGGACTTGTGATCAATGTAAGGCAGCCAAACTCATGTGCTTTTGTGATGTATCATGGCTTTTCTAGCGCTGTAAATCTTCGTTTCCGTACCTACCTTAGTCTGGCTAGTGTACTTTAGGGTCAGAAGACGCGCTAGTAGATCAATACCGCGTTGCTTGGCAAGTCATGAAGCCGTGGGAGTGTGTCAAAAAAACGAACTGGATATCACAAATAACACAAAAGAGTCCCATATGAATTCGTCGTCCTGGTGAGTTCTCAATCAACCCAAGCTAGAATGTCTTCACCGAAACTCAGGGCCGTCAATGCTGACCGGCAAATTCGCAGAGCAAGGTCACCTTCATCACGCTTCTCAACAATGACCGATCCAAACAAGTCTACGCCTTCATGGAATTTCGGGAGCGCTGGAACGAGTGGTAGCTCTAGTAGTCCGTTTGGACAGCCAGCGTCCGACGCCTCGAAGCCGGCCGGTGGGCTCTTCGGAGCTGCAGCTAATCCCCCTGCGACATCGGGCTCAAGTGTATTTGGCGGGGCCTCCCCATTCGGGGGAACTTCAGGCCCCAGTCAAACCCCTACTTTCGGCACCAGCAGTGGTAATAACCTATTTGGGGGGAACAAGCAGCCAGCTACACCGTTCGGACAGCCAGCGTCACAAAGCAACCAGCCATCAAGTACTACGGCACCTTTTAGTGGCTTTGCAGGGTTCTCTACACCCAATAAACCAGCTGAGCCAACTTTGACGGGACAGGGTCAGAAACCAAATCTTTTTGGAGCAGCGAGTGGGGGAGGTAACACTGGGGGATTCTTTAGCTTGGGCTCGAATGCATCTTCCTCGGGCCAGACAAGTACCACCACCCCAACAAGCAAACCCACCACAAACTTTTTCGCCAACTCTACAACGCCTGCAGGGCCCCCACCGAACACAAATACAGGAATGAGCGGCGCTAATCTCTTCAACCAGCCAGCTACAGACGTCATGGGGGTTTTCGGTAAGAAGGACGAGTCTTCCTCATCACGACCGTTCTCGCAAGGTGGTGCAGGAGGCTTGAGCAGCCTCAGCTTTGGAGGAGCAAGCAAAGCACAAGATTCGGGACCAAAGACATCTAATACGCAGGCCCCCGGTATTTTTGGATCCACAGCAGGCACTGCTGGCACGGGCTCAGACCTCTTTGGAAAGAAGCCAGCGCAGGCTGAAGGTGGTCTTTTCCAGAATCTGAACAAAACACAGGACGCTGGAGCAAGTAAACCAGCCGCATCTCAACAGCCCCAGAATGAAGCGCCAAAGGCTTCAAATCTATTCAACCTGGGTGGCCAGTCAGCTGCAGGTCTTTCGACTGCACCAACAACCACCTCGAGTCCATTCTCATTTCCCAAAACCACCCAACCCCAATCTTCAACGCCAGCAAACCCTGTGGCTTCTCCCGCTGCTGCTCCCGGTGGCTTTAATTTATTCAACAACCCTACAAGCTCAGCTGCATCTACTCCTTCGACAAGCGCCCCTTTGTTTCCGAATCCTAGTAAAACGCAAGATAAGGCTCCTGTAGCTACTACTGGGGGAGCGGCCAGTACAACAGCCCCCTCATCCACCGCGCCCGCACCAACATCGAGCTTGTTCAACCTAGGAAAACCTGCAATACCAGCAGCGACCTCGCAAGCACCGGGCCAGTCTGGTACTACAGCAGCGCAAGGCGCTGGAACTACGAATACAGCTTTAGGTGCATCTACAGCTGGTCCGGCTCCACCTGCTCAGTCGCGCCTGAAGAACAAAACAATGGACGACATCATCACGAGATGGGCATCAGACCTCTCAAAATATCAGAAAGAGTTCCAGCAGCAGGCGGAAAAAGTTGCTACCTGGGACCGCATGCTTGTAGAAAACAGCGAGAAAATACAGAAATTGTACGGAAATACCCTAGAAGCGGAGCGAGCTACCACAGAAGTCGAGAGGCAACTGACCGCAGTTGAGAGCGACCAAGCAGAGCTTGCGCATTGGCTTGACTACTATGAGAAGGAAGTAGATTCCATGATATCAAGTACCTTTGGTCAGGATGGAGCTCTTTCAGGGCCAGATCAGGAAAGGGAGCGAACGTAAGGAAATAATGTCCTCGACAAGACAAAATGCTAATAGCGCTCCATAGCTACCAATTAGCGTCCAAACTATCAGAACGACTCGACGAAATGGGCAAAGACTTGACCAGCATGATTGAAGAAATCAATGATGCTTCGTCCACCCTCAGCAAGAACAACAAAACCGATGATCCGGTATGTTATTTTTGGCAAGCTCAGTGAAAAAGCCAAATTTGCTAATTTCCTCGCCTTAGTTATCCCAAGTTGTCCGAGTCCTCAACAGCCATCTTACACAATTACAGCAGATCGACCAAGGGACAGCTGCATTGCAATTAAAGGTGCGAGAAGCTCAACGCGCCGGTCAAACGATAGGGCCGTCGCATGGTCTGAGTGGACCGAGTAGCGATGCCGCGGATGGTTTCTATCGATCCTATATGGGAAGGAGGTGAATTTTGAGAAAAGTATTGAACGTTTTTTCAGCATGCAAAACATGGATTTCAAGATGATTCATGCTCCAAGCACGTGGAGATCAAGAGATGAGGTGACGGGGTCGATGCAGCGCAGAGACTAGATGCAAGTCTTCGGCTTCATCTTCGTGACACCTGAGGAAAAGTGTATCATCCCGGGTAGATGATGAAAGCAGTAAGCCAAGTCATGTCCTGGCGATGAGAAGAGTGTACATTAGCCAGTATAGCGCCTGCCTATACAATACAAAGGCATCCTGGGTGCTCAAAAGTCTGCAATCTGCCACATGCTTTCTCCCTCTCCCACCATACCTCCACCGCCCCCATTCTCCATCGTTCAACCCCATCCCAGCTCCACGCCCATCTATTTCTTCCCCGAACCCATCTGATCGGATCTATCCCCAAATCTCATCAGCACCCCTCACCAAAATACCCAGCTAGAACAAGAAAATCACATACACATGTTTATCCAACTCCTCCAAATGCTTCTTATGCTCATCGATCTTCGCCCTCAAATCCTTCAACTTCTCCATCTCCTTCTGCCGCACATAGTGATTCTCATCCGCTTGTTCGCGCTTGCTGAATGCATCCCTATGGCCCACTTACAATCAGCCACCCATCCACACCCCTCACTCCTCACTCTTATCACTTAGGGAGGGGCATGAAGGGGGAAACATTACCCTTGAGCAGCACCCCCAGTCTTGGGAGCTCCAGTATCGCCTTCGGCGGCGCGGGCGGCGGTGGTGGAGAGGGTACGCGGGGCTTGCATTTTGGTGAGGAGGGTGGGGCGGAGGGTGCGGATGAGGGTACGGGTGGACATTGTGGTGTGTATTGGGGGTGGTGGATCTTTGTTTGGAATCTCGGTTTTGGAGAGCTGGCGGGGAGACGTCAGATCGTTAGGGCGCCGCGTGCATGTCACGTGATGAGAGGAAATCGTGGTACGATATGTTATGGTTACTGGTATTTTGTTGATAGGATCATAATGGTCGGTTCGCTCAGGAAAGGACTCCTCTGGCGCAGGAGCAACTCATAGTGCAGCAGTGCCCCCTTCTTTCTATGGCCAATAATTCTGGCACCTCTTGCTAGCATTTATTAACCCACTGCAATGACAACTCCGCAGCTGATGACTGATGGGTACCAAAACTCTGATCTCCTTACCCCTCCTCGCTTAATTTACGATGCAGCAAGCCTGCTATCGAAGGTACGACTAAGCCATCACGTCCACTTCGACCGGAGTGACGGGGACGAGAATTGATTTCGTGAGTGTCTTCTCGATGGCTGCTTTATGGATGCAGAGATCGGTTAGAGCTTACTGATTCGGTTTGATTATGTGCCCCTGCCATGAGCCTCATGGGTATCTGCATTATGGTGTCTGTTGGGGGAAAGTCTTAAAAATTTCATTACCACAAAAGGAAAGCTGTTGCATCATGCTCCAATATAGCCAGCTTGAGAACAGATGTGTACGGATATCGACGCATTCATTCTAGCAAATGGTGGATGGCAATGCTATGGAACAGCATCTAAAAGGAGAATGTTGAGAGGCCGCTGATATTGTCTAGCAACCAGCGTCCAATTTATCACACATGACGTTCACGGATATCAAATACCTAGTACGACTTGATTCGACCCTCCTGAGATGCGATTATTGTGGTACCCCTCAGCTTTGTAGCTGAATCGGAAGAGGCTATGTATGAAGAACTTTGAGAATGACTTGTGATGTTCACCAATTTTTGTTTACTCTATATAGCGCTAGTAGAAGCCCTACCCGGCAGATCATTGGCTAGAACTAGCGGCCGGAGCCGAGAGAGGTGACATTTCCATGGCGTCGAATATGTACTTTACATACTTTCCTACTATCTGATAAATGCAGCCCGGAAGAAAATACATGCGCTGGACAAAACTTCGCGAGGATTGATGTTTGTTGCTCATTGCGACTGATTTCGCTTTCAAGGAGCCCGGCTCGCTCGCTTCTTCCACCATGAATTGGGATCTACCCTACCTTAGCTCGCTTAGTTTTTGGTCGAGCCGAAAGCTAAGGTACCTAATGAACTATCGGCTTCATCCGAGTATCTCCTCACCTCCTCAGTCTCTTGATCGTCAGAATGAGAAGACTGACATCACGTTCTTGGAATGGATCACAGACCGGAGGTGGTTGAGGGAGGTCCATGGCCCTGGGGTATTCTGCTTTTTGCTACCAAAGATGGCTCATTGGTGGAAGCAGACGACACTGCACTTCCACTGAAGTTGAATACATAGCATCGTGATTACCGACCACCTCACCCGCAGCTGAACTTTACCATCCACTGGAATACGTGTCTTGCATGTCCGGACAGGTTGGGTATGCTTGGGACGAATGTTATTAGGTTTCTAATGGATCCAATGCCAGCCACCATGGCACTTCCGCATCCAAACAGTGGCGACAAAGGAACCAGCACTGCCCCAACATTTGTCATACAACCTTCTCCACTCACTAGAACGTGCATGTGGAGATCTTGGGAGGCGGGGTTTGCGTCAAGATCGCGCTCTAAATAGGTTTAGTGGGTGAAAGTACCTCATTGATCACTGACGTCGGTATTGTCAGATACAGAGGTTCAGCAACTTGCAGGTGCAACTTCTGCATGTCAGGTCCTCGGATTTTTGGAGAATCGACACTCTGTGCATGCCATGGCTGCGGGTTTGGCTACATTCAACGTCAACGTCCCTTTTTCAGGCAGGGGCAGAACCGACCCCGCCCGTGAGGTGCAATGAGATCTTAGATCGTAGGGGCCTATGTGGGATGTCAACGCCATGTGTGTAAATTACTGCTTTCATTGGTCGCTCGCCCGGAATTCTGCCTGCAGATACAAAGTCGCGACAACTATGAGTTCGACGATCATATGCAGGCTGCCGACTTGCTATCCCGCTTCACCAAATATGCCAATAGTCCCCTTTTCCTTGTTTCCTACCTCCTGACCCATATGGATATGACATACGTCATTGGAGAATCGGGACCACTGTATAAGAAGGGCCTGCTCTGAGCAATTTTCCTTCCGCCTTATCATTTACCATCTAGTTACATTGTCCAGAAAATTCAAGCTCTCAAAATGACGTCCGCGCCTACTGTTACCCCCGTTGTTGTTGCCAACTCCGTGTACAATTATCCCAGTCCAAAAGTCCAACTCAGGATCGGCACTGGAGGATCTGGTCAGAGTGGTCTACTTCAAGCATTAGCAGAAGAGTTCATTAAAACGTGAGGATCCATGGATTCTGCCAGATTATGCAGTAATCATCAATTAATGTATGTTGTATCTTTCAATAGCTCTACTCAAAAGAACGGAACACCTCAATTCTCAATTGAGTGGTACACATCAGACACCACTGTGTCGATTGACTACCTTCGTAAAAACGTGGTCGATGTGGGAATTACCTACCACGCGGTCGCGGAGCATACTGCTTTAGAGGAAAAAATAATCGACAGAGTTGAGTACGTTTGGAGAGATCATTGGATGCTTGTTGGTACGATCTCGGTCGGCATTTCATCACTTGCCCTCATAACTATCGTCTACCTCATCCAATTCGTTAATACTGAAATTGGCCGAAAACGATAGCTCCCCACCCTATTCGAGGGTTGTCCGGCTGACACTTCTCTAGGTCCTAAGGACAATCCAGCGAAACTCCCTACAGAAGGCGAGCCAAGCATATACAAGCTACTCACAAAGCTGTTCAGTGCCATGGAGGGTGCTAAGGACTCGGAGAAACCTATCAAATTCTTATCGCGGTATAGCTCCCACAAACCCCCTCATGTGCCCCCAAAGCAGTGTCAAAATCTTTACGTCCTGGGTTGTTAATTCGTCGTAAACCTGCAGGTACGACAGTTCGGCTTGCAACATCACCGAGTCCACTCTCTGGGCGACCGTTGGACAAACTCCATGGGCGCCGCCCGCGTCACCATGGTACCATATGCTGAACGACTTCCCTTTCCAAGCCATCCGCAAAGCGTCCGAGCTAGGCGAGTACACTCTGACAGATTTCGGCACCTGGTGCGCAATTGAACAACCTGTGCGAGATAACCTGAGGATATTCGTATGCGCTCCTAATCTTTGATCTATGCTAACCTGCTATTCTTCCGCCGACTCGCCCATCTTCATCCCTGCAGTCGTTTGAAAAATGAAACAAGCCTAAGGCTGACCAAAATCTTCAGGCCAAAGGCAAAGACGACGAAAAAGACCCTCTTCTGAACCCAGCACACATCCTCGTTGGCAAAGATGCCAAGAACAAGGCCATGGCAAACTCCTTCGCGGACTGGATGATCAAAGAAGATGGAGGTCAGAAGGTCATTAAGGGGTTCCAAAAGAATGGCTACGATCTTTACACTGGCGCTCCACAGGGAGTCAATCCTTTGGGTAAAGCCGATGATCTCCTTGGTGCATTGTGAGGTAAGGCCTGGTACTTGAAATGTAATTTGGAATGAGCATCTATGAGAGGAGGCTTGTAGCTTCGGGTCTAGGATGATGTGGCTTTGGTCTTGTGACGTATTAATTTGCCGAATTTCTGTGAGATGGTGGAATAAGGGAGAGTGGATAAATATGGAAAATTCACCTCTGTCGCATTCAGCACGGTACAAGTGGTAGTCAAAAAATGTCTCAAACACAGTCCCTCATTTTTGATGATGAAGCTCTATCTACGAGCATCAACATACTAAATAGCAGCCCGACCTCTTCAAACTTCATGCTTTGCTAGACATCAATATTTCAATGCCTTGCTCGCACAAGAAATATCGGGTGTGTAGTATGAAATGAGTCAAGAGAACCTTGACTTTGACCCTTTGAAATGATCAACATAACTCTATTTGATTGAGATCTAACAGTCGCTTGTGGAAATTGTGAATGGGCTGCGTGGTAGTTGTAAGGAGCCATAGGCGAGGAGAAGATGGTTAGCAGAAATCATCCTTTTGAGGTTTTTCGCTTGGTTTTTGGTGAAGGTGCGGGGAATTTTTTTTGAAAAGATGGGGAGAAGTTGGACTTTCTCACAGAACAGTAGGTGGCACGATTTTGGCTTGACCATCTTCCTTTTGACCTACTCCCTTTCACGATAATTGATTTCAATTACCGACCTCTTTTCGTCCATCCTCTCAGGAATCAATCATATTTTATCCAGTCATTCAAAACTGTTGCTCATCCTTCCAAGCAAACGCCATAGCCATGCTAAATCCCAAATCGAAACCTCATTCATTCACTCCCAACAATCAATCGTCAGGCCGGGAGCAGATGACAGCCCAATAGTCCTCTTCCACCCCAATCGCTCCGAGGCGTAAGATGTAATGTCATTTCCTCCCCGCTTCGAACAATTTTCACATCAACATTCCTCTATCCATAAAGGTCAGCGAATACAGATCCCCCCCGCCTCAAACAGGCATGCTGGCTTACCCCTTGATTCCTCTGCACGACTTCTGCAACCTTGCTCAATTTCTCATGATTGATCCAGTTCACATTGCCAAATCTCCTGATTCGATCCCCTGCCTTCAAGCCCGCGTCGTCTGCCGGGCTTCCAGCTACCACGCTGTTTACTTTTGCAAATGGTGTATCTACCAGTCCTTGATCCGGTACATTTGTACTGCTAGAAGTTTGAATTGAGGTGGGTGGAGGTGGGGGACTTGATGCCTGGTGTGCAGCATGGATTTCATGGAGGCCGATTTCGATCTTTGACATGAGAGCCTTGAAGTCGTTGCGCAGACGGATTATTCGAGCCCTGACGGTTCGTACTATGAGCACGTTGGCAAGCCAGCTTCCAGTCTTTAAGCAATGGGTTTACGCACTTTGGGCAATGTCTAGGTCGTCTCGTGGGTAGCCGTCGAAAGTCGTCAGGGTGGTGTTCATGTTGACGCCGTGCTGAGGATATATCAACGTGCCACCTATGAGTTGTGTAGAGCGGTGTAGCATACACTGTCGAGCACGCTACCCAGAGCACTAAGCTCTTCCTCAAGCCTTTTCTTCTCATTCATGAGATCCGTCAGAGAAAGCTTGCTCTTCACTGTTCCGTTTGCCGGACCAGGGCCAGAGGTGGGCCCAGAGGTCACTGTTGGTGTGTGTATGTCATCCATGTGTAATCCCATAGCTGTAGCAAGCGCCGACCTCTTGGATATGCTACTTGGTTGTGAATCTTTGAAGTACTTCATGACTAATGCCAAGCCCTGATGTAATTGGTCAAGCAGCACCACCCGGTTACCGTTGTTCCGCGCTGGCTACCTCTACAAACACCACTAGAATACTTCACCTCTCAACCACCCCATTTATCAAAAAACGACCACCTTCTTGTACGTTGCCGAAGGTTACATAAGGTGTGCAGCTCTTCTTTCACCATCCACCAAAAAACTCTATCTGGAGATCTTAAGAGAGGATTTTGCTCATATCAACAATAGATTTCCCACAAGACTCAAGAGAAATTTTCGCCGAAGATGGCTGAGGGAGCTGCTGCTCAAGCGCCCCCCACCTTCAAGCTTGTGCTTGTTGGCGATGGAGGGACCGGAAAGGTAATGTTGACACTCAGAGCAGCTGCTTGCCCCGCGGCGGGGCAGCGCCGCTCCCTATCGCTCTCGAGGCGTTCCACCAACTCAGCTAACGATGAGATAACATAGACCACCTTCGTGAAGCGCCATTTGACAGGCGAATTCGAGAAGAAGTATATCGCGACATTAGGTGTTGAAGTTCACCCTCTCGGATTCACGACAGTACGTCTTGCAGCGAACATTTACACCCGTCTTCTCGCTGGCTAAGCCCTTTATAGAACTACGGAGGAATTCAGTTCGATGTCTGGGATACTGCTGGGCAGGAGAAGTTTGGTGGTCTCCGCGATGGATACTACATCAACGGCCAGTGCGGTATCATCATGTTTGACGTCACCTCCCGAATCACCTACAAGAACGTGCCCAACTGGCATCGTAAGTCCTTCTATGTCAAGAGATGAAACACTATATCTAACGTATCTAGGTGACCTGGTCCGTGTTTGCGAGCAAGTCCCCATCGTCCTCTGCGGCAACAAAGTCGACGTGAAGGAGCGCAAGGTCAAGGCCAAGACCATCACTTTCCACCGCAAGAAGAACTTGCAGTACTACGACATCTCCGCGAAATCCAACTACAACTTCGAGAAGCCATTCTTGTGGTTGGCAAGAAAACTTGTCGGCAACCCAGCTTTGGTATGTTGATTTCAGTGTACTATCATCTAACATTGAATTAATCATTGCCTTTCAGGAATTTGTGGCCGGTCTCGCCCTTGCTCCTCCTACCGTACAAGTCGACGAAGCCCTTCTCCAGCAATACCACAAGGAGATGGAGGATGCTGCACAGCAACCACTACCGGATGAAGACGACCCAGATCTATAGACGAACAGCCGGTAGCGTCCAGCGGGGAGCTCAGAGGGGGCGATTGAGGGACGTGAGGAAGGAAATGCATAGGCGATTTGCGTCCTTTCTATTCGGTCCTCACAGCAGTGTAGACCAAGTCTTGCACGCTTACGTGGTATGATCATACAACTGGCTCCATTTGAATTTTTAGATACCACCCTCAACGGAGACAAAAAGCAAAAAATGGTCCCGTCTTCGTGGTGAGAATATGGTGCTGCTCACGAGTCTGCAGAGATAAACCAAACACGTCCAAGCGGTATCTTGATGCAGGTAGACTTATTAGCATAGAATGAATTGCTTCTTGCCGCAGCCGCCCAATATCTCAGTCGAGCGTGATCTAATCGACTCTTCAATATCAGCACAGGAAAGTCCTTGGCCAAAAGCCACTATCACAAGAAATTATCGCAAGGGGACCAAAGGCCTCCCGATTGGATGATCATTTAGAGGACAACTGAGTGTTGGCTCGCTGCACATTCCCTACACACTGAAATTCAAACTTCTTTTCAACATCCTGGCGTCTTACACAGACAATCAAATACTGAAGATTCTACACATCCAGTACGAAGGCCTCGATCTCTGAGCCATTCTGTCTCACCTTCAGACCAGTGAAGGTTCATCAACACTCACCATCCACCACCCAGCATGACTCTGACCAAAGCTATCACGAATTCAAGTCTGGAGTGCTCCCTGCAGTCTTCGTCTAGCCTCAGGAAGAGCAAAGATGTTATCCAAGTGAAGGGACCCTCTGGAGAAACTCTCGAAATCTCGTTCCAGCGCACTATTCGAGTGCCAGATGGCAAGGGTGATTCCGAACTTCCACCTAGCATGGGATCATTTCCACTCTACTCTGTGGCTCAGTACAAGAATAAGCTTCCCAAAACCATGGCTCTCAAAGGTGGACTCTTCCTTCCGATGTACCGTGAGTACCTTCCGCATTCTAAGTCCAGCGTCTGGGCTGACGTTGGGCAGAACGTGAAGCGATGTGGATCAACTTCGAATCTTGCTATCGCTTCGCCATCAAGATCCATGTTGGGGGAGTGAATGCGATCTCTGGCGAGCCCATGATGGAGAATCCGGCAACGAGGCTTCGGCGCCTTAATCGGCTTGCCAAACAGCAGTCGGTTCAGGATTATATCGTGACACCTGATCAATTATGGCTCGATGGTATCGCTAGCCAAGATGGCTGTGTCCGTCAGTTTGTCGCCATGCCTCTAGGCTCTGGGTATTCTGTGGAAGCACAAGTGACGGGCAAAGACTTTGTAGGAGGGCTCCAATTCGAGATCACGCCTGCCGAATATGAGCCCGCTATCCTCCCACCTCTACCATTCAAGTGTAAACCGCCTCCAGGCGCCGAGTTTCCAGCGAAACAGCTATTCGCCAAAACCGTTACTGGTAAAACAATGACCCTCAATGGCCTCTCGCTTTTTACGACAGTAGACAATTTTAAGGAAATGATCGAATGCAAGGAAGGCTATCCACCAGATGAGCTGCGTCTTATCTACAGTGGTAAACAGCTTGATGATGGTAAGTACCTCAAAAGTACTCTAGGTAAGAGCTAGTTCTAGCTCACACTATCAGGTCGTGCTTTGACGGAATACGGGATACCAAATGTACGTGACTTTCATCAAGTCTGATTCCTCACTAACCTACCACCGCACATAGCAAGCGACAATCCATTGCGTCTTTCGTCTGCGGGGTGGCGGTGGATCACCCCCCGAAGATTGGGAGCTAGGGGTAGCGCCCGGTGGTCTCATCAAACAATGTATTCTCAAAGACAAAAAGCCGCCATCCATCTGGGAGTGTCATCGAACCATCTGCTTCAATGTCCAGATCCTCAATTCCACTCTCTTCCGCCAAGTCACCGGTGTCGGCCCTCCCCCAACACCTGTGTGTGCCAAGACCTACGCCGCGCATGGATTTCCATTCTTCAAGATCTACAAGGAAGAGTCTACGATCAAAGGAGATTTCGAAGGTATCAAGTCCGTTAAAGAACTTGATAAAGCCAAGTTTCAGGGTTCGAAGGGAAACGCTGCGGGCAAGGATTCCTTGATGACCGATGACGATGAGAATACGAGTTCTTCCGATTCAGAGACAGACGCTGAGGATGAGGGTGAAGAAATGTCGGCCTATCCCGAACCCCCTCTCAAGAATCCAACCATCCTGCTCAATCCCGATGGTGCCGCAATGGAATTCCGCCCCGTGTCCGAGTTGGAGGAAGAGCTTTTGAGCATGAACGCCGTCCAATTCTGACCGTCTTCAAAACATCCCATAACATATGGCCTGGGTTTAAGGTAGGTCTTGAACACATAGCGTGATCAGTCAAGCCTTGGCTTGAAATCTGAGATACACGACTTTAGCTTGCTAGAGATCAGCTTGCAGAAATCCATATTCAGAGAGTCAAAAGCTTTTCACCTCACCCTACTCACCATTGCTTAGTCCTTTATGTGTGAGCGAAACTTCAACATCTCCACAATACCACCTCCTCCTCGAATTCCCACAGCGTACCAGCCCTTGTCACAAAATATCGCCCCACTCAATCACCATCCACTCCCACAACTCCCTCCTCTAACCGTCCGCATCTAGTCCTTCCATCCCTCCACCCACCCTCCGCTCCTCCCCTCAACCCTAACGCCGTAAATCAAAAACCAAATCTAATTTTCCAAAAGAAAAGTGAAATGAAACCAACCAAACTTGCATCCCCATCGCTTCAACTCCACCCAACTCCCCACCCCCCGCTGAACCTCCCAAACCCATCACCCCCCCCTCCCCTCATCCACCTCACCATCCCAACCCCCCCCCACAAAATTCTCTCGAATCAACCCCCCCACACAAACCAACAAACCTAACTCGTTTTCGAAACTCGCATGTCTCTCTGAGTTTTTATCGAGGCGATGAGGATTCCAAGAAAGGGAAAAGGAAAAGGGGGGGAAGGGGATGTCGTCGGGTTAGCGGGTGGTGTGTGATTGCGAGATTGGACTTGGACTTGGGGGTTGAGGATTGGAAGGGAGGAAAAGGATGGTTGATGGGAGAGAAGGCTGGTATGAGGATTGGTAGGAAAGTGGTGATACTTTTTAAAACACACATATCAAACAATCCATCACCTAAAAAAATCAAAAGAAATCACGAACTCGCGAGATCATAGTTACAACATCACAATTTTGTATAATTCTTAAGGTATTCTGCGCACCCAAGCGATATCATCAATCTAAGTAAGCTATGAACACAACAGCATTCCGCAACGGACCACCGAACCTGGAGCATCGAACCATTCATCTCTCAGCAACGCCAGGCATACAGCTCCTCATATGCCACAGTCCCTGGGTATCTCCTTCCGGTGGAATCCTAGCGTTGTAGCAAGTATATGTGTTGTGTGTGTAAACGATGTACAAGAAGCGAAAAGTCTGCCGTGCTGATGCATGTTTGTTGATGACGCACGCCGATCTAGGGGGAAATGTGAAGTGTGGAGTATGCGGTCTGAGTGTGCTCTGTGTAACAAGGAGGAGAACGGGGGGAATGGTAAAGATACATTGTTTCGAGTGGATACCGTTTTGATGAGATGGACATGGAGTGGATTGTATTGCAGTAGCCGATGCGTTTTCAACAAGGTAGCGTGATGACAGCGAAATCACGTGGGGACATCGAACAAGAATCCGAGCTCTCGAGTACCCAGACGGCCGATGCTGCGGGATGCGTTTTCATCCAGAGCCCCTTCAATAAGCTCTCGCTTCTTCTCCTGTAGTGCCAGGATGCGGTCTTCGACAGTGTTTGGCACGAGGATACGATGTACTTGTACAGGCTTCTGCTGACCGATACGGTGAGCACGATCGATGGCCTGTTCTTCGACGAAGGGGTTCCAGAAAGGGTCTAGAAGGATGACTAATAAATGCGTAGTCAGTATTGGATTTAAAAATTATAGGGAGACCGCGAGATGTCACGGCATTTCAAAGGCACCTACCTTGTGAGGCAGCGACGAGATTCAGTCCCGCATTTCCAGCTTTCAAGGAAACAAGCATAATCTTGCAATCTTTCTTCTCCATGAAATTGGTCACTGCATCATTCCGGGCAGTAGCCGACATAGAGCCGTCATAGCGGCTGAAGTTCCATTTCTCAGCATCAATAGGGACTTCCAGAAGATCCAAGAGAGATGTGAACTGGCTGAAAATGATCGTCTTTTCGCTCTGTTTTGTCTCGGGGTCCTTTCGCTCCTGAATTCCTCGCAGAAGCTCCATGACCTTTTCGATCTTCGCGCTTGGAATGAACTCCTTCCGTAAACGTTTCAGGTACCGCTTTTTAGCCTTGGCATTGCGCATTCCTTCTTTCTTGAGTTCGCCTAACGTCTTCTTGGGGGGTTTCGCTTCCTTGGCTTTGCCTTTGCCTTTGTTGAGCTTCTTGCTCTTCTTTTTGGCGGATTTTTCGAAAGGAGTTTGGCCAGCCCGATATTCATTATCGCCCTCGTCTTCAGTCTCCGAAGCATCATCACCCGCATCGTCTCCATCAACAATGAAGTCTTTGAGGTTCCCTTTTGAGTCTACTTCTTCGTCGTCGCTATCATCGTCGGTGGTGTCTTCGCTATCGCTGTCGTCGGTAGTCTCAATGTCTGCTTCAGGGTCACCCACAGTGTCCTCGTTGGCAAGGAGCTCTGGCATGTAAATCTGCTTGAATATCTTGTGGTCGATGACCTGCAACGGGGAGATTTTGCCACGACAATTGGGACATTTTGCTTCTGCACGACCTTCAGCATGACCATCAGCAATAGCCTGAGACGGGTCGGTGATCCTTGCGAAGCATTCAGAACAAGAGTTGTGTCCACAAGGGATGACTACAAAAATTGAGATTAGTGGTGACCTCACACCCTTTGGAGGGAGTCAGACGTGGGGTTCAACTTACAGATAGTGGCATTCTCAGCTAGATCCATACAAACAGGGCATTCAAGGGCAGCGTCGTCGTTTGAGCGAGACTGCTCCTTGATGCGAGCAACGACATCTGGGGCTAGCTCCTTCGCCAGCTTTCTCATATCTTCAACAGTAACGTCTGTTACGCCTGTCGCTTGACCAAAGTCTTTGATCAGATGTGGATGACAGCAGGCTTGCCGTAGACGCAGTAGCAGGACGAGGATGTTGGAGTAATTTCGGCCAACAGTGCCAGCCTTCAGGAATTTGTTGAACTGTAATTGAGTACGAGATTCAAGTGCTCTGTAGAAATCATCTTCATCTTGACTGAAAGCTGCGTGATCAGCGTTGGTTGTTCGCTCTGGGAGATTCAGTATCGGTTTTCCATCTATCTGCGATTTCTTGGTACGGCGAAGAAGAATGGCTTTGAGAAGAGCCTGCAACTGCCTCATGGCTCTGGCCTTAGCGCTCTGGCTGTTGCCTTTCAGAGGTCTTGTGAAGTCCCTGCTGAATTTGTCCGCTTCGCAATATGGCTTGATACGGAGGAAGTGAATCAATGAGAAAAGTTCTGTGACATTGTTCATCATTGGTGTTCCCGTCATACAGAATCTCGTCTTTGCTTGCAATAACGACGCCCCAACGGCGGCCTTTGTATTCTTGTTTTTTATACATTGAGCTTCATCGATGATGACTCGGTACCATGTACACTGGTCGCCCAGAAGTGGGAGGTAATCATTTCTGCCGGTAGGTCTCCAATTGGGGTTGGCCTTCTGCTTCATAGCAATCCCTTCCCTACGCTTTGTTTCGGTTCCAAGTGTCCCAAAGGTTGTGAGCACAACGTCATAAGTCCGCAATGTTGCCCAACTTACGTGTCGTTTCTCCGAGTGAAGCGTATACACCTTGAGCTGATGACCAGGTTTCAACTTGGTGCGGATCTCGCGATCCCATTGTTTCAACAGAGCGACAGGACAAACAATGAGGGTAGTCTTGCAGGCTCTATCGCTTGATTTTTGACCAACAATCAAGGCTAGCGCCTGGATGGTCTTTCCTAGGCCCATGTCATCAGCTAAAATCCCACCCTTGTTTGACCCTTCTTCCATTGACTTCATCCACGCAAGGCCAAGCTTCTGATGTTCCATCAAAGGATAAGTCATGGCTTCTGGGGTCCCCTCACGGTTCTCAGGAGGCAGATCCTCATCCGGCCTAATATTCTCAAGTAGAGCTTTGATCTCTCCGGACGTACGAGTAGGATCATTCGTTACGTAATCAATGCGATCTTGGAATTGTGCGACGAGGTCTCTATTAGCAGGATCCTGGGCGTCAATACCATTCCGGCTGAAGACATCCTGAGAAGCAAATGGGAACTGGTCGTAAGAGTCCAGATCAATGATGTCTGGTGATTGCTGTCCATTCGACCCATACACTGATGTTCCGCCAAAACCACTTGGTACGCTACCATAGCTACCGATCTGTTGATCAAGCAAGCTGTACGCCCCATTGTAGATGCTGCCAGCTGTATTGGCCAGTGACTGGCCTAATTGCCCGGCGTAACCCCAGGTGGGAGGGCCAGCGCCTCCTATATTACTACTAGTATTATATGCTCCAGCTGCCGAAGATTGGGCATAGCTATTGTGGCCAATACCACCGAAAACGGAAGGGTCAATCTCGATGAGATCGCTACTTGGGTGGGCTCCAGCATTGTTAGAGTCCTGATTGAGGAAATCATCGTTCTCTAGATCAATGAAATCGCTAGATGGTATGGGATTATTCTTCGGGAGATAGGACCCCTCGTTCTTGATTGGAGCAAAGTTTGTGCTATGTGAGCTCTCTTCCTTTGGGGGCGACGGAAAGGTTGAGAAAGGGTCGTCGCCCTGTTCTGTTGCTGGCGAGAAGAGAGGATAAGGGGTTGGACGATGGTACCGCCCTTGACCATCGAAAACAGTCTGCGAAGTGTTCCCAGGGGCCGCACTTGAGCTAGGTCTCGAAGAATCCTCAAAAGAAGCGGAATCAATTTCCTGCTCCAAGGAGAGCTGTCGTGCAAACTCTTCATCCTCTCGTTCCTGTTGCCTCTTGGCCTCCAGAAGCATATGTTGTTCCTTCTGTTCTTCCCTCATTTCTCGTAGATCTTGTGCTGGATTGCCGCCGAACAAGGCAAGCAGTCCAGGGTCTTCAGGAAAGTCGAATGACGACATTGATGTAGGCGTTGTCGTGGCCGTCATCGCAGGGCTCGGCGTTGTACGCATAGATTTATGGGGACGGCTCGCTGAACTGGTTGAGGCAGCAAGGCTCTCCCTCTGTCGCTTTTGAGGACGAAGAAAGCCGAGCTCAGGACTTGAATTGGATCCGGAGGTGAAATGGTCGTTTGCTTGTGGAAATGTTGTAGAGTCCGAGGTTGTGCCTGTATCCTCGATGTTGCCAAAACCCCATGCAGGTGGTTGACGCTGTGCCATTACCACCCCATCTGATGCGAAGTGGCCTCCAAAGCTGCTGGGATTTGCTCCAGCATATGGGGCGAAACCATCACCGAAGGCTTGCCTTATGGCATCACTTGTTTGGGGACGCTGATTGCCAATGATGGGCAAGCTTAGATTTCTGCTCTCTCCAAGATCTTCCTCCGCTACCTCGTGCTCTGAAGAGTGCTCGGCGCGCTCCGCAGCCTCGTATTGCTCTTCCAAGCTTGTTAAGCCATGCTCAACCACCATCTTCCTCTCTGCGTAATCCTCATCATTCTCGTCTAAGCTCTCGAGCTGAGCTTTGGTCAGGCTGATTTGATCTTGTAAGTCGGCCAAACTATCGTGTGGAGACGCGGATGCCATGATGATTTCTTTTCGAAAAGAGTGTGGGAGAGGCGTATTTCAATGGTGTGATGAGAGTAGAAAGAATGGTGTTGATCTCGGTCCGTTGTTGGGAGAAAGAGTGAAGGTGATATCGAAATGAATGGAAGTGTTGCTTTCGGGTCAGGCTGCCAGAGCCTTCTAGGCTGAAAGGTAATGTATCAGTCTGAGGATCGCAGAGCCTGCACCTTGATTACGGTGTTGACCAAAGTGAACGAAGCCTGCTGGGTCCGAAAGACGACGAATGGTGAAAGGACACATGAACGAAGGTGTGGCGGAATGGGCAAGGAGACGGAGGGAGGGAGGGGCGAAGGCGGAGAGGTGCAGGAGGAAGGGGAGGTACCCCGAAGATGTTGTCGTTCACCCAACTTAGGGACGACAATACGCGAATGCGACCTCCAAATATGACGCAGGCTCCGGCTAAATAGCGGCTGTTGTTAGCCCTAAAACCATCGCAATCATGGCATTCACAAATTCAAGGCACTTCTGTATTCCTTTATGTCATCTCTTGGTATGTGTTCGGATAACGAGAAGTTGTTAAGAGCGAGGGCTGAGACGCGGTTTGGGGGAGGAGCAGCAGGCTGAGAAAATTCAATGCTTTGAGGCCGCTGCGTGGGCTACCTGGGTGGAAAAAGCTTGTCGCAAAGCGATCAGGCTGGGTTGCTTCTCAACCAAGGGTCGTTATTGGAACGAGAAGTATGTAAGACGCAGGATCGTATGCAGCGAGATTGCGTCGTCTGTCGGAACTTCCTCATTTGGCTTCACTGACTACGGTCACTTTGAGAATGCACGGGTGGTGAAGTGCAGACAGTCTTCTTCGACGTCGAGCGCGATGTGAACAGATATACAAAATGGAATCTGAGTGCCAGCATTCATTGAGACAGCCGCGCTTTGGTTTGCTCTTTCACACAGCCTGTTCAGCTGCTCTAGAAATGGAGTTTTCTTACCATCTCTTGCCTTCAGATAAATGCGAGGACATCATTTGCATAGTTTGAGAGACCATTCACTGGATAAGGAATTGCTTGATTACTACTATGCTCCGCTCCAACTCCACGCATGCAAGTTTTGCAAAAGACAAGGAAGCCACCGGAAACCAAATCGCCCCAAACTCCAGACTCCGCACGTAACGGTCACTAGCCCATTGCAGGTCGTCAAGGACCCTCGATTTCCTGACCGTCATTACTCGAAATCCTTCTGGAGTGCTTCGAGTCTCTCCGTCCACTCAGGCCCATACGCCGCTAGTCTGGCCCTTCCATCTTTGATGCGAGCATCGCTCTCGGCTAGCTTTTTGGTTCTGCAACCCTGACAGTCTCCAGTATCGCGCCGGTTGTCCGTCTTCTGACGGCCAATGCACGGACCAGTTTCTCTGAAGACGGGGTTGCATCTGATGAGGCCACCCATGGGTTCTTTATGGCCACAGCCGGAGTAGAGGTAAACGACTCGCTTGCCTGATTGAGAGTGAGATATTAGTATGGACCTTTAAAGGATAAGGTGGATTAGTGCGACGTGTCACAGAGGCAAACCAGCAGCCGTGGTACCCTCTGACTCTAGCTTACACCTCAAGAAAGGCTTCAATGAGAGACTCATGACTCAGGAAAGACATACACATCTTGAATTACAGTTTGGGAGTGAGTAGGTGGGATGATGAGCGAGGGTATCAATGTGTGGTTTTGAGTTGATGAGATCTGATGGAGCTTGGTGGTTTGGAATAGCAACTGGTATCGAGATCTCTGCGAGATAATCTGAGGGACCCGGCCCTGTTTGGCGTCGTCGGATGATGTCGACGCTGGAAGTTTTGCGAATCCTTTGAAAATGAATGCAGACGTTATTGATTCGATCAATAGTGAGCGCAGGAACTTTTGGGTATTAAGACTCCCTTGTGGATGGTTGTAGCGTCACGATGTTAGTCGTACGTCGTTATTAAGAGAATAATCTTGGAACACATGGAATTGCTTTTGTATGACGAAGGAAAGGTGTGAGTGTGGGTGTATGTCAATTTGTATCTCCAGATCGTTTAGATCTATATACTCGTTTCGGAGAGGGCAAAACAAGGCTGAGAAATCCCAATGCGAACCTCGAAACACCACCGGCCGGGGCGTAGGCTGCAGGGCGCAAGAACAAAGACGGTATGCCACATCATTGAAATTAATCACAGTGCAGCTCTCTGCCCCAAAATAGCGTAGAAACATCAACCAGCCATGGGTAGCAAACAGCACCCTACCATCTCCTACCTATTTCTGGCCTTTGGACCCCAGGTGTAGACCTCTGACAAAAGCCATCTCCGTATTCTATATCGACGAGCGCTTGTCTGCTACACATCAAGCTCATCTGTCATGACAACGTACGTTAGTGTTCCCTCGTCGAATCAACTCCAAATGTCCGTGGTCTTGTGCTGCTTCGACTCGTTTTAGATATCCGTTACCATGGCTCCGGAAATCTATAAATGTTTGACTGCCACAGGTACTTGGAGAACGAGATGGAGTACTGGCTCACAGCTGTCTCCAAACAACTGCTCGTTCGACGGTACGTCAGGTGAGGATTATTGCTTCCTGCCCTCAGAGGGCCAGTGAGAAGAATAGTACGGTGCTTTTCAGCGTCTCACCGTTTGACAGTGTCTGGGATCAGTCGTCCAAGACGGTAGAATACCTGGCTCCAGGAAGCACTGAAGAGATTCTTCTGGTAACCTCTGTCAGTCCTCGTCGTTTCCATCACACCTGCGGTTGCCGGAGTAATATAAACCTCAGCGGCTCGGAATCCGGAGGGAGCGCGGCATTGCTAATTTGGCCCATAGCCAATGACTGCTCTCCTTGAGATTGGTAGAAATTGATAGATGGTTAGATATCGATCAGCACCCACCGACACATCACATCACACCCGATTAGGAGGAATGCTCCCGCTACGGAATCGGCATCGGTACTCATCAGTGCTTGGCCTTCATCTGCCACCTTCAAGGCAAGTCTTGCCCTTCTCTCCACCGAGAAAGCCATGGCAGAATAAGCAAAGGATGCATGGGCGGGCGCTTTCTGACGATCGAAAGCCTTCTTCGCGCGTGGGTGATCAGAATCACGTTGTCAGCCTGAAGTTGCGAGGTGCAGAAGCCATGCCCGAAAGGGGACAGCGGCTTCTCGGCTATCCTGGCTTGGCGGTTGATCATCGCGCATGACCCTTCACCCTTGCCTCTTTGATTGGGAGGAACTTCTGTCCCATGAGCTTGGCCACGAGAATGTCACTGTAGTTGGGTCCTTTCTCTTCTATCAATTCTATCAATCCTCCATGGTCACTAGGCCAAGCAGTTGCAAGTACGAGAAGTGTTAATGAATATACCCGCATTGAGCATATCGAAGGACTCCCCTGCCGATGGAGCATTGATGAACGTCGTATCAGAGGGTGCTCCTTTATCAAAGAAAAAGGATTGATCACCTGCTCTGGTACGTCCTGAAGAACCCATATAAAGCAAGAAGCTCTAGCAATCCCACACTGATCCTTGACTAGAGTAATTGGGGAAATCTATTCCTGCCTGCTGCAACTTCACTCCTACCCCGCCTTCGATATCACATCAACACTCGACGCGTTCTCACCAATCCAAGTTCACTGGTCCCAATTCTTCTTTGCATAATCACGTCTCTCGACACACTTCTCGACACCCGACCCATGACCCACAAGCAACTCCCATCATCCCAACTCTCACCATTTCCATCCAAAAAACGCCAACATATCAGCCTCCAAACCCACCATGTCTCCCCAAAAAGACCCCACGACCTCTCCTCCCTCAATCTCCACCGACCCAGACACCCCCGTCCCAGCAATCGCCGCGCCCTCCACCTCCCTCCCCAAAGACTCCTCCAACCAAACCTCCACCTCAACGTCCGACGGTGAAGAAAACATGCCTCCCACCACCCTCACAATCCGGCCCCGTCTCGGCAACCGCGAACCCTCCGGCACCATGATCGTCCCAGCAGACCACCCCGAGATCGAACTCAAAGAAGAGACCTTCCCCCCCAACGACGCCCGCGCCATGAGTCCCAAGCGTAGCAGCGCCGAAACCGACCGAATGATCGGCTCTTCGCGTCTAGCAATCCAGAGGTAAGCAAATCAAATCAAATCAAATTTCACAAACCCCTCGTCAGTATCATAAGCATAAAATTGAAATCATTAACCAACCTTTCTCTCAGCCACGCAAACGAACTCCAATCCGGCCTGAACGCCCTCGTCGAAAAAGTCGAAATCATCAAATCCGACCACGAAAAACTCGAAAAGAACAACAGCGCCCTGCAAGACTACATCGGCGGCCTCACGAAATCCATGTCCCGCACCGCGCTGGACACCGGCCGCAAAAAATAAGAGGTCACTCATCCCTCACCATTGCCACCCGTATCCACATGCATGCAAAAGAATGGCGTAAATAGGAAAAGGGAGGGGATGTTGTCTTTTAAATCAGGGTTGGTTGACTGTGAGCGCATTTAGCGAGCGAGAGAGCGGAATCTTGAGGGCGGATGGTTTTTTATTAGGAATGCCTACTGTATTATTAGCAGCATCAATGTATAATATGGAATGAGGAGACAGGCATTTTCGGTAGAACTTTTAAAAAGTCTTGACGCAGACGTCTGTCTAGTCTCACCATCTCATGGCAGGCTTTAGGCTTGGCCATTATCAGATGTCGATAGAGAATTAAAATTGCTACCCGTTCTTCAAAGCCACGATTCACTGACTGAATCACGAGTATCTCAATACCTTGGTGTGTGCATAGCAAGAGAAAAGAGACTCTTGGAACGTAATTGATGCTAGCAATTAGCGAGATCAGCCCAGAATGTCGGCATTTCTTACAAGATACAACTACTTCAGTCAAATGAGCACACAAGCGGACAATTAAGTAAGAATATAGGTGACTGTTGTTTTCTATTCTTTAGGTATGTTTATCAGGCTATAGCAAGCGAGACTCGCACCGAGCACGGATCGAGAACCCGCATCATCTCTGCACCACCATCTTCATAGATCATGTGCACGCTGAAAAAGACAATGAGGGGGCCGGCTGATGAGGTCGGGGATCAAGAAAAAGGGATCAGGAATCTGCCCCGCCGAATATATTGACCAGCTTTCTGATGTCTCTCGCATCCACATACTACAGCACTAGCCATCCGGGTGACGATAAAGTGGAAGGGACGTTTACTCCGCAGCTTTCTCGGGTTCCGCTGAGGCAGCAGGGGCAGGCGCCTCGCCAGCTTCTTTGGACTCCGTTGTAGCAGCGCCGCTCTCACCTGCTCCTGGCTCAGCCTCGGATGAAGTCCAGAGAGTCTGATGTTTGTTAGTGAATCGTGTCACGTGTTTAATGGAAGATAACTTACTAGGTTATCCCTCAAGAGCTGCATTATTAAAGTGGAGTCCTTGTAACTCTCTTCGCTCAGGGTGTCCAGCTCTGTGTGGTTCGTTAGCGGAATTTCGATAAATTCATAAGATCACGGACCAGCAATTGCGTCGTCAAATGCCTGCTTGGCAAGATGGCAAGCCTGATCGGGAGAGTTCAGGATCTCGTAATAGAAGACGGAGAAGTTCAATGCGAGACCGAGACGGATCGGATGAGTTGGGGCAAGGTCGGTTGTGGCAACTTCGGTGGCCGCTTTGTAGGCCTCCAAGGACTTATCGGCCGAGATCTTACGCTTGTCACCAAGTGCAAACTCAGCAAGGTAACGATGATAGTCGCCCTTCCTATGAGCGAGCGTCAGTCGTATGCAGGGATGCACGGACAGGCATCGATCTAGGGTACGCACATCTTGTGGTAGAAAACTTTCGACTCGCCGCTCTGGGCAGATTTAATCAGGTGCTCATCAAGGACTTCCAAGATGTCTTCGCAGATCTTGGCAAGCTCGGCCTCAATCTTTTGGCGGTATTCCTTGATCAACCCAACCTGGCCCTCATTGCCCTTGGACTCCTCTTTTTGCTCGATTGACGTGACAATTCTCCACGATGCACGTCTCGCCCCAATGACGTTCTTGTAGGCGACCGACAAAAGGTTGCGCTCCTCGACCGAGAGCTCCTGATCTGCTGAGGCCACGTTCTTCATGCACTCCACCATCTCTATAAAACGTGAGATCAGGGTTTGCCTGGACCGTAAACAAAGGTACGGTCTTACCCTCATAGCGCTCCGCCTGCTCCGCGAGCTTTGCAAGATATACATTGTTTTCCACTGCCATCTTGGCTTGAACTAAGGCTAATAATTAGCCAATATTTTAAACTCGCTGTAACAATCAGAGATGCTCATTGATTACATTCGGCAGACGAGGGAGAACGGATGCCCAGCGCCTGTCAGAATGTGTTGAGGATGAGTAGTTCAGAGACTGTGATAGCGTGCACGAGATTTAGGGCTGTGCTGCGCTCATATGTGCGCGATTTGCTTGATGGGCACAGCCGAGGCATGAGAGGGCATCTCCGTCTCTTTGAGCCCAGAGTTTGCCCAGGAGGGAATGTCAAACGGCCTGGGCGAAGAAGGGGAGGGGTTTGACAAGGCCAATGGGGTCTTACCGGGTGAACGAGATTAAAGGGACTGGGTGCAAAGGTCTGGACTTTGCGAAGAGAGTGTGTGGGCGATTTGGATGAGGAGAAAGTGAGCTAAAGGGTTGGATGATGCTTTATCATATGGGGGATTGGATGTTTGGGGAGGGACAGCGGGTGTGGTGGTTGAATGGGCAAGAGCGAAATGATCATGCCAAGGCTGAGCTTTCCACTAAGCTCAATTGGGCCACAGTCAACAAAGCAGGGCACTAAGGTACAAGGCGACGTCAGCCTCACTCCTTCGTGTGCAGAGCAAGGCATCGTGAGATCTGCTACCTCGCACGGCAGAGCTGTTAGCTTCTGCATAGGCAATGACAATTGAGTGCGAGCTGTTCAGCTCAACCGCAAGTGGGATGAGTGCTTCGCCAAGGGCACAGTACTACTTTCAACGATAAAGTAAGGTATGGACTGAGTTTACTAGGCTAGATCCATCACTTTAGATCTCCTAGGGAAGGCATGGGCAGTGATACCGCTCCTACGACGCTATTGATCTGCTCATATCAAACTACGATGACGAAAGTTAAGTCTGGACGATCGAGTGTGGCTATATCCTCGGAAGGTACACCTCTGAGATGACTATGGGGGCCTTTAGAACCATTCGGTGGTGCGAAGAGGTTATAGAGGCTAAAATCTCGTTTCCCTCTGGTAGCACCTTCTCTTATTGTCAGTTTCTTTGATCTGGAAGGTTTCCGTGCTTTCCTAAAAAATGATTGCGCTGCCTCTTCCAGCTTTGGGGTTCCGGGTACTACAAAATCTTCTGCACTTTTGGACATTGTCATAGTCTCATCGTCTTTGTTTACATTCTCAGCTTTCCTACCGAGCATTGATTGCCCACATTCATCAAGCATTTCCAACGGTATTGATAGTGGACTTTTCTCTATCAGCTAGAATGTCTACCAGATTGCACGAGTACGAAATTACTAAATCTTCGCTTTTGCCATTACATCCTTTCGTTGAGTATGTTCCGCAGAGAATTGCCAGCGATGAACTATCGCAAGCTTCAAGCAGCTCGTGCGGTACCGTCTATCACAGCCCTAATCGCAAGCCTTCTCCATCACCGGGTTCACAACGTTCCGTTTCCTCCACAAGACTCTGCGTCAGAAACGAGAACGTGCCTTTACGGCGTGATGCTTCGCGTTCCTCGCTGCCAGTGACACCAACGCCAATTAGTGCCTCATCACGAAGGCTGGCACGCGGAAAACTGTTGCATAGATCGAGCTGGGAAAACGAGCCTCCGCCAGCGCGACGTCTTCATAATGCCCCGAGTCCGTTATCAGACCCAGGGCGTCTGGAAGACGTTGACCTAGGCGACCTGCACCGGAATGATCATCTGGAGCCTGTCCAGAATTACGGGCTGTCTTTCGACATCAAGAGTAAGGAAAATCTGTCTACACCAAGACATGTCAGTGATTCGAGTCAAGAGCCGGCAGTAGCCAGAAAGTTCTCAGTGACTATGGACCATCCTTTCAAATACGATCGGCCCTTCAGGAAATGGGTCAGCAACCTTCGCCAGAATCCACGCGAGCGCACGAGATCGCTTACTGTCCGTGAAGCGCGCTGGGATCTTGACGAGGGCCAGAGCAGGCCCGTGAAGCGAGATCTGCCCCGTCGAGAAAGGAAATCGTCGTCTTGGTCCCCGTTCGGCTTCGTAGCTAAGGGGAGGACCCCTGAGAGTCAAGTCACATCAAAACTAGAGTCCCAGTCAAAGAAGCAGACAGGAAGGCGATTTTTGAGAAGCAATAGGAATAGCTTGGTCTCGGATACATCGAACTGCCGGATGTCTATGGAGGACCGCCCTACTTCTGCTCAAAGCAGCGACCAGGCTCCCTTGGAGAGAGCGTTACAAAGGCGAAGAGTGCTGGATGAGCTACTTGGTTCGGAAGAAAGCTATGTGGCGGATCTCAAAGTCCTCTTACACGTGGGAAATCTTCAAAACAATTGGTGGATAGTTCTGTTGCTAATCAGTATCTCCTAGGTCTACGTCTTCATTCTTGATTCTGCGCCAAAAGTTGCTCAAGCTACACAGCCAGGTATCTCGCAGAATGTCGGAGAAATGCTTCAACTCCATGAACAGATCCTCTCTGAGATAATAGCGCTTAGTACCGCTTCCGAACCTCGAAAGCGACCCAAACATGCTCGCTGGCATAGTATTGAGACTTTGGAGAGTGTGATTGGTGAGAAGGCTACCCATGCAGTTCGGCGCTCGCTCGATGTTCCTTGGTTTGGCAAGTCCAAACAACGGATCCCATTGACAGCTCCAAGAGACGCGGCGAATGTTGCGAAGGTCTTTGAACGAATGGTATGGCTTTCTCCCCTTATCGCATACTTGGTACTGATACAGACGATTGAGTCTAGCTTCCGCGCTTCTTTCTGTACGAAGAATACGGGGCGAAGTATGAGTCGATGCTGCAAGGCATGGGCTCATTATCCAAGACGATGCCAACCTGGTCTACTTATGAACGAGGCATTGAGTCTCTTGTAAACTCACTATTGCCACAAAGCGGTGGAACACTTGGTAGTAAGAAGGGACTGACTTTTGAGGATTTATTGATCAAAGTATGAATTCTCGCCAGATCATGGGGATCGCCCGACTGACCCTTGTTCTTTGCAGCCTATACAACGTGTGTGCAGGTATCCACTGCTGTTTGCAGAACTTTACAAGCATACTCCAGCGATCGACGACCCAGAGTCCAAAGCGGAGGTTGAGAAGGTCTATTTGAGGCTACGCGAAACAGCACAAGAGATCAATAAGGCTACGAATGATCAGCAGGTGCAGATTAAAATCCAGAGATCATGGCGCCTCCAAGATCTCTTAGTATTTCCCAAAACCGTGAGTTTCTTCTGCTCTTAGGGAAGTGTGCTGCTGAAGATAGAAACGCAGTCTCCAGTACCATTTTCGCTTCGACTGCTCGGATACGCTTCACTTTGTGGGGTGCTACATGTGGCATACCGTTCGACACACGAGGTGCTCGGCGACTTTATGTTATGCGCGCTGTTCAAATCCCATCTGCTCCTTGCAAGTCCTAGGCCAGGGATGTCTTCATTTGAAATTGTCGCAATCATCAGCATTAATGATGTGCACCTAGAAAAAGCCGACAACGGAAAAGGTGACTTACATTTTACCCTGTTCAGACACGCCTCGGCGGTTGACGTAGTAATAGGTCTTCAATGTTATACAGCGCCTTTCTCGTGGAAGCTGATCTTTGAATCGGATCAACTCCTGTACGAAATCATCTTGTGTGCTTGTACTGTGCGGGAAGAGGAACAGTGGAAAGCTAGCATCCAAGAACATGCTATCAAAGGGAATCAAGTAGGAGCCAAGGGCTCCCCAATACTGAACTTGTTGAGCTTTGAGCATTCTGTCCTCTGTCTCGACATTAAGCCACTTGGGCCGGTTTTTGGCCTTCCGGGAACATTAATGCGTCGGCAGTCCATTCAGCGTGCAGCCACCACTAACCATCGAAGACACGCTTGCCAGATCATCATCAAAAATACGTTTTCTCTCAAGGAGACTGGTGAAAGCCCGATGAAGAGGTCCGGAACGCTCAGTCGTTCTCGATCACTGTTGTCAACACACCATATCCCAGTACTAGCTCCAAGACGCGTCGATAGGCAACGCATGGAGCAAAAGATGTCTGACGTATGGACGAAAGATCGTCTACCTTATCCCGGGATGGCAGGTCATAGAGGGGGACATTTGATCCGTACATCTGCAACCACGGTAATGCGAAAAATCAGTTTCGCTAGCCCGACCAATCCTATCAGTTCTCTTGAGCGAAGGACTACTACCTCTGGGAGCATGGGGGACGGCAAATCGGACTTGACATCTTTTGAGAGAGTGTTGGAGAACCAGACGGACGGGACATCAAGTCCAATGCCTGAGTATACACACACCCCCCTGAACGCCATTGACTCAACCCTGGAATACCAGGATCCCAATCCATACTCAAAGTGCACTTTACCAACCCCAGAAGAAGGTGCTATCGATCTAGCTGAGGACGATGATCAAACGGATGTTCAAGATGAAAGCATGAGCCGCCAAGTATCTGAGGTATCGACCGTAGTGGCGAGTCGAGATTCAAAGGAGCTCTATCATGAGAAGGGCAAACCTAGCAAACCCAAAACGCTTCTTAAAGCCTTTTCCACAGAGAGCATCAGAGGGTGGTTTCATTGAGTTGTCACATTCTCATAGTCGGACGTTTTCATGGTGTAGTAAGGCCATCTCTACTGAGCATCACAACTACAATTTATATTCTAGCACACTCGCTTCCGATTGGCTCTTTGGAAACCGGCACGTGAGACAATCAGCCTTATGACGTCCCTCCCGCCCAGCCCTTGGAAGCTTGCGAGCTCTTGTGCACCTCCAGTAAACACAGCCCCCATCATAACCTACAACCTTCACGCTTGATCAGGTATGGGTCGCAGCCATTCCTTTCACCCTGAATGAAGCTAACTACTTGACACTTACAGCCTTAAGTAATTGTTTCCCCTACATTACCAAGATGCCTCGCGGAAACGCTTCTCAGTCCAAAGTCCACTACCAAGGCAAGGAGGAGGATTTCGTTATCTACATAGACGATATCAAAGCCGTACAAGAATGGAAGAATGACCGCTCTATCCCTCTGGCACAAGTTGTCAGTGGCTTTAAGATCTTCGTAACCCATAAGTGAGCCGCCTTTGCTCCTAGACTCATGTTTGTCATGCGTGGCTAAAGAAAAGACTGCGCTAACCAACTCTGCTCGCTGCTCAGGCATGGTGCTCAGAATGCGTATGATGAAGTAAGCAAGTCGACGCTGGAGAACGAGTTTGGTTCATCGAATGAGGACGAATGTATGATCAAGATACTAGAGAAGGGAGATCTACAGCACACCGAGGTGAACATAGACAACCCTCGAGCTTGAGAGACATTGGCTGACAGAGTCATTGAATAGTCCGGCGAGCGCCAAGGACCAAAGAATGACAGCATGGGAACTCGTCAAGCTCATTGAAAGCGAATTTGCATATGAGGACATAGCGTGCGTAACACCTCCAGCGAGGCGCATGTGTACTTTCAGCGATCGAAACTAGATAGTGTCTAGCAAGTGAGCTTCTACATTCGTGGAACCCTGTGCCCTGTGCAAAAGCTTGTGCCGCATGCCGGAGTGTCTTTGCTCTAAACTGTGAGGATAAGCTTGCAGAAGATTTCTTCAAGACAAGATTCATTGGCATCTGCACTGAGTACGTCTACGACCTTCAGCTAATGCCAAGCAGTAAATATCTCTGCTTTGAAGCATATTGTGGTCAAAATCCATCCTAGTCGCTTCACCTGCCTGATTCGTCAGTGAATGCACTTGCGCGATGCTCTGATTTCGCTACCATCATCTTTCCAATGACCTTTGCTAGCGATCAGCCAGGTGGCTTCCTTCAGTCCACGTTACCCTCTCCACCACCATCATCAGCCCACTCAGCATCGACAGCACCAACAGTCCTCCCACTGCCCCGATCTACCCCGCTGAAACCGGGCACCACCAAAGAAAGTAGCTTCATTGATTATGTTGACCGAAAGCTACTAGGAGTGTCTCGGAGATACGAAAAGAGATACAATACAGATTTTGAAGATGAGCCTCCCTCTGACCTTGAAGGAAAAGGATACGAGAGCTTTGACGAGCTCGCGAATGGTTTGGAGGGGGTGATTGACGTTGTCTGGGTGTCTGGTACACGTATGCGCTTCACGTGAACATGTAATTGGGAACTTGCTAATAATTTGGTACCTCTAAGCATCCCTGCAAACGCCATACCTCCTCACTATTGCACTTACGACATGCTCCTGCCTCCCATCATTCCCTTTCGCTCCACGCGCAACGTTTCGTTTACTCCACAAGCTTGACCTGGCATTTTATTCAATGCTTCAGGGTGCCAATGCTGAGACCGGCGAGACATTGCCCGGCTTTGAAGGAGGTAGGGGAAGCGTCAGCATAACGGAGAAAGTTCGCATGCGTGGATTAGTGGAGAGGACAAGGGTTACTGTGGTAGAGGTAGCAGGGAAAGGGGCATACGTCACTGATATTGGGGATGCGGCACCGACGGATTACGACTCTACGACCGAGGATGATAATGCTGACACTATGGATGGGTTATCTGTGGAAGGAAACCATGGGAGGTGGGAAATGGAAATTGCGAGAGTGTACGAGAAGACGATCATGGAATTGGGAATGGCATTGGACACCTCTGGAGCGAGAACTCCTCGTTGATCGAAGGCGTAGACGGTGCTCTACAGATTTTGCATAATGAAGGTATTTTGAGCAATTTCTCGTTGATTCTGGGGAGCCCCTTCCTCAAACAAAGCTTCTCCTATGAAATAGGTAAGCAGCGGCCCTGAGGCTTCCATATTCTCGGGCCTGCATGACGGAAATACAACATGGTAAGGGCTTTCTTCAGTAGTACTGGGTATGCAGCGTCGTTGCACATTTGACCTAGATTGTCCTGGTGAACATGGCTACTAGTGGCAAGTGTAGCGGTCTACCTTCACTTTCCCTAAACGCCAGATCAAAACAAACGCCTTCGCCAGAACACTGAGTACAATTCCTAATATCATCCCGCCAATGCCTGTGTCACCATGCCGACAACCTACGGCCGTAACACGACTCTGCAACTCTCTGTCGCCGACCTCGCAAAAGTTACTCCGCCAAACCCCCGACCCAAGCAGTGTCCCGAAACAACCAGCAGTGTTGGTCAGATAGAGTTGCAATTCGCTAAAGCTTCTTCAAATGGGACATTGGCGGAAGAGCCTTTGAATGGCGAGGATGGAAGGCATCTACGTTTCCTCGGAAAGCACGAGGACTTGCCTTTCTTCATGGTCCACGCTGGGAAAGAATTCTTCAATCCCAATGACCTGGCGAGGAGGACACGACGGCCAGCTAAGACTGTTAAGCAGCAGACCACAGACAAGCTTTCTCTGTACGATTCTGGCGTCGATGAGATCGGAAAGGGCAAGCAATCATCCAAACTCTCCATTTTCGGCACCTCATAATTTAATTGATCTCAAGGTCTGACGTTGTGATAGACTCTGCAATACTCGAGCATTCCTCCATTGAACTAGATCCCGATCCCAGGTCTCCAACCGTCCCACATGCGCTCTGCCTCAATGTCTTCCTGAGCGAAGCTTCTTTTTCCCACGTAGCATACGAAAAGGGACTCAAAACCGTCATAAGAAAGGACATCAAGATTGATGTCTATTTCAATGGGCAATTCGTGAACTCCCAAATCGTTAATCGCAAGCAATACAACTGTTCTGGCAGTCGGGGCATGAAAGCTCGTATAGTGCGCTTTGCTGGACAGAAACTCTCTCGCATGATCGAAAAACCCTGGATTTTTACTCCACCTAATCAGAATGCAGGCGGTATTTCTGACGACTCGCCTCCTTCCGATGAAGCTACAGATGGAGGTATGGGTCTAAGATGGACTGCCATTTCCAATGAACTTCTGGTCGAAGCCAATAAAGCTTGCCGAGATGAGTGTGGCGAGCGTCTAATCACTGGCGACTACCTGGAGAACCTCGCTTTGTTACCGATGCCTTCAGAGGTTGAGGAAATACAGAAAGTCGGCAATGTGAGATTTGGAGTCATCGATGTCGTGGTGCTTTGGGGTAGTGGACAAAAAGACGGTCCAGACAATCCATATCTCACCAAACCCACGCGAATGAGAGGTAAGCGAGACTCTGCCAAACTCCCAGATAGTCCCGTATGTGATCCACGGGAATCGCACAAAGCCAGCGCCTCTTCAGAGCATGATCCTACTGGTGCCACTGTCCCTATACTAGGAGCATCGGCGGCGGTTCCCACAGAGAGTCAGCAAGTCAATAAAGAGGCCATACCACCAAATGCTGACCAGAGTATGATCGCTACTTTCATACCAAGACCGCCACCAACTGTTCCAAATAATACTCCAGTCCCCCCCCCAGTGCCTGAAATTAAGATTCCACCGAAAACGCGATCAGAGGCCCTCGCAACCGCCTCAGCGCTCGACGGAAGCAGCGACCAATCCCCTAAATCTGCCAGCCCTCTAATAAGGGAGCTCTTCCCACCAGCTCGCAGCGGTACATCCAAACGCTCACGAACATCATCAATATCCTCCCAGCCTTCGAATCCGCCAAAGCGCCGGAGGGCAATGCAATACCACCATGTCGTCACGACTAAGCGAACATTAGCTGAGCAATTGGAGTCGATAGTAGAGAAAGCGGTTAAAGAAGTTCACGAAAGGCGAGCGAGTCTGAAAATTGCAGATGCGCCTCAGGTAGACGTGGTGGATAGTTCGCCTTTGAGCTCAGTGTCGTCGAGTTCGGAGGAAGTCTCTCTTATCGAGGTGCCGAAGCCTAGTAAGATCGTTACGCTGAGGGTCTCGCCTCAGAAACTGGGGAGTTCGCCTGACACAGCTGGTGTATCATCGAATCACAGTATCAACATTAGCCCCAGCAAACCCATGCTGTCCCAACCTTTCGGCACTAGCTCAAATCTTGGCATGGCATCATCTCCAGTCTTTATCTCCCCCAACGCTGATGGCAAGCGAGCTGAAACGACACTCGCTGAGACGACGACGGCAACACCCCTTCGTCCCCGCAAGCGAAGCTCCCAAGTGTATTCAAATACCGAAGCTTTTGACGCAGGTTTTCAGGTTCCTAAGTTGAGCGAGAATTGCTGCGTCACCTATGCTGAGCCTGGTGTTGTGAGGAATGTAGGTGCTGTTAGGGGAGGATGGTTTGAGGAGGAGGGCGTCATTATGGGGACGAGGTTTATTATTGGGTGAGAAGAGGATAATGAGGTTAGGGAGTGTTGGTAGCTGTGCGTGCAAGAGGAAAGATAGGGACGATGAGGATTGATTGATTTGGTGTGTTGTTATGCTACTAGAACAATTGGCGGGTATTGGTGAACTGCCATACCAACAAGGTAGCTGTAAAAGCAGATACAAGTAGATGAAAGCAGATGAATAGCTGACAGACTGGCTAGAAAGCAGAGTCTGTGCGGTGGGTATTGAGCGTTAAATCAAGCATATGGCAAAAGCAAATCCCCTTCCCTCCAAATGATTCCTACATGTCTTCCTCACACTTTCTCTGGATCGCTGATCCCGCCGTTCGTAATCACATAGGTCGCTTCGCGTTCAGGACAATCTGTAGCAGACGTGATGTTAGATTTGACAATTTTAGGAAAGGGGAAAGGTTGAGGAGGCGACTGACCGGGCGAATCCTGTATCTTAGCCACTCGCTCCTCACCCCTTCCTTTCCGCAATAAAACCCTTGTTGTCGAGGCGTGGGCTAGTATGTGGCCACCAACGGGCTTGCGGCCGTCCGCGCCGGCGAAGAGAGCGTTGGCGCCGGGGTCGGATTGAACTTGGTTGGTCTGGTTGTGTATTCCCAATCAGCGTTCCGATCCAATATTACGACGATGACGAAAGGGGGAAAAGGAGTTTTCAGTGGATAGAGCGGGGGAGATTTCACCATCAAAACGCAAACATTAAATTCCTCCGCCATATGCGTCAACTTGCTCAAAAACTGATTCAGCTTCTGCTGGCGATCGGCCAGCTCGCCGCGGCCGCAGTAGTCGACGCGGAAACAGGCCATGATGCTGTCGATTATCAGGAGGCGGTAGTCGTTTGTGGCGAAGGAGGCGGAGAGCGTGTTGAGGAGTTCGAGTTGGTGCTGGGTGGGGAGCGGGGTTAGTGGGGGGTGGGCGGCGGGGAGGGTGAGGGGGGAGGGGGTACTTCGCTGTTGAGGGCGCGGGCGTAGGCGATGTTTTCTTGGGCGGTGTCGGGGTCCACTGGGAGGGGGGGTTAGTGGGTGGGTGGGGAGGGGGAGGGGAGGCGTACTGCCGAAGCGTTCGGCGATTTGGCTGATTCTGGGGGGGTTTAGTTGGTTGGAGAGGTGGGTGTGAGGGGGTGGGGAGGTACCGTTCTGGTCTGAAGGTGCCTTCGGTGTCTGTTGTGGAAGGGGGATGTTAGTTGGAGACGAGGGGTAGCTGTGGTTTGGTCAGATGGTACCGATGTAAGCCACTTTGCCTTCAGCACCACCCATGTCCTACGATGGTCAGTTGCGGTTCGACATTTGGCTTTGGAATCTGTACCTTCGGGCACTGAAGTCTGGCTGAGCCTCATACGCTTTTAGCAGAAGCGGATGGACAGACCTGTGCGAGTACAGACATTGTGTGAGACAGCTGCGTTTTCCCACATCCTGAAGTTCGTTGAGTCGCAGGCCTCTAGTGAAAAGCCTGGGATTGCTTACTGAATTCACCGAATACCTAGTGTCCGATCAGTCGATCGTACATCGTTGACTCGTGAAGAAACCAATACGTACTTCGCTGATGCTCATGGTCTGGAATCCTCTGCCTCGGCCATCAGCTGATGAAGGCTACGTAGAAGGCCGCCCCGGCATACCCTCCAAGGATTGCATCAAGCTGCTTGCTACCGGTCGAGATCTTGCATACCCGCTTGCGTTGATGGCCGAGCTCGACAGCGGTGATGAAGCCAGATATGGTGGGCTGGACACTCGAGATCAGCAGCCTTCATGAAGAAGGAACGCAACGTGTGGATTTTCTCAGAGATCTCAATTGAGTGACAACTTACCTGACACTTAGCGATAGCCTCTTTGATCTTCTCCACCTTGACCTCACTGAAGCCTTTGACCTTGGCAAGCGTCTTTCTTGTAGCTGCATGAACAGACTGATGGCGTTAGAAAGCATTGCCGATGCCCCCTCTAATTCGCAAAGAGCTGATTCTCACTGCAACGGTATAGTAGCCATTGGCTTTGAGCTTTGTGATGTCTGCTGCTCCGACGCCTGGGGGCAGTGAGCACGATAGGTGTGGAGGATTGAAGCGGTGGTGATACCGTGGGCTTGGATACTGTCAATGTCGACGATGAATTCCTATAAATAGGGTCAATTCTGGACTTCATTGCGAATAGGTGCGACTCCTACCTCGTCGCCCGAGTCGTCCCCTGCATCTGATTTCGTCATTTCGAGTAGCGTAATTATTGGTTCTAGTGTGGATGTTATGTATGAAAGGGCTAAGAAAAAATGAATTTGTTCATGACATGGGAAACGTCTAATTTTGATTGTGTTGAATGTGGAGAAAGATCAAAGAACGGAACGCAGAAGATGCCGATATAGGCTGACATCGTAAATCAGCTCTTTACCCAACTTTGCTTTTCCATCATAGGGCACCGTCAACAAATACGCTGATTAGAGAGGCATAGTCTGCGTCAAAGAAAGCTTCTGCACGCTTGTAGAACAACAAGATGGTGTGTATGGTTAACTTTGACACTTGGTTCTTTTACATCCTTTTTGGTGGTTATTTAAACATAGCCGGACTTAGTAACGATGTAAGTGATTACTCTCTGCTACTTTCATCACAACACTCTCCCTTGCCTGTCTTCGTATCCTGGTCACGCTCGACCGCACGCTTTCCAACCGTTCTTCTCCGCTCCTACAGGCCCATCCATCTCATTTCTTTCGCGGAGCACCAGCTGAAGCAAGATGATTAGAATACATAGTTGACGCATGTCGTTGCGTCTTTGGATATGCTGGGATGCCGAAGACCTCAGGAGTGATTAATGCGATACTTTTTGAGGGAACTCGTCAGATTTGGGTTGCTGGTGATTCAAAACAGACTATTCGCAGGCGGCTGAGAAAGAGCGTCTGTCAGATTACAAGATAGGAAAACAATCGTCGGCCGTCGAAGCAAATGAGATGTCTAAGCGACGGCCGTTGTGGGCGCTGACGGCTGCACTGGCTCAACAGCAGCATCGGGGATGATCTGACCATTGGTTTCCGCTGCAGTGCATTCGCGCGAGATGTGCCCGGCTTGGCCACATTTGTAGCAGACCTTGCCCGCGGAATTGAGAGGACCTCCGTTTGGCGCAGTGCAGTCGCGCGAGATGTGCCCCTGACGCAGTCAGTTCCCTGGCTGCATAATGATTCTTCCGAGCAGCCACTTACCAGCTTGCCACATGCATAGCATTTCATAGCCTGCGCTTGGCAGTCTCGAGCGTAATGATTGGGTCCTCCACATTTATAGCAGGTTGCAGGACGAGGTCCGCCTACACCACCGGCAAACCCTCCACGAAAGCCCCCTGCTAAACCGCCTCGAGGGGGCATGGCCCCACGACCTGCACCAAAGCCTGGTTGAAATCCGGCATTGGGACATGACCGCTATCGCAGGGTTAGATTGTTGTCGGAGCAATGCGAAGCACTTTACATACTGCCAAGTGCCCAACCTGGCCACACGAATAGCAACGACCTCCTCCGGTGCCGGCTCCGCTTATGCGCAAAGTAGGGCAGTCAGCCTGGACATGGCCCAGACCCTGGCAATGGTAGCATTGCTTGGCTACTCGATGTCAGAGTGGTTTGCTTCGATCTATCCTCGAGTTTCTAATAGCTTACTGTCCGTGGTACGAGGGTGCGGGCAGCCATTTGACTCGTGGCCTTTCACGGTCGTTAGAAACTCGCCATCGGAGAATTGGTCGTCTTCATCACAGAGCCGCAAATACGAGCTTACCGGGCTGTTTGCCTGGACATGTTATTAGCGCATGCAGGATCAGGACCAAAAGGATGCGACCACTCACAATTGTAGCACAGGCGTTCCGATGATGAGCATACCTCTGCACAAAATGAGCTTGCTTGCCGGCTCACGCTGCCCACCTCGTTACTGACCAGCGTAGTGCCCAACGTTCCCGCATTTGTAGCATGCCCGACGCGATAACGAAGACATGTCCAATGATGATCCTTGCAACCCTGGGACACCACCATCAGAGACCTTGATGCTATACATGCGATTGCCAAACTGCCAAGGGATTGTTTCCATGGCGGTGGGAGCGTTGGGAAAAGGTGGATTGGCTGCAAATGACAGAGAAGGTGAAAGCGAAGACACCTATGGCCCGAGAACGCGCGAGTATATGACTCGGAATATGGCAGAGACAGGGCTCATTCTTCATGGATATTCGTACCTCTAGTGAGCTGAATTTCCTGAGAGATGGCAAGTCAGCGACTGGTCACATTTTGTTCCTGATTCCCATGCGGAGCACAGCGCACAGAGCTCGCAGAGTATACCTTGCTATCTCCTTCCATCAACCTTCCAGCACTTCCTCCCAAAGCGCGACCCTCTATATCCGATCAGCCTGATAGAAGCAATATTGCGGTCTAGCTTTGTAATAGACGAGAAGAAAGTCCTTATGAAGGCATTTCGGCCAACCAGCTCTCGGCAGAATCTAGTGCTACGCTTTACTACATCCGGGATCGTGGATTGCATAAGATTCACAATGTTCATACTGGTATTTCTCTAAGGCAGCCGGTCATGACGCCGTGAGGTATCATCTTTGGACGGTTGTTGTCTGAAGCAAGGCCCATTGTGTCTCAGGATGTTATTGAATAGTCATACATTTCGTTTTGCATTCAGTCTATCGTGTAGACGCAGTCTCATACACGCATAGTCCACTCCCGCAATGCAGATACAAATCGCTTCAAGCATAGAGCTGAAAGGCCCATATCTGGGGAAATGCTCCTATTCTTCTTTCTCTATCACAGCCGGAGCTTTAATGGTTCGGTCTTTGAGAAATTCAAGACCCTCTCCACCCTTGAAACACAATCAGCAATCGTATTTAGCAAGGAAGGTGCGGCGCATACATAGCTAATGAGGGGCGAAACTTCGACTCCAGCCTCGTCCACTCCACTTTCACTGACCACGGAGCCGCCAGAGACTTGAATCCATCGCTTCCCCTGATCCAGAATGTCCTTTTTACTTGTATCTGGGTCATCCTCCCCAGTGCCTTTAGCGTTCTTCAAAGGCGAGAACTCGTCTTCTCGCTTTACTTCCATTGACGCAAATTTGTTCAGATTGAGCAGTGGGAAAACATCAAACACGAATTGCTCAAGTTTGATACCATTTGGTTTCTCTGGTTTAATGGGTTCGCCTTTCTCAGTATCGATGTAGGGAATTTTCTTGCGAGCCACGTGATGGGGTAGCTGGTGCACCCATTCTTCGATAGTTTCAAGAAATCTAAATGAATAGTAATGATTGACAATGTTTGCGGCTCGATACTTGAGAATTTCCGGTTGTTTCGGGTCCTTGGCTTCAGCAGTAGTCGTGTCAATTTCTGAATACTCCACCACATCTGGCTTGCCGTTCTTAAGTAAGATCAAACCAACGGATTCCTTTGCACTTCGTTTTCGCACTACCTTCGTAGCAATGTCTACGTCTTTCGACGCGGAGAAGCCGAGAAAGATCGGATCAGCGACTTTGACAAGGCAATTGTCCACGCAGTAGGCGTGAATATGTTCGATGCCTCGTTTCCGCATGTCTGTACGAACGTTTGAGGTGAGGAGCGCTTGGTAGATTCCACCGTTGCCGTCTGGGGCAACTGCTACCTGCAAGATGGTTGAGTCAAGAGAAAAGCTTCCAGAATCTTAGTCGTACCTTAGATTTGCTCTCTAGCAAGATCTTGCCCTCATTAGAAATACATGGTAGGACACCCTGCTCGAAGATGACTACATCGTCCTTTTGCAGACCGAAATAGTTGTGCTCTTCGAAGAATTTCTCCGTAGGTCCCCTCGTGGGGCCACTGGTCATCACATACCAGGGAATGACGATATCCTTCTTGCCACTCTTCTTCTCCGCCAATTGCTGAACTTTCCATATTCTCTGCGCTTGTATTTCGAACAAGGACTTCTGACTTGGTAGGCCAATGTTGAAGCATCCTTTGGGGGCAGAGCTGCCAAGTCGTGTCCCTTGCCCACCAGCCATCAAAACCACGGCTACCTGCCCTTGGGCCACGAGGTCCAAGCCTGATTGGTACCATGACTCAATGTCTTCAGACTTTGAATCAAGTATTGATGCAGTCGCACTATCCGGCAGAGGCTCTAGCTTCGTCTCCTCTTCTTTTCCTGAACTTGGAGGGTGTAATGCCTTTTGGGTGATCTCGTTGATGTAGTGAGGATCGATAGAAGAGAGACGCTCGTAGAGACCAGCTTTTTCAGCTATACTTAGCTCGTCGTAGAATGACAGAACTTGTTCTTGGCCCGCTTTTTCGTATTTTTCTCTTAAGCTTTTCAAGTCTTCTTCGGAGGGTTCGGTTGGAGGAACACCCTCGTCCTTCGACGAGAAAGGATTCAGCTTGTCAAGCATTTTATTGACTGTCGATGTCATAATGGCAGGCAAGATCTAGGCCTAAGCTTGTGAGGTAAGTGCTGTCTAGAATTGGGGATGACTGGACGACCTACGATTGAGAGGTCTCAAAAATAAGCAGGAGTGGGGCTTGTTTACATACCGACTCACTCCTACACAGCCCGCATTACGCCAAGACATCAAGCGCTATGTACCTTACCGAGCTTACATGAACGGACGGTTCGCTTCAGGGGATATCCCCTGCATGAATGGAACATTTTAGAGTGATTCGCTGGAAAGTCCTGCATTATCTTTGAGCGAGTTTACGAAGGATTCGTAAATATGGAACTTTTCTAAATAGAAGTACACCCCCTCCAGCGCCTTGCAACATAAAGCAGATATTTCCCTACTAATCATGACTCATAAGTCGTCGCCCATGTCATCAGAAAATGTTTTCCAAGTGGAAAGCAATGCCATTTCTTGTTTTAGCCTCTGTAGCCATACCGCTGAAAACCTTATTGCCTATCTCCCCTGTATCGGTCACGCATTGGAGGCGTACGATCCCTGTACCGGTCATGTCTCCTTGGACTTCGACTTCTCGAGTAGTTTGTCGAATGTCCTCGCGAATCTGTAACTCGATCTCTTCCATGTCGTATTGTATCCTTGTCAAAGACCATACCCTGTCCAGGCGGTCGCTTCCTGTCATCATCCCCTTTTGGATCTATGGCTCGGAATTGCCGCTTCTTCTCCAGTGAAGCGATGCCCCCGAAGCCGCCTCCGCTCTGTGCGCGCTTGGAATTTGTAGCGGTCCTCCATTTATCGGAAAGCCTTGAGACCTACCAACTCATCAGTGTCCCATCGATCCAGCAACGTCCTGGACTTACACTCTGCGAAAAGTCGACGTGGATACGATGATCGTCTATCAAGACCCCTTGCATCTTGAAGTATGCTTGCTCGCAGTCTTTTTGATTCTCAAACTCAATGAATGCATATTGGAGGCTATCACGGGTACGCTTGTCTCGAATGACTTCGCAAGACACTATGGGTCCGAAACGGCTGAAGATGGTGTCCAGATCCTCATCTGTTGGGGTGGGCTCGTCAGTCAGAGGTCTGAGAGAGCCAGGGGCAGCGGAATCTGACCTTCTGTAACAGGGTTGAGCTTGCATACAAATAGTACATTTTCTGGGGGTTTGACCTCAGCGTATGGTAAATCACCCACAATCTCCAAGGTGAGTGCTTGTGCTCTCGCTTCTCTTTCTCGGCGTAGCTTCTCCTGCGCTTGTTCTTCTGCTTCTTCGTCGAAGTTTTGCAGAGCTTCATCATTATTGCCCTTCTGGTCGTTTGATGGACCATCTTCGTTGGAAAGATTGGGTCTGTTAAGGTGCTCATCATCGACTACCATCTTGCCGATCGGGAGGTGAGACGCTGGTGGTAATTTCAGTATCCAAAAGCCTTGGCCTCTTTGCATTAGCAAGATAAGCTACAGAATACGTACATTATTGAAGGGTCCGAATTTAGATGTGATGCTACACTAGCTTGCGATTAGGACTAGCGTTTCCGCTAGGCCTTGGAGACAGTCACTTCCGAATGAATTCCGTTGAGCAAACTGTTTTTGATTGATCCTGACAAATATCACCCGTATCCAAATGCGATGGAAATTCATGTGTTTGCTGCAACGCTGATTCTGATTGGACGTGTCTTCCTAGCAAGAAGCTTCAAGTGGATGTAGCAACGGCGATCAGAAACGGATCATTTATTGATGGTTGTCGCCCAAACAGTCGACCAAACATGTTTCTATAACGTTAAGTTTTGAGAGAATGAGCGGCTCAGTTCTGAGACTCTGATTCTCCTGGCTGAATCAACCCCAGGCAGATCTAAGTCGTCTCGTTCTCACGCTGAAACACTCTCGGCATCCGCTCTTTCATGTACTTTGGCATGACACACGGCCTTAAGGCATAGGTTAAGTCTGAAAAAACCAGTCCCGCACGCTTTAGTCCTTCTCGCAGCTGCTCTGTGGTATGCTGCAGCGGTATCAGCGGGGAAACATTGTCCAGATGCAATAATATGCAGGTATCCGAGTGGCTGACGGAATCTTCGGCATCGTTGGACCAGGTTTTGTTTCGGCTTAAGCCTCCTTCCGAGATCCACGGAAGATCTTACATTCCAGTGCCTTGTTGTCCTGTATCTGAGGACGCTTTCCAATCGCTGATAATGTCAGCATCTGCAGGCAATTTGGAATGAGCCCACCCTCAAGAAGCTACCCTGCTCCTCAACCACACCACCCCCTTTGCTTCAGGAAAACATGTCAATTTACGGCCAAGACGCATATCGCCAGCTTGCACCCTGCGGCTGCTTCCGCCCCATGCACCGTTGTTGCCACTGGCTACAATCCAGGTAGCTGAGCTGACCCTGCAGTCACACACATGATGGTGAGTCTGAAACCCCTTCAGGATCGAATTGCTTATTCCGAGCCGCCACTGGTACTCAGCCTTCTTTCGCGCTTGGCTCAATTCAAGTACCAGGACAATAGGCTTGGCATTCTTCAAATTTGCCCTCATTATGAAATTGTCCACACCAGAAATAGTTGGTCAACCCATTTCGGCCTTCTCCCGGCTTGACTAGCCACTTCTTTGCCTGCTGTTTATCTAGCTGAAGAGATATTCGTGGACGAGCCGACCCTTCTCCGTCCCCGAAGTCATACCAGGTCTGCTGAGGAACGTTGACTACGCCGGTGCTTGTGCTCGCCAATGTTTCAGAATGAATAGCTGAATATCGACTGTGCTGTGTTTATGCAACTACAGAACCATATCTTTCCGAACCCATGTCGTTGCAGCCTGATGAAAGCGGTTTTTGGTCAACCACTCTTACTAACAATCGTTTCTGTCGACAAGACCTCAATGTGTTGCCTTAGTATTTAAAATCAGAGCACAGAAGAAATGAAGATTAGAAATTTGGTTCCAACTCTCGTAGGAGTGGGGTTTAAAGGGTTCAAACCGTTGGCTCGCGGCTTAGTGAAAGAAGGATCCCCTGCAGCGCGAGTGGTTCAGCTCCACTCTAGACGTGATAAAGATTACCTGATGTGACACAGCGAGCGTTGTCACGCTCCAAAGACGTTGATCAAACACCACCTAAGGGAATCCAGCATGGAAGGCCAGCTCCACTAACTTTGTTTGTCCCGATCTCGCCCAGCAATCAGGAAATTCCACGCGGACCCCATGTGCAGAGAGCATATCAACGGTACCCTTCTTGCGTCTCGGATTCCTTCAGCCTCGTTCATATCTCAGGTGGTGGTGCTTCCGAGCATACAGTTATTTGAAACACAACCTTCATTCCGGCCCTAGAGAGTCTTACCGGTCCGATAGCCGGTGGTGAATCTTGCAGACGCAGTGCATATTGATGTCCGCATTACGTTTGTCGTCCCAAGCGATGATGCTGTCAATAAAGCAATCACCCGAAGGCGCCGTTTTCCTGAAAGTAGCGCAGAGTTGGGAGGCATGAGGCGTTCCTTCTTGCCCTTCCACCCTGTTTCGTCAACTAAGTGGAAGCCAATAGCATTCGACACGTCCAATTTGCTATGTATTGGGATGAGTACGAAGTAGTCCTCGTGCAGCTCTCCCAGTGTATTAAACCTCATTGCCTGCTGTTGCCAATCGATCTCATAACATTACTTATAACTTCAAATCCATCTGAATCCTCATCTCGTCCAAACGTGTCTACCAATCTTACCTAGAGCCGGCCTCTCTTGCAGTCATCGAAGTATAGTTCAACTCAAGCGTTCATTCAAATCCGGTCTACGTTCTTCAATCGCTGTAGAGGAAATCTGAGAGAAACTGGTCTACCGTCCGCGCTTGTCACCGGGGTTTGCCCACAAATTCTTTCCAGTCCCTTCAACCTATCTTCATTCGAGTTGAGGGTGAACAAGATCTATCAAGGCAATCATCGCGGACCTGAATTCGATTGCCATTTTCCTGTGCGATGGCCCACCACAGAAACCTAGCCTATCACCCAACAAATCGCTCTTATCCAAGTGGCGATGACAGAGACTTTTCTCCACCTGACGAGGACAGTAGATCTGGCAGAGGAGATAAGACAGCTAGAAAGCGGAATAGTGTAGCGGTCCGTACCCTCTGGTTATATGGACGATTGCTTCTGTCTCGTGCTAAAACTTACCTGAGAGATCTAGTGTGTTCGATGTCGCAAAAGGAAAATCAAGTGTACTGGTGACCTCAAGGATGGTAATGGATGCGAAGCCTGTCAGGCAGCTGGCACGAATCAGACGTCTTGCTACTATCTGAGGGCAAGTTGGGGTCTCCTGAAAAGGAGTCCGTGGACTAACCTTGGTCAACAACTAGGTGAACTCCCATCAACTGGAAGAACTGCCCTTACAATCCCCTCCAGAGACGGAATGGCCATATTCGACTTCGACCTCTACTGCATACTCTGCGGCCGTCCCTCGAATCACAACTGATCCTGGCCAGTATGCTCTTGCTAGTGGTAACATGCTCCCACCGTCCACTGGCGCATCTTACTCAATGCAAGTGCCAGTGCCCGGCCGTATCCAAACATTTGACATGTCTAACACGCCCTATACGACTACGCTACCCCGCCAATCCCTTCCTGTGAATTATTCCTCTAGCGGAGAGACTGTGTCATCCCAGTATGGACTTCAGCCACCTCGCCATGGACTGCCTCTCCAGATGTCTCAAGGCTCTACAGCCAATTACTCTCAGGTCGAATTCCCTTCGCAATGGACTCTATCTTCCCACAGCAGACCACTGTCAAGCAGCCATACGTTCGAAACAGACGTTCCGTCAAGTTATCAATCTACAGGAATGCCGTACATGCAAAGCAGCGGTCTCTCTTATCCAACCGGAGCGCCTGAGTCAGCCTCTGTCTTCCCAGGACTTTCTCCATTAGCGTCTAATTTACCATACAACGGTCCCAGCCGAACCCTACCGAACCCAGCAAGCGTCCAAAGTTCGCTGCATGGTAGTTGCAGCTCTATTCAGGAGAGTGATTGTGGGCTGGATACCTATCAACAACACCTCACAAACCGAAACTGGCGGGATGCCATCAATGCCTCTGAGGGATCCAATAGCACCGGCTCCTCCTCGCCAAGTGATAACCATCGGAGCTCGAATGCTGCATACAGCAATTTGACGTATTCCTCACATGTGGGCTCGAATGCAAGTGTATCTACTCTACCATCTGGCGGAATCTCGCGACGAACGAGTAATGAAGAGAGCTACACGACCGCAAACTCTGGGGCGCAGGCGAATCCGCATGGGAATGGCTACCTTCCCAATCTTAATTCACCATACAGTATGCAAAGCATGCATGGGAGCTTTGGTGTCCAAAACGATCCGGTCAATTCGATGACTTCAGCAGGGACGGTATTGGGTAGCCCAGTCCCACCAAGCATACATCATCCGCAGCCACAACACTCGAGTCCTCAGGATACGGCTTCGATTTTGAGAGGTACTTTCGACGCAAAATCGGAGGGTCCTCGAAAAGGCTCGAACTCGAAGCCCAAAGTGCAGAAAGCTCACGGGAAGCGCTGAAACGTTTCGATTCCCACACGTCGTACAGTCGTGATGGCCAAAAATTGGGATCAAAATACATGTCATTAGCCATGGATCCCGTCACCCTGAGAAACTTTGCGTTTGTAGGCTTTGACCTGGCTGATGACCAACATTTCTTTCTGATTGATGCCAAATGGGTTTTGTGTGTATTTGTTGCTGTATTTCCTTATCAACAATCTTTTCAGATCAGTAGACGCCTCATGGCAACTTAGGGGGACAAAATAGGGAGGCTTCAGCTTCGATAATTCAGAAACCTTTAGTAATATCCCAAGGATAAAAATCGCTCTCAGAACGGGGTCGCAAGACCTTTCATCGCAGTCCCAAAGACCCTTATTGTTTTTGAATCAAGGTAGAATTTCTTGTAATAAGCAGATCTGCTTGCATTCCCTATGCGCCACAGTATGCGACTACATGACGTAGGTACACGACAGCAAAAGTTTGCCTGCTAATCTGCCCAACTGCATGAGCCACCCCACAAACCCACCCTCTACTTCTTCTTGTCCTTGGTCGCCGCCTTCCCCTTTGCTGTCCCCCGTACCGTCTTGGCTCTGTTCTTGCGTTGCTTGCCTATTAACACCAAAATATCAGCACATCATCCGTCTCCCATCACCTTGCATTCACATGCCCGAACGCAGAAGATGTACATACGCTGTTGTCTCGAAGCCTTCTCAATCTTCTTCGCGTCCCCATACCTCACCAGCCGATAATGCGGCTCGAATTTCTTCATCACCTCATGACTATCGTAGATGAGTGCGAATCCCGTGCTCTTACCACCACCGTATTGAGTTCGGAATCCGAAGCAGGAGACTTGGTCTTTGTTGGCTTTGTAGAGTTCTGCTAGTTTTTGGCGGAGTTCGTCTTTTGAGACGTTTGCGCGGTTGGGGTGGAGGACGTCGCTGGATAGAGAAACGTGATGTCAGTCGTATTTCTCTAGGGATAATCTGGCAGAGGATACCACGGTGCGGGATGAGGGCTTAAGAAGCACATACACGACCATCTGCTTTCGACCTAGGAGGGCATTGCGAATAAATTTGCGGGTGCGCAGCGTGACTGGCTGCTCCTTGTCTGCCATGATCGCTGGCTGTGATTTATGATTAGCAAAATGAAGCAGTAAGAAGCTTTGACAAGGTCTGCCCTACTCGTATTGGAAAGTAGGAGCCCCGAGAGATTGTCGATGTCGGTCTCACAACGATACGATTTGGTGCGGGCGAATGTTCGTCAATTTCTGGCTAACTGTATTTGGACAATTAAGCGGACACTCAGCCCTATCTTGCGGTGGAGTGGATTCCAAGTTTTGGAGATTTTTATAGGCTTAATAAACAACAGCATTAACTTCGTGAAATCAAGGAATGGCCAAATTGCAGCCAGTCGAATTGCTGAAACGGCAGTACCTCCAGCTGCTCGACCCGGAACAATTGACATTACCATCGATGGAGCTACTAAGAATGCCAAAAATCCAGACAGAAATCTATGATGGCTTATTCAATGAAAATAAAACCGCCTATTTGCCGCCCGATCGCTACAGGTATCGGGTTTTGAAAAGACTGGTCAATGCACTCGAAGAAGCTATTGAGGATCCGGAGGAGGACGTATGCCTTCCTCTTTGAATGCTGCGACGAAGATTCTGGACTTTTCTTCTTTTGATAGAACACAATTTTTCTTCTTTTCGTTCTCTTCGTATATTACTAGCTGGTTTCCAGGCTATCTCTTTGACTGATGTTGTGTTTCTTCATACAAGTAGGAAATATCCGATGACATTTCTGGATGCCTTGCCCGGTATATGACGCAGCCACTGCCATCAGCCAGTACAGCGGCGCAGCAGAAGAGCTATGTGACTTACACGGCGCCAGCACCAAGCCCGAAAGCACCTCGAATTACTCTCCTTGAGTCTCCTTCCTTGCTGGCCTCCTCCGGAACCACTGGCTTTCGTACTTGGGAAGCAGCATTGTTCCTTGGCGCTTATCTGGCTTCCTTTGGTGGCAATCATTTCATCACAAATCGAAATGTCATTGAGCTCGGCGCTGGCACAGGCTTCTTGTCAATTCTCTGTGCGAAGCATTTGGGTGCAAAAATTGTGCTGGCCACTGATGGAAGTCGAGAGGTGGTCACAGATCTGAAAACCAATCTTGACTTGAACAAGCTGGATGAAGGCGGTCTGTTTCGAACAGCCGTCCTGCAGTGGGGTCATACCCTCATCAACAGCGTCGCCGATTGTCGTGACGCAAATGCGGTCTTTGACTTGGCCATTGGCGCCGACGTGACGTACGATCTGAATTCAATTCCCCCTTTGATCGCAACCATACAGGACTTGTTTGAGCTCTATCCCAGCCTTCAAGTCATTATATCCGCAACAGTCCGCAACAGAGAAACACTCGATTCGTTCATCACAGCATGCTCGAGAAGTAGCTTCTCCTGTAAAAGGATGGACGTCCCTTTGAGCGAGCACCGTGATCAAATTGGATTCTTTATTCCATCAATAACACCCATACACATACTACTAATCACTAGAATAGGGCCCGCGAGTGACCCATTTGAGATTTGACCAACTGCATTTTTGCGTACCAGATTTGAAGTAGCCCACTACAGCATTCGTTGTGCAGAAAAAATAAATTCGAGGAGATGAGCGGCGCACCCTTATATCCATGCTCACTGTTCAAAACAATTTCTCACCATGAGATGTCCTCTCTGACTGATGTGAAGATTAATTGGAAGGCAAAGTGGAATCGTAGTCTGTCGCGATTGCGTGAGGCGTTTCAGTGAAAGATTGAGTTGAAGCATCTTCTGATCTGTAAACATTACCATGAAAGAATTACGACTTAAAGGAGCCCTAGACAGGAGTCGCATTCAAAATGTCTGCATAAAAGCTGGCTCCATTGGGAATCAAGGACCGTTGAATGCCTACCTCTGCAGAGTCACATTTCCGATTCCTCAGACAAAACAAATACGCACTCGTATACGCTCATTTCTTTCTCTCTATCTACAAGAACCTGCACAACATTGCTTCGCTTCCTTTGAGCTCTTGGTCAGGTAGGAGCGCCCTGGAGATGAACTTGATGGGGCAAGGGCAGCAGCAAGCGACCGTTACCGTTAGGGCTAACCTTCCCAGACATTTGCCCAACATTTTGAAATATTCTTCCATATCTTAGCTTTCCCTCACATGGCTTCAATGCGTCCCCCAAGTACCAACAGGCCAATTACAGCACCCGACAAAATTCGTCCCTCAAACAGTGACTTCATCCATCTTACTCTGAAGCCCCATCGGTTTAAGGTCACCAAAGCTGCTGTTCAGCCACGAAAAATCCCGAGACGACTGTCTTATGGGCCAACGAGTTCCTGGCAACGAGAAAGTGTAAAATGGAACCAAAGCCACCACGACCTGCCAGCCGATTCAATACTACTACAAGCTGAACGTCCTCAAGATTCGTGCGTGCCAGCTCCCTCCAGTGAACCAGCTACTAGGTCATCGTTAACAGAGAATTTACTATCCTACTATCGGATACTTGCGTTGCCAGTCGGCCTGGGCTTTTCTGGGCGGGCACCACTCCCTACATTCTTCCAGCGACACCTAAGATCGGCGATGGATGACCCAAGGTTGAGTCGAATGATGGGCAAGCTTGAGGAGATATCGTTCTGCCTAAGACCTGGTATACTCCAGTGGGGCGTTAGTGACATCAATCAAGAATACGACATCCATGTGCTTTTCTACAGAAGCTTCAACGCGCTCCTATCCCTTGCTGGTGATAGCAAAATTCGCAATCTTCAGGCCGAAGGCAAGGTCATGTACGATTACATACCAACTCCCGACGTTCCAGGCTTCGACAAAGCAGGGTACATCTATCAAGAAATGACGGCACGAAATCCTCCGATCTTCATCCACTACACCTTGAACGAACGTTTTGCGTACGGCTACTGGCTCATCCCTGCTGTCCAGGCTTCCTCGAAATGCCCTTCTCTCCTGGCATATCTGATGTGGCGACTTGAACAGAGGTGGATAATCTTGGGCTTTGGAACGCGCAGCCATCAAGGGGCGATCCTGGTATATGGTCTTTTGACTCATAGTAAATGTATGAGCGTACAGAGATACGAATTTCCACCGTCATTGGCTTGTTTCGGCGAATTCGGCTCCCCCAAGAACCTTGGAATCTACGAGGATTCACGTGTCAATATTGAGAGGAAGACCCCTAATATAAGCCCCAAGAGCAGCGCGCCAAAGATCTCATCGCCGCTTGCCAGCCGACCTGTGCTTGTACCGGACGATGACGTTCCTGATGTTCATCAGATGAATGAAGAACAAAATGGGCAGACAATTAAAGATCACACTGAGCAGACAGTTGAAGAACAAATTGAGGTAGAAAGAAGGAAGGAAATACGGGAGGGAAAGAAGCCTGAACCGAGGGAACCTGAACCAAAGAAGCCTGAACCAAAGAAGCCTGAACCAAAGAAGCCTGAACCAAAGAAGCCTGAACCAAAGAAGCCTGAACCAAAGAAGCCTGAACCAAAGAAGCCTGAACCAAAGAAGC
>JAABUP010001185.1_pt1 | contig 55151 bp, 70 predicted proteins | sample 5559201 | NCBI WGS metagenome assembly JAABUP01 (sample SAMN10711887, study PRJNA513373) | rock metagenome | isolation source: Antarctica rocks | place: Antarctica | reverse complement strand
GCCTGGCCAGATTTTGGTGGCTGCTGTCAATGTCACATCTTCCTTTGCCACCCTGGTCACGGCAGCCGATACAGTGCCACCTGTCATCACAGTTGTGGGAGCTAACCCCTACCAAGTCACCCAGGTATTATGTGCTCCTTTGCACAGCATGCATCATAGCTGAGTATGTGCAGCCTGTCTTATGCATCAATGATAAAAACTTTCAGGCATTCCAGCTAATCCTTTTTGCCAGATACCTACTAGGTGTGCCTAAACTCTAGTCCTGTGAGCCAACATGTACTAACACGAGACACTAATTGCACCCAAGGGGTGTGCGCTGACATCTTATGCATTCACTGCGTGTAAAGCCAGCACTGGGCCATTTCAGCTTTGTGAGGTTGCAGCATGGAGTCGTTTGCCTGTTAAATGTAAGTACTTGGCATCAGGCTGGCACGACTAGCAGCAACAAGATGCAATGCGTAGCCTTTTGTGCATACAGGGCCAGGCTTACAGTGATCCAGGTGCAACAGCCTATGATGCGGTTGACGGTGCCATAACAGCAGTCACTGTGAAAGGGCTGAGTGCTGTCAACACCATGGTGGTAAGCGTCTGACTTGCACTCAGCCTGTGCCATATTTCAAACACTGACATCCTGCACCAGGTTGCTTTATTACATTCAGCAAGGTCAAACACATAGTGGCCGTCAAGAGCTTGTACTCCATCGCTGGGTCTGAGTAAACAGTTGTACATCAATTGCGTGTGTGTGCACGTCTGTACATCTGTAAACACGTGGTGAAATATGACTGTGATTGGTACTCTCAGTACTGTCAATTACCCTATGGACACTGTCAACCTTTGTCAAGTAGGCAAGGACCAAGGCTGTGGCAATGTGGATGAGCATTGTGCTGAAGGCAACCAGCATGTGTGATCTTGCTTTGTTAGTGTGGATTGTGCCCGTCAAGCCAGGACTCTGTTGCTGCATGCAACTCTCCTCTAATTAACTTGTCAGATTTCAGCTGACCAACGGCTGTATCAGCATTGGTGCATAGACCCAGAGCTCTCATGCCTAACACATCCCTGTGCTATCACTGACAACTGACTGAAACAGGATCTGAGATGCATATGAGAGACAAGTCTTGTCCTGCGCGTACCTAGCTCATCATTAGCTGGAAAGCGTTTTGACAATGACTGTGAATAATATTACATGAGGTGACACAGCTGGGTAATTGGCTGCAGGCAGGCAGCTATTTGGTAACATACTCTGCAGAAGATGCTGCGGGCAATGTGGGCAGCGCCATTCGGACAGTGACAGTTGTCAGCCCTTGTACCTCCCCAGAGCACTTCTGCTCTGCCACTTGCAGGCATGGAACCATGGTCACAGCCAAGTCAAGTGGTGGCTGCATTTGCAACTCTTCCTGCCGCTACGTGTTGCATCAGCCCTGTAATGGAAGCACTGTCACATCACCTTGTCAGCCGGTGATATGTGAGTGCTTCCTAATGATGAGTTTGCAACAGCAGGCTGCTGTGTTACATGATCACAGTCACACAAGCTGATGCTTGCAGGTGTTCCTTGTATACGGTGTGTCTTTCTGCGACGTCAATCTGTGGCACAGCTGCAAGCAGCCTTGCAGCTGTTGACACAACGCCTCCAGTCATTACAGTCCTGTTGAACTCCCTCAGTGTCAATGCCACCACATCGACTGGGCAGCTTTTGGTTGTGACCACTGCCTATGTTGGTGAGCATGCAAGGAAGGCAGTTGTGTCTTGATCAGGCACACACCTCACACAGTGTGCTCTACTCTTTGCCCAGAACTCCCTGTCTGCAAGCCTACACAGCTGATGCTCACAATGCATCAATGTGACAGTGTGCATGCATGGATTGTGGTGTGCGTGACACACTGAATACAAGGCATGCAAGAACTGCATGCTGTTCAATCACAAGCAGTGCAGCATGTTAGTTGCATGCATGCAAGCCCTGCATGACTCAGCTTGACATCAGGTCTCAGCACAGAGTCACTTGCATGTTGATGCAAGTATTCATTGTTCAAATGCACAAAGCTGCAGCAGCTCCAAAGGTAGTGGCTGCCTTGAGGATGGTTACAGCAAGCATCACCATTGCTGCAGGAGCCATATATGTAGACCCAGGTGCAACAGCGATGGACAATGTTGATGGGAACATCACTAGCCAGCTGTCCACCTTTGGTGTAGGGGCAGTGGACACATCTGCCCCTACAACTGCCTCAGCCCCCTACCTTATCACATATGACGTTTCTGACTCAGCTGGAAACGCTGCTGTGGAGGTTAGTTGGCTCAGCCTGCTAAGGAAGTTAGTGATCTGCAAGCACCTTTCATAGCTGAAAGTGATGAGGAAGATGTACAGGACTTCAATGATGTCGTGTTCTGATGTAGGGACTGAGGGAAGTGATAGTCGCTTGCAAGTCGCCAACCACCACATGTACAGCCAGTGATGGTACACTGTTCTGCAGCACCAGCGCTGGGTTGTGCATTGAGAGCACAACAACAACAGTGACAAGTGCAACGTACCCAACCATCAAGCTGATTGGGCAGGCGGTCTTGGGAGTGACTCAGGGCATTTCCTACCTGGCTTGTCCCACTCCACAACCTACCAATGTTATATGTGACAGGTACAGATCAGTTGCCGTTTGTATGGATCTGAGTTCGTGCAGTGTGCACTTCATGCATGCTCATGATGTGCTGATGATGACCAATGTGTGCTATGCTATGCTATGCTATGCTGTGCTGTGCTATGCTATGCTATGCTATGCTATGCTATGCTATGCTATGCTATGCTATGCTATGCTATGCTATGCTATGCTATGCTATGCTATGCTGTGCTGTTGCTGTGCTCTAGGGACAATTTCAACTGAAGCAGGGCTATGTGGGAATGTGCTGGAGTAGCTGATGCTGCCTGCTCTCTGCTGCACTTCATCTTATTTACAGCAAGCACCGCGGCTGCCGTCTGTGTTGCCTACAGCCTGGATTCTAACAAGTGTCATAAAGCATTTGCTGTGCACAGGGGCTGCTCCGCTTCAGATTCTCTAGATGGCGTGTTGACAGCCCGTGTGCAGGCCTGTTCCACCTCAACTTCCAAGTAAGGCTTGGCATGCTCAGACACCTGCTTTACGTGGTCCCACATGTCATCCAGCTGCAACACTCATGCCTGCAACCACACACAAAAAGTGCACCAGTGCCTGCTGGAGGCCCATACCAGCATTTGCTATCATGACGCCAACAGACCTGTGGTGGCAGAACAAGCCATGTGCTGCTAGGTTGCACTGCTCTTGTGGCAGATACTTGTCCAGGCCTGCATGCACTCAAGTTGAAAGGCCTGCACCATGGCGTGGAATGTGCTACTAGATTGCAGTGCCCTTGTGGCGGAGACTTGTCAAGGCCTGTATGTACTCAATTTGAAAGGCCTGCACCATGGCTTGGAATGTGCTACTAGATTGCACTGCCCTTGTGGCAGACACTCGTCAAGGCCTGCATGTACTCAATTTGAAAGGCCTGCACCATTTTGTGGAATCCCAGCTCCACTGTTTTGCAGGTACCTGTTCACAAGCACAGGCATCAATGCATGCAGCTACAATACAAAGGTAGCAGGCGTGTACACATTGACCTTCAGTGTGACAAATAGCCAAGGCATGTCTGCTAGCGTCAAGCGTACGCTGGTGGTGGAGCCTGTCTGCCCTTTGGGGGAGACCCTGTGTTCCAACAAGGTGCCTCCATCTTGGGCTTTGCCTTTCCCGGCTTGCCCACTAGTGTAGCCCTCTTGACCACAAGCCTGGTCCAATCCAACCATGACATAGCTGCCATTCATATAGGATGCTGCAACCCAACCTTGTTGTGTTTACCGTCTGGAAGTGCTCTCTTCTCTCTGAAGTTGCTGACAGCACATGCCCTTGTGCATGGCCATGAACATTGCACCCGGTTTATCTTGTATGTACTGAAGCTTGCATCCCTGCAGATGCTTTGCAAGTACGCTGTGCAGAGTGACCACATCCTTTGGATGGTATGATATTAATAATTTACAGGCGTTCCAGTTCATTGTTCTTGCCAGGTACCTACTAGGTGTGCCTAAACCCTAGTCCTGTGAGCCAACATGCACTAACATGGATGCTATGTTGCAGCGCAATTGTCACATGCTTTCTGTGAGGTGCAGGTGACCTGCAGTGTCAGTGGCCTCTGCGTTTCCAGCACAGCACTGGCATTGACAGTGGTAACAAGTCCAGTCATTACGCTGACCAACGGCACTTACCTATCAAGCTTGGTGCAAGTCAAACAGGTGCACTTCAGACCAGTGTGTAGCAGCTCTTGCTGTTTTGCTATGCACTTTAGCAAGCCAACACATACTCCAGCAGGTTTTTGCTGACACTAGTTGCATCTGACGACGGTCAATTGACCATCATAGCATTCAGTGCTGTACACACACCCAGAAGATCATGATGCCTGCTACTAGTCCCCCAGCGTTCCTCAATTCATAGTTTCACCACGGAACGCATGATTCCCTAAAACTAGTCGCATCTGTGCATGCCCTGCAGCACAACATGGTACTGCTTGCCTGTCTAGCTGTACATGGCATGCCTCCATCTGGCAGGATCAGCATACATCAGCAGCCACACTGCCATGTTCATGTTACTTGTCAGAACCTGCTTGCTATTTTGCTCACAACTTGCAATGCACACCTGAGCTGCAATACGCAATGATTGTAAGCTTTGCCCGAAGGTTCATAGCACTGACACAAAAGCAGCGGCTGCTGACCCTGCTGCTGAACTTTGCAGGGACACAGTTACGCAGCTTGCAGCACAGGACAAACACCAACGTCAGGTACACTCTGGAGACTGCATGACTTGTGTCTAAACACAAACACGACTTGACATAAGTGGGCAGCATGAAGCTGCACACTCGCGTCAAGGATGTCCATTGACATCCAGCACTATGGCAGGTTGTGTTGTCAGGCTTACAGCCCTGAGCGTAGACACATGCATGCATCAGAAAGAGCACAGAGAGAAGATCAGACAAGCACACAACCAATGGGCAGTGCAGATCAAGATCTTCATGCACCGTCCAACTGCATGACTCTTTCTGTGTCCTCATGCAGCCTTGCTGTGTGAGCTGGGTGCAACTGCCATCAGTGCATCAGATGGGAATCTGACCAGTAAGATACTGGCCTGCCCCCCTACATCCTGTCTGGGTCTGTCCTGCCCAGGTGAGCCAGTTCCTCTCCTCCACCCTCCTTCCCCCCCAATTTGACACCCTTTAGCTTTCAGGTGCTGTCCAGGCAGACCTGATTGTTGTCCTATGCCTGCTTTGGGCCGGTGTCAAGGTATGAGGTGTCCTGTCAGAAGCACTCATATGGCTGCTCTCGACATATCTGAAGCCTGCAAAGAGTTTGTGCTGTCATTGCAAATCTGAAGCATTGATGTACACAATCTGTCTGTCACATCAAAACAGAGCTTGTCAAGTGCAAACAACAAAGAAGGTTGTATCTGATGTTATGCAACTTGCAGCTCTGCACATCGTCAGGCTGACAAATGGCAGGCTGCATTATATTTGCAAACGCCTTTCCATGCATGCAGGATATCTTTTCACGCAGCAGGGGGTTGCCTCTTGCGCAGTCAACACCTCTGCTGCTGTGGGCACTACCTTTGCCATCAACTTCATGGTGTTTGACTATTCCATTTCCAGCTTGAATGCCAGTGTGACACGCACCATCAGTATCATTGACCCATGTGACACTGGGGAGTACTTGTGCTCTGATGGCACCTGCAGTACTGTTGCCTGCGATCTCAGGTATAATGTTTCATCCTGCCTCCAAATCTCTTTCTGGACAGCCTGCTTGTGAGTTGCGCTGTCTGTGTGCCAAACCTTTCTGGCGTGTGTGCCTTGTTGATACTGTACAAATTGTGTCTGGTGAATTCGACATGCACCAAGATCTTCAGCAGTTCTTTTCACGCCGCAGACATTTTGTGCTCGGCAGGATTTACACGTTGGCTTGAGCACTGTCGCCTTTGCCTGCTGTAAACTTGATTGAAGCTGCATTTCTGCTGTCACATGCCAGTACAATGGCTACCAAGGCATCACTGTCTTAATGTCAGTGCTGTCATCTGCAGAGATGCATTGGTGCAAGGTCCACCAGGACTCACCTTTGTGACCTACGGCAACTCCACAAGCGTTACTACTGGTTACGGAGTCGCTACTTCTGTGCCGTTGCTACCCTGCACCAGCATCTCAAATGTTTCGGTACCCTACCTGGTCCACCCATCGCACCTTGCATGTGACAAACAGCTTCCTCCACCTGAGACATGCACACACACACACCTTCATAGCATTTCATCTGTCTTGAATGTTTTCTACCCACTTTTTACTCCAATCTTGCTCCAGGCTTGCAAGGGTGTCATCAACCTTGTCATGCCCATAGTCATTGCACATCATGTCACTACATGCAACATACCTTGACATGCTTGCCTCCATGTAGATGCCCTGCATGTGGCAATATTGTATGGCAACAAAGTGCCATTGTGCATGCTGCATGCTTGCACAAACCAAGGCTAGATCACCACAAGCAACAGCTTTCATCAGATTTCCTGACGCTGAAGATGAGGCTGCATCTCAGCATTACCAACTGTTCAGAGAATTTGTGGTCATAATAGCATTCCTGGTTGCGACATGTGTTGCCTCCACACTGCAGGACTGTGGTGCTGTGTCGCTGGACAGCACAGGGAAGGACATTTCCAGCAGCATCATTGCAGTGGACGTCACCCCCTGCTCCACAAGTGAAGTATGCCCCGCATGTGATATCTCTTTTGCAGCAGCGGGCCTGTGTCTGCCTGGATCATACCTTTATCTCTACAGGTACTGCAATTGCCTCACCCCCAAGACGGCGCCTGTCAGTTCTGTGCATTTTGCTGAAGGAAAACTTGGTTTAGGAGGCATCCAACATGTGTGCTTGGGATGTGCATCATGCTCTGCATCTGTCACGGTGCTCTTAGTGCCTAATGTTGCACAGAGCCCAGGACAGCTATGCTCAGCTGGCTTCAAGCTGACAACTGGCGCAGGTGCATCATCATCAGCGCTGGTCAGCCCATTTACACTTTCTGTCAATCTCATAACCAGTGTCTAATGTTAAATCCAGCAACGTTCAAGCCAGCTATCAAAGGCAGTATTAGTCTGGCTGCTTTTCAATCACAACAACAGCATGTTGTTGCCAAGAAGTTGCCTTTGTGATGTGCAGGGCCAAGGACAGCTATGCTCAGTTGGCATCCAACTGGCGGCTCGTGCAGGTGCAGCAACAGTATGCTGTCACCTTCACCCTGCCCTTGACCCTGCCTGCTGCTACCTTGGCTGATGCTCAGGCCCAGGCTGACATCCTCACAGCAACCAGCAATGCTACCACTGCCCTTGCTGGTGCTGTGTCAGCAGGCCTCATCTCAGGTTGGCTGCTCTGCCCGTTCTAGCTTGCTGCTGTTTGTACAGCTCTTGATGGTGCTGATTGTGCGGCTTTTGATGCTGCTGCTGGTGATGCGGCTGCTGCTGATGATGCTGCTATGTGCGCTGCATGTGGGCCACACAGCAAATCTTGTCTTCTGGCTGTGTGTGCCATGATGCATCTGCCAACTGTGCTTCAGTAAAACAGCACTACATAGGAATGAAGCCAGTAGGGCCTTTGCACCAATGGTAGCAGCAGTGCTTGAAAGGACAGCAATGCCACCTGATTTTGTGTGTCAATGTATTTCATCGACATCGGCATAACAGACAAGTTTGCGGGGTGGTCAAATTCACTAGTATAGGCCTTACGTTGGGCCTATAATCACTTCTGCATGGTTCTTCACTAAACAAAGTAACCTTGTTTTCAAAGAAAAAGCCAGGTCCTGACGCTGTGCAGCTGCCTGCAGAGTTTGTCAGCGCACCTAACCTGACAGCAGCAGCAGCAGCACAGAATCTGACTTGGGCACCCGTGTCTCTGCCCACAGTCTCTGTTGACAACTACACACTGACAATGATCACCTCAGACTCAGCACTGCTGACGCTGACACTGAGCGCTGAGCTGGGGGTTTCAAGGGACATCACTGATGTTGCTCCTGCTGCTGTTACTGCTTCTGGCAGACGGCGGCTCTTACAGTCAAGCAGCAGTAAGTGCCTGTCATGCTGTTGATGTGTTCAGTCAACAATGTATGGGCTATAAGACCATCAGCTTTGTCTGGCCAACCGGCAACAGGACAGCCCTGCTGCTGCAGGCAGGTGCATAAAATCAAGCCATGTCTCTGCTTGTCTGTCAGCAATAGCTATTTGCAGCAGCAGCTGCTGCGTTGCTGTCTTGTGAAGTCACGGCTGATGCAAGCATATCACCTGGGGTCACACTGCATTGCACCTGCCAAAAGCAGCTTGTATGGGCTGCCTAATGAAGCTGCTAGTTGCCAGGGTCTGTTGCTCCACAAGAAGTTTTGCAACGTTGCAGATCTGGTGATAAATTCTTCCTTGGTTGCATCATCACTGAACAGCGCCCTAGCTCTGAGCATTACGGCAGTGGACAGCAGCAGCGCTAGCAGTAGTGGCGGTGCCCAGCTGACTGAATACTCATTGACAACCGCCGCTGTGAACAACAACACACTCGTTCTGTCAGGTGTGCTGAACTATGTCTGCTGTGCTGTGCTGTGCTGTGCTGTGCTGTGCTGTGCTGTGCTGTGCTGTGCTGTGCTGCGTCAAGCCATACTGTGGCATGTCAAGTTGTGCTACGCTGCCAGACAGACATTGCTGTGCTCTTACTGCTTCTGCCAGCTGTGATCACTTTGCCAATCAAAGCTGTGTTCTGACCTGCAGCAACAGGCTGCAACGCAAGCCATCCTTTTGCATGATGGTCAGCTGGGCAGTTGTTTAACAACTTTACATGCTCAACTGCACCAGCCAGAGAATGCCATCACAGAAGGCATGCCAATAAGCATGCCATTAAGCATGCCATTTCAATTTGGCTAAGACCATCCCCAAGGCTGCCTGCCAACCTGATGTGCACATGCTGCAAAACAGCTGAGACATATGCAAATTTGCATGCTTGCTGAATGCAGGTCTGCTGGCAAACCTGACCTGCGTGCAAGCTGAGCTGTACGAGATGGAGGCCGCAATGTCAGTGGGAGTGAATCCGCTGTGGGTGGTGCCTTACGCAACTGTTGCTGATGACTACCAGGACCTGCTAGATGATTTCTCAGCTTCTGTTGAGGTGCTGTACTGACTAGCCCAATGCCCCTTGACCTGCACGGCTCTCTTGCTCAACAGCAAGAATCTCTGCTATACATTTGCTGCGCTGTGGGTGTAACCCAACTGCCTACGTTACGCTTCAGCAGAGCGTCTATTGCTGCAAGTTTGTACAGATCAGCTGGCCTTGACAGTGTCTATATGTGGTCAGCAGCAAGCATCAACTCAGCAAGACATAGCATTGCATGGCCATGCGTCAAACATATTGCAAGTGATCTACATCTACTGTTCGTACATGGCAAATATCAAGGATGTGGAGTTTGGTGTCCCATACATGCCAAGTTGCTTGCTTGTGGGTGAAGCTGGATGCCAAGATGGCCTGCTGCCTCCATCTGTTGTGCATACTCACAACTTCAGCTCAAGCTGTCTATACTTGCTGTGTGTGACAGCAAAGTACAGCTTCACTCTCATTGTGAAGTCTGTTTGAAGGCTGCCTGCCATCTAGTGCATGCACGTGTTTCAGCACACACACCCATTTCTGCTGGCCTCACCCTTTTCACGCTGACTGAAGCCAATTCTTTATGCCACAGGAGCTGCAGCTCCAGCTGTCAGTCATCTCACAAGCCTACGAGGCAGAGATTGCCACAGCCATCAGTGGCAGCTCCTCCTCAGCAGTATCCCAGCTCAGCACATCATCAGCCAGCAGCACTCTGACTGTGGTGTCAGGCTGTGCTAGAGGTGATGATGGCAGTGTGAGGGTGCAGTTCTATGTGAGCGCAGCCAACATCACCCGGGAGATTGATGGACTGCTGTCTAGTAGGCGTCGCCTGCAGAGCACACCATGCAGCAGCACAGACGGCACCTCAGTGAGCCTCAGCAACTGCACTGCTATGCTGCCGCCTGCTTTAACTGCCTCCAGACGGCAGACTTTGACCTGTTGTGGTCACACAGCGGTGCATGATTGAGTGTTTGCGTAGTTGTTTACGTACTTGTGTTTACGTAGTGTGCATGATTGAGGGAAGCTGCTTCGCCTCTGATCACAGTGTCAACATGTATAACATAGGCATTGTCATCTTAACCAAAGCGTCTGCATGAGATGCAGCCATGCAGAGTACTGTTCACTGAGGACCATTCATGGGCAAAGAATTAGACCTGCAAGACACTGATGGGTTCAGTTGCTTTATTTGCTTTGTTCAACTGCTGAGCTTCTGCTGACATGTGAACTGGTGGCTCACTCTCATGTTGTACTTGCTCATGGCCATCTTTGCTGTTGTTTTGCAGTTGGCCATGAACTACACTGTGACGACTGTGACTGTCCAGACCAACAGTACAACTGTGTACAACACCACCAACTCTACAGCTGCAGCCTATACAAATCAGCAGCTGTCCCGAGTAGTGGGTGAGCCTGTCTGCACTTTCTGTCTGCATCGCATGTTGCAGCAGCTGCAATTTGACTGCAGCCTTGCATCATACAGCAATGGCACAATGCTAGTGGTTTCTAGTGTCCTCTGGTTGTGAAACTGTTTGCATTGACATTGTGAAGCTATAAAGGAATGCACACCCTGTAGCTGCCTGCACAGCCTATGATCCGAAGTCCTGCACGTCAAGCATGCAGACCCATAGGGTCTACAGACAGATGTTGATGACAAACGCTTTGCAAACAATGTAGCATGTGACAGCAAGACTGTGCTTGCTTGGGGACACAAAACCCCCTGTGGAGCAATCCCCAGCAATCTCAAACAGCCTCACCAGGCGACTTCTTGCTGCACCGCAGGCTGGAACAGCAACCAAGTGGTGGGTGGTTTGCTGCTGCAGTCCACACGCAAGACAGTGACTAAGTCCTGCGATCGCCGTTTTGCCAAATTCACAACAGCCTGCACAGATACTGCTGTGATATATGATGCAGCCACTGGGCAGGTGGTTGTTCAGGCTAACACAACTGGAGGGCTGCTGCCGTATGGAGTGGATGCTGTGTTCTTGCAGACTTCATCTGTATATGACGCCAGCCTCAGCAAAGGTCAGCGTCTTCTTGACAAGCAGTGTGTCATCTGTGTCAGTCAATGCTGATGCAAATCTGGGCTGCAAAGGCGGGTGAACATGCCCTTAGTGCCTCCCTTTCCGCATCAAACCCTTGGTTATCTTGATCAACCCATGCAACTAATTTGGCTGTCTAGTATGAAGCAAAGGCTTGTCAGAACCCTGTGACAATTGTCTATCCCTGAGAGCCAAAAGATTTCTTCTTGACGCAGAAAAGCCCGATTCTGGTCCCCAGGCGCTTCTGAGGTCAGCTTTGCACTATGTAACTGACTTTTCTTTGTAGTCAGCAATGTTGCACATCCCCCAAAAAAAGCAGGTCCTGTACTCTCTCCTAGAACACTTTTGATCAGCCCACTATGATCTTAACACAATTTGAGTGCCCAGCTGAGTCCCATTGTTGATCTCTGCATACTAGAACTCTGCGTGATTGTACCCCTGCTCTGAGACCCCAATGATGGCCCCCCCAGCTGCTTTTAACATGGTTTCCTAACCATCAGCATTTCTGTTACTGCTACTGTTGCAGCTGCTGCTGCTGTGAGTGATGTAACCTGTGTCTTTTAGAGAGGAGCAGGACGCTAACTCAGTGTTGCATTGGTTGCAGCGGACTTCTATAACGTCTCCTCAACAGTGGACATCACTCCTTACATTGGCACACCATATGGCTTCCATGCAAGGAGCATGTCTGGCTTTCAGCTAGGTTTTCCTGCTGTCTTCGACAACAGGCTGAGCCAAAATGACAGCCAGAGATTGTTGTCAGTGCTGACGGAGGGCAACTATTTGGATGTGCACACTTCCACACTGACAGCTCGCTTGCTGACATTCAACTCAGAGCTGAAGGTCTATGGGTAAGCTACATGTATTATATAACACATGTGCCCTGCATGCAGCGCAGATCTGCCATGAGTCTCCTCACCCTTGGCTTTAGAGAAAACGCGAGCTGGGACCCTCAGCGCTGCTTTGACATTGCAAGTGTTCTGCAGCACTGACCTGTAAACTTGGCACTGACAGTACACAATTGATGCCAATCAATGCTAGTACATGCCAAAAGTACACTCCCCCGAGCACTCAATGCTGACATGCAGCATTGATACATGCAGCAAGAGCACATTTCCATTGTTCACAAGCAGGGAGTCAACAGAAACAGAGCATCATCTGGTCAGCAAGTATACAAACTAGCTAGATCTCCCATCAACGTGTGTGTGCATGCATGTGTGTCTGTGTGTGCGTGTGCGTGCGCCTAGACCTTTGTGCTGGCCTGTGGCTTTGAACCTTGACAAACCCAGCTCTCCTGCGCTGATCAGACAGAGTGACGTGGCATGCAGGTATGCCAGAGTGGACTTCACATGGGACCCATCTGGCTCCATTGATGTGGTGGCTCACTTCCAGGCTGTGCCCGACGTCACTCTCAGCTTCAGCAGTGACAGCATGGACCAGACTGTCATGGCTGCCTTCGTGCTGCTGGTCTTGCTGACTGCAGCCCAAGCAGGCATTGTGGCTGTCACTGTCTGGGGAAGGCTGGAAAACGCAACGTCTGTGTGGAAGATCATCCTGGTGAGAATCCCCACATATGAACATAGCTAGTACCTTCATGACATGATGTACACACCAGGCAGTCCTGAGTACCTGACTATGGCATAGGGAGGCATGCTTCCTTGGTAGCCCTTTCATGCAGAGTCACTGGTGTCATGCAGATTCTGAAGTTGTGAAGCACCCGACTTCTGGTCTGAACTTGTTGTCTTGGTGTCCTGAGTGGTTGCAAAGCTGCGGTTGCTTTCACATGTGTACAGGCTGCGTTTGGCAAGACCTTGGGTAGTGTACGACTGGACCGTGTTGATTGGCCTCAAAGCAGAAGTTACTATGACATGTGTACAGGCTGCGCTCCGTGAAACCTGGTGGTGTACGACTGGCTCTGCTGATTGGCCTCAAAGTGGAAGTTGCTGTGACATGTGTACAGGCTGCGTTTGGTGAGACCTGGGTGGTGTACGATCTGGCTGTGCTGGCTTCCATGCTCATCTGCCTCATCACCTACAGCGTGTACATCCAGAGCCTGGTGGACTTCCAGCCTCAGGACACATACCAGGTGTATGACTCCCTAGGAGGGGCTCAAGCCCGCCTCCTGCTGCCCACAAAACAAGACTCTTCTGTGGACAATGGTGAGCTGGCTGCCTCAGATTCTCACAGACTCAAGCTGCATTTCATGTCTGGTGTCTCTGCGCCTACTTCACTCCCACTTGGGCATGATGCACTACCATGTACGCTGAGATTCAGCATATTCAGCTACTCCTTTAGTAGGGGAGCAGCTGAGCATGCCAGTGCAGCGTCAGCTGTCAGCACACAGGCATGGAGAGCAGCAATTTGACAGTCTCAATCATCATGTCACAAACAAAGCCTTTAAAGCATGGAAGCCATGGCACTGCAAACTTTGCAGTGCAAAGCTTGTGGTCTTCTCGTTGTCGTGTCTGCGCACATGTTTGCGCTTGCACAGCTTCAGCCATCGGCACATCTCAACAGGCGTCGTCAGCAGCAGCAGGTCTTGGACCCTGAACCACATTCAAGCCTTGACAGCATACCTTCCACACGCTGCAAAACCCCTTCATCTGTTCCCATGTCTGTCTCTGAGTCAGTGGCTGTCTTCTTGCAGCTTCATCCATCAGCAGCTATGGGGAGGTGCCGGGAGCGGCAGGCCGTTGGGCTCTGCCTGATGCCAACACTGGCCTGGACAGCATGGCCGCCATGTATGCTGCAGTGGACACCATGAGCAACCAGATAGTGCTGTTCACCACCCTGCAGGGCATCACCATGCAGATGCTCATCCTGCGCCTTATCAGGGTGCTATCTGCCCAGAAAAGGCTCTCCATCCTGACAAGCACCACCCTCAAGGTACGCATGTGCCGTGCTGTGCTGTGCTGTGCTGTGCTGTGCTGTGCTGAACTTTTTGTAAGAGGAAGGTCAGCATCAATCTCTGAGGCGTGCAGCTGCTTGTGTTGCAGAACCCACTGATGATGTCATTCAACTTTGCATGCAAACGCATGCACGCAACTCCCTCATGCCTTGTTGGGTTTCCTGGACATTCAAGCAGGGCCGCACACCAGGCCTTTGCTGTCATTCCTGTGTAATCCTATGCCAATCTCATCTGGTCATATGCAATTGCTCTGAGCTCCAAAGAAGAAGCTGTGCACACGCCACATGTCTCAACATTTGGATACTTTTCACATACAGTGACAGTTTCCTGATGATGACTCTGTTTGTCTACGACATTTTCTTTGTCTGTTTCCTTTTCTGATGAAAGACTGCAATTTACATTCAATGGGCTGGCCCCAATGACGGCAAATCCCTGACTGACTGACTGTATGATTGTCACACACGATTCAGTCATGGACGAGTAGCTGCATGGCAACACAGTCGATTCCTTGTAGGCTTTGCCATGGATCTTGGACGTGGGATACACAGTGCTGGCGGTGTCAATCCTCATTGCAGTGATGGGCCACATCCTTTTTGGCGACTTTGAAGTCACAATGACCACCCTGCCGGCCTCTATCTCAGGTGACTTGCTGCCGGGGTTGAGACACTGTTGACAGGTCCACAGAACACGCCTTTGTCAACGGCAGCTGCTCACAACCGGCCGGCCTTCTGTTGTTGTCAAAGCCCCTTCACCCATTATCCATCTGGTCGCAAACCAGCTCTAGTTTGTATGCATTGTGTGATGGTGCTCTGACAGAATTCTGTTGCAAAAGTCTTGCACTTTGTGGCTCCTGCTGGCCATGGGCATGCCCTTCATACCTGCATGTATGCTTGCATGTGAGCTCTACCTGCTCCCCGCACTGATGCTTGCAGTGCCATGATGCACAGCATCACAACACCCACACTGCGCAGTGTGGCTGCAATCTGTGACTCACTTGATTCAAGGCTTTTTGTATCAGGTGGTGGTGACGGCTGAAGATCATCCACGCGTGATTCTCAGGCCAGGACCTCTTACGAGCCACAAGTAGCTCCAACACCCCAACTGTAGCTCAGCAAATTCTTGGGAGCTTACATCTGAGCGCCACCCAATCAAGCGCACCATGAGTGATACGCATTTTTTCACAACACCTGAAACTCGAAATTTCTTCTTATGCTGCAGGCTACTTTGAGGTGATGTTCACACAGCAGGTGGCCAACTACGACCAGGACCTGGGGGTGACCATCACTGGTCCCATGCAGATGAACTGGCTGCTGAGGTCCGAGGCCTATGCCTGGTACTTCCTGCCACCAGTCACCTCAGTCCTCATCCTCTATTGGTGAGTCTGTGGTGGGCTCATGCTTAGTGTTCCTATTTAGCTACTGGGCCAACTTCCGGCCCTGACTGTGCCGTGAGTAATTGGCAAGTGTCCTCGCTGGGTATTCAAGCAGTAGTGTCCAACATGCCTGCATTGGACACACTTCCCTTCATGTTGTCTATCCTGTTTTCAGGACTACAATCAGCATTGTATCTGACACAGTCTCTTTCATGCATTGCCTATCTTGTGGTTGATACCATAATCATTTGTGCCTAACGCATTCTGTCATATGGCCCATCTTGTCCGCAAGCTCATACTCAGCAATGTGCCAGACACCTGTTCTTTCATGCATTGTCCATCTTGTGTTCAACACTGTACACAGCATAGCACTTAAATATGTCCAACATGCAGGTTCCTGAGGGTAATCATAGTCTCCTCTTTCAAAGAGGAGGCAAACGCCCAGAAGAAGAAGATTGGCATCCACAATGACTTGGCTGTGCTTCTAGCAGAGCTGTGTCAGAACCTGGCAGGGGCGCCCAGCAATGCCCTGCTGGTCGACCTGTTCCTCAGGGCTGCCCCACGCAAGAAGAAGACAAATGTTTGGGCCAGGCTCAGAGGCCAGCAGGAGCAGCTCACTATACAGGTATTTCTATATCCATTTGTTTGAGAAAATTGACACAATCTGCGTTTCAGTAACCAAGACAGGAGCCTCTGTCAAGCAATGACCGGTTTCAGGCATGAGCTGCTGTGCAATGCAAGGTACCACAAACACAATGCAGACTGCTGCATGTACGTGCTGAAGTGCATCAGCACTGCAGTGTATAGGATGAGCAAGGATGCTGCAGTTGAAGCTCAGCAGTATGCTGAATGGAAGCATGCCATTGCAGTCACATGAAATTGCTGGTTATGTCCGCATGCCGGACACAGGATGAAGCATGAAGGGTTTCTGCAGAGACATTTTTTGCAGTTCAGTGGCTTGTGCGCTGCCAGACACAAGGTTTTACTGCACGCACCCTACCCCTTGCATAGCGCATGCCGGCTCATTCTGTTTGCAGCCAGACTTGTTAGCTTATCTAACGCCATGCCTTGATTGCCAGCGTGGCCGGTGCATTGTTGATGCCCATGAGCCACAAGTCAGCAATCATCCTCCGTTTCATTGATGTTGTCATTGTCATGTGATGAGTGATACAAGAGCCAATGCCCCCTCACGGGGAAGGGCCTTAGCCTCAGCAGGAATGTAAAATTGTCCTGGCAGCCATTGGGGTATGCCATGTACATTACGCCAATCACGACTAAACTAAATGTGATGAGTGATGGGTATTGGTCCGTACACAGCAGTTATGCTTGTAGGAAAGACAAAGGCAGGGCATTGTGGGCATCCACATGGACTCCCTCAAGGAGCACCTGGACAAGCAGGACATGCAAAAACTGTTTGGGGAGATTGTCCACCGCAAAGGTCACCAGCTTGACGGCCCTGCAGTTGATCTGCAAGTGCTTACCAAGGTTGTCCTGTCCAGGTGTTTGCTTCTTCTCAGTGCATGCCCAATCAACTTCGTTTTGGCTGGAACCTTGCACGACCTCTGACATCCTACATGTTTAGACAAGCCACGCAGGACAAGGCCTGCAATTGGACAATGCTTGACTTGTAAGCCCTTGTAATAGACACATAAGATTTGGTAGGACCAGTGGTGAATGAGAAGTGAAATCAGTGGGTTAGAAGTCCCAGCAGCTGACTCTGCATATGCTCTCATGCAGCCAAGTGCCAAAGGCTGCATATGTATCCCATCATTTGTATGTTTCATCATGCAGCACCATGTCAATGCATGTCCAGATGTGCTTTGTTGCAGCCAGTCACACTGCCGTGCCTCACAAAGTCGCCCTGCACAGTCTTGGCAAATCGAGACTTGATGTTCCTGCTTGGTGCAGGTTTGGAGGCTTGCTGCATGACTGGCCAAACAGTTACTTCAAGGCCCAGCAGAGCAAAGGGGATGGCTTGGCAGGCATCTTCAAGCAGGCCATGGGGCAACACCAAATCCAGAAGGTCACCAGAACTCGCAGCGTCCTGGCCCGCCTCTTTCCTGCCTCCCAGTTTTCCAAGCTGCTTGGTGCTGAGGTGCGCACATGATGCCACACTTGAAGCATTGCATGCTGGCTCTACACCAAGAATGCTGTGGTCACATAGGCTCTTACATAAGATCTGCACAGCAATATGTCTCTGCGCAACAGACAATGCTGTGATACAGCACCTCTTGCACCACCAAAGCTTGGCACAAGTTTTGTGCACAATCTTTATTGCACAAAGCAGGAGTATGTTTTGCAGGCCTCAGCTGATTCAGCGCCTTCTTCTGCATCAGCTGGAGGTGCCAAATCAGGCATGGCCAGCCTCATGCGCAGGGCAGTTCAGCAGGCCAAGGCTGAGGCAGCTGCCCAAGCGGCTGCTGGTGGCACTCCTGCCCATGACAATGGGCAGACAGCTGTCAGCCTAAAGGCACCTGAGGCACCTGCCAATGGGAAAAGAGCCTTGGCTGCAATGCTGCAAAAGGCAGCTCAGAAGATGCAGGAAGCTGAGGCAGGCCCCCCTTTACGTGCAGTGCCATCAGCATCTTCAGACTCCAAGTCAGCCGTACGTAAGCAGCTAGAAGAAGACACAGACCAGCTGAGCGCCACAATCGATGCTCAGCTGTCAAGCCTATATGAGGCATCCACCAGATCAGGCTGGCAGGCAGTCCCAGATGTTGGCACACTGCATCCTTCTCACAGACAGCAAAGCCTTGGGGACAGACTGGGGTCCATTTTCAAGAACATGCTGTCACCTTCCAGGCAATCTAGCTACATTCCATTGGATGCTGATGGATCCCCAGAAGCTGCGGCAGAAACTGAAGAGGCCCTTGAGTCATCTGGGCAGGTCGCGCATGGCAGAAGAGCACCTCCACGTCATGTAAGCCTAGGTGAGAGACTGGGATCGGTGCTGAACACAGCTCTGTCCCTGCCAAGGCATTCTAGCTACACCGCTGTGAGTATGGAAGAGCCAAGCGCCCTGCCAGAGCCACTTGAGTACCCTGGGGAGGCATCTGAGGACCCAGGGGAGGTGGTTGAGGACCTCAGGGATCCTGCTGAGCATCATGGAAGAAGATCACTGCCCCGGGATGCAAGCTTGGGTCAGAGACTGGGGTCCCTCCTGAAGGGCGTCCTGTCCCTTCCTAGGCAGTCCAGCTACATGTCTGTGGATGATGACGAGGAAGTTGATGACGCAGCTGGCTCCCTGAGTCAGCAAGACAGAAAGTCCTCGACAATCCAAAGAGAGCTGAGTCTGCATGACAGGTACAGCTCCCTATCACGGCAGAGCAGCCAAAGGTACAGCTCCTCATCAAAACAGAGCAGCCACTCCTTTCTCAATGAGATGTTCGAGGTTGCCAGCTCTCTGACTGTCGGCAACAGTCCTGGATCCTTGTCTCTATCACGAGAGCCAAGCCTTGGGATTAACAACAGCCCACCCAAATTTGAAGTCAGTGATGAGGCACCTGTGGTAGTGTCACCCAGCAAAACAAGGGCCCCGCCCCGAGATGCTGCTCACCCACCTGATTTGCTGACACGCACCCTTGGACAGACGTCCACGCACCACAGGGATGGCAGTACTAGTCCCAAGTCTCGGCTGGGACCCAGTTTCAGCAGTACAAGTGTGGCATCTGATTTTGAAGACCAAGGTACCTGGAATCTTGTTGCAAGCCTGTCATGCCACCGCACACTGTGATTGACTGGTGCTACAAGCAGGGCTTGCAGTGGTGCATATCATGCTGTCAACTTGCTATCACACAGTGACACATGCAAGCTTCAGTTTCCAGTTACAGTGCCTGCATCGAATTGCTGCTGTGCAATATGCACCTCTGAGAGTGAGTGCCTTGACATCAATGCCTACTTGACACTGCAGACTCAGATTCTCTTCCCACATGGGTGAACTGGCCCAGCCTTGAGCCCAGCTCTCAGACCAGGGCCCCCCAGCAGGCTGAAATAGATCCTGAGGATGATGTCAACCCCACCGTGCCCATCCTCATGCCTCCTCCTCAATTCAGGAAAGGGAAACAGCAGGAGACCCCAAAGGCAGAAGCTGCCTTACCAAAATCCCTCACTCCCTCCCCCCCTTCTCAGTTGCGCATGCACATGCCTTCTGAGGCAGAGCTGGACGCCAAGCCAGCACCCCCTGTCGCTACCCCAAAGGGTCAGCGCCTTTTCGACTTCTGGCACGAGAAGGTAAACCACCAGACGTCTGCTTCTGCCAACACATCAACTACCCCCCCCTCCCTGGCTGTGGCCTCTGAAGCAAATGCTGAGCTGCAAAGCAGCAGCACACACAGTGCTGATTTCCCAAGCCTGGGTCAGGCACGCAGTGTGTTGCATGTGAGCCAGACCCCTGATGCCCTCAACATGCCTAGCTCAGCACAGCTGGCACAGCACATCCAATCAGCTGGGCCAGCATCAGGAACACGGCTGCAGCTGGAGATGCAGGCTGCGTCTCTACATCTTGGCTCTGCAGGGACTGCCCCACACCAGCAGGCGCTGACACAGTCTGAACCTGCACAGCCATTGCGCACTGAACTGCACAGTGGTTTGGGTCAAGTGCAACCTAGCACAGCAGCAGCAGCAGCAGCAGGCCGGCAACACCAGGCTCCAGCAGATGCAGGCTGGTGTGAGGAGCATGGAGCAACACCGGCTGCTCTGGTGGCAGAGTTGGAGGCAGCGTCCAGACTGGTGCATCATCAGTCTCTGCAGCAGGCTCAGCTGCTGGAGGGCCTTGGGCACGCTCTGTCTGAGTTGAGTGAGCATCGCTTGCTGATTCAGAACCCACAAGCAGCAGTTGGCACAAGCCAGCAGGGTGGAGCAGACGGTACATTTCAGCTACACATAGGCTTGTTGCTTGGCTTGTTTCGATCTGCACAAAAACTTCGTTGCAACTCACCTCGTGTTGACAACAGCCATGCAAACAACCTGTTGGTTTGTTCAGACCATTCTTTGGTACCTTGTACTGCTGAGCCTGTGTCATGTCCACTTTCATGCAGGCTGTGCCGATGTGCCCTGATTGTAAGGTCTATGTATGATCCAGCCAATGGGCTGTTTGCCCACGTGACGCAGCAGTTCATTTAGTGCTTCATGCAGAAGAATCTGTGGTGCGCCTCCAGTCAACAGAAACAGAGCCCAAGCTGGGCCCCAGGCGCCAGCCAGATGGCCACACACTGAGGCGCCGTCAGTCCTTCAACCGTGGCAATGACAGGCTCGGCCTTGCAGTGCTACCTGGGGCAGGCTGGGCTCCCCTAAGGGAAGCCCCAGGAGGGGGGAGTCTTGAAGATCCCAGTGCTGCAGCTGCTTTGTCTGTCCCTGCTGCTGCTGCTGCTGCTGCTGTCACAGCTACAAGGGCAGTACCAGCAAATCTGCTGCTGTCAAGGGCTGGTCGGGCAAAGCCCTCGATCGGGACTGGTTCACAACAGTTCTCTGGTGCTACCTCCAGAGGACAAACCGTTGATTCCAAGAATGTCAAAGCATCATCTGCGCAGCAGTCAGCTGTGTCAAAGTCTGCTGCAGCAAAGCTGGTATACAGTCCCAGAAGTGACTCAGCTCCTCGCAAACAAGCACACTCTGAAGGCAAGCTTGAAGGTGAAGTCAGATCAACAGATGGTGCAGCTCTGCAAGAAGCAGCCAGGCAAGTGCCTGAGCAAGCAAAGTCAACAGCAGCTGTCAGGCCCGTGTCAACAAAGGTGGTGCAAACGACTGCTCAGCGCTTGCACAGCAGACAAGGTCAAGCTTTACGGTCACAGACTGTTGGGGCAAAGCCTGCTGTGTCTCAGTCCAAACAGCGCCGCAGGTCTGGCCCGGTAAGGGGTCTGCAGGATAGCACAGATTCTGACAGTGATTGATTCAATCAAAGATTGCCTCAGTTTTCTTGTTAGAATTCTCTTTCTTGTTTTGAGAAAGCTAGGTTTTGCTTGAAGTTGAACATGTTGCATGGGCAGGGTTGTGTCTAAGCAAGCATTACTGCATACTGTTGAGGGCCCATTGCACTGTCAGTCGCGCGGTTTCCTACTTCTCGAGAAGACAAGCAGGCACAGCAGATAGAAGTACAGTAGATAGCTTGTTGGCAACTCAATCTTTGTTCACGGCGTACACACCAGGAAACATACACGTATGTGTGATGACCATTTGACACTAGTGTAGTATATACAAGCTAATATGTTATATCTGAATATGTACTACCATTTACTTGGCGCTTCTTTTGCAACACCTTGTATCTCTGTAGGGTGAAGGGAGCCCGCTAGTTGTCTTTTTGAACATGTTATGCTAGCTATGAAACCTTTCAATTGCTGGATCCATTCGTGCCACAACTTTACAGAAGGCAATGGCAAGTGCGCTTTTGTCATCAACGTCAGCAACTTGCAGTCTGTGCAGAAAGCTTAACAGTGTCATGATGATGGTCAATGGGCAGCACTATTGGTGATTCATGATGCAATGTTGTGTGTCACAGCAGCAGTTGTACAAAGCAACTGCGCAGCCTTTCCTGAACTACATGAACAAAAGCAGTGCATACAGCGCACAGCACAAGGATGCGAGAGTGAATATACTCTTGCACAACGAGCTTTGCATGCCTGTCGACGACACATATCGTCTCCTTGCTATCCTGTTACCCTGCTACTGTACTCACCAAGTGGAAGTACATACTTGCTGAGGGGCAGGTTCAATAGCTGGAAAGTATTTTGGGAGAAGCAGTTGCAGCAATCATGATGACGCTTAGAACCAGGTGTTGGCAGCATGGGGTCTTGGTGCTTGCTGACATGTAGCGCTCTACGGGCTACGTCGGTCGACCAAGCAGCACTGGGTCTCAGGTGCGCAAGTGTGACCACAGGTGCCTTCTTAAGAGAGCCTGAGCGTCCAAGCGTCAAACAAGCACTGCAGGGCTTTGTGATGAGTTGGCTGTGTGAGCTTGGCTGCTTGGTTCAATTTACCACACAAGCCACGACACAAGCCGTTGAAACAGAAGACGTACCGTCGCGCCGCAGTTCGAACCAACGCGCTGGAAAATAGAATCTAACATCAGCGCACGGAGTTTCATAGCATTGCGACGGATTTTGAGCATCAAAACGTGCGAAGTGGTCTCATCAACGACAAGCTGCTCACGATTTGCTAATGACACTGTACTGAAGGGGCAAAAGGAGCAGGATGGGGTGGGATCGCGTATGAGACAGACTGAATCGGCTTTGCGAATCCTGCCTCAGGGCCTTCGTAAGGGCCATGCCTGAGTCCTGCTCAAAGCCAGTGCCTATACCGCGTGCCTCAGATGGCCGGTGCTGGTCAAACGAGGGCCGTGAGCAGGTGACGGATCGAACTTTGCTGTCTCTGCTGCCCTTCAAAGTATTGTATTGTGCTGAGTGTGCTTTTATGGCAGGCACGGGTACCACGAGAACGAAGATCTGTACAGCAAGGCACATACATACAGCGTGAACACATTCCCGTCGACCGTGTGTCAAGGTCAAGGTGCGACTTTCCTTCCCCTTGCTTATTTTTCGTGAGGTTAGCAGTGCTGATTGCTCTTCTGCTGTATCACTCAAAGAGTGCAATGCTTGTGTGTAGGATCTCGGAGGACATCGAGCTTGGCATGGCTGAAATCCAGCGTATCATGCAGGTAAAATCAGCATCTTGCCACCACTTGTTGACTGATCTTGACAGTCTTTGAAGCAACAACATTGTCTGCAGGGTGACAGCAACAACAAGCAAGGTCATGCAAAAAGTGTTCAATGCTTCTGTGGTGTTTCACCGCCAACCAGATCATCAGGGGCTGCAAATCCACTTGGTTTAGACACAGCCTGGCGCAACACAGCATATAAGGCATGCACTCACAGCAACCTTCAGGCTCTTCGTGAAATGAGTGAATCAGCACTCCTACACAGCAATGTGTATGGAGAGGTTCTGTCCATTCCTGACTCTCCAGAGTTGGGTTTTTTGTCAGCAGAGTTTGATGAGATGGATGAGCGCAGAACCAGTCCAGCTTCAGACCAGACCCACTACTGATAGTCCAAAAAGTGGCAATACCGCCAGTGGCTCAAGTGTGCAGTATGATCAATTGTGTGTATACAGCTTGTATTGTATGCAGCAATGCCTTTTTGCATTGCTCCTGCGCATTGCTAATAGCAGGGCGTACCTTTACATCATCAATTTTGAGGGGCAAATGCCCACGTCTCTCTAAGTCTGTCACGTCATGAGTTTGTTTTGGACTTTGTGAGGTTTGACAGGTTATTGTGCAAGTCTTTGATACAAAACTGACTTGTGTACCTTGAAGCAGCTAGCCAGAGGCATTTGACACTTGCACTCAATTAGTGCAGCGTCTTTCATTTTGTACTGCTAAGGTGTGATTGATGAACGGGCGAGAGTCATATAAGCACTTTGTGAGTCCGAGCAGTGCATGAGAGCTTGGTACCCTGTATCTTTACGACAATCGCTGCTAATAAGCAGTTTCATCTGTAACCTGACTCCATCTATGCACTGTTTGCAGTTCTTGCCTTGAAGTTCTCAGGCACTGGAACGCACCTACGGCACTGCGTTCAGTGCTTACACATACTAATAAAGATCATCAGATTTGCCGTGGAAGTCATTGAAGTTGATGCGCATGACCAAGTAGTGCAATTCAGATTGCCAGCTGATCTTTAGCGTTTTGGCCGTCAACACCTTCAGGAGGTATCGATGTCGATCCTTGAACCTGGCATGGAGAGCTTCAAGCTCTGCTCTGACATCTGCCACTGACACCTTGCTTCCCTGTACGCCAGCAAACGTCTTTGAATGCAAGCACACACTTCTGTGCACCACCTTGTGCATCTTGGACGATGAACACACTAGCGGTCATGCACAGTGTATATGCGTATACATATAGGAATCAGACAAAGGCACATACTTACAATCTCAGACATGAAGACCACCATGCACGAGCACACACACACACACACACACACACACACACACACACACACACACACACACACACACACACACACACACACACACACACACACCGACACACCGACACACACATGCAAGCACACATGCTCTCACCGGCTTCTTCAGCTTCTGTTGCAGATCAGCAAAGTGCAGCACTTGGTTAAGGATCTGCACCACCACACCCTCAATCAGCTTCCAGGTCTTGTCAGGGGCCAGCAGGCACTGTCGTTGCACCGCCACCACAAACCTACTGTGAGCCGCTGTCACCTCCTCCAGTGACTTAGCTCCCTCTAGAGCCTGCGTTACAAAAAGAAGGGACTCCATCAAATTTGTTTTGGCTTTCAGACTATGACAGATGATAGATTTCTGATGCCTTCTACAGTGGTTGGATCACTTGCCCTGCACATGTGCAAATTGCCGTAATATCAAACAAAGGGCACAGCGCTGTCATCAGTAAAGCAATTGACCAGCCTGATTTCCAACCACGACATGCGCCAAGCCTTGCTGTGGAAGATGGCTTAGACCTCTTGTGTCAGCAAACTGTCAAGCGATTGAAGCACAAGGCGATGTGTTTCAGCCTGCACTTTCTCACCGCAATACAGACCCATTCATGGCATGAGGTTACAGTGTCTGATCAAAATACATATGCTAATGAGCCAGCAAGGTGTTGCTCCTAAGAAGGACAAGAAGAGATGAACAGGACAGTATATGCTCCACATATAACAAATTGCAGGTTGCGATACTGACCTGCTCAAGGGCCAACCAAGCGCCATGCAGGAGCCGATCCATCACAAATTGGTGCAGCGTGTTGACAAAGTGGCTGAGCTGGTGGGCCAGCACATCGCCATGCTCCAATGGGCGCCCTGCTTCCCCACGGCCTGCCTTTACGCGCACCCTTTCCAGGCTCCACTTTGCCCATCGAATCTGGACTGACAAAGGCAGGGTGAAAGGTACACAAGGCTTACTTAGTACAGCGTGTGTGTGGGCTCTTGGTTTGACATGTGTGAAGCTGCAGCAACTATGACTGGGAGTAGCACTTGTGCGGTTGTTGCATAGCCAGCGACAGAGAATGAGATGCAGTTTTGCCAATACATTTGCAGGCCAACTATTTCGGCAGCTTTTGCCTTCATTGAAGCGACCTGAGGAGGCATGAGGCACGAGGGCACAGAAACGCTGTCAAGCCTGCTAAAAATTTTACAATCAAAACACAGACATTTGCAAAAACACACGGTAATGCAGATGCAAAACCGTGCTGTTACATCATAGCACCCAACAGTACAAGATGCACATGAGCATGCAATCACACAGCATCACAGACTGGAGACCACAAGAAGTTGACCTGCAGCAGGAAGGTGAGCACTTGGTTGTACTTGACCAGCGTGGCGTCATCCACAATCATGGACAGGGGCCAGGGCACCCTGTAGTGCAGCCTGAGGGGCAGCAGCTCAGCCACGTTACACCTGGCGCCTCCTTCACCACTGCTGCTGGCCCTTGACATGCTGGCAGAAGGATTCTGGTGTACCAGCTCAACTGCAGCATCACAAGGTTTTCACACAGGCTTCCAACATACAGTTTGGGATTGCACTCCCTAACAACTGATCTTGACATGTGCTTCAGCTGGAATGATTCTGCGCCCAGTTGGGTATTTGTATCAATAGATTGAGGCCCTGAGGGGACAATCATACCACTGTACAATAGTCAACAGGCAGCATGACTAAGCAAGGCAGAGCAAGCTTGCTGGACAGCTTATACCAATGCAGTTCTTGGGACATGTCATGATGCAGATTTGCTGTGCAATACCAGAAAGTGTATCTGGGAGTGGCAGAGCATGGTCCCCAGGGCGATGGGGGGGTTGGTCTGCCAGGCTCTGCTGTAGCATGACTTCCAGCTCAAAATGGGAAAGGCTGCTCAGCTTCTGCCCTTTGTGCAGCCTGCCATACAGGGCAGAGGCAAAGGGCATGAGCAAAGGGCAGCCCAATAGGAAGACATTGCGCAATATGGTGAGCTGGTGCATCAGGCCCCACTCCCCCAGTAGCCTGGCCAGCAACACCCCTCCCACCATGTCTACCTGCAAGACCCCAGTTTGAGTCAGCATGGCCCCCACTGCAAGGCAAATTGATACACGCGAGGAGCCCTTCAAGCGGCAAAACCACGTCTACCCAAAGAGGCAGGCTTGCAGCAAGCCGTGGAATAACATTGATGATAACGGTGACATGCTGCATGAGACAACAGTGCGTCAGTTGCATGGCAAAACGTGATGTGACAGCACTTGCACCTAGAAAAAACACATACAGCCCTAAAGAAGTGCTACAAAGGAGTCCTCCAATGTAGCTGAAAGGCACTTGGCACCAGGGCAGACAAGTGTGGACAAGGATGGTGCCTAGGGCTAACTAGCCTGCCAGTCCAGCCAATCAGTGCTGAATTATCCCATGCTTGACTTGGACCACAGCACAGCGTGTATTGGTCTTGAGGATGCATGTGTCATTGCAATGGCATACCTGCTCCTGTATGGGTTGTATGAGACACTCATCCAGCAGGTGATCAACAGGAGGCAGATCCACATCTTGCAGGCTTTGAAGCCAACGCCTGTCCTCCTCCCACTTGTTGTCGGGCTGCTGGCTCAGGCTGAACATTCCCCTTCCTGCATACACAGGAAAATCACCAATCAGTCACGTATTGTTTCCCATCTGTAGAAGTCATCAGGAGAACGACAACCCAGACTGTTTTGTGCATGCCTCAAGCGATGATGGCAAAGCACAGACAAAATCATCTCCATACAGATGACAACAACTCAGAAAGGAGATCGAGCATGTTCAGTCGCAAGTGACAGCCGCTACACTCTGGATACATGCTTGTGTACAAGCATATGCAACTTTATGCTAGACTCTGTTCTTGATTGATGTCTGTGATTGTGTGGCGGCAGATGCATGTCGCAAATGGGCACTGTGTTTGTGCAAAGCCCCCTTGAGACCTTGACAATGAAAGAAAGAGGACAGGCCTGTCACCAGCACTGTGCTAGCAATACCACGACCATCATTTCTTACAGATGTGATCATGATCATTATCAAGACCATTGCTTGACTGTGAAGTATCAATGGTCCAAGGAGAACAGCAGCACCTGAGTAAGCTGGCAGGATGGTGAGGCCTGTCTGCAGACTGCCAGGCAAGGCAGCCTGCATGAGCGCTGCCTCACCAGGTGCAGCCGACAGTTGCAACAGCTCATCTGCTCTGCTGCACCATTCCAGGACACTGCTGTCAGCCCGTGCTGACTGCTGTTGCTGTTGCGGCTGCTGCTGTTGCTGCTGTTGCTGCTGCTGCTGCTGCTGCTGTGGCTGTTGCTGCTGCTGCGGCTGATTGTCCAAGATACCTGATTCCAAGCTGGCTTGTTGTCGATGACCACCTGCAACGTCAGCCTCAGCAGCATGCATGCCTGCTTGCTGCATGTTCCCTACTGAGTCTGTATCAAGCTGGTGAAGCAGCTGTGCAGCATGGGAGAGCGCAGGAGCAGCTGCGCTTTCACGCTGCGATGACTCCATGGGCATGCCAGTTGACACCTCAGACTGGGACTGCAACTCAGTATGCTGCTGATAGCGACCAGCGTGGGGCCTAGCTGCTGAGGGGGTCTGAAGGCCCTTATGCCTGCTGTGGTGCATAGGCATTGAGTAGGCAGCTGCAGAAGGGGCACGAGAGGCAACAATAGGCCAAGTGCCAACTGGGAGGGGCTGCCAGGATGCTTGGCTCTGGGCCATCTTCTGCCCTAGGCTGGGGCCACAGCCATTGCCAATAACAGCCTCCATACTGGAGCTGCCATCAGCAGTAGCCCCATGCATCTCAGCAGCAACAGCTCTGAGCTTAGAGGTTGGGCTGTTGCTAGTAGCGACCCCTGGGCAGGGGACCGGGCTGTTGCCAGCAGGGCTGCCTGCTGGCAAGCTCCTTGACTGCACAGAAGATCTCAGCTTGTGCAGAAAGCATTGGCTCACGCTGCCTTGTGAGGCCTGTTGTCGGCGCTGCAGAGCACCAGGGAAATTGCTCACTGGCTTCCTTTGCATACCTTCCTGCAGAGATGCTGGTGTCGCTGATGTCCTGCATGCATTGCTTTGTGTTGCTGACTGTCCAGTATTTTAAGATGTGCCACTTGTGAATGGTGCAGAGACAAAACAGCTGTGCAATGGGCTTTTGCTATGTGCAGGCTGCAAAAGGGGTGTCACAAAAGAAGCGTTAATGCTTTTGTCAGAGACCAGGCAGGTAGCACAGCGCAGCACGAGCCTTAAATGGCACAACGCAATTTGCAGAACAGCCTCCAGGCGCATGCTGACTTACAGATCAACAGATTCAGCATTCACCTGGTGTGCAAGTCTTGGTGTGCTCTCAGCAGGATCAAACTCTTGCCTGTCGACAGTATGCCTTCAACAAGGGGCTGCAGAAACTCTGGGCATGCAACGTCTCCTGTTGCTGTCCGCCGCAATGTGAAGGCTTCGTTCCAGAAGTAAGGAGAATCCACCGACACATTCTGATCTGCACAAACAATTGCTGAGAGCTGCTCACAGGAATGATTGCAGCAAGTCTTCTACCAGGGACCAAGCATTGGAACTGGCAAATTTTAGCTGGTAGCTCTGGCCCATGTTTGAGTATACAGGGGCTGCTGCAACAGTTGCTTACAGAAGCTTCACTGCATGCCCGTCAGATTGAAATGTTGCATTGCTTAAGCATGCAGGCATAGCACAAGTGTCCCCTGACTGTGACAACCTTTCAGCGCTTCAGTTGATGAAGTGCAGCTTGCTCTCACCTTCACATATGAAGAAATTGTGAGGGGAGCCCTGCAGCAAGCCATCATTCAGCCACGCCTGTAGTGCAGCAAGCAGCGGCTGCATGCTCTGTGTCCAGAGGCGTAGTATGACAGCCGCCTCCTGTCTGCCTGTGGGTCACAGAGAGCACAATGGATGGCAGCGGCTTTGCAGGCTATGGTAAAGAGGCTGCAGCATGCTGAAGGGTTCATGTTGAATGGCTGAAGCATTGATGAAGGGCTTATGTTGAATGGCTGAGGATTTGTGCTGCATGAATCAAATGAGGAGCACTGCTGCTGTCTTGCCAGCATCTATGCATGCGGTCACCATGATGTAAATCCAATCTGTGTCACAGACGAGCTCTGCTTGCTGCCATGTTGCTAGCTGAGGCGACAATATCGTGGTGAGTGTAAAAAAAGCTGATGCTCTGCACTTTGGGAGTACATGCTGTGCTGCTAGTGCCAGCACTTCTGCAGAATCACCCAATACAGATTCAGGGTTTGGCAGCAAACCCACCACGTGGACCCCCCTGGAGACTGTAATAGTGCAGCATGCTCTTCAGCTTGGTCAGCAGGTCACAGCTCAGCTGGGCTGCAGTGACAGGGCGATCTCTGGAGTGGCCCTCTGTGCTCAGGGCCTCCTGCCAGACATCCTTCAACAGCCCAATGCGCCGCAAAACGCCCTGCTTGCACAAACATCTTCCACTTGACTGCTATGGCGTTGCAAGCAACACCAGAGAACGGGTGATGCTCAGTTGACATGCAACGGAGAGTATACAGAACAGGCAAATGCACTAAGCCAGCAATAATTTGGTTGCATGATTGCAAGCAATACCAGAGAGTGAGTCACACTCAGTTGACATGCGACAGAGAGCATGCAGAACATGCACTAAGCAAGCAGTGATGCGGTGGCGTGATTGAATCAACGGTTGGTACAAAAGACTGCAGCAGTTGATTAGGTCAGAATGGGCTCAGAATGTGAAAGTCTGTTAGGAGCAGTCACAGGGGGTGTCTGTGCAGGACTTGGAACTGACCTGGAGCTGATACTCTAGGTGCAATAAGGCAACTGTGATTAAAGTGTCTGTCATCCCTAGGGACTCTTCAATCTCCACCAGCTTAGCCCACATGGGATGCATTTGATCAGCCAGGGCAACTGCAAAGGCAGCTAGTGTAGGGCTGACTGAAGACTGGGCTCGGGACGCTTGCCAAGACTGGGAGCTCACTGCAGATTGGACTTTGTTCACAAAGGTCTGCAACCTGCATTGTTGTCATCATGCTGACGTCATTGCATAACAATCCACCCTTTAGATGCACCTACGTAGTGCATACAAACTAGACTGCCATCCAGCAGCGCTCATAACAGCTACTGCACTGTTGCACAGGCCAATGACCAATTCTCTTGCAGTAGATCTCAACTGTCAACGCAAGTGCTAAATCCAGATCCTGAATGCTCAACCCTAAACCGTCATGCACTTGCTCACCCTGAATTCTGACTGTCGGCACACGTGCTCACAGCAGGGAATGCTGTCACACAAGGAAACCTTGAAAGCTTGCATATGCTGTGAGCACACGTGCAGATACTTTGTAAACATGTACATATGCCACTGAGTTACATTACACTGCGGAAACCAAGCATAGGATGACAGGCAGCAAGCACAGGTACAGATGCCCAGTGTTGCTTAACAGCAGCAACAGAACATCTGAGCACAGGAGGGCCTACTTGAGCAGGTCTGTGCCAGCAGCTGCAAAGCTACCCAGCATGTGGTGCAGGCTGCTGTGTGACAGGTGGGGAACATGAGTGTCTGAATTAGCTGTGAAGCTGCCAGATCTCCTATCCAGGCGGAAGGCAGGCCCAGGGTCCTGCGCACCTCTGAGCATGCGTATGACCTGCACAGCACTCATTGGGATGACCAAACCCAGCGAATAACACAACCAAAAGTTCTTCATTGCTGCTGTAACATTTCAAATTCAAGGCCAATGTGGAGCGTGGAACTTTGGCCTTGAGACACACAGCTTGCTCAATGCTCAGCAAGCTGCATGTCCTGATGTCAGTGCGCTACTGGGAAACATGCCAATTGAGTGTACTGCAGCTGGTACTTGTGCAAACCTGTTGAGCAAGCTCTGCTTCAGTGGTGCAGTGAGTGGGTGGAGGGAGGGTATCCTCACAGCCCTGAGCAGCTGCAACACTCAGCAGCAGGCACCCCTCGTGAAGTCTGCTCATCTGCTGTGGCTTGGGCAGGTGCACAGCTAGCTTTTGCCTCAGCTGCTTAATCAGATCCAACGGAGAGGAACTTTGCTGTGCTTCAGCATCTGTGGCAAAAACAGTAATGGTGTGGATGAAGGAATGCAAGACATGGTTGTGATAGTGAATTATGCAAAAAGATGACTTTACATGCAAAAATGGACAGTACGGGCTGATAGTCTGCTATTTCAGCATGGGTATGTCCTGATGTTTGCCTTGCGAAGGCTCGTCTTACCTGCAGCTGTTTGCTGTACAGCCTGGCTGTGAGACTGTGAGTCTGTGTAAGCTGCATATGTGTCCCTGGGTTCCTCCCAGTCTGACAGCTCAGAGTCACTGCTATACACTGCTGCATCATTGCCCCAATCAGACAGATGGTCATCCTCTGATACCTCATCTGGTGAACCTACAAGCATAGCAGAGAGCTTAACATCCAACCTGAACTACCATGATGTGCTTAACGAAAGGTGGATAAAGGTGCAGACATGTCAAGTGGTGCTGACCTTGATGTTTTGTTGCTTTTGCCTAAACGGATTAGTTGCAGACTGACTGATGACAGAAGTTTTCAGTATTACCAGTGTTGCTTTAAATGGGAACAAGGAAGTGTCATTAGCAGACCTGCATCAGTGTCGCTGGGTTTATCTGAAGGTATATATGCTGACTCCAGAGGCCGCCGTGCAAGCCAGTACACCAGTGACAGTAGATTGTGGTGAGGCTCTAGTTGCTGGGAGTCCAGCTTACAGGCTAACAGGGCAGCAACTAGCTTTTGAAGAGCCCTTTGTTTCTGTAGCTGGGAGTGACTTCCCAGCCTTTCGCTCAGCCTGCAGGTGCAGCACAAACAGCAGCGCATCAGGTACACACTTATACTTCACGATGCACTCAAGTGAGCTCAAATTGCAGCAAATACTTGGACAACAGCTTACCCTCCATACAGGCTCTCAACTGACGCTGGGTCAACATCACCAAATCTGTGCTGCTCCAGATGCTGCAAGCAGTAGTCCATTGCAAGCCCATGATTGCTGTCTTCAGCCTGCAACCCCACACTGAAGTTACACCAGTCCCTTGCAAGCTGTAGCTTCTTGTAACACAAATGCAAAAGAGGGTCCACCTGCACAGGGAGGAGTTTACAAACAAGCCGTGAACACAGATCCTCTCGATTTGCTTGCATCTGCCAGCCAAAGCTGGACAACGCACTCATGCTGCGCGACTACAGCTGTTCCCGATAGGCTGATGAGATCGATTTTGCCTCCGTGATCACTAGAGTGGTGTCACCGTGTAGGACCTCAGGAAAACTGAGCATGACATCCTGAGGCCCTCGATCACGTCCGCAAATAAGTGTTTAGTATCGTGCTTCGGCCGACGCTTGAACGCTCGGACTGTGCGTCTGTTGACAGTAGCTGCGATCTAACCGCAGCCGGAGCTGAGACACCTGTATTTTGGACACCTGATCCTGCGTGAGTCTCAGGCTGGAAGATCCAGATATTCGTCCAGAGCGTGGTCCAAGGCTGCATCTCGGCGGGGCTTTGAGCGCTTGACAAACTGCACATCGAAACCAAAAGCTGAGCGTGCTTGTTGTCATGCACGCGTTGCGTGTTCTACCACTTTCTTCCTCTTCCGCAGAGGCTTCCACCTCGATGCGTAGCCACGAGTGGGCTTCTGTACTGCACTCGACCTTGCAGCAAGCATAGAGTGCCAATTACACTGTGCTTGATCCTTGTAGCAAGCGATATATCGGTATGTCTGTCCAAAGCTCGCTGCTTGGCACCAGCCTACACACAGCGTCACTGTCTCGAAGTGCCAAACGCTGCGCGAAACAGCCCACACGTTGCTTCAAGGCGTCTGACACAGGCATACAGGGTCAACAGACAGGTGCTAATGATCAGCTGCCAGTTGAGTCCACCCGGTACGAGCCCTAGCGTTTGCGCTACATACGAAAGGGAATGCAGTGATCACCGCTGTGCGGCTCTGCACGTTGTTCTGCTCTTGCGCACACCGTCGGCGGTCAGCACTGGCAGCATGCTGCACGCAATGGTGATTCGTCAACATACACACGACAGAGCGTCTCCAGTGATCACTGGAGCGTTGCTGTAGACCAGCAAGTGGCTGACTCAGCGTGCTGCATCTGCAGGGGTGGCAGGAGAGCAAGCTCGCGATTGGTGCAGACGCTTCAGAAGCAGGTGCACTGCAGATGGACATGTCTGGCAACGATGCAAAAATGAGCTTGGTGTAACCTAACCACGTGATTTTTGTTGTAGGTGCAGAAGGAGACAGTGCCATGGTTTCAGGGCATGCTGCAGCCATGGCTAGATGGTATTCCTTCACCCCTCACAGATACAGTCCCCCCTGAGCAGCTAGCAGACTTTGACAGCAAGTTTGTAACAGTGGATGGTGTCCGCCTTCATTACAAAGAAGCAGGCACAGGCGGCCCTGGCAAGCCAACTGTCCTCCTCATGCATGGTCTGAACGGATCCACCTTCAGCTGGTGAGCCTGAATGAGTTTTACAAGATGCTCAAGCATGATACTGGCAGCTGCCCTTTTGAGATCATATGTAGTGCATGCATGTTATACTGGTGTGGACAATTGCTTGGCTTAGCTTTGTTCATGTGCAGGCGAGATGTGCTGCAACCTCTATCTGAGCAAGGTGGTAGTAAGGGCTGCAGAGTAATTGCCTTTGACAGACCGCCTTACGGCCTCAGTGAACGACCTTTGACGTGGCCAGCAGGCCCAGAGGGCAACCCATACACATCTGAGGTAAAGGTCCTACTTTGTACTGCATATGTATTGCCATCAGTAGCAGTGCCAGGAACGATCATACTTTAGATGACTCATTGACATACCAGCATTGCTGCACAGTTGCTGTTTCCTTAGGGCCAATTTCATTGTTGGACACCGCTGCAACATGCATTGTATAATGACTGAAGTGCACAGATAAGTTGGGCATGCATAGACACAGTCCAGTGACTGCCTTCTTATATTGGCCAGCAGAGTAGAGCCACACACATTGCTTATCTAGGCAGGAGCACGATATGCAGAAGGTCTCTTGAAGGCATTGGGTATCTCACAGGCCATTGTGGTCGGTCATTCTGCTGGTGCTCTCACAGCTATGGAGCTTTTCAAGAGGTATGTGCTCCTGCTCATCTTTGCATGTCGGGGCAGACAGCGCCCATGCATAGTGCAGGTTGTCTGGCCCAGTCTCTGTTTGCATAGCCCCTGATGAAGGGCGTCAAACGTGACCCACACAGATCAGGCATAGCATGCTTTGAGAACAGAAGCAGTATCTTCACGTGTCATACTAGCTGCTGAGCACTCGGCAGGCATCAGCATCTGTAGCATGCCATGCAACTGAGGTCTTTGTCCTACCAGTTCTGGCTCAGAAGCATGCTGGGTCTTACCAATTCTGGCTCAGAAGCAATGCTGGGTCTTGCAGGAACCCAAGCATCATAAGTGGCTTTGTCTTTGTTGCTCCAGCTTTGCCTTCGGCCTCAACCAAGAGGGTCCAGAATGAGCAGAAGAGGAAGCAAGACAGCAAAGACAGTTTCATCTGGAGGGCAAGCTTAGGGCAGCAGCTGCAGCGCCTGTACATGCAAGCCCTGCTGCAAAATGAGAATGCAGGCCTGAACTACATCAGGAAGAACTTGCAGAAGAGGCGAGATGAGGTGGCTCTGGGTAAGCTGCAGGTGTATGCAGATGCTGAGCAGGAAGTCAAGCAGGTGATGCTTTGTGTCCATATCACATTCACATGTTGTGAAATGTGTTCTTCTGTATCAGCACAGCAAGCACATGTATGCTCAAGGGTGGTACCAAGCAGTGTGCAGCAGCGTCCATAGCTGACTTGGACATGCATCTGTCCTGAGTGTATGCATGCCTATAAGATCTGTCATCCAGCTGATGGATGGCAAGGCACGTGCTGTGTGACTGTATCAATCACCGGTATGTTCAACTGCACAACAGCTCATGAACAGCTGCTGCAGTCCAGTTATTGATACGCCATGCCTTACTCATTTTGCCATCACTTACTTGTTGGTAGTTGCCAAAATGTTCACGCGGCCAGAGCCACAGGTAACATGACAGGCAGCAATATGATTCATGACTCCCATTGTGCCAAAATGATGGAGCAATATGTCATGCTGCAGGCAGTGATTGAGGGGTACCTGAGGCCAATGTTAGCAGACAACTGGGACAGAGGGAGCCTGTACAGCTACAGGGCTTTCTCCTTCCCTTCAGATATGCCCTACGAGGAAATTCGGCAGCCTGTCATGTTCATTACTGGGGAGAAGGATGGTGCCCTCACGCGAGGAGCCAAAAAGGTGTGCACTCAACAGCAGATCCCCTGTGTCTGCTGCACATCACATCACTGGAAGCCACAGCTACCATTCTATGCAGAACTTTGCATGCTGCTATTGCATTTTGTACATTGCTCACCTGTCCAGACCCTGGCACAGCCTGTTGTGTAAAGTTTGGATTTAGTGTTGCCTTTGCTTGCTTGTGTCATCTACTCTCAGCAGAATGATATCACAGACAAATTGTTCAAGCTTTTGCTGCTCGTTGCTTGATACTTTTTCTCAATCCCCATCTATGTGATGGTACTGCAAAAGCAGAAATTGTACAAGACCAAAGAGCCTGAGAAGAGTGTGGGTTGAAGCTCACAGACCAACCAATCGTCTGCAGTTGTACTCATGCACATCATCTGCCGAGATCTTGTTGTTGTGTGGTTGCTGTTGACCTTGCTCTTGATGCTACAGGTTGCTGACCTGTTAAAAGTTGAGGGGCAATGCAGCACAGAGTATGTGGAGTATGAGAGGTGTGGGCATGTGCCCATGGATGAAAGGCCAGAAGAGTTTCTCCATGACTTACAGCGTTTTGTGACTGATGTTAGCTCAGAAAGGCAGCCCACACCAGATGCAGATTCCCTCACAGATGGTGTGGATGATGCCCCTTTGCATTGTATCCACCCTCAAAAACAGCGCCAGTCCAGGGATGATTGTGACTGATGCAGTCTTTGCTGCAGGGGCTGAATGTGCAGGGTTGTGTAGTTCTTACATGTGTGTGTGTCTGTGTACCGTGCTTTAAAATGGTTTGTTGGTGTTCCGCCTGTAACGTAGGGATGATGAGTGCCTGCTGTGCTGGGTCTGGGTGTGTTCCAGACCAGTTGTTCTGTCTGTCTCAGACCATGTGTGTATTCTGTTTCAGTTTGCTTGAATCTGTGAAACGCTCACGTGACAGAGCAGGACATGCTTTGTATCCATAGCTAGCTGCTGTTCCATTATCATGCAAGACTATTGTGCAATGTATTGCAGCCATCACGGCATGTAACAGGTGAGAATGACGCCTTGCAGCAGCAGATGTCTTATGCCTCACAGCCAGTGTGTTGAACTCGAAAGGATGTTTATGTGTAAGGAGCGGTGCACATTCCTGCTGAAAGGGACGTGTGTTACAGACTTGCTGTCGTCTTTAGCTCTGTAGCTGAGTCAGCTGTCAAAGCCAGCGGTTTTGACAGGTGCCAGACACCTCATATGACTGAGATAAGAGAGCTGTTTGCCAGCCGTGGAAAGACCGCTGCAGCACTTGGACCAGCAACTATCATTACACACACCGCACTTTGCATCAGAGTATGAACGGAGTTTCACGGTACCAGAATGGCTTATTTGATGGTTGAAAGGCTGTGTGTATGCACCAGAGCGCTTGCATGCTAGCACGAAAGGGTATACACATAAGTTGTTCTATTGTTTCAAGTCTTGCTGAGCCAAGGAAATACAGTTGCATAAGCACCATTTGCCAGTAACAGCATTCAAAATCGTTCAGGAAAAACACTATCTGTATCTATTCTACAGCGCTTCCTTGAGAATGGTCTAGGCAGGCGTGCCTTGAGGCAATGCATGGGCTTTACTAGTGTCATACCCATTGGCATGCTCAGAACCATCATAATCTGGTGAGCGTTTCCTCTTGTTGACAGCATGATGAGCTTTCCCATCAGCTGTTCCTGGTACAATGCAGTTTAATGCTGAAGCACCGTGCCCATTCATTTGTTGATCACCAAGACTATTGCCATTGGCATGAGACAATGCATCACTATCATGCATGTCATCTGCTGCTCCTGCAATGGTGCCATCAGGTAAGACCTCACCATCCTCAATTTCACCATCTTCTAGACTATCAGCATCATCATCATCATCAGCTGTGGCACTCTGATGGCCATTCTGGTGTTCATGAGCAGGCTCTGCCTCATGCTGCTGATGGCTTTCAGGATGGGCGCTGCCACCAGTTGCCTGAGGAGCTGCTGGGCGTGTGCTGAATGGTCCACCATTGTGCCGCAGGGGCTGTTGCGCAGAGCGCTCAGAGGCACCGATGTGGCTCTTGGCAAGCCCTGGCCTATCAGATGGTGGTGCAGCTGCCCAATTGTTACCTTCAGCAGAAGCTAAGACAGCAGCTGCTGGTGAACCTGATCTGGGCCGCAATGGTGCATCCCTTGCAGGCAAAGCTCTGACAGGATATGCTGAGAAGGGCTGATCAATGTGGGCAGGTGCTCCTGAGGCAGTGCCAGCTGTGGCGGTGACAGGGCCAGCACTGCCACTGGCTGTAGCAGCAGGCGGCTGAGCTGTGGCAGCAGTGGCATCACCAGTACCAGTGCGTGGTGCAGAGGCGCCTGTATCTCTTGCAGCCTCAAGAAGGCCTGAAGACTGTGCTTGGGAGCGTACAGCATTGTCCATTGGAAAGTCAGCTGCTGGCACATCCTGAGAGGGTTTGGCAGGGTCTGCTGATGCAGATGCGGGGGCCTGAGCAGGTGCATCAGCCGATGCAGCAACTGGTGCTGCAGCTTGTGCAGCTCCAGCTTCTTCCAGTCTCCCTGCAACCACATAACAATCATAGTTGGATATCTGCAAATCTCCAACTGTGCCACAAGTGTACAGGAAGGCCAGCATTCCCTAAGCAAATGAATGAGTGACCACTTTCATATGTGTGAATGCCAACACAATTCCTTTGTGTGATTCAATTTGGAGAGAACTTCCAACTGGCAAAGCTGCCGCCATCCAATGGTTGAGGGAGCTTACTTTTATGGACCCTGCAAGCTTTGCAGCCACAGTGCTCGCCAGGCAGCTTGCCACTATCTTTCACAGCAGCTTCCAGAGCTTTCTGATCCAGCTCCACAATCAGCTGCCAATGTATGTCTTCAATGGACTCTGGGGTGGGCGGGGGGAGAGGGAACCTGTCTTGCTTTTCTACGGGCAACTTTTCCCACCATTCCAGCCCATTTTCATCCACAGGGATCTGCATGTATCGCTTTGCAGTGAACATTGGTGACCCTTTTGCAGAATGGATGGTCGGCAAAACACAAGCCACAAGCCTGCAACAATGCAAGGCAAACATATGGCCAAGATCGTGCAATCTGGTTGCTGCAGCTCTGGCAATAGACAATATAAATTGTGTACAGCTCAACTGCAAACCCCTGGAATGTACAATTGCTTCCTCACGGCAAACAATCCACGCTCAGATGGCATGCAAATGTCACAACTCAACATTTGAAGTGAACAGAATGCAAATGAATAAACAATTCACATATTCAGCTGGACGCCTACCTCACCGACCTCCACATGCTGTGCATACCACAGGGCAACCACAGCTAGCGTAGATGGTGGATACTGCAAACAAAGTGTAGTGACCTGCCCAGCTCGGTTGAGCCAAGGTAAGGCTTGATCTATGCTGTTCAGCTTGTATGCGCTGTTGTACTTGAGAGCATAGGAGTATGGGTCGCCTATCCGGAAGTCAAACGCAAGACAGTACAGCAGCGCACGCTCTGCCATCAGCACCTTTTCCTGCAGAATTGGCAAGGTGTATCAGAGTGTAGTGCCCTTTTCTGTTTTCATTCCCTGTATCCCTGTATTTCCTCCGTAATTCTGCACAGTGCACTGCCTTGATTCCGTGTGGCACAACAGTGGACAGTGGCATTGGCTTGAGGCATACAACATGATGAGAGGCACACTTGGTCAAAAGACCTGAATGGTCCTTGGGTGTGTTATGCGCTTGTGCAGAAAAGAGTTGTCTGCACCTTGAACTCAACAAACACCATCAAATCGTCAATCTTTTTGCGCTCAACCTCTTCTCGTGTGAATCGCAGCCTGTAAGTCTCCTTGACCACTTTGTCCAGCGACCTTGGCAGATCGCTTGCTTTGCAGGCCATGTGGATGCATGCTGCTGCGAATACGACTGCTGTGTTATCTCTGAAGGAGTTCTGTGTGAAGTAGCGCTGGAAGTAGAACTGCGCTAGCCAGATTGCATCCAGCCTCAGATCCAGTGGCGTGAAGTTAATGCTGGCGATGAGCTTCAGACTGTTTGCCTTTACTTTCTGGATTTTTTTGAGACTCCACTTGGAGCCATTGTGCAAGTCCGGGTAGCCTTTGTCTATATCAGCACGTGATCTGTACTGAAACGGATCGCGAAACCCCATAAATTGTTGCCTAATAGCAAGCTAGGTAGAAAGTGTGACAGCCTAACACATCTTTGTACACACTAAAATGAGCTGCTCATGTAGGTGTCCACCGCAACAAGGCTGTGAAAGGATCACGTGAGAAGACGCAGGCAGCAACGCTGTGCTTGTGGCTTGCCAGGCCCGCAGCAAGAAGGTGACTGTAAGTCAGCCTGTACAAACAGATCCCTCATACCCGCAGGAAGTGCAGGATACGCGGCCAAGATCGACTGCATTGGCATGTTCACCTGTCAAGCAAGACTTCGAGACTGCCTTGAAGGGTTCTATCTCGACTGTTCTCAAACCGCCTGGCAGCTCAGACCAAATTTGTGAGACAGGCAAATTGGAGTGAGACTACGCGGTTGGCCTAAAAGCACAACAAGGATGTGCTGCAATGATTTATCGAATTGCCGTTGCACTGGCGCGATGCTACTGCCCTGGCGATGCTATAGCCTGCGGCTTATGATAGCTGCCTGTCGCGCATCCATCATTCATTCGTTCATCATTCATCATTCATTCCATCATTCGTGACTTATTCGTGACAATGACATGTACGAGTTTGACTAAATCAGTAATGGAATCAGACACGGAAATCATCTTCACCTCAGCACTTCCTCGGAAATCACGGTAACATCGGCATCATATCATCCCTATGCACCTGATGCCTACACGGACTCAAGGTATGCTGAGGTCGAAGTGCAGCGCTGCCGAAGAGGCCTGATTGCTTTTCTTCTACTTGTCCAAGGGCGGATCCCAATGAGCGCAAGTCTGCAAGATCCGGCCAAGCTTGGCGCTGTGCGGTAGTCGCATCCGTGTGCGGCCTGCCGTACTCCTTGATCTTGCTGAGCGCTAGCCGCAGCAACCAATTCAATGGATTTTGGGCAAGAGGAAGATCTTTCGGAACAGTCGGGCAGCGAACAGGACTGGAGCGACGACGACATTCCTATTGACACGGGTAGGCTCGTCACTGGTTTTCTGTGCCTTAGACAGCGCATCAATCCCTTTAGGACAAGCTGTAATTTAGTCTGCACTAGACGGACTGCTTGATCACTGTGTGTAGTTGAGTGCTTCAGGTGCAAATGACTTTGGCAGCGCATTCTTGATGGATGAGCTGTTGTCAGAAAGCATCGAAATGCTTGGCGATAGGATCAACTACAAGCCCGAGAACGGCCATCTGGAGCTGAATTTTGAAACCAGCACATTGCCTCTACCTGTGAAGCAGGCTCTTGGTTTGGCAGATATAGACAAGATCATCATTGAGGTCATCTTTGAATCTAGAACATTTGGCGCTGGCATGCCTCCACGCTCTGTGCTGCGCCAAATCAGACGTGAAATTCCACAGGCTGAGCTAGTTGCAGCAGCTGTTGATGCAGCTGCCACTGAGCCAGCAGCAGTACCTGTCAGTCCACAGCAGGAGGATGGAGAGGTATCTCCTGCAGCTTCAGCCAATTCGGACACAGAGAGTGATGAAGAGCTGACGCATCTCCCTAAACGATACAAGCAGCCTTTAGTCACTGCTGTAGCATATCAGTTTGCTATCATAACCAAGAAGCAGCTAGCTGACAACTGGCCAGAAGCAAAGTATGCAACATGGAAGCAAGCAAGGACTTGGATCCCAAATTTGTACAGCTACTTGGCAAAGAGGCTTTTGAAGCTTGGGGACCACTGCATCATCTGCGATGATTTGCAGCTGGTGTCAGGTCAGTGTTCTTGCAGCATTGCTATCTTGGTATCTTTTGTAGGGTTTGATTACTAATTTGCAAGGTCAAACACTCGCTCATGGTCAACCAAAAGAAGACTTCGATTTTAGCAGCTGCTGCTCACAGTTTTTGCATGATTCTGCTATGTGCAGCGTTCACTTGGCCTATATTTTGCATGCTTCAAGCTGACACTTTGTCCAATTTGCAGGCATCAAGCCTGTCGCATGCAGCAAAGCCCTGTGCAGTCATCAGTTTGATGAAATGGGCTTTGGCGCCTCTATGGACATAATCTACAACTTCCCCACAGTCGCTGATCTGCTCATTTCCATGGCGGCAGCAGCAGCAAGCAACCCCAACCCGCAACACAGACAACGCTTCTTTGCCTGCCCCAACCCCCCCAGTGACTTTGTTTCTGAGGACCTCCGACACAACAACAGTAACAACCCAAATGACAATATGGGCATCAAGTGGCAGGAGCTGCAGCAGGTGTGTATAGCTTTGCTGCACAACAGCTGCTTTTGCATTTGTGTTGCTGCCCACAGATGGTGACTGTCACTGCACATACAGGATTGCAGCACTCTGCACCTGCAGCATATGCTAATGGGGTGCTGCAATGCTGGTCTTGTCAATATGCATAGTGACTTCAAACCATATAATTTGCTGCAGTTGGTGCTACGCTGCATGTTCCATACCTGAAAGCAACCACATCTGCTGTGTGTTGCAGGTCCTGACTGACCTCCCTGCTGTTGGAAAAATGGCAGCTGCAAAGGATCTGCATGCCTTCCTCAACAAATATCACAAGCATGCGTATAGACTGGTAATACCCTGTGCACTTCACTGTAACTTGCCTGTGCCAACGTGGAGGATGTGCATGCTGCCTGTTGCAGACAGGGCTGATGGCTGTTCAATCTTTTGTCTGGACTGTGTGCAAATTGATCAGATTTTTGTGCACAATGTTTGCTGTTGATGGACTAGGCAGGCTGCCTCTGTCTGCTTTTGTCCAACACGCTGTCTCTGGATATGCAGGTACGCTGGATACTGTCCACATGCCGCAGTCACATTGTTGAGCTTGATGCAGCAGAGCAGATCCCTGGAATGAATGGTGTGGCCCTTGCTTCATCGTGTCTGTATGCATTTTGTACTAGCCCACACACCACCAGGCCTCCATTGTGCCTGTGGTGCGAGTCTCACAAAGAAAGAGCCTTAAAAGGGGTGTCCAAATTGCTACGTGTGCTTGAGTTGCTTGGTTGTGCCTCACTGCCATTGCTGCTTGACATCAAGCATGTCTCACCATTCTAGCTACCTAGCTCAACCATGTCTCAAGTCCGTGCATGTCTGCAGGCCGCCAATTCAAGCTATTCACCAACACCTTTGAGCGTGAGGTGGCTTTTCAGAAATTGAAGCTAGAGCAGCAAGGCAGCTGCTTCCTCTTCCACGGGTCCCTCTTCATGAAGTGGCATTCAATCATGCGCACCTGCCTCCAGAATTTCAGCGGTACCCAATTCATGACGACTGGCGCTGCCTATGGGGGAGGGGTCTATACAGCCAAACAAGTAGGTTCTGCTTGTGCCAGCAATGTGCAAATTTGCACGGGGGCTGAGCAAGTGTCCAGTGCTTTGCAAGCACACTGCTTTGATGAACACTGCCTGCCAGCACAAGCACTTTGACGTCTGCTTTCAGTTCAGTCTGCTTCCCGATGAACAACACGTCATAAGCAGCATTTGCTCCGTCTGTGACAACATCATCAGACAGCTTCAGTTAATCAGAGGCCATGTTTACCATGGTGCTGATACCATTCAGATAGTTTTGTGCTGCAGGCAAGTACTAGTTTGGGCTACTGCAGAACAGCACATTTTCAGGGAGCAGCTGCGGATGCACAGCTGAACACGGGCTACAAGGCCAGCATCTTTGGTGGATCAGCAGCATGCCTAGCGTTGGTCGAGGTTGCTGGCAAAGCAAACACCGCTCGCTATTCTGGTGATATCCATGTTGTGCAAAATCATGACGGCGTGGTAGCTCGGTACTTCTTTGTGTACAGCAGCAACTCAGAACTTCCCAAGTCAATGAACACAGACACTATGCACATCCCTGCTTGGGATGCATGACCCAAGTTCTGCACCCTTTGTCCTCTGGTGACTTTTGAGCACCACGGTCAGGGATTGCCAAGAAATTTAACGGGCTGACAGTTTCAACCCAGGCTGTTCTGAGGTAGGCGCATAAAATGTCTAGCTACTGCGATCGTAGACAAAGCAGGGGTCATAATTGAGGTCGTGCTACACAGTGTTCAGGCAAAGGACATATCATGCTCTTCGGCGGGTGACATGGTCATAAATGACTGCTTGTATGTACTCTTCCGTCTGCAGTTCAGTCCGGGTAGAATTGTCACCAGGCACAGCTTTGGGATCAACGTTGATGACCTTCCTGTCCCGTTTGTTTTTGAACAACAGGCCCTTTTCATTCTCAGCAATCACCTGAAGCATCAACCAGCTTTACTCACAAGTAAGTGAGCATGAGAAGTGCCAACTAAGCTGCTTGACCCTCACAGCATGACCTGCTGTTACATGCAGCCAGACTACAGCATCTGGTCAAGCAGGCACAAGGTCTCATAAGATGTTCATGATACTGCTCACCTGAAAGTTTGCCGTTGCATTTGACATGGACACCTGGGTATCCCAGTTGTAAAAAGACAAATCTGTTGGTCTAGGCAACAGCCGCTTCTTGCGCTCAAACACCGCCTCCATCTGCTCAGCTTTCAATCTACATCAATAGAACATTGCATGTCGGTTGCCTATCAGGCACTCCTTGACCAATAGTGCTGACAGGTGGCTCACATGCTTCTTGGACAACTTGAACAGTCACCAAGAGCTCCACTATTTGACATACTGTGGCAAGCTCAGCTTCAGGTCCAGTGCTGATGGTGCAACACGCACAGAACATCATGGACGCCTTGAGAGCAACTCCTCTATTGTTGATGTCATAGCAACCGCATTAATGTTTGCTCATCATATGAGCCAGGCCATACAAGTATGAGGACGCTGTGACAGCAGAAGCTACCTGCCTGTGGCCATAGTCAATGTAGCCGGAAACCTCTTGTCCCTTTGCGTTCTTGTCCCTGATGAAGATGATGGTCGTCAGCTTGCCGTTGCGGACTGATTCCTCCCTTTGCTGCAATGCCTGCAGCAAAGCATGTCACCAGTGTGCTCCCTCCAGTGTGCTGTGCATTCTTTTGTACATGCACAGTGGCTCAATGAATCTGTACATACGACATATGCTGTTAGGCTTGACACTTGTTTGATCATGTTGGGTATAGGGCTTCTTGAGTGTAGATGATCGCTTCACAGCAATGAAAAGCAGGACACCTAGCAGATGAGGTGTGTTTGACAACACCATACAGTCACAGAAGCGATCGGCAATTTTCATGGCATAAAAACCACCTATCAGTCAAAATCAGACAACAAAAGTTTCTGAAACAAGCTAAACTGAGGGATGCAGCACACCCTGGCCATGGCACTTCACATGACAAAAGCTCATGCGATGACATGCAAGAGGACACCTGTAGGACTGGGAGCCCATCAAACTTCTTTCCTGCGCTTGCCAATCTCTTGGCCTTAGTGTTGAGCCGCGCTAACTGCAGCTCCTCAGCAGCTTGCTTCCGCTGCGCAAACTCCTCACGTCTGATCACCTCCCCGTTGCCATGGTATCTGTAAAGCAGTGCCCAGTTGAGTCTGTCTGCAAGACAGCATATTGTAGTACTGCACAGCGTGCACTCACCCAAGCTCAACAAGCTGTCGGGCTAGCGAAACGTCCTCCAAATAGAAGATGTCTGCTGCGGTGATCTGCTTGTCTAGATACTCTTCATACCTATCAGTACAAACGCAGGATGTCAGACACTTGCAGTGGTTAAGCCAAAGTTCTCCAGGACTCACGTCTCAAATTGCTCAGCGATAGGATCAACACCGGATCCCAACAGCTCCAAGTCGTCATCCATTGTCGCTAGGCTTCAGTTTCGTCGCGCAGAAGGACCAGGGCCACCACTGCTGGCGTTACGCCAAAAGCGTAACGCCAGCAAACCCAGCCTGTTTGGGCAGATTCCTCGTTGCATCTCGGCACCAGGGACTGCAGATCCACTGTATCCCGCCGCGTCAATCTTCAGTGCAACCTGAGATCTGGAGGCTCACCCGATTCTGCTGCCTAAAAACCGCCACTGTGCGTTGGCTGTGTTCTGCACGTCCTGGCACCAGCAGTCCCCCCCGATCAAGTATGTCTGCGACAATGAGCTCTCACGCAACAGTCCCTGCAGGGCTAAGCAGGCGCATCCCTGAGCCAAGTACGTCTGACTTACTGATCTCGCGGGCAATGACCACACCCGAGCTGTAGTGGGACGCTTTGACTCAAGCAGGGTTGTTCCTGCATGCAGGAAGCCCTTTCCGCGCGACGCAGCCTGTCCGGTGCTTGCGGCCTAGTGTTGCACGACACAACAAGCGCGCAGCCCGATTAGCCATTGTTGCTCAAGGAGCACGACATGCAACCCGCGTGCAAGCAGCCAAGGTTGGCAACAGCTACAGGTATGTTGCTACCTTTCAGGACTTTTCCGCCATAGCTATCAGCAATTTCCAGCAGATTTGTACTTTGCGCCTCCTTCGTGCAGCAAGGTCTTTGGCACAGAAGAAGCTCAGGCAGATTTGAGATTTGCAGAGCTCTTGGATGGGACAAACAAGATATTGGTTGTCTGTGCTGTTGCGCCTGGCAGCAAAGCAGAGAAGGTTTGTAGAAAGGTTGCCTTGCTGCACACATTGCCTCAGAGCTTTGATGCTGCTGTCTGCTCTGACAGGAAGGGGTGAAGGTAGGACAGCAGGTACTTGCTGTTTCTGACCCAGGGTATCAAGGCCAGATGTTGAGCCTGAAAACCAAGCCAAGCAAGATGGCACTGACCCGTGCGGTAAGCCAGGTTTTCTTTGTCATGCCTTGTGAACGGACATGTCGCTATGCGCCAAGATAGTCACACCCCTTTGATCTCTATAATCTCTTGATTTGAAACCTGCATGTCCCTCCTTTTATCCAAACACTTCATCTGGTGCAGTGGACTGGAATGCTAATTTTGTCAGTGCTTTAAAGATGGCTTGATCAGGATGTGCTGACATGACTCACATTTGCTGATGCTGCAGATGAACTTGAGAAACTACCCTGAGATTGAAATGGAGTTTGACGCAGACATTGCGGGTGTTGCGGCAGAGATCATTGAAAAGGCAGGAGGTGGGCACAACGGCCTCTCATGTTGCTTAACTGGCCGTCTGGGCTGTACGTACTTGTCTAGTGCCACAAATCGCATGCATGTGTGTTGAGCTGAATGTCTGCTGCTTCACCGACACCCAGGGCTAGTGCTTGCATCTCACACCGACAAGCTAAATGCAATGATGAGCTTGTCATGCTTTGATCAAATGCGTTGCATTGATTGTTGTATGCTTCATCAACACTCGTACCTAGTGGTTGCATCTCATTTAGACAAGCTGAATTGCAATGGTGAGCTTGTCATGGCTTGTTACAAAAGACTGCTGTGCAGCGCCTGCATGTCTTCTATGCTCTTGCTGAGTGTACTTATCATTGGCAGACTCGCATGTTCTTTCTGCTGCAGGTTCTGATGTGCGTAGAGCCCTTGAGGCAGCAGAGGTCAAGACTGACGCTCAGGAGTCGACTTCTGCTGTGCGTAACGAAAGGAAAGGAGACTACATGTCTTCACAATTTGCCGGCAAAGAGTCAGATGTCACCAAGGAGAAAACCAAAAACAAAAACCAGTTTGCCATCATTGCTGGGATTGGCTTTTTTGTTGTGCCCACTGTGTTCTTGGCTGTGGCAATCCTGTCAGGTTACCTCAAGAGCCTTGGAGGTCCTGGGCAGCAGTTTTAGATTGCATAGTCAATGACAATCACGTGGTCAACAGCAAGCAGCATTATTTATGTAGTGTTGCTGGACCAAATGCGCCAAGCAATGCAACAACTGTGAGCTGGTCAAATGTATGTTGAGTGTGCTGTTGTGTCATGATACAGTACAGATGGTGGAGCGAGGTGTATTCACATGCTGCGTGCCTGAATTAAAAAGTACTGCTTGTTAGAGGTGTTTTGCAAACATTGCTTCAATCTCGAATTCAACTTTGAATTCAACGCTGCTGGGTGAGTCTTCATTTCATCTACGTCATGTGCTGCCAGAGATACGCAAACGGTTACCGGCCTCATGTTGTCTAAATGTTCATCTGTGTTTGGGCTGTATCTCAATAGGCGGAGCGCGTCAACACACAAGTGAAGACAATGTTCATGCAAACACCACCTTTGCTGTGGGCCTCTATGGCAACGAACAACCCAAGGGATCAGACAGCTGCTTAGGGTGAGAAGCACTTTTGCTTGATCAGCTCATGACCTGTCATCTTTTTCATGACGTAATTTGAGCTACTGAAAAGCTATGTCAAGCCTGCAGCTACATTAGCACCCGTTTTACAGTCTATTTCCGTGACGCATCTTCCTGTGTGAGACTGCCATGGCTTTCAAGCTTGTGACGTACAGCAGGGCAGCCCCCAGCACAGACTGCTGCCAAGATTGTCTTGCCTTTATGCTTTGCTTGCTTGCCAAAAGGATGCTTTGCCTCCTGCTCCTGTTTCTGCTGAAATTGGCTATAGATCTCTGCAAAATCAAACTCGGAATTTGCAATCTGGCAGACAGAGACCTGCTACGTTGAAGGCCAACCTCTGTGAACTTTTCCATCCTGACTATAGTGCTCTTCAGCCTGTCTTGCTTCTGAATCAGTGCTTCTGCTGGTTGAAGCCTGTGCTGTTGCAGGCCCAGATGATTTCAACACAACCCTGTTCTTGGCGCAGCTGGCTACACAAATGCTGCTGCGACTCTGGTGCATGCTGGGCGCTGGCGTTGAGACTGCTGCACAGAGCAACCAAGGCATCACCAAAAGTGCTGCTGGGCTTCCTGGCAGCTGCAGCTGTGCACTTCCAAGCTGTGTCTGCGCCGTTACTTGCTGCAGCTGTGTCATCAGGTAGCTCTGCTTCTGTGCCAGTTGCATTGCCAGCGAAAAGTTGCCTCAAGCTGCTTCACGCTGCCAGATCATTCTCCAGTTGCTTGAAGCCACCTATTGCCATGCTAGCGCAGTACCCAATGCCATTCTGAACCCTGGGCCTGATTTGCTGGAGCTGAAACTGACAACCTTCATCACATGCTTGCACGGGTGGTGCAGCATGCCTAGGTGGCAACTGCAACTGCCACCTATCTGGCTGGGCTTTACAACATAGCGCGTGCTGCAATCGGACTGGCTGCTGACGTGTCTGCTCACCAATCACTGACACTGAGCAACGTCACATTAGCTTCTGGAATCTGCTGTGCAGCCACAGCTGTCGTTACCAGCTGTTCTTGCTTGCTGTTGTATATCAAGACTGTCTGATGGCCACCTCCATCCTGATGTCAAACTGCATCAAGAACAGCTGTGTCTTAGTGGTTTTGTCCTCCCAAAAAAAAGCATGAGACACTGCAGCATGCCAAGTTGAAAGACACCATCTGGTCATAGCATCTGGCTGTGTGAATCAGTGGCAAACCAGAAACAAGCAGCATGCTCTATATGCATGTAGGCAGCTCGACGGTGGCATATCAACACTACCATGCATACGGATGCCACTGTATGATGTTACTTATGACTGAGCAACATTTACACAGTCCGCAGTAAAGTCTACTTCATGAAACAGCTTGTGCAGCAGTCAGCCTGTCCTTCTGCCAATCACAGTCGAGCACATCTTGCGGCTTCAGAGCTGCGTCTCTGCCCAGACTGACACCGGCATGCTTTGCAGCCTTGACACACTATTGATGTTTGTGGATGATCTGCAGCACTGTCGGACCACTGTTGGGGAGGGTTCTGATCCAGTCCCTGGTGTCTGAAGAGAGGTGAGGAGCAGCGCAAGCTGCCCTTGGGCACTGCAGATCCTGCATCTGGGCCATGAGGGTGCTCTCACTGGTGTGATTGAAGTGCCGGCCAAGTATATGTGTGTTGTCAGGCCAAATTAAAATTTGGGTGATAGTAAACTGCACGAGGCAGCCACGCTTGCATGATCTGCGTCTCTCTGTCTTTCCACAACTTGTGTGGCCTGCATTGCATGCCGCTGGGCCCAAGTGTCCGACGCTCATTCAGCCAACTGCAATTGACATGATCTCATAGAAAATGGGGTTCCAACCCCCTGCCTCTCCCCCCCAATGCATATGTCCACACAGCAGAATGTTCTCAGTGTTTTGTTAACCCTGAACCTTGAAAGCCTTATAAGAAAGGACAATTACAAGCAGGCATGCCCTTCTGTATGCAAAGCAAATGCGATCAAGCACAAGCGGGAATCACACTAAGCAGGTGGCAATCTATGACAAAGCTGACAACTTGTCAGCACCAGGAAAAATGTGTCAATGCTGTACTATGAACGCAGCTAGCCAGCAAGCTGCGACTTTGCAGCAGCATGGCAACACATATCATGTCACACCTGAGCAATCTGCACAAGACTGCCTGGAATTGCTTTGCTATTACCCTGTGGGTCATAAGTGCAGTTGTTCGCAGTTGCAGATGAACGGTTGCCTGAATCAACTGAAGGTCTGAAGGAAGCTGGGAAGCTCAGACTTGAAACCATAAAACGATGTGCCAGCTCTCAGCTCTTCTCCTGCGCACAAAGCTCGGTACTAAGCATCTGCTGCTTGATCAAGCAAGCAGATCAGCAGCTAAGGCAGCCCGCAAACACCGTGAGTGAAGTCTTGCACTCTGTCAGTCCTGCTTGCATTTATACTTGCCTTTAGTGATGACCTTGTCAGTCCATTGAAGCCCATAAAGTCGAAAGAGCCCTTCTCGAGAGTGTGTACTGTTCACAGAAAACGCGTAAGCGGCTCTGCGCACCTGCTCGAGCTCGACAGTGGCAGAACCTGTTTGATCACAGCGCGTGACGCCTTGACAGACCGCGGCCTGGACCGCGGCCAGCAATTCTTCTGGTTGTGGTCGGCAACCCCATCAAAGCTGCCCTATGGTTCAGAGCCTGCTCGACTGTGTGATCGACTTTGCCTGTCGCATATCTGGTTGGGAATCTGACTTTCAATGAATGGACTGAGGAAACCCTGCTAGGGTCGCGTACAAACCCATACTCGATGTTCCCTCCTAGTCATGAGGCCATTTTGGCCAGGCCACTGTCAAAGTGTTAAGTGCGCTTTTGACAGCTGGCAGGTGGACACAGCCTCAGCCTCGGCACAGATCTCCCAATGAGACGACTGCTACCAAGAGGCCTCAAAGCCTTGATGACGGACCATCAAGGACATGATGATCCAGTCAGGGATCATGCAGTGTTCAGTGATCACGTGGGGCTTTTTTAAAAGCCTGGTATGGGCTCTGTTCGCTGCATGCAAGACCAAAACAACCAAGGACATCAAGAAGACAAACACAGGTACGTATCGTTGCTACATTCTGACCATGTGACAGGACCTTAAGCTTAAGGTTGCTGACTATGATAGTGAAGGATATATTGTGTGGGCAGGACTAGCAGTCTACACAAGACTAGAATTGCTTTGCTGTTATCCTGTGGGCCATAAGTACAGTGGATCGTTCGCTGTTGCAAATGTAAGTTTGCTGAGCTCATGGCAAATGTAAGTTTGCTGAGCTCGAGGCCTCAAGGTCTGAGGAACCTTAGACCTCATTGAGGTCACCTCAAGGGCTGAGGAAGCTCAGACTTTGAAGTCATTAAACAATGCACCAGCTCGCAGCTCTTCTCCTGTGTTCGATACTAAACACCTGTTGCAAGCAGATTAGCAGCCCGCACGCACTGTGAAAGAAGTCCTGCACTCTGTCAGTCCTGACGTACGCCTCGGGCTTACCACTATATCTTGCTGCCTTGTTGGTTCATTGAAGCTCTGCAAAGTCACAAAAGCCCTTTCCGAAAGTTGGGACTGTTCCCAAAAGCGCGTAAGCGGCTCCGCGCATCTGCTCGACGGTGACTGAACATGGTGCAAACATCGTAGCGCGTGACGTCTTATCCGACCGCGGCCAGCAGTTCACAGGTTTTACATGGATAACCTATTCAAAGCTACCTTAACGTGGTTCAGAGCGTGCTCGACTCTGCCAGTCGCTGTGTTTAGTAAGGGGAATGGACTCTGGAGTGGACTGAGGAAACCCTGCTAGGGTCGCGTACAAACCCATACTCGCAACGGATGATGCATCTCGATGTTCCCTGTTAGTCATGAGGCCACTCTGGACAGGTTACTGTCAAACCAAGTGCCTCTGAGACTTGGCAGCTGGACGCAGCCTCAGCTCAGACCTCTGTGATGATGCTTGATGACGGACCAACAAAGACATGATGATCCAGTCAGGGATCATGCAGTGATCAGTGATCACGTGGGGCTTTTTTCAAAGCCTAGTATGGGCACTGGTCGCTGCATGCAAGACTCAAACAAGCACAGACACCAAGAAGACAAACACAGGTAGGCATTGTTGCTGCATTGTTACAAAGTAACAGAACCTAATGAAAGATAAAATTTACATGTGTCACTCCAACAAGCAGTGTGGAAAGGCTGCTTGTACAAGATGTACATGTTGTAATCAGATTACATAGATTCTATGACCAGCAAGCATAACTGGCACATCTGGTATGCATATCTGCTCAGCATGCGCATGCACAGAGTGAAGCATGCCATGCTGGCAAGCAGAAAGGAAAAGGAGTTTGCACTTTTACATGATCATGTTATGCCTTATTAAGGCGCCACAAAGGACAAGGAAGAATTCTAAACCTAAGATGTATGTAAGCTGTGATGCATCAGGCATTTTTAGATTTTGTCTCTCAATGTTTTCTGTCTCTCTAGCTAGTACCCTTGTATCGAATTTGGTAGGAATCTTGTAAAATGTCAGAACAGAATGTTCATGCAAATTTGTTTTGTCAGCAAGAGCATGCGCATGCTCTATAACAATGTTAGTCAAAGCTTGTTGTGAGCTGGCAGCTCTGAAGGCTGCCGCCAACTCGCCCCGTCTGGTCCAGTGCCTGGGCGTCTTCACAACCCAGGGAGTGAACGGCAGGAAGGCCCTGGTCATCTCCACAGAGTAAGCTTTGCTGTGTGCAGTCATGTGCTGGAGAACTCTCTGCTGAGATGTTACATGTGTCATTTCTGCCTGTTTGCTGCTGAGCATCCGGGCATGGCAAATACATAGCTGCCCAAGTCAAATGCAGCCATACATGCTCTGGTCTTATGGATCTGTCCTTGCAGCAGTCCCAACATTCGTTGAAAGTTGCTGGCTCAAGCATTTGCCCAGATGAGTCAATGAACACTCTGTCTGTAGGTATGTGCCAGGCCTGAACCTGGGTGAGGCCTGGGAGGTGCTGAAGTCAGAGCTGGCTGGTCAGCCTGATAGTGGAGACAGGCTCTTTGAGGCTGCCAAGTTTATTGGCAAGCAGGTTTCCCTGGTGAGTCTTGACTCATGGCCTTATTGCAGACACTACCCACCAGCAGTAGGACTATGATGCATGCCAGCATTGTGACTGCTAGCCACCTACTGCTTGATCATGCATGCTGGTACCCATTGTGAACCCAGCCCTGAAGCTGTGAAGCTCTCAGCTTGTGTTCTGCTTGCTGCCATCTGCAATCAGTCATTGTTGATGATGCCTGCATGTCTGATGCATGCATTGCCTGGCAGATCAGTACCTGTTTGCGCGAATGCATGCATGCAGTTCTGGTGACTGGGCGTACATAGCTTATGGTCCAGCACAGGTGATGCATGTGCATTGCTGGTGCAGGGCCTGCTGTCCCTTCACCGCCAGGGGCGCGCTCATTGCGATGTGAAGCCTGACAACATCAGGGTCCGCCTGGCAGAGCATGGCACGCTTGCTGACTGTACTCTGGTGGATCTGGGAGGGAGCGTCGTGTTCAGTGGTGAGTCCAGCAAGGCAGCTATCTGTTGTCATCAGACTGGCATCATTTGCAGCAGCAAGCATGACTGCCGGTGTCCTTGATGTGCTTCCACAGTGCCTGGGTATACAGCATGTGAAACAAGGCTGGCTTCATTCAGCAGTTTGCAGGGTTTCATCAGCCACAAGCTAGCCTGAAAAGCAGATCCGTCACTTTTTGTTGTGTCAAAAGGCATTCTTCTTTGTGTCAAAGACGTTTTGATTGAGACAATCCTGCTATTGTGCAGGGCCGTATGCTGACAGGCCTGTCAACATGGAGTTCTCTCCAGACTTTGCCTGTCCAGTCATTGTGCGCATCCATGCCAAACATGACCTGGACTCCCAGGAGCATGTGGATGCAAGGGCGCATGATGTACACTGTGCTGGCTACCTGCTCTTTTACTTGCTCACCAGCCTGCCCTATTTCACGCCGCTGGACGTGTCTGACGATGATGATGCCGCGACATGGGCTGCCGTAGCTGAGAAGCATTTGAGCTGGGTAAGCTGCACCATCTGTCCTCAGCATCTTCTTCTTCAGGGGTCACTTCATGTGCACAGCTGTGAGTGTCATGTGGGAGCAACATCAGTATGCCATTGCTCAGTCACAGCCTCATGCTTCTGCAAAGTGCCTAAACCATCTCTGACATGGCTGGTATGCCCATCAAGTGCGCAGCAATTGGGCAAGCATTGGGCAGAGACAGATTCTGGTGCACTGCTGCAGGCAGAAGCCTGCAAGGCTGAAGGTGCCAAAGCTGACAGTCACCCAATGCTGGCTGCTTTGAAAGCAGTCAGTGCTGATTGTGCCGAGTATGAGAGCATGTCCAGCCTGATCAGGCACATGTTGCACCCTGATGTCAGGCAGCGTGCCACAGTGGAGCAGGCACTAGAAGCTGGGTTCCTTGCAGATGCATAGGCTGTGCTGAGTGAATGCAAGCAGTTGCATGTAGCATGCGTTCAGTGTGGTTTTGCACTGTCACAGTGACAGACGCTGAGCAGCAAAATTTGATGGCTGTGGCCTGTGCCAAATGACTAAAGGGTCTCAAGCAACTCCATCGCAAGTTGGTAGTATTGACACGAGTCTCCATGCCTGGAAGTTTTACATTTGCTATTCTGATGACACTCACAGTTGAGTATGCGCAGTCTGTAAGCTCCTACACACTCCAAAATGCCAGGCTTCAAACCAGCTTATAAATACAGCGCATGCTAATCAGACATGACATGACACAGTATGCAGCACTGTGTCTGTGCAGAGCCATACACATCATGTAACAGCGTTGAAACCTTCTGTGCTTGACGCATAGCACAAGGCTTCCCCAACATGCATTGGCATAAACTTTATATATGAGGAACTCTTGTGTTAGAGTGAATGTATGGAGGCTCATGTTGAAAGCTTGTGCTGATCAAGGCAAGCTGCAGGTTATGATTGCTTCTTTGGGCTTGCTGCGGCCGTCAATCACAACAATGAGAACATTTTAAGTCAAAAGCATAGAGATGGTGTCTTTTGGCGTCTTTTGTTGTTACAATTTGTCACACACTTGCATTGCAGCTGGTATCTGCGCATCATTGTCAGCAATTTG
>JAABUP010001184.1_pt1 | contig 55166 bp, 57 predicted proteins | sample 5559201 | NCBI WGS metagenome assembly JAABUP01 (sample SAMN10711887, study PRJNA513373) | rock metagenome | isolation source: Antarctica rocks | place: Antarctica | reverse complement strand
CACACACACACACACACACACACACACACACACACACACACACACACACACACACACACACACACACACACACACACACACACACACACACACACACTGGTAGGCAAACTTTCAGTGACCTCAGATGTTGTAGCCAGATAGGCTACCTCCACGGCCAATGACCTCGCCAACACAGAACCAAGCATACACTTCGCCAACAAACAGAAGTTGCGTGCCAACCTGCAAGACACATCATGTTAATTTGTGGAACACAGCATAAGATTGACAAGCACTGTCCTTATGGCTGATACTAAAACAGATGCATGTTCTTCAGTCTGCACTCAGCAAATGCTAAATGTTGAAACAGACACTGGAGCAATGTGAACTCAAATGACAATGCTGGGGATGCTTGGCAATTTCCGACCTACCTCTGTAAGATGTAGATCTGATCGCTTTGCCCACTGGCCCTTGAGCTCTGCCCATTCCTTGTGACTAGCATCAACAGTTTTGGGTATTCTGCACAGCAGCAGAAGGTTAGCTCCCAAAGAGGCCGTTGGCATGTGATTGATGCATTTGCACGACAGTTGCTTTTGATAGTCTGCTAAATGCTTCTGATACATGCGGGAAGCAGAGGAATAATAGGCAACTCAGCGGTCTGACCTTGACATTTTTGTGAAAAACCACTGCTTGAACAGCTTGTCAGCTGCAGCTTGATCTTGCACTACGTACTGTTTGTTGGCCTGCATGGTCTTGTGATACTGGTCTACGACGTGCTTCTCTGCGAACTTGTATGAAGGCTCGATGGTGGACCTAGCCTTTCCTGCAAGGCCACTCAGGCGGCTGATGGCAGCCTGGGCCATCGTCGCAATTGGGCAAATCAAAGCACCTGACAAAAGCAACGGTCGACGCCAGAACCTGAGCAGCAATTGGTTCCCATCAAGAGCTTGTCTGAATGTGCTGAAGCTCCTTCGTGTCTCTTAGTCATCAAAGCCTAAACGGGTGAATATTGTAAAACATCTCTCTCCTGCAGGTGCTCTGTGCGTAAACTTGGTTGCATGGCATCGCAAGGCTGAGCCACACAGGGGAAGGTCATGGCTGATTTGGAAGGGCGCGCAGCGGACTTGCTTGATCGACTGACCGACTGCGGGTGGGTGTCGATCTGATCATGCACAAGTGATCTGCATGCGCTGACTGTGCGCAGTGTCGAAATCAGAAACAACTTTCCGTTGCTTCACCCGTTCATTTTACGTCTGGGTCATTCCGCTGAACATCTCAGTTGTTCTGAAATAACGGCCACTGACCTTCTGTCCGTTATCTTTGCTGGCAGTCGAATACCCCTGTCAACAGTAAATACAGAAGAACATTGACCTTGCATCTTTAGGTGGTCAGTCCCAAGCTTTGGACTGTTCATAATGGCACGCGAGTACATCATGACCAGATTTCTTCATGCTTGCAGGCTAGCAAATGGTGTCAAACAGGATGACCTGTATGGCTCTGACGTGCGGCCTCAATTTTGCACGATGTGTGCTGCAGTGGCAGATGCAGTTTATGCTGTAATCAGTACAGCACCACCATCGAACCAGAAGCAGTTTGCAGTACGTCTGGTTTGTGCATACTCTCAGTTGTGCTCAGCCCACACCCCCTGCTTACAGCGCAGCTAAAACTTCAATGTCCTGATACAGGATGCTGTGCAAGGTGTCAAACATGCTGCTGCATCAGCAGGCACTTCAGGCCAAGGCAAGCTGGACAAAGCACTCAAAAGGCTGTTGCTGTCTCTGGATGCAGCATCATCAAATGACAGGTCAGCTTTTGACATGCGCATACTGTGAGCCTCTGTATCCCTCAAAGGCCAGCATGCTGTACCAGTTGTGTCATTGACCTCGTTTGGACCACACTTTGAACCACTGCAGTATGGGGTTGCGCGTACAGCAAACCCTGCTCAAGAGCATACCCTGGCTTTGATGATCAGCGACATGGGCACCCTGTCTAACCAATGTGGAGTGAGTGCAGGACAGCAGTTCTGGAGTGTTTGGTGGCTCATGTGCAAGCAGGGCGTATGCTGATGACCCAGCAAGACGCTGACCCCCAGGGGAACACCCACATGGCCCCTGCCTCACCACCCCATCTAAAGGTGAGCCTGTCTGTTCACAGCCTGTTACAACTTAATGCAGTCATGGTGGGTAAGCATTCAATGCAGCACAGGACCAACTGAAAGTCAAGGGAGTCAGGGTCAGATCTTGAATGGATGTGGCAAACTGCTGGTGTCCTATTACGCCAGCAATCTGTTGCCAGTTGTGCAGATAGTCATGCAGACATTCCGTGTTGGCTTGGATAGGCATCCTCAGCCACCAACCATGAATCAGTGACATGTTGGCTGGGAGGTTGCTTTTGGTGTCATGCCTACATCATGGTGCTTCACAGTGGAGAGCCTGTGGTAGGAAGAAGCATTTGCCTTCACCTGGATACATGGCCTAGCCAAATGAGTGCAGTGCAAGAGGTTAGATCCTTACAAAAATGGCTTGATCAGTAAGTAGCCCTCAACTGTGCAGGGGGGTGACGCCAGTCCCATGCAGGGTGTCGATGGGGCAGAGGCCTCTGCATCTGCCCTCATACATGACCTAGCCAGCTTGCTGCAGTGTGACCCTTCCCCTGCCCAGGCCCTGCCTGTGCTGAAAGCTATCTCTGGTGCCATAGACCAGCTGCTGCCCTGCCTTCCCCCATCCTTCTTGGAACCTATACTGCCTCCCAACAGTCTCAACAATCATCAGGTACGTTTCCACATCCTGTTGATGACGCACATGATGTACGGTATGCCAGTCCGTTTGTGCCAAAGTCTCAATTGCCACCCCAAACCAGCATCATCTGCCCGAAAACGCATAATTTTGCTCTGAAGAAGCATTTACAAGTTCAGACAACTGCAGAGCACGAACAGCTGCAGAAGCCTGCTTCTGAAACGCAAGCCTAATGTAGCTCACACTGCATACCAGAGGTTTACCTGACTTAATTCATTGCACTACATCATGGAACATCTCTTATCACAGCTGATACTGTGAGCATTGGCAGGGCATACAAGCTATTAGCCACAAATTCTCGACACAGCTGTGCGTTTGTGGGTTTAGCCTGAGTCTCTTGGTCTTTGCTTTCTCTGACAAAAGTGCCATTGCTGGACGCAGCGTTTGATGTGATGTTGCTCGATGCCATGGTCTTTGCTTTCTTTGACAAAAGCATGTCCTGCTCACTTTCATGAAAGGCCACAGCAAACCACAAACTCAGCACCATATCAATGCAGATGCTCCTTACCTGTCCCGCTCAGCCCTTGCTATCACACTGTAGATTTCCCCCTGATGTTCAGTGTCACAGCAAACGCATGAAATTAAGGACCAGAAAGTCTCAACTGCCCATGTTGTCCCCTGATGGCCACCTGCCCTCATCATCCAACTCACCCAGAAAAAGCTCAATCAAGCCAACAAGCTTGCTTCTTTGCAGATGAGTGAGCTAGAGGAGATACACAGTGCGCTGAGGGGGGAGTATACAGTGAGGCGGCGCATGCTGATAGAGCGTGCTAAAGTCACCTTGCAATCCTTCCTGTGGGCTGAGAGGCTGCAGAAGGAGGCCGGCAGCCGGCAGCCTGCAGAAGCAGCTGCCCAGCAAGGGGAGGCCCTCATGCACAACAAACCCGCTGTCTCCCTTCATGACGTCTTCAAGGCCAAGCAAGGTCAGTCTGCATATCTATGATCATTGAGTTGAGCTTGCCATGGTGTCCAATGTTGTGAAGAAGGATCACATTTTGACACGCGCCTGAGCAAGAGCAGCCAAGTGAAGCTGCTGAGCAGCAAGGGGAAGGTGTCACGCACAATGAACCTGCCATCTTCAAGGCAGGCAGACGATTCATAGCTAGGTCAGGTGTAGATGGTGCTGTACATCAAAAGGGACTGCGTATATGCCGTGCTCATGTCGAGCCAAGATGATGCCAGGCATTGCTTGCGACTGCACAATAGCTCTTTTGTCAGCAAGCAAGGTGCTTACTGAGGCAAGCCAGGTGAGTAGCAGGGATTGCTTGGGATCAGTACAATCACAGTTAGAGGTGGCTGTTGCCATTTAAACTGCCAGATGTTGAAAGCAACAATGACTGAGGGTTGAATGTTGAAGGCCTTGTGAGGGTTGAAGGGCAAAACACACAGGCATGCTCTGTTGTACACTGGAATATGTAACAGAACATCATTGCCAGCAGGGAATGATCAGACTTTCCTGATGTCCAGGAGACATTGTACCAGTAGCTAGCAAGGCCACCAGTGGGGACAAGGGCAAGTTTGAGGCCTCGGTGAAGGGCTTCATCATAGGGGCAGTTCCAGACCGAGGGGGGCGCCCCACTGAGGGCCGAGCAGCTCAGGCTGCTGCCAACATGCCCACCTGGAAGCCCCGCTCTGCTGCTGGTACGGCTCTCATTCTATGAATACTCCGATGAACCTGGTACTGGGATGGTACATGCTGCTGCTGTGCTGCCATACGGGATGGTTCATGTTGCAACGCTATGACACAGTGCTGCTGCAACCAACAACCTTGTGTATGACATGATGCGCCAGCTTGCGATAGAGACTCACATACATGCTGCATCAAACAGCCAGGCCTACTGCAAACAGGTACAGCTTGATAGTCTTATGCTACTGCTGTTACCGAACATATTGTGTACAGGTGTCAGTGCAAGCGACTAAAGAGGCTGTGATGGGGCATGCTCACAAGCCCGCAGCTGACATGTGTACACAACTGAGAAAACCATGAAATGTTAGAGACCCTGTTCAATGCAATGCTACAGATCATGGTGGTGGGGGTAGGCAAGGAGGCAGGGGAGGGGGTGGGGGTGGAGGCCGCCATAACAATCGTGGGGGCCACCATGGGCATAGGGGTGCAGGTCATGATGGCAGGGACGGAGGAGGCAGGGTCCAGGGTAGTTGGCAGGGGTCCCAGGACGGGGAACATCATGACCAGCCTCATGGTGGCAAGCGAGGCAGAAGAGGAGGCTGGGGCAGAGGCCGTGGCAGATAGTCATGACATCACGAGTTTCACAAAGACGTTCAATTTTGATGCACCTGGTGGGTCTGTTATGATGAAGGCAGCTTTTATCTGTGTGCAATTCCAATGTTCGCTTTGATTGCCACTGGCTGCAACAGTATCGTCAATAGCACCTGGTCATGAAGTTTGAATGATGCAAGAGGGGATATGCATCAGCAGTAGCATACTGATAGGTTATTAGGGATATTTGTTTTCGACACAGATTTTGTGGAGTTCGTTAAGGGTCGACAACAAAAACAGTACGCAGAAGCAAAGCCAATTTAGAGATTAGACTGTTTGTCATTTGGGTTCCCAGGAGCTCAGGCTTGCAACGAAAACAGCATGACAGCGGTACTGCTGTAGCTGGGTTGACATTTTGCCAAGACATTGCAACACTTTCTAAGATTGTTCTTGCTGCAGGACCTATGGGCGTGAGCTTGACAGCAAATTTCTTTTGCAGACCTTGATCAAGATGGCGGGGTCAGAAATATGTGCTGCATTCATGTGCTCCCTGTGCACTACAATACAAGATGTACAGACTGCAAAGCTACCTTGCAGCTGAACAGACTGTGCAAGACAGTGCGTAACTCGCAGGGTATCTTGGTATGCCTTTCTTGCGGGCAACACACATGATACAGCAATGTAGATGTCATGCTGTGGGCAATATACTGAAAGCACAATTCACAATGTCCTGCAATTCCTGTCTGACTTATCCTGGTTTGTTGGCCAACAACACAATTTTGGATCTGAAATGTCAACAGATCAGTCAAATTAGACAGATACCCAGCTCTTCTTTGACAGTTCACCACTCTTGGCAATTGTGACTTGCTTTTTGGGCTTGCCAGAGCCACTTCCCTCCCCTTCAATCTTCTTCACCAGGTCCATGCCATCCAGAACTATAAACACATCTTATATATTTTAGAACAGCACTAGTCAAATATGCATCAGGATCATGCATACAGAGCTGCATACTTGTCTGCCAGGAAGTGTGAGCAAGCAGGGTCAACATAGACAGGAGCATTTGACATGCATTTCATGCAGCATTGGTGAGCAAGGCAATGAACAAAGCCAGCATCCTACCTTTGCCAAAGACTGTGTGCTTGCCATTCAGCCAGGAGGTGATGACAGTTGTGATAAAAAATTGGCTGCCATTGGTGTTTGGTCCAGCATTAGCCATGCTCAACAGGCCCGGAACATCATGCTTCAGGTTAAAGTTCTCATCCTACGAAGAGCAGTATGTCTGGCCTGCTAGAGCAGATGTACTTCAACAATAGACAAACAGAAGGGTACATCAAAATCAAAGGCCAGATGGCGGTGTATAGCACAGGTAATGAGATAACTGGCAAGAACGAGCCTTATGTGCCAGCATAAGATGGCTTACCAAAAACTTGTCACCGTAAATAGACTCTCCCCCTGTGCCTGTTCCGTGTGTGAAATCACCGCCTTGCAACATAAAATTGGGAATGATTCGGTGGAATTTGCTGCCTTCATATGTCAGCTTCTTTCCTTTCTTGCCCATGCCCTTTTCTCCAGTGCAGAGGGCTCTGAAATTCTCTGCAGTCTTGGGGACGACATCCCCGTACAAACCAAATGTGATGCGGCCTATGCAGCCAAAAATTGAAGTCAACGTTGATCAAATTCGAAGGGCGTCGCTGCAGCGCGACAATCAGCACAGCGCTTGCCTGCGGGCTTGTTGTCGATCTCAATGTCAAAAAAGACCTACATGTGTCAATACACTGCAGTCTCAAGCCACCCGAGTGAAGGTATATGAGTCATCGTTAGACCTAACGCACCTGGTTGGTAACTTTGGGGTCAGAACTGGCTGACTTCTTGTTTGCACCATGGGCCTGGTGCACAAGCAAAGTCTGTACAGCAATGAGCAAGCCCAGCCACTTCATGTTGGGCAATCCTGTCTATTTGATCGGCTAGGCTGCCTTGCTGTAGAAGTCCGACTCAAGACCTAATCTTGAGTCATTCGCCACTGACTTCGCGACCTGAAGGGCAGATCGTGCTACATGTTCCTTCCGATACACACGGCTGAGGCAGCATCGCGCAGGGCTGCTGGTCCTTCATGATGGCGACAAAGGAAGCACACAATGAAGTGCATGTGACCGAGAACTGGCGCCAGACCGTCAGGTGAGCAAGCTAGCTGCCGTGCATCCCCTCAGTAAACAGACAGTGTATTCGCGCACTCGTGCAATGTCTGCCTGTGATATTGCGTTCTTCAAGGCTTTCACCCTTGCTCGCAGACGGGAGCAGACCCAGGCGAAGCATTTCAAGGACATTTGGGGCTTCCTGGTTCAGCCAGGGCCTCCGACGAGTGTAAGCTCAACAAGTCTTTCTTGGCTATATCTTTGCCCAAATCGGCTCAGCAGTTGATCATAGTCTTCTTTTGCAGCTGACACGGCCTCATGCTGTCAAGACAGTCAAATATATCAACCCAGCTGGTGGGACCTGGACAGTGGCCGCTCAGCGCATCCCAGCGCAAAGCAAAGAGGACATGGAGATGGATGCGGTAAGCAGTATAGCTGCTACATTGCAAGCAATCTAGAGGACACACATCTGTTTCTGCTTTGTGCAAGATCACCGCTTTGGCAACTGTTCTCAGCATATGCTCATGTGACCAAAAGTCCTCAGAGAACTAGTCACAGGAGCATATGCTTGAGCAGGAGCCTAAGGGCAGTCCAAGCGCAGCCAGCGCAACAAACTTTAGACTCTGGGTGTGTGACATTGGGTGAGAATCAGAAGGCTGCCAGTCGTCATCCTGGATCATGCAGACGCACAACTGATTGTGGTTATTCCCCTTGCCTATGGTCAAGGCAGCAGTTCACTGTGACACGCATGCGTGGCGTCACTGTGGCCGCAGTGCCTCCCAGCCATGTTCACAGTCAAGCTCTACCCACTGCATGTTTAGGAGTCTGTGTGCAGTATATAAGAACATGTGTGTGCAGGCCAGCACTCTATCAGCATCAGGGCACCTGTCAGCCCTAGCAGCGACCTCCCTGACCCATACTCAGCGCCTGGACTGGGGCCACACCCATAACCCTAGTTTCAGGACCACAAATGAGAAGTATGGACAGCGTCTTCCCCTAGAACAGGTGTGTCTTCTGTTCATCAATCAACAACTGCATGCCATAGGCTCAAAGTCTTTGACATCGCCTTAAAGGCGCGGCTCCAAAAGAACTCATTCGGCCCAGCATTCACAGCTGATTGTTCTCGGTAGCTGTACCTACACTCAAGCTGTCTTCAATCACAGTCGCCTGCCTGCGTGCCTGACTGTGTAGGTTTTGGCTGTGTGATCAGAGTGAAAGAGTATAAACGCTGGCTGCAGCCTCCTATAACACAAGGGTCTGTTGCCTGATGCAAACAGCAAGGCATGGCATCTCCATGGTCACTGTGCTCACTGTATCAGTCTTGTCTTCTCTGTGCTATCATCTACATGAACATCAGTGTTACCACAGTTGGGACAGACAACACAGCACAGCCAAACAGAGCCCAAATGCGCAGACAATCACCATTCAACAGTCACGCATGCTGATGAACTATGTGTGATCAGTGTAGTCAAGCCAGCTTCGAAGACCTTTGTGAGCCACTATGGCGCTTGCATGCTGCTTTCATGCTTGCATGCCATGAACAAGATTCCCAAACCAGTCCTACTCCATAGCAGCATGAGGTGTTGCAAGCCTAAGTTACCTGTTTCTTTGAACAGGCTGAGTCAGAGACTATAATGCTTGACTTTGCGAGATCTCTAGACCCGTAGAATAGTGCAATCAGTTTTACGAGAAGATTTTGCTGACTTATGTGATACTGTGCAGTTTGGTGTGGCCCATCGCACCAATGCACCTCCCTTTGTGGATCCGTTTGACCTTATGGAGCAAGAGGCTGAATGTCAGACCTGAAGAACCAAACCTAGGCCAGCCGTATGATTGCGTTGCACAAATAAACTGCAGTTTCTGCTTGCCATGCGTAGGTCATGGAGAATCCATGTCAATCTGCAGGTTCTGCTTCCATATTGTCCACAGTTGTTTGAGGCTGGCAGTGTATTAAGCATGTACTGCAGACCTTTTGATCAAAAAAGTCTGAGATGTGACTGTGGGAGCACAGCAGCACTGAACATACCGTACCTTCCAACTGGTATATGACTTGGTATGTGTTTCCATGAAAGCAAGGTCTGGCATTACCTTCAGTTATACGGTTATTGACCACATGGCATCAGCGACATGTTGTCAGCCACATGGCATCAGTCATATGGTCATGGCTTGACAGTCTCCCATACATGACCCGCATGTCAGAGATTGGAACCGAACAAGCAGCCCCATTGGCCAAGCCCATGCCTGCAGAAAGCATGAGCACATACATGTACATGCAATATGGCGTCCATGTTAAATCGACTGAATCACATCGCAGCAATGTGCGTCTCCTGGACAGGGCCGCAACGGGTGCTACCTATATCTTCGGTCCTTATTGGTGCTAAATGAAAGGTGCTAAATGAAATTATTGCATTCACGTGGACCGTACAAATAATGAGTAATTCACGCGGAGAGGATGCAGAGGTCAAGTGGCCTGCAGCGCGAAGCTGGAAGCTCAGTCCATCGAGAGGCATTCAAAGAGACTGACACCCCAACGACACACCACAGAACAAGAGCGACTCCGCGTGATATATAAACGGATTGGAAAGAAATCAAGTGCCACCCTAGACACATCGTACGGTAAGCTCGGTTGTCTGCGCCTTAACGCTTTCTGCAATCTTGCTGCAAACTGAGCTTAAGCATATAGGGGTGGCTCGTCAGCGTCAGCATCTTTCATGGCTTCTTGAAGGCATGCCATAGATTCCATTACAATGCTTGCTGCAGGTGTTGAGGAGCATGCAAGTGACTATGCGCTTCTTGTTGGCGGCTTTGACGTGCAGCCTCGTGGCATCTGGATCGGCTCTAGCAGCCGGTACGCACGCACCGTCCCCTCGAACTTGCATGCTTCCTGCACGCGCGACGTTGACTCATGGAGTCCTTACCCCGTTTCACCAACAGCGTTGACATCTATGCCTGGCTTTGTTGCGGTCGACAGCAATTGTCTGCAGTTCTGCAGACGATCGGTCAAACCTGCTCTAGGCTTACCGCACTGAATCTTGCATGCACTGCGCAGGAACTGAGGACTTGGGGAATGGTCTGCTTGACTACAAAGGTGAGCACGATTATGTTGTGGCCTCACAGGAATTCGATGTACCGCTGTGTCCGTCTGTAAACCTTGTTTGGCGCCTCGAAGGCTGAATATCTCCGGTTGTGGGTGTGTGCATTACGACCCAAGAGTCCTGACCCTTACCTCGAAGTTACTGCGCCATACCCGTCGTCCTTTGTACGTGTGCATACCTGTCCCAACAGGCAATTTGCTACCTTCCACTGTGCGGTCAAACCTGAAGACCTGTCTTGACAGCAGCATATACAAGCATTGAACCATGCTTGCACACCTGTGCAGCCTGCCCCAAGCAGCCTATCATCCATGCTTATATTTTTGCAGGTGGGCTGACTGGGAACAGAAAGTTGCTACAGATGGGTGGTGGACCAGGAGACAACAGCAGCATGGGTGCTCAGGGACCCATGCCTTCTCAGATGGGTGGGGGACCAAGGGACAACAGCAGCATGGATGCTGAGGGACCCATGCCCTCTCAACAAGGGGGCCACAAGGGTGATGGCTCTAACAACCACCGTGGTTACGACAGCCACCAGGGCAAGGGCCCAAAGCATCCAGGTAAGCTAGCTCCCTTCCATCCCCCCGCCCTCCCTACCACCCCTTCTCTCCTCACCTCCTGGTGATCTCTTTTAGTGTTATAATGTCCTCAAATCAAGGCTTGATCTCCTTGACTGCACCCAGGTCTGGCTTGATAGCACAGGAGTATGGGGCAGGTTGCATCCATACATCATGTTTGCGCGCCTCACCATTGTCATCTGCCACCACACTGCTGCCGGGTAGCAAAATCATACTTGTGTACACACAGTCTGAATTGAGGTAGCAGTAGGCATGTTGCAGCTTTCCAGTTATCTGCAAAATCACAGCAGCCGTTGGCACATTCTCATCAACATGGACTCAAGACGCTGCGTGATAAAAGAAGTAAATCTGTCCTGCCCCTTGTTGCAGATGATGCTGGGTCTCCAATGGGCGGCCCACATGACCACGCCTATGGCCCCATGCCCCATCACCCACACCATGGTCATGGCATGGGACCCATGCCTGACCATGGCTCACATGGACCTCACGGACACGGCCATGGAATGGGACCCATGCCTGACCACGGCCCTCATGATGGCGCAATGGGACCCATGCCTCATGACAGCGCTATGGGACCCATGCCAGATCAAGGCCCACATGGTGGACCAGATGGAGGGCCACATGGAGGTCCAGATGGAGGTCCAGACGGAGGCCCACATGGGGGTCCAGATGGAGGCCCAGATGGAGGCCCACATGGGGGCCCACATGGAGGCCCTGGTGGAGGTCAGTTATTGCCATAAAGTCCTGCATGTCATTGATTGCTTCTTAACAGTACAGGACTGGTAGTCAATGACAGTACAAGTCAGGTTCATCTGGGCATCTATGCTCAGTGCCAATCATTTGCTAGCCTGATTGTGCATTTGGCCAATGTCACTAAGGCACACAGCTATTGAGTCGGCATAGACTACATCTGGTGCACATTGCATGCAGCCTCTGATGATTTGTTCACTGTGCAGATGGAGGAGATGACAGCATGTCCATGGGCAACTAGACTCAGAACAGCCAGAAATGAAAGGAAACATGCTGGTAAGTGTCTGTGCTCTTTTTACATGGCCATTGAAAAACACACTTCAGCTTATTATGCAGATTCTAGCAAGCCCTGTAGAAGTATGCATCATGCCTGCTCCAAAGACATGCTTGTGAGCCAAGCCTGTTGTTTGCTAGAATGTTTGACCAAAATGATGCTCCCATCATGCACGCACTAGCTGTTGTGATGTTGCTGTTTGCGTCAGTTCAGTTCATAAGCAATTGTTGGTGTTGTGGTGTTGCTGTTTGCATCAGTTCAGTTCACAAGACATTGTTGGTGTTCTGGTATTGATGGATGTTCCTGTAATGCTGCAGGATGAAGCATCTTGCAACAGGTCTATGCCAGGCCCACTGGAGTTGGCTTCAGCACAGATGACTACTGAGTAATGCATGCAGCCCAGCACTGAGTGGAAGCCAGTAGTACAAGTCAAATTAGTGTATGCCTATATTTGAGTAGTGAATGACATTATTGAGTACAGTGTTGGATATAGCCAAGGCTTCTGTTTCTGTAGGCAGATAGTTTTGTAGCAGTGTACCTATAGCTAAAGGCAGCTGAACTATTGACGTCGTATACTATGCGAGCAATTCATGGCAGATGTCTGCAACGACATGTCAGACATTGCTGCTGCAACCTGTACATAGCTCTTTTTCCAAAAAAGGATTTCCTGTACCCAGTCATTTTGGATGAATATTTGATGATTTGATGTTGGAACCTGTAACTGTTCAGGCGGCAGAGTTTCCGTTCCAGCACTTATACATGCATTCTATCCTATACTATACTATGTATACAGGCACCATCACCAGCAGGTTAAGTATTGCCATCAGGACCATGAACGCTACCTGCAGGGTGGGTTCAAAATACGCAAATGTCATGATCAGGACATCAAAGTGATCTATGATGCATCATTCCCCCGGGGCCCTACTAGCAAACGCAAGGCAGATGCACTAGCAGGCACGCATGCCCCATGATCTTGGCTCATTTACTTTCAGCTGTATTACAGCACAGATAGCAGCCAAGCATCCAACGCAAGAGTCAGAACACATGCTGTGAAACGCAGAACAATAAGCAAAACTGGCATAGCAATCAGCCCAGTCAACACAATGATCCCAGGAGAAGTTATGTGCAGCTCTCAAACGTTTGACACACTTCAGTGACAAAAAGAAAAGCCAGGCAGCACAGTATGTGTTCGATTCACATCCTTGCATCTTCATTTTTAGTCACAAATCACACTTCAGAGTATAGACACATGCGGATTCTGTGTGAGAAAGAGGCTTGTTTCTAAACAAGAAAAGTACGCTGCTTGCTGGACCAGAACATGCTTATTATAGGACTGCTGCTCAATAAAACGAGAGAAGCTTCCACCTATCATCACTAGACAAAGCAGATCCAATGCTGTGATGGGAACGCCATTACTGAAAAGTAAAAATGGCAGAATCCTGCCTTTTCGTGAATGATATGCAAGCAGCGTCTTGTATCATGGACTGCAACAAACTTACTGCATATAGGACTGGACTCATGCTGATGTAGCAAAGCAGCAACAGCATATCATAAAACCAGCGCCAGACTTCAGCAATTGCTCAGCATGAGCCTGTGCCCTGAACAATTTGCAGCAGCACAGATTGTGACTTTCCACAGTGCAGCATGTGCACCCACCCACCCAGCCGCCCCTGTGGCCTCAACCATCATCTATGAAAGCAACAATGTTGCAGCCAAAAAATCAAATGACCTCTGACGGCCCTTTATCACCAGCGAAGCATCGGCAGCGGCTGCATGCGGTCAGCAAAGAATTGCAGATCTGGGTGTGTGCAGTTGCGGCGCTGTACCCAAGCCTCTGCTGCAGCCATCATGGGCTTGTACACACTCTTGTTCTGCATTGGGTCTGCCCACATGCGGCCTGACAGCTTGTATGGCATGAAAGCAAAGGCTTCCAGCGTAACTGCAGGGCAGCATGTTTCCTGGGTGACTGATGCCTGCTGGACAGCAAAGGCTTGCTGAGCTGGCAATGGCATCTGGGGGGGCTGGGGGCGAGTCTCAACTGGGCGGGGGCTTTCTGGATCTAGGGGCGCGCTCATGGAGTGAAAAGTGAGGAAGCTGGCATTCAGTTCTCTGATGTTGCTTCCATTGGTGGGGAAGCGATACAAGGGGTACCAGGCCACGCTGAACCAGCTTGAAGGGTGAAGGCTTGAGCTGTTAAGAGTGAGCAGCTCAGGGCAGCATCCAGCTGCCAACTGGTGTATCCTGTCAGTGAAGGGCTCACGCTCATGGGGAGAGCTGGTTTCAAAGAACTCAAAGAGAAGGCGGCTAGGGTCGCCTAGGGTAGTACCCTTTCTTAGAACGCTGTGCCGATCGTGAGATGGTGTCGTGGCAAATTTGCAATCTTCGCTGTCACTGTCTGTGTAGACTGTTTCCATGCTGCTGCCTATGCTTGTCAGATCTGAGTTGGGGCTGTCTGGGAAGTCCTCATCGCTTGTATATGAGCAGTGATGCAGGTGCCTGTCATGCCCACAAGCCAGATGTTAGCGACAGTATGTGATAGCTGCATGCACTGGTTGCTTGTGGTTTGTCATGTTTACTGAACTCACCTTGCCGGACTGTGTTCAAAAAGTTGCAATCCTGACAGATATGGTACATAACACTGTGTCACCTGCAGCATAGTAGAATATCAGGAGTCAAACTTGCTTGCTGTAGCATGCTAGGACTTCAAACTATGACAACATATGACTCAGGGTTTCAGCACTGACCCAGCAGAAAACAAGGAAAACAGGGATCCAGACAGCACTGACCTAGCAGAATACAAGGACAAGTGGGGTCAGGACAGCACTGACCTGGCTTGCATCTTCTGCAGGCACAGCAAGAGGCACCTCTGCTCCATATGCACTCCAAGCCTCATATGCTTTCCACTGCACAAACATGCAAGTCAATACGCAAGACAGGAAGCAGCATTCCACACGGACAAAGCCTGCGAAGCAGTGCAGAAGCTCACCAGCTCCTCCAGATTGAAGTCAGCACTGCAGGGACCTTCCAGTATGGAATCCTGTAGCGGCCAATATATGCCTCAGATATGCTGTGACACGCACTGTGCGATAAGCACGTCCAAGCTCGGGCGGGTGACAGCAGTTGACGACAGCAGTAGACCTTTTGCTTGGTCTGAGGTGTCACCTGGTTGCCAGCTGGAAAACAGGGCGCCGTATTCACGAGAAATGATTGCAGATTGCTCAAACCCTCTTTTGTTTGACAGCAATGTGGAGGAGCCTGCGCATTTCGACGTTGCCGCTGTGACCCAAAGAACTGACGTTGCTGAGAGTGCTGTGTGTTGCGAGTTTCAGGCATCTGTTTGACTTCCGGCAGGCTGCTGCTGCTCAGAAGTACTTGAACGGGTGGCCGGTCCTGGCAGTCAAAGGAAATATACACACAGGAAGGCAGCCGGCGCTATACACAAACCCTTGTATCTTCGAAGAGCTGACGTCGACAAAAGGCTAGTAGAGTATAAGCATGCAACACCGGCGTCTGCAGCAGTTGCAATCAGGCAATCAGCCCAGAAGTAGCAACAAGCTGCGCCGCTAGCTGGCGTGTATTCGGCAGAGTGAAGCTGGCCGCAGCGTAATGTAGATGCTGCTGTACAGCGTTGGACAAAGTGAGGATAGTGACTCCAATCGTAACAAGTTGTCGTATCGTAAGTCGCGTCACGTGATCACGTGCAAGATTGGGAAATGAACCCGGGTCGGCCGAGGCCGGAAATTAACTTGACCAATTGTCAAATGAGTATGAGCGCTATTGCGACGTGCCTAAAAACCGAACGCCACCTTACCTATCAGTGTGCCCTCATATGAAGCTAGCGCACCAGCCAGTCTCGGACATGGAAATGTATGAGGACACAGCACGACCCAAGGCTTTGTCTAGTCACCAGCTCTTGGCCTGATACGGTCATCACATTACCAAGCATCGTGAACGCTTGCATTGTAGTTAATTAATAGCTGGTCAAAACGAAACAGCTGGCAATACTTTGAAGCAAAATGTATCGTTCACCTTGCAAGGTGATTCAGTATCCTGGAAGCCTTGAGACCAAAAGCACTGTTGAATTATTGAACAAAGCCTGCAACTGTTGTGTGGTAAAGTGCTGCTAGCATGAGCTGCGTATTGTTCCTGAACTAGTAAGCTTGTTATCAACGATCACAGCTCTAGCACTACGCTCAGACTATCAGATTCTTTCTCCGACGCGCAACTTGGCCGTGAAGACCAAGTGCGAGACCTACAATTGGTCACAACACCCTCTACTTATAGCTTGCCATGCTGACTTTTTTTTAGCTGATGCATAAGCATCCTTGCCTTGCAAAGGCAGCAGATCTGCTCTAGAGCAGTTTACAATCCAATGATGTTTCTCCAGTATACACGTGTAGTACTGCAGCACGTAAGAAGCGTAGCTTTCTCGTTCATTATGATCACAAAGCTCTGAGGGTACAACCTGAGAATACACACGGGCCGGAATGAACAACCACACATATCACTCAAACAGAACACATTGCGAGATGGACATTGTCCAACACCAAAAGCAAAGGAGGCTGGCCCAGTAGGATGTTGGTCATACAACCTGCCAGCAGGATTCTTGACACTGGGGGCAGGCATCAAGGACAACTGACTAGACAACCATGTACAGGTGAAACTATGGCCTGGTAATATACATCAGCCTGCCATGCGCTCATGCTCATGACCACGGCCTGTGCCAGAACCCTGGATCCTTCGCGCCCGCTGCCGCATGGTCACCAGCTCTTCTGCTGCTGTGGGATGAATGCCCACGGTGGCATCAAACTGCGCCTTTGTCGCATTGCACTTCATAGCTATGGCTATGCCCTGCATGATCTCTGGCGCATCATCACCAACCATATGACATCCAATGACCTGCACATGTGCAAGTACAGTCAGGACGGCAGCATGCTACAACAGTGTGATGACAATGCTGAAAGACAAGAAGAGATCTGGATTGTCATCAAGCATCCACTGCATTAGACTGTTGATTTCATCATCTGGACCTTGACCATGGTTTCTATAAGTTGTGCAGACACAAACAAGAGATGACAGGCAGCCATGAGCAGCCAAAACAACTTTGCTTGTCAAACGACAAGGTAGAGTTTCAGTGTCCAAGGCAACAGATGAAGCCTGACCTCATCTGTGTCCACCTTGACGATGATCTTCATGAATGTCTTCTCATCTCGCCCAGACAGGGTGTTCTTCATGGGCTTGAACTTGCTGACAAAGATGTCGATGTCTCCCGTGAGCCGCGCCTGTGCCTGCTGCTCTGTTAGCCCGCAGGTTGCCAAGGGCGGCTTGATAAAGACTGCTGATGCAATCTGCACGCACACACAACACAGTCAGTGATTGCTGGATGACCATGATACAACATGCTTTGCCAGCATGCGCACAAACAGACCTGTACTGCTGACACTGACAGCTACAGTTGCGATATACATCTGATCCATTCTACACAGCCTGACAATATGAGGCATATACCGGGCTTGACATGAGTCTTAGCTCACAACAACACTGGTTGAAGGCTCTGTTTTGCTTGCAAGCATGCTGCCATTCAATTTGCGCCAACAACGCCTTCAGGCCAAGATGCAATGTCAGGCAGACGTGCCCTGAATGGCAAGCCAAATGCACCTCACTTCCTGTCTCTTGCACCTTCCATCAGTTGATCAAGCAGTCAGGGGTGGCAGCGCGCAATGGCTGTGAACAGTTGCACAGTGAGTGGACATGAATCGTACCTTGTCAAAGATTGGGGTGGTGGGCTTGTTGCCGAAGCAGGTGGCAGCAAAGGCCATGCCCTCCATGATGGCAGCCGGGGTGAGGGGCATCCGGTTGGTCACATCCCCAACAGACCAGATGTTGTCCACTGTCGTTCTGGAGTATGGGTCTACCTTGATGGCCTTGTCCTTATCTAGACCCACACCCACATCCTGCAAGAGCGGCCACCCACGTTGAATGCCAGTGCTTGCAGCTGCATGATTCTACGATTGGATTCCAGCAGAAGGTGAGCACGAACTTCGACCTGTGGCAGAGAGAGGCAGTAGTGTGGTCAACATGTAGCGAGCAACCCTGTGCCTGACACACTATGGTCTGAGCCTGCAAGCATATACATCTTCTGCAAAGCTGCAGAGGTGACTCAGTAAAACTGCCAGGTAACACATGACTGGATGGCTTCAGTTGACCAAGCACATGGGCAGGTGAGGATTGGGCATAAAAGAACAGTACCTCCAGGCCCATGTCCTGGACAATGGGTTTCCTGCCGGTGCCAAAGAGGACCAAGCCAGCGTTCATGCTCTTGGTCTGCCCATCTGGGCCCTTGTAGAAGAAGTCTATGCTGCCATCCTCCTTCTTCTCCAGCCTGCACATCACAGGCAGTTGATGCACAATAATGGGCACAGATCTAACTTACTGCCTCCGGCAGAGCTATCAACGTGTGCCCCACACTTAGATCCATGTCCCAGCTGAAGATTCAAGCTTGTTGCCATCTGTTGGGGTATACATGGCAGCACAGTACAAGTGGCATCAGGATGGGTGCAATATGCAAGCAAGAAGATAGCCGTATCAGTAAATAGTCTCCAAATTTGCATGCACCTTATGTACCTGAAGTACATCTGCCTCACCATCAGCGTTGCTTGATGCTAATGCAGCCCTTGATCACAGGACAGGGTAGAGTACAAAAGTATGACATGTGAGCATTGCGGACCTGTTTAAATGCAGCTGATCAGCTTACTTGATGGGCTGGTGCTCGCTGTAGATGTGGACTCCGCGCTTTTGCATGTTTTCAGCAACCTGTGCTCGGCATTCCTCATCAAACCTGCAGCAGCCACATCATAGTAAGCTTTGGTACAACCCAAGGAGGCTCAGCTGCTAGTATATGATGCCAAGTGACAAACCCTACATTAGCTTTCAACACGGTGAGTGTGGTCCATGCACAAAAAGACAACGGCAGGTGATCAATGATGCAGCTCTCATATGAAGCAGCAAGCTGTGATAGACACATCACAGCCATAGCCTGCACCAATGTCAGCAATGTTCCAACACGCTTGGCACAAATCGTGACATGGTAGCATGAAATCCTAGAAATGCATTCAATTCAATGCCACAGCACATAGCTAGGTGAGAAATGCAGGGAGAGATGCGTCAACAGCGTACCCAACTAGCGGCAAAGACTTCCTGTAGAACAGGTGGACATCTTTGCCCATGCCATTGTAGATACCGGAGAACTCCAGGGAGATGTAGCCAGCTCCCACCACGACAACAGGGCCCTTGGGCAGGTCAGGCATGGACAAGGCCTCATTGGATGTGATTGCATGCTCCTGCATACCAAAAGATGCATCCAGTCAGCAACAGATGGCGTTAGACTTCCAACAGTGACAGTCACATGAATGGCTGGGCATACAACGTATGCAGCATGTGCCACACAGCACGGCCTAATACAACAGCTATGAGAGCATTGGTAATGATCTCATGAAGTTGTAAAAGATCGACCGAAGGCCTTGCTGCTGGACAGCAAGGGGCCACTGCAATTGCACACTAGCTTTCTTGCCGCGTGCCTGATGTATGGCTGTAGCAGGAGCCTGGCCAACACAAAAAGCAAGAGCACAAACAATATGCTGATGCACTGTAACTAGCTAAAGTTTTAGATACCATAAGTGCTGTTTCAGTTCAGACTTAGAATGGCATGTAAACACACGATGCAATTGCCATAGATTGCAGCAATGCATGGTGCTCATGACAGTCAAGCTGCACATTTACCTTTCCAGGAACATCCGCCTTGATTGGCTTGCCTCCTTGCGCTAACAAGATGTTCTTGGTGGTCAAGCGTCTCTTGCCTCCATCTGGCAATGTGACCTCCACAGTGTGCCTATCTACCAGTCTGGCTTTGCCCTCTGCAAGCAGAACAGTGCATGAACTGCATGCCATGATACAGCATGCGCTGCTTCATCTACAGTCATACATCTTAAAAGGGTTGCATTATGTGCAATTGCAGCAGAAGTAGACATGCAGGCTTAAATATTGTAATTGCTTACCAACACGTTCGCAGCCAGCATCCTTAAGCAATTTGTTGTATACATTGTTCAATCGTGTAATCTCCTTAGCCTACAATGACACAGACAGAAGTTCTTTGCAACACAGAATCATAAGCCTAATGACAGTCTCTATATGCAAGGACTGTCAGCTCTGACGTCACAGTGTCAATCAAGACAACGCGAAGGTGTCACTGTCTATTTGTCCTCACCTTCTTCGCTATCAGCATCTTCCAATCGAAGTTGTGCTGGTGACCGTTCTCCCAACCAAAAGCCGTAGAATCTCGGAATTCTTCTGAAAATTGGGCTCTGCAGTGCAGCAAGCTTTACTTAGACTCACACGGTCGGGCAGAAGGGATTGCAATGTGGTACCAGTGGAAGCAGTGCGTGTCAGCGTCTCGAAGAAACACTCACCCGTAGACCAGAAGCTTCTTTGGCACACAGCCTCTGATGACACACCTATAGGTCAACGTAACAGTTTGGAAGATCGTCGACAAAAATGCCGGCACGTCAGTCACGAAGTGTGGCCGGCACAAAATGCAAAGCATTCACTCACGTGCCACCGGCCCCTCCATGGTCATCATCGGCGATTTGCCTGAAGGGCAACTCGACAATCGCGACCTTGGCTCCGTAATGCTGTGCGGAAAACCGCGATGCCCTTGTGCCGCCGCTGCCAGCGCCAATGGTCACCAAGTCATAATCATAGGTGTTGCCGTTCTCCATCTTTCTCCTAGTGTTTTTGTAGTGTGTGTGTGTCTCGATGGCACGTCTCTGATGCAAGAGTGTGCGAGCTCGAGGCGCCCTACGGTTCGCCAAACAGCCCCTTTGCCATTATGCCCTACACATTACGGCATTATCAGGTGACACTGGGGCACGTCACGGCACATGCCTGACTGCGGGCAGAATCTCCTTCGCACCCTCCCAGGCCCCTTTGCACCCTCCCAGGCCCCTTCGCACCGTCATTTTCCATTTTCATGAAAACTCGGTAGACAGGCAAGCGCAACTGTACATGTGCTTGCAAGCACAATGCGTGGGATCCAGGTCAACGGATGATTCCATGGGAAGCCAGATCTGCATTCTAATATTGATGCACTCAACCAGAAATCTTTACGTGGGCTTCTACGCATTCTTGCAGATCAGTGCTTGCAGCAACCTAAGTTTTCCCTGGACAGGTGCAAAGTCTTACTGTCGAGTTCCCAAATGGCAGGCCAAAGAGGAGCAAGACTCTCCTCACCAGTTGCCAAGAGCATTGCTTACATCAATCAAGCAAAGGTGAAATTGTATTGGCGCATATTTAAAGCACAGTAAAGCAAGCGTATACGTTATCATTCATCAAAATACCGAAAAGTCAATGTCACAGCAGACCCAACTACAAAATTGGACAATCACATGCTGCACATAAAATGCAGACACTGATGTACAGTTGTCTTTGCTGTCAGCAACTGCAGAAAGCAGCTGAACCTGTGTCCGCCAGACTTGTGTTCGCCTAGCACACTAAAAAGCGGCAAATATTTCAACCGTAATGTTTGAACTGCAAAAGCCTAAGCGCATGCTAAACCTTACGTGAGTAGTACTCAATAATGAGAAGCTCGTTGATTGTCAATGCAACATCAGATCTATTGACTATGGAAGTGATCTGAGCATCTCCGTTCTCCTGTCCCTTTGACAGATGGCTGGGTGTGGGTCTACTGCTGGTGTCTGCCCATGACGCTACAAGGGCCTTGCTTTGCTTGTGAGAGTGAACCCCAACAGACTCGCCAGGTTTGCATGAGTAGCTGGGAATGTCTACGCGCCTGTATGAGCAAAGCATAATTCAGCAATGAGGACGCATGCATTTAGTGTGCATGCTAGCCAGCTCTGATGTGTATGTCCTGTGGTTTGTGACAATTGCAGCAGATTTGCAGAGAACGTTTTGATTGTATACAACAGGCAGCAGGTCATGCTTGGCATCAGCTTGCTTCAGATGCCAGCGTGGTCTGTAAGCCAAACATGTCAAGGTCAACACATTGCACATGTAGGTAGAGTGAACACAAATACAACTATGCAGGGTGACCACGCACAATGCAGATACACACCTGCCGTTGACTGTGATATGTCCATGGCACACAATTTGCCTGGCTGCAGACATAGTTGGCGCTAGGCCAAGTCTGAAGACAATGCTGTCTAACCGCATCTCCAACAGCTGTAGCAGTATCTCGCCAGTTGACCCTTTCATCCTCCTATGTCAGGCAAGTGCTACAGTTTTGACCTATGTCCAATATATGCAAGAGCAAATGAGGTGACAGTATATCTATCAATCACAATGTATGTACTTCCTAGCAGCTGCTGCCACCTCTGCGCCTGTTAACTTCACAAGAATCCTTTGTGACTCAGTGTGTGTTGCTATCAGCTATGTAGACATGTGCAGTGCAAGCTTGCACTGTCAGCAGGCCTGAGAGGCTACGAGCAAAGTGGCAAATCGCGATCCAATATGAGCACAGTGGCAAAGCGCGAAGAACAATGCCGTGCTTGACCATCCCAGCTCAAGTATGGCAGGCCCAAGGAGCTGGCTGCTGGAGATTGCCACGTACCTTGCTTTCTTGACATAATTGATGAGCTGGTGCTCCGTCACACCATAGTTGTATCTAAGCTTCTGCTTCTCCATAAGTCGAACTCCATACTGCGTTGGCTTCTTTGTTGTTGCCCCGTGCTGTCCAGGAGGTGCCTGCTTCTGTGGAGTTTTCTGTGTCAGTCCTGGTAGCTCACCGAGCCTCCGGACTATCCTGAGGCGTGGCCCACGATACCGAGACATTGACACCACCTGAGCGCGCAAAAAAAGCTGCAGATAAGCCCTGTACTGAGGCACAGCTTGTTGTACAGATCAGTTGAGGCTGATAATAAAACACTTTCTAGAGTTGTCAGTGGGCTGAAGATACGGTGATGCGGTGATCATGCGCTGGATACCTGTTTGTTGGCATCGGACACGGAGCATTGGTGACTGGCCATACGCAAGCTGTTGCCGGACAGAAAACAGCTGTGTGTAGAGCCCGTGACCCGGGAAGGGGACTTCAGCATGGCTTGAGAGCTGGAGATAGTGCTTGGCCCTGGCATCGAATATGCCTGAAGGACCTAGCCTGCTGCTGCGCAACGCTCGCAAACTGTAGCACCGCTATTGCAGACCGGGGGATAGACGAGGGTTTCATGGTTTCATAGGGTTCGAGCTTCCTTCAAATTAGTAAACTATGTCTCTTTGACATCAGCTCTAGAGTGCATTGTTGCTTCCACCAAAAAACGTCCTCGGAGATACGCAGGTGGAAGTTTGCGAAGAGTCCACATTGGACGATGGTGGGTGGCAGATTCATTGAAATCACAAGTGCAGGAGACTGGGACAAGCGGCATGCCGAGGCCAAGTCAACACGCAAAGCGGTGCGAGCTGTGCCAGCTCATCACCCAGTTTTTTTGGCGATATGTCACACGAAGTATGCGATGATTTTGTTAGTTTCGCACAGATCCTGGTGGACTTCACTGCGGCGTGGTGCGGTCCCTGTAAGATGGTCGCTCCTCATTTTGAGCAGCTAAGCACCACATATCCAAATGTAATTTTCCTTAAGGTGGATGTGGACAAGAACTCGGTAAGCAGCAAGCACTCTGACAGCCGCAATGGTTGATCTCTGACAGTTGACCTGAACTGAAAACAAGTGATGCTGATCAAAGCTTCTCCACTTACAGCTTTGAGGGCTTGTTATTGTGTGAGAGCCATTAAGCTCATCAAGCACTTGCAGGATGTTGCGCAGCAGTGTCAGGTGCGCGCAATGCCGACCTTTAACGTATGTGTCTACTCAGCCTTTGTTTGCATGTAGCTCTGCATAGACCAACACATCATGAGTGCATCACAAATGTCTGACAGCAGGCTTAATCTACAGGGCATGATTCTTCCATCAGTCATCAACATCATACCATCTCTGGCAACCCTTAGTTTCTCCCTCAGCTTGTCGGCCGCACCTGGCCAGGACGTCCAGGTCAGCATCCAGTCACCCACTGCCGCCTGGAACCCTAGCCAGGCCCTAGTCATGATCAGCCCTAGTACCCTGCTCTTCACTGGGGCTACCTGGAACAGCCCTCAGCAGGTTTCCCTAAGCCCCGCTGCAGTCTCTGTTGGTGACTTCTTCCTCAGCCTCACCTACAGGTATTAGACCAATACTCCTGAAACAGGTCTGGCTTCAGATCTGATTCTGAAGGCTGCTGCCACCTTGTTTGCGCAATCTTAGCAGAGCGTATGACCAGCTAGGTTTGCCGTGTTCAATCATGCATGCCCATGACTTGATTTGTCATGTGCTGGCCATGCCGCAGATTCGCGTACAACATCATCATCAATAGTGCTTTTCAACTGGTAAGAAGGATGGTATGTGACTCTCACGCTGTTTGCTGCTTGCTGCAGGAGTGCAGATAGCTTCTACAATGGTGCCTTCCAGACAGTCAGGGTCAATAACAACCAGACGCTGACAGGGGAGACGGCTGCAAGCCCCAGGGCCATCTCCAGCCTGCCCTTTGCCGTCACAGACAGCATATCTAAGTTTGCAGACAACTACACACAGCCCTGTCCAAATGTGATAGCTCCTGGCAGAGCAGGTGACTCATCCACAGCCCAGTGATGATGACTGTACAACATCTTGGTGACTCATCCACAGCCCAGTAAACAGCCCAGTGATAATGACCATACAATATATTGGTGACACAACACGTGGCAGTCACGCATTGCTGCTTGCCAAGCCACGCTGCTCATCTGCCAAAACTAACATGCAGCAAACTTGTTTCATCTGCAGAATGTTGCATCCCTGTCTGAAAGCGCCAGATATCTGTATAAACTCTGTACACTAGACAAGCCAGCCTGATTGAGTGTGCAGGTCCAGAGGTCATTTACGCTTACACGCCCCTTACCAGCACTTACGTGGACATCAGCACCTGCAATTCCACATTCACAGCTGCCATCTATGTCTTCACAAACCCAGATGATGCCACAGCATTTTCATGCACCAACAGCAACATTACATGCAGCAGCTCAGATGCCATTGGTTGGTCCTATGGCATGACCAACCTGCGTCTGTTTGGTGGCATGACATACTATATTGCAGTTGAGGGTCCTTTTGAGGCCATCGGCAATTACATGATGAGTGTGTCAGAATCAGCAGCGCTGCAAAGCGCTTGAGGGTACACTGTGACTGACTCACACATGACACTTTTACAGATAAGGCTGTTTTGTAGTTACTAGAACATCTTTATTTTGTTGATTGCATATTTGGGTGGATTGCAGGTGTCCGCAAAACATGCTTCTGCCAGCAAAGCCATGTCTCACTTGGGACGTTTGGAAAACAACACTTGTGGTGTGTCTTTGGGCATTTACATGTCTGGTGTGCATTCAACGTTGACTTTCAAACCCTGCAGAGCATGATAGTTTTTGATGGCCAGCCGCAAGAAAAAAGAAGGATAACTGTATAGTCAAGCTTTATCTGCTTGTGAGATGATACATGCTGCTGCTTGTGACACTTTTGTTGCAGGAGTGATACCGTGTTTCAATGTACCATGTCTGTATCAGTAATGAGTTTCAACTATGGGTCACATCGATCAATCTGAATTGCATGGCTGTCACAGCAGCGTAAGCAGCTTTGCGTTCTGGCACTGACATTGTGGGTGAGTTTACTGGAGTTACAGGTTGAGCTTGAACCAGTACAATATAAAACTTGAACAGCTTGCAACTTCCCATATACCTGCGCAATTCAGGATACATCAGCAGTCTCTAGCTGTTGTCTTGATGCAGCCAGCTGTGTCAGCAGGATTGCTGTTTGTTTGCTCCTAAATGTACCTTGCCTGGAGACAAGCGATGCTGATGCTACCCGAGAGCCATTTACACTAAAGCTGTGCACAACTTACTGTGTAAGATTTGCTGATGCTAACTTTTGTGGAAAGTTCCTTCAAGGCAATCATTGCTAAGAAACTGCAGACGTTGTAACGTAGCAGCAAAACGCTACGGACAGTGTACTGCACCACGTGGTACAATGACACATTGCTTGGACGATCCCAGGTGAGGCTGCTTCAGATGTGTCAACATTCTCACCTGAAGAATGTTTTTGCTGGTGCACAGCAAAATCAGAGGTCCAACCAGCTGGCCATAATCTGCCATTGGATGTGTTCATCGTTATGTTGGACCAGGTGTTGTATGCACTTGATAGTTGCACCACATAGTGCATTTCACATTCAGCAGCACGTGATTCACTCTCGAAAATTTCTTATATCCTTGTCCTGCTGTCAAACACATGAGCTTGGTAAGAGGTTACGGCACAAGCTCCAAGCCTGTTTCTCTGCTGTCATCTTGAAAGAAGCATTTGGCCAATGCGCCTGCTTCAGAACTGCTGCTTGCAAAACGTGAATGCTTTCTTGGAATGCAGCTAAGGATGGATCTGAGGCTGGCTCTTCGTCAACGCAAAACCTAAGGTCTAGCGTAGAAGAGTGCAGAAAAGAAGCAAAATGGACAATCTCTTTGGGGCAAAACATGACGCCTAAATGTAATGCTTGAAGTTGAGTCAGTTGTAGGAGTGATGCAGGTGATTCTATCAAGCTGCTGGAAAGTAATGTTAGCTTCCTAAGTGGGGTCAGATCTGCAAACCAAGCTGGCAATCTGGGCTGGTGGTATGTACTCAAATTGAGCGTCAACCTAACAAAAAAAACTAAAACTAAAACTTTTACGCCTTTCGGCGTTCCCGGGTGCAAGCCCGAAGCAACCCTGGTACCGGAGACCGGGGTGGCCGCTGCGCAGCATATGTATAGTGCCTGTACCTACTTGACCCGCCGTCAGCTCATATACCAAGGTCCGAAAAATCGGGAATTGAACTGCCGACCGACTGCTTGAGAGGCAGTCGCTTACACCACAGGCTAGGTGGTCCTGTGGGGGTAGCGTCAACCTCACACAAACTCCCATACTGTGCCCAAACAGCAGGAGGAGCACAAGGCATCTCAATGATGCTGAGCCTATGCAATGAATGCATCAGAGGAGGCCAAGGCCCAGCAGAACTGCTGCCAGAAGATGCTGAGCTAATGTTTTGCACATTAAGCAAATTGCATGGATACGATCCACGAAAAGCAAGAGAGGACAGCTTGAGGGCACGTCCAGATTAGACAGAGTATATCCAGCACCTTCTTCTGAAAAGATATCAACGGACAGCTGCTCCAGGCAGCACGTTTGCCCAGCAGGCAGGTGGACCTGCTTTAGCCCAGTTATATCAGCGCCATCAGCAACAGTCAGGCTTGTGAGCTGTGTACAGTGTTGCACATCAAGAACTGGCCCAACTCCATTTGATACCAGTTCTTGCAAGTTGGGCAGTCCATGACTCATGGACTTGGTAAAGCTGTGTGGAAAGTCATACAGCTGCAGCGCTTTGAGACCAGTGATCTGTGCGATCTGTGCTGTCATATGGTCCAGCAACCCAGGCTGTGAAGCTTGTGCAAAATTGATAGACAGTTGTAGCCGTGTCAGACTGGTGAGGCACGACACATGCTGCAGATCTTGAACGGGGTTGGTGATATATGTGTACAAGCTAGTCAGAGTGTGAGCCAATGACTGACAGCAAGGCAAACTAGCCGCTAGTGAGGAGCCTGGAAGTGGCGATGTTGGTTCGGTGGACACGGTAGATCTCACTGCAGATCACCCTAGGCTTCCACCAAACAGGCAAACAAAATCTCTCGACCCAGCATGGGACACCCATGACAGAGTTTGAAAGCCTAACCCTGGCAAGTCCGGTCGCAACTTCTGTGGTCAATGCAAGGCATGTAGCCCTATGATAGAAGGTAAAGTGGAGAAGCTGCGCATGCGCGCTCACACTTCTGATTGCAAGCATGTCGACCCTGACATGCAGCTGCTCTCATTGACTGCACTCTGGCAGCCATAGCAACTTGTTTGTGCACAATCCATGTCAACCTGTCTGGACAGATTTGTACATGCATGGTGTAACAGGCAGCTCAATGTTTGCAAATGCCATGAGCAAGTGTCATGCTGCGAACAATTGCAATGGCTTCAGTCTGGAGTCTTGCGCATGACAACGCTCACTGGCCATGCAACATTACGTGAAACCTTGATGATACAATGTTGTCAATTTGATTGCATGGTTGGATGCGCCTTATCAAGGCGAGTGTATAGCCGGTGTTTTCAGAGAAAATGACCGTTGTCGACGACGGAGACGTCTTGGGGATTCGCTGAGTTTCGCCCCGCGACTCGCCTTTCGCCATGACCCAAAAAGATTATTCTCGCACACTGCTTTTGACCTTCTTCTCCTATGTGTGATCAGAATTGTTGGCTGGCTAATTGTAATCTCTCAACTGTCTTTCTTGAGCTCTCTATCTCTCAGGTTCCTGACGGTCAATGGCGTCAGACAAATAATCAAACTACATTTGCTACATGACAGGCTCTACAGCAAAGGTACATATTATCCACACCGGAGGCAGCTGCAGCCAGGGAACTTGATCTGGTGACCTCCCATTCACTCAGGCCAAAGTTGCAGGAAGGAACCAAAGCGTCCTGTGTGACATGGTATTGCCCAATATGCAAAAATACAGTAAGGCTGGAAGCAGGGTGTGGGGCAGTCAGCACATGCACAGGGTCCACTGTACGTTGTTGCCCGTCAGGTAGCCAAATAAGCAGACATTTTTCCTGTGACCAGAATGATGTGGAGTCTCTGCTGAGCTGTCTCACACGGCCTGGTATGTGCCACGTGAGAGCGGAGGTGGCAGGGCTGACAATGTGTGCTGACACTGTGACAAAGTCTTGTGAAAATGGCACTTGTGATACCTCATATGGGCCAGCTGGAAACATCAGCCAAAGAAAACAATCAAAACTTGTTCATCTTGAAGATGACCATGTCAGCGAAGCCGCATGGCAAGCAGTCTACATCTCCAGGAGGCACTACACCCTCAGTCTGCAAACCTTGCATGCTACTCTTCCTGACCATGGAATTGACTGTGCCCATGCCGCGGCAGCCATCGAGCCATCATGAATGCCACCACCATGCCCACAGAAGCAACTGCAGTTGGCTGATGCCAAAGGGCATGTATGGCACCAACAGCAGCAATGCTTGTTAGGCCTTGCCACAGTACTGTGATGTATGACAGGTGCAGCAGCAGATCTGCAAAGTTCACCATGTTGACCATTACATGCCAGATGCCCACAAGCTCCTTGACATTCCACCCATTCTGCATCAACGCTGATGCCTCACATGTGCTACTTGCTGTACAATTCGACAGACTCGAGCAGTTGTGGCATTCAACAGGAATTGTCACTGCCAGGTTTGGTTGCACCTGACAGTGAGCAAGCCATCAGCATGTAGAAAGCTCCAGCTGAATTTTCACATGTACGGTACAAAAGTCACAATGTCAAGCTGAAGGTGAACCATAATTTAAGCATAGGTATGACTCAGCAAATGCAGGATCTGCAATCTTGAGTCAGCTTAAATCATAACGTCGTCTGTTTGGGGTGACAGCTGTCACACGTGAGTCAATGCACCAGGCTGCACAGCATGCAAAATGGGTCATGCAGCATAGCCTGAGTGAAGTTCACCTGAATCCTTTGCACCTGTTGCTGCATACACCAGGCTGGTGCACATCCAGCCAAACCCACAAACAGGATGTGCACTGCTCCATGCAGTGCCACAACAGTCGAGGGAATGCTGACTCTGCAGCAACATTTAAACCAATTGCATGAGATGCTGTAGAGTCTGCTCTGTGTGGCATGCCAGCAGCAGTTTTGCATTACATTGCGACTGCGATAGCATATGGTATTGCACAATGGCTAAATCATGCAGGCTGACTGACTAAAGCACAGAAGCTTGGCAAACAAATGTGCTCAGCTTTGTTAGAAAGCTTGGAGCCAGACGCACAGAATCAAATCGCTTCACGTAGATAGATTTCAAGCATTAAAAGGTCAGTAGTATGTGTGTACCTGATCACAGAATTTGTGAAGAGCCAAAAGAGCAGCAAACACTCACTCACAAAGTATAAGGCCGTTGTGTAGGACTGCATAAAGGCAACATCTGGACTGCCTTTGCTGTGGAAAAGAGGCAGCAGGGGCTGCAAATGTAGACCTGCAGTCAGCACCAGATATCCTTGACTTTCAAGATTCAGGCTGCATGCAAGTCCTGAAAAAATACAGTGTTGCACAAACTTGAAGTGATGTGATTTTCTCACACTATGCATACCTGCATATACAGCTTCCAGCAGCAGGAGAGCGCTGCATTGTGTGGCCAAACTGCACCTGCTGCAGCGACTTCACACTGTCTGGCATACTACTCAGCCAAGCAAAAAAGGCAGGTGCAGTCACAAATTGAATGTCAGCTTTCAGCACCTGACAGTCACGATCCAAGCTGCTGCAAGACCAAGCAACAAGCACAAAGGCAAAGCTGGGAATGCGCGCGACGGTAGGACGGAAGTGCTGTCTGTGCTGTCCAACAAGACAGCGGTAGCAGCTGACGCTTTGAGGCGAAAGATTTTTTTTGCTGACAAATTGCAAGGACGTTCGCGATTTGACCGCACAAGTATGCAGCTGTGATTCAGCTGACACAGGTGTTCAGGACACAGGCTCAAGCTCGCCCTATATCCGACCGCGGCTGTGATACTCGCTTTACCAGCGGAAACTTGAAGTCGAGGGGGAGCAGCACTTCTGTGTGCTAGAAAATTGGACATGCAATGCTTGCTAGGCTACTCAAGACGCTTCCGTCGCCAAGTTTCATGGCATTCCCTTCCTTCTGAACAGCTAGTGATGTTACGGCGTAATCACATAATGAAATGTAACGCTCACGATCGATAGCTAGCAACCCTCTCCTTGGGAGCCAGCGTGCTACTCCATAAGTACCGGCAGCGGGGCATCCAAACATCACCCCCGTGGCATCTTAGAGATCTGTTATGCGAGAGACGTTGTCTGTGCACGCTTTTGCAAACTAGACCGTGGTTATCCCTATAGACGAATTAGCAGCTGCATGTGGCAACGTTGAGGCCTGCGCTTCTTGATCTTTGTTTGCAACTTTAGAAAATCACAGTTGCAGCCTGCCAAGGTTTCATCTTGTATCGCTGTCGTAGTGCACAGCCAGCACAGCCTGCTACAAGCTGTACCGCAAGATACGCGTTTAAGCTCGGGAGGCACAAATGCATCTTCTATGGGTCTGCATGATAGCCTGCATCGTCGTGTTGCAACCAGATGGCGCGATGGCGCTTGCCAGGTAGGCAACGCACTGCGACACCCGAGCACAAGACCTAATATGGCTCAGTTAGCCTGACACACAGCATATCTTCTGGCGTACTTACCACAGAGGCCATGATGTGTGCTACAGGGACCATGCACAGAAAGGTTCACAAGACCTAGCACAGCCAGTTGTACGCAGCGTTCACAGAGGTCCTGCTGTCAATGCAGCACCATGCAGCACGGCTTCTGGCTGCAGTCATACAACACTTGCAACAGCCAACCAAAACCCAAACCTTGCACGCAAGCTCATCACCTATGCAAGGAAGCTGATCAGTGACTTCAGCCAGAGCGACATGCTATTTGGGACGAGCAGCCTTGCAGATGATGTTCGAGCAAGCAGCAGCGCACAGTCATACCAACCTGATGAAGGATCCAGCACAAACAGCCCTGGGTCTGGCATCATTGGCGGCTTGCGATCACCTCAACTTCCCACTCTTTCAGATGAGGGAAGCGGCATGGTCTGGAATGGCAAGGGAGTTGCTCCCATTGTCAAGTGAGCATCTTGTCTTGAAAAATGTTGCACGACAACTTTCTGCTGCAGTTTACTTGACGACCACAAGCAAACCCACTCAAAAAGAATTGGAACATCGTAAAACAGCAATTGCATGGCGCCTGTGGCATGACACAAGGCAGAATCTGCACCTGCAATGCATCTGCAAAGACCAGATGGCACTCATAACGCCACAGGTCATGGGGACAGAAGCAACATTTCTTGTTATTATTCCTTGCGGCATCATGATTGCTTGGCTGAGTCAAGGAGACGGTCATGAGTGTCGCAGCAACTGTGTTGCAGGTCATCATCAAATGCCAGCTCGGTGGCAGATAGCAGCAGCAGTACACTGACTGTTCAGTCACAAGCAGTGGCGCGCAGCAAGTCAACAGCAATCACCTACATGGTGGTCTTCCAAGATGCGGTACCAACAACCAAAATCGAGCAGCTGTGCAGCAGTGCAGATGCCAACTATGGTTTCAACTGCACCCAGATCTTCACCAAGACCTTCAAGGGATTCTCCACCACTGTGAGTGCTGTCATGCTGCTGCATTGTTTGCAGTGACTTCACGGCTGACACCATCATGCCTGGTGGACACCTCAGCAGCACTGCTGTACTGCTGCTGCTGCATCAATTGCGACAAATGATGTGCTTCACTAATGCAACGCTTGTTGCTCTTGTCAGCGGCACTTTTGCTATGCTGCTGTCACTAGCTTGATAAACGTGACGTGCAAACAAATGAATTGCCTGCAGTTGCAATTGGCATGTTGTTTATGCTCTGCAACAGGCATACTGACTTGCGATGACTGCTGCAGTTGCTGCCATGACAAGTGTCTTGTGTGCAAGCACAACAGACTCTGTTTCATTGATCAAACTTGATAGGCTCTCTGTTGCAAAATCAGGTTGTCGTTCTGTATGATGCGTGTCAAATGAATCAACATTGTGGAGCGTTGATGAATCGCAGCATTTTTGTTGCTGTGAGCTCCAGGTTTTGCTTCCTTACACATCTTCATTTGCATGATTTACGTTGTGCTTCCACATTGGCATTGCATGAATGCATTGTGCCAACACGTCTGCATTGTCATAACTGGACTGCGTTGACACACTACCGCATTTGCATGACTGGATAGTGTTGATGCTGTTGCAGACCAGTCAGGATCAGCTGCAAGTCTTCTTGACGGCTGTTGGAGGCATGGTACAGTACGCCCGGGAGGACGAAGCAATCCAACTCCAAACGGTAAACGCCAGACTGCCAGTCAACAGGATGCTTTCATAAACCTCTCAATGGTGTCACACCACTCCTTTGGGTGGAATGCCTTCTTCATTTCTCTCCTTTTTCTTCACACCGGCCCCCACCATAGCAGCTGCAGCTTTATGGCATATTTCAGGCTGAGTGCTGCAAGACTCAGTATCAGTGCATCAACATTTACCCACAGGCTGTATGACACAGAGCGTAAACCCTAAACCCTAAATACAATATACATATACCACAACACATAGGGCTTTGTAATGTACATCACACTTGTCAGTGCGCAATGCAGTCCCTGGCAAAGACAATACACCCAAAGATGATATTGTGAGGCAATTCGATATAAAGGGTTGCAGGCAGTTCCTGGCAGCACACTCTGTGCAGCAACTCCTAGTCTGGTACAGGATCAGCTGATGCTTGCAGTACAAAATGTTGCATGGTGGACCACAGGTGCATCACTGGCAATGGCTGTGACTCGCACAATTCAGTGTACAGTGCAACATACAGTGCAGTGCTGACGCAGCAACTCTGCAGCACTGGTTTAGGGTTCAGGGTTCAGGGCTGCAATGTATGATACAGTGTATGGTGCAGTACTTGTGCTGTGTTTGGTGCAGGGTATAGTGCAGTAACAGTGTAGTCACGGTTGCAGAAACATTGCAGCAAACAGCTTGCATGGGGCTTAGTACATACCCTGGCCTACGCTGCATTGTTATATCTGTGATGCAGGTGTCAGTAGAATCACTCACTGTGAAGTCTGTTGGTGAGGCTGAGAGTGCCGGTCTGTGGGGCCTGGATCGCATTGATCAGAAGACTGACAAGCGTGACTACATGTATCATTACTCATATGTGGGCACTGGGGTGCATGTCTACACGGTGGACACAGTAAGTATAGTGAACAAGTTCTGCACCCCATCATACGGTCATAGTCAGTCATTCATGTGTAAACGCTTTGTGATGTTTGCAAAGTCGGGCTTGCTTTGCAAGGAAAATATATGTTACTAAATCATGTGACTTTACTTCATGCATACAACATGTGCAGCATGCTGTGCAGCAGGGTGTATATGTGTTGTCTGAGCTCTTTGAATGTGCATTTGACAGTGCATATTGAGATCGTCAGGTGTGCCTTGACATTGCCTATTGTGCCTTTGACATTGCCTGTCGTGTGCCTATGACACTACCCATTGTGTCTCTTTGACGTGACCCATTGTGTTGTTGCTTTGCATTTGCACCCAGGTGACATACGTGAACCTGAAATCATAGTGCCTTGATCAGAATCTTTTCAGCCTTCTGAGTGACTGAATGAGAGTGAATGGGAGTGCAGGGCATCAACCCATACCATGAAGAGTTTTACGACTCCTCTGGTAGCAGCAGAGTCGGCACAGCTTACAGCTACGATACCACTGAGTACAATGACTGTAATGGTCATGGTACTCACATCACAGGCACTATGGCTGGTCTCCATTTTGGCGTTGCCAAAGATGCCACCATACACTCGGGTGACTGTCACCAGCTGTTCGTGCTCTTGCTCCGGTTTGCATAGTTTCAGATCTCTGTTCTGGCATTTCTCAGCCATCGAGCTAGGAGAGTCTTGAAATGCAGCTGCATTTGTCCACCAGCCATGAACTGTGATTGATACTTTTTGCAATGGGTCAGTCGATTGGTGTTGTTTGCAATGGGTCAGTAGCCTGCTTTTGGGTCTGTCCCCAGTCTGTGTGTACTCACAAGGTCAAGAGTTGCAGACCCAACCTGTGCTGTGCATCTGCAGTGAGAGCGACCGACTGTGATGGCGAGACAGAATCACATACACGCAATGACGTCTGTCCTCATGTGATGTGTGTGTTCACAGCGTCAAGAGACGCAAATGTGACTTGTGCCATGCATCTGCAGTGAGAGTGATGGATTGTGATGGCGAGGGCGCAATGTCAGACATTGTGACGGGGCTTGAGTGGATCTTGGACAACCTAGAGCTGCCGGCAGTCGTGCTGATGTCCATTGGTGGTGACGCCACACTGCTGCTGGATCAAGCTTGTGAAGCCCTGGTCACTGCCGGAGCAACTGTGGTGGTCGCTGCTGGCAACGATGATGAAGGTATGGGACCCAGACTGGTGTACAAAACTCAGTACGTTGTGTCTTGAGGTTTGACACTACTGACCTTTTAAAGAAAAACTCGATTTGAAATTTGAATATGAGTTGTGACAACATTAACCAATTACTCTGGAAATTTCGATCAGGTTATCAGCAAATTGAGCTTGGGGTTTAGGGAGGAAGTACCCAGAGCAACCATAAATCCGACAAAGACCCACTCTTGGTTTGACCGACTCCGTAAATGCAGTTCTGCCTGGTTTTGCCAGGGATGCAGCAGCAATCACAACAGCAGCACTCAGCAAGTCAGAAAGTATGTGCAGCCCTTTTCCAACTCTGCTCTGCAAGGAGTGATACATCCTGACACCCCACATGCTTTAAGCAGATGCAGGTCCGCCGCATTCGGCCAAAGAACATGATGAGCTACTCAGGGCTGTAAGTACCTGACTCTAACAGAAGACATGTGCTCAGTGAATGAATGAATATACGCATGAGTGCATGCAGAATGCAGCAGTGATTGTAGTCAACAGCAGGTCAACAAACAAATTAAGCCACTGGTCAAGCATGCCTGGCAAGGGGAAACAAAACTTGCTATGCCTGTATGCAAATGCATGTCTCCTCACTAAGCCCAGCTAGAGATAACGCAAGAACGGCAGCAGCAGGGCGCAAGCAACGCTTATGGTTAGGCCTACAACCAAGCCCTTACTCATGTCCTGTCATAATTTGTTTGAGCTTTTCTTGTGTGTAGGTCTGCAGATGCGTGTCTGCTAAGGCCTTCCTGGGATGCAGTTGTCATCACAGCCTTCAACCGGTCCGAAGCAGTTCTGATTCTGATTTGCAGCTCCTGCTGACTTGCCAAAGTTTGGATTCCAGATGCCAAATCTCCTGTTACAAACTGCAATTTCTCATTACTCTTGCAAGATGTTGATCAGTTTTTTGCTGATCTTTGTTGGCCTGACGGCATCTGTGTTGCCTGTGTGCAGATGCGTGTCTGCTGAGGCCTTCCTGGGATGCATTAGTCATCACAGCCGCAGGCCTTGGCCAGACCAAAGTGTCCTCGGTTCTCCCATACTGTTATTCATCTGCGACTGATCTTTGTCGCTCTGAGGGCATTTGTGTTGCCTGTGTGCAGATGCATGTCTGCTGAGGCCCTTCAAGGGAGCAGTAGTTATGACAGCTGCAGCCAGTGGCCAGCTCAATCTTTTCCCGGCACTATTGGTAATCATCAGCGTTTTTATTGTCTTGAGGGCATCTGTGTTGCTCGTGTGCAGATGCATGTCTGCTGAGCCCTGCCCGGGATGCAGCAGTCATCACAGTAGCAGCAATCAACAAGCAGGATGCAATGCCCAGTTTCTCCGATGGCGGGGTGTGTGTCGACCTGCTTGGGCCTGGTTATGAAGTGTTGTCGGCATACTATGGTAGTGACACTGGCACTGCGTGAGTACTCCTGTGGCTGCCCTTGCCTTGCCTTGCCCCTGCCCCGCCCCGCCCCGCCCTGCCCTGCCCTGGTCGTAGTGCAAGAAAGCCATGCCTGGACGGCTGACACAGTCGAGACATTTCATTCGTTCATTCACCTTATGGTCAGCTACTTGCAGCCTAAGTAGCTCACTGTATGCAGTCCTGTGTTGGCAGTCACTGTGTATATTGTCAGGGCAGCTAGCTGCAAGCCATTGTCATATAGCATACAATGTTGTGTGCAGGGTGCTGACTGGTACCTCAATGGCAGCACCACACATTGCAGGCATTGCAGCCCTGTACCTGGAAGCCTACCCTTCAGCTGCTGCCTACCAGGTGCACTATCTGCCCTTACAGCTGCCCAGCATTCTGCCTTTTGAGTTGTCCCACTGTCTGCCCTGGTCTGCATCTTGATGTGTAGAAGCATACAAGATAGCTCAAACTCATCCTGTCAGCACAGCTTTTCAACACATTCGCTTGTCAGTTTCCACAATGCACAGAGGCACCTGTGCAATGGTCAGCTTCCCACGCAGCTTGTGTAGCTTCAGGCTAGCTCCAGCTGCTGCGCCTCTGAGCTGCCTGTCAGGACTGCATTGTTGCATCTGGACTCACTGCCTAGTTGCCCAATGAGACGTACCTGGTGCTTATCACAGCATCACACAATCAAGCTCCTCAGCATTGCATGCACAGACTGCAGACAGATGTGGGTGCCAAAACTGTGCATGTAGGTACAGTTTGATTTTGTCTGTCCATTTCTAGGAGCTGCAGGGCTGTAATACAGCATGTAATGACAGTAATGGTGATGTAGGTGCGTGCATCTATTCTGTCATCTGCCACATGGGGTGCCATTGATGCAGACAATCTGTACACAGACACCCCAAATGCCATTGGTAACAGCCTGCTGGTGGACCCTTTGGTCACACTGTGTGTGTCCTCTGGAGCTGATTACATCAACATCACAGAGTCCAATGCTAGGTAAGCAATAGCTTGAGAACAATGTGATTGCACTCAAAGCCCTGCCCCTGCCCCTTGCCCTGCCCTTGCCCCTGCTCCTTCCCTGCTCCTCCCACTCATCCTTTGCCCCATGTTGTCCTGGCCCTTGCCCCTGCACATGCCCTTGCCCCTGCACGTGCCCTTGCCCCTGCACATGTGCCCTTGCCCCTGCCCCTGCCACTACCACTACACCATGCCCTGCCAGCATACTCATGCCCATGCCCCTGCCCTCATGCCCTTGCCCATGCGGCCCTGTTTCTGCCCAAGTGTCCCTGCCCACTTGCCCCTGCCCCTGCCCCTGTGTGTCCACCAAAGTATAAAACAAAACCCACGTCACATTGATCGCCCCATTCTCATGGCTCCCTGTGACTGTTTGCAGGGACCCCATCTTCATCACAGTGGCTTTGGCATCAAAGCCCACAGGAGTTGTGACTGTCACCATCACTACTGTTGACTCAGCAGGTGACTCACACCAGCTCTCTGTAAATCTCTCATGTACACTCTGCAGTACATGTTTGTTTGCTACGCACGGACTGCACCACCATGCAGCTCAGGGAAGGCATCTCAGAGGCTGTCTGCATATGACTGGTGATCAAGTAAACTTGTCTGATAATGAATAAATAACAATCAAACCTGCTGTGCCTCAACGACACCACAGAATGATGGCCCTCAGAATGGCCATCATTGCTTTGCTGAACATCCCTAACATCGCTGTATAACTGGCACTGTGTCCATCTCACCAGCCTGTCACGACTAACCACGCTTGTCAAGATGGCATGTTGCTGATGCAGATCGGCTTCCTGGGCCGCAAGGGAACCAGCTAGAGGGTTGAGGGTTTAGGGTTTAGGGTTCTGCTGATGCAGATCGGCATCCTGGGCCGCAAGGGAACCAGCTAGACACAATTAGTCATGCTTGTCATCATCCTAAACCCCAAATCCTGTCTCATGTTGGCGATGCAATGCAGATCGGGTGTCAGTGCCTCAAGGGAATCAGGTGCTCGCCTTTACGTCTTCCAACTACGCAACTGCTCAGCCTGTCATGCTGACAGTGGTCAGGAACAGACCTGCAGGTATCTCTTCTTCTTTGCCATAGAGCTGATGTTTGTCTGTACCTGTGTGTCTGTGTCTGTGCCTGTGCCTGTGCCTGTGCCTGTGCCTGTGCCTGTGCCTGTGCCTGTGTCTGTGTCTGTGTCTCTGTCTGTGTCTGCATCTGCATCTGTGTCTGTGTTTCTCTATGTCTCTGTCTGTGTGTCTGTCTCTGTCCCTATGTCTGTATCTATGTCTATGTCTGCATGCGCAGCTGTGTCTGTATCTGAGTGTCTACGCTGCTGATCTGCATGTGTGCATCTACTTCTGTTGACATACACACTTTTATGTGTGACGGCTAGATGACCTATCTGAACCCTACATTTACAGAAATGTTGCACTGCAATTTGTACCTAAACCCTGAAGCATAAGTCATCACAGGCTAGTCCCCACCTTCATTGGTCACACCTCTTCCTCTCATTCCTGTCACTGCTGATGCATGCCACAGTACGTGTACACCTAGACTGCACCTCTGAGCTGCTGCAATCTTGCAAGATCAAATATCCCGCAGGATCTGGCAGGATCAAATGTTCTGGCAGGAGTCTGGCATGATCAATCGTAATGCATCCAAGTGTGCAACCTTCAGAACCCAGCTGTTTGTCACATGACTGCACATGTGTCAGCATGTCATGATTGCAGGTTGGGACCAGTTTGACTTGGACTTCTTTGTGTCAGCTCCAAAGACATCTGCCATAGACAGCAGCCACCACAAGATGGTGGTCTTCGACACCCGCCAGGTCCCCGGGGACACTGCTGCCTTCCCAGCTGTGAGTTACTGCTACTCACATCGAGAAAATGTTCAAAAATTCAGAAAACAGCATAGCGCAGCCTTTTCACTGCGCTTACTTGTGTCCTTTTCCGTTTGGGCGCAATCTATCAAGAACTGAATGACAGCATGAATGATCACGAATGTGATGAGAATTTGGATGAGACCATAAATGACATGATGGATAATCATGTTGACGTTCTGTCTACCTGCTGCTGCTGCTGCTGCTGCTGCTGAGATGTGAGCATGTATCAGGCTGTGATGAGTATCAGGCTGTGATGACTGATGCTTGTGCATGTGTCACTCAGGCTGATCTGCTGCACTACCTGACTTGCAACATGACACGTTCAGGAACGCCAGTCACAGAGTGTGCAAGAGAGCCTGACTCACACAAAAGTGTGCATAGTGGTCCACAAGGCTTTTGCTCTTCAACATGACTTGCAAATCTTGCATCACAAGTGCCAGAGAGACACGCTGGCAGAGGAATATGGCAGAGAAAAATGGCAGACAAAACTGCTGGTTGTCATATTTGTCTGATATCAAATTTTGTGTTGTGCAGTTGATCACTGAGATCCCCTTCACTGGTACGGGAGACACCACCTACTATGCAGATGACTACACCATCACGACCTGCACGGACTCCTCGGGCATCTCAGAGACCATTGGCTCGCCGGTAAGGCACCTTGTTTGCTTTCAGTCACAGGCCTGCACCTTCCCAAGCAAATCTGAGCAGTTTTGAGAATTTCTGAGCAACTCACAAGCAATTTTCTGAGCTGCACCTTCACAAACAGTGGGTGAAGCAGGCTGTACAACTTCATGAGGCTGAGTCACACCTTCACAAGCAGTGAGAGCAGCAGATTACAACTTGTCAAGCATAATAACCCACTCGGCTTTTGCAGCCAGCCTGCTGAGTCTCACTCATGATCTGTCTTGTTGGTGTAGTATGCAGGGCCTTGTGCGCCTGACTGCACATTTGTTCCAGAGTGTCAAGCTGATCTCTCTGCTTCCCACATCATTGATGATACTTTTCTGCAGCACAGTGTGTACACATGTATGCATCTGCTGCAAACCCTAAAGCTTACCGCCCAGGTTCCCATACTTCCAATGATGTTGGATGCAGGACTATGTGTACGCCTTCCAGCCGCTGCAAGCTGTGACTGTCAACATCAGCTTGTGTGAGAGCTCCTTCGACACCAAGCTCATCCTGTTTGAGGAGACTGATGACAGCGGTGACCTCACCTTGCTGTCTTGCAATGATGATGGGTGTGACTCCCAAAGCTGGCTACAGGTAACGCACATTACACGGACAATACCCCGACATTACATGCACCTTATATGCATTGCAGCAAGCATTTTTAGGGAGATCTGATGTGGCTCCTGAGGAAGCCAAAACCGCCAGAGATCTGCTTTTTGCTTGATTGCATGTTGTGTGAGTAATCAAACTGAATGTTAGTAATACCAAAAGCAATAATCATATCAGCCAAAACATTGAGATAGTGCTAATATCTGCTGTGACAGAGCCTGTGTTGCATGTCGCAGACAATCTAGAAGCAGATCTGACTCATGTTTCTGGGTTCGCCTGTGCTGGAAGCTAACCTGTAGCACATCCCATCTCACTTTGCAGGCAGACTTGGAAGCATGACTCTATGGTGCATCTGCAATAATAAGCATGATGATTCAACACTTTCCAGCTCATGCTGAGCTAGGCACGTGCAGGACAAGTCTTGTATCTCCATCTGTGCTGCCATCAAACTTGTGACAGGACCTTGGCCTGGTGCTGCAGGCAACCCTGAAAGCAGATGTGACGTACTTCTTTGTGGTGGATGGCTTTGATGGCGCATATGGTGTGTGGCAGTTTACACTTGAAGCCTTGGACAATAGCACAGTCGAGGGGTCACTGCTGTCCGGACCCTATGGTCTTGCTGTTGCTGGAACCAGCTCTACCAACACCACAAGTGAGTCATCGAGGCACACTTCGCTGTGAGGTTGTGCTGTCACAGCATTCTGCTGAATGTTGATGTGTGTTGATGGCATCACTGGGTGATGTCTGACAGAGTCTGGGTCTGATGTGTGCAGGGCCCTGTGTGCTCTGCCCTGGCCTGTCCTGTTCTGCCCTGCCCTGCCCTGGCCTGTCCTGTTCTGCCCTGCCCTGCCCTGCCCTGCCCTGCCCTGCCCTGCCCTGCCCTGCCCTGCCCTGCCCTGCCCTGCCCTGCCCTGCCCTGCCCTGCCCTGCCCTGCTTCAATCCCAACAGCATCACATCTCTACAGGACCACCAAGGCTTGCAAAACACTATCATGTACAGCACACATCGCTCACTCTGCAACCTGACATTGCTGCCATCTCCGCGGCGTTGACACCCATCCCCCTGTTGTGCATGAAATCTGTTGCGCATCACAAAGACATTTTATTAGTCACCACATAGTACATCAGTCATGTGTTTGCAGGTAGCAGTAACACCACATCAGTGGACCCCCCAATGGATCTCCAGCTGGTGAATGTGGACTGGGGTGTATGCGAGTGCAATCAGACCATGCAGGTGCACTTCCTGCTTCCATGCTGTGGTATCTGCTGCACTTTACACTTCAGCATTTGGTATATGAGAGCTGTGCAGGGTGTCTGATCAGTGCAATGACCAATTCAATGGTATGTTGTTGAGAAACAAACATGGCTTGGCCTGAAGACATGACACTCTTCACTGCAGGGCTTGCTGCACCAACACAGCATTGGCTGAAGTTCAAGACCTATGCGCTACCAAGCAACTGCATTGGTGTGCCGATGCACTGTTCTCTTTCCTTCTATGTCGTAATTTTCTGTTTCAGCCTGCATAGCAGCATGTTGACCTAAAGTTTGACATGACTCCATCTTCAAGCTGGTACCTCCACCTTCACACTGTTGTCGACTTCTGCTGTAGGACGTGTCCCATAACTGCCAAGGGCAGTACAACCTGCTACCCATGTCACAGTGCGCTGACACAGCAGTCACTCCTCTGGGCTACAAGACCTGTAATGGCTCCTGTTACTACTCAGATACAGACCATTACCTGTACGAGCCCTGGGGTAGCTGTGACGCTACTTGTGGTGGTGGAGTGCAGACTCGCACTGGTGAGTCATGGCACAGACGTAGGGTTTTGGCACATACCCTATAGGTGGCGGCTTGGCCGCAGTCAGGACCTTCATGCCTGCATGTGTATTTTCCTGTGTCTGCTGAATTTGACCTTTAGGGTTTAGGGTCTAGGGTATATCTTGTACAGGCACTTTTGTGAGTATCTTGATGTCTTCCATGTGTGAAGTAACACTCACAAAAGTGCCTACACAAGTACACATGGGAGTCAAGCTTTGAGCGTCTGACCAACACCATGCACCACATCAATCAACAAAAGATCAGTCTGTGCATCAAATGTTCAGTTGCATTAGTCCTGTCGCAGTCTCATGACTTGCGTTTACAATGGTCAGAAGCAAGAAGATCTGTGTAAATGTCTGCAGGAACATGTGTGACCTCAAGTGGGACAGCCACAACCGGCTGCACTAATGGCACATTCAGCAGGTCCTGCAACACAGCCCCCTGCTCCCCCACAGCCTGGCTGGTGGGTCAGTGGGGGGCCTGCTCCAAGACCTGTGCTGACAGCAAAGGGGCAGGCACGCAGACACGCACTGTAGCGTGTTACCAGTACACGGACAGCAACACCACTACAAAGGTAAGTGACTTTTGCTGTGATGAGCAAGGGGTCTACTTTTGCACACAGCGACAGTTGCTGTGTTGACAGCTAAGCAGCAAGTTATCACTGGTGCAATGGTCACATGCAACGCCTCTGCTAGTGGGGCCTTGAAACAACATCTCCTGAGAGCGTGAAGCTGCAAAAGCTTGTCGCATATGTGTCTCGGCATTGCATGCTGTTTGGTGTCCAGTATGCGGCGATGCATAACTTCAGCTGACAAAGGTGCATGATTGCCGCTCAAATCACAAGAGCTCTTGATTCTGTCCTGTTGATATCACTGAACAAACAGCCCCAGCATGTCCCAAACTTTGGGACGACAGCTGCTGACATCAATGATGAACTATGAGTGCTGTTGCTGTTAACAACATACGCATGCTGCTGCTGGCCTCCGTGCGCTGTTCACGCGAACACCGACAAAATTGTTGCACACTCTTTGTGCAGGAAGTTGCATGTGCTAAGAGCTGTGTCTGCGGCTGAACAGCAGCCTTTGCAGCAGCAGCACAGATTATGCAATCCCTTCAGAGCTGCCTACCATGCCACAAATAAAAACCCACAATCACTTTTCAGCATGTCGTGTTTCTTGATCCAGCTGGTATGGGACTTGTCTGACTGCAGGTTGCAGACAGTTTGTGCAATGCCACCAAACCATCTACGAGCAACGAATGCAATGGGGGCACGCCATGCACTTTCTGCAGCGGAGAGAGAGCCAAATGCTCCGGCCATGGCATCTGCAGCAATGTCAAGGGAGCCTGTGTTTGTGACAGCAGTTACTCGGTAAGCTCATGCATGTAGCAGCTCTGGATGTGCATACAACATAGAGGCATGCGTGCGTGCATGCATGCATGCAAGTTTGTGTGTGTGTGTGACATACAGTACATGTATGGCTTGCGCTATTGCTACATATTTGAAGGGCACTGGCATTTGGCATATCTTTCTTGATCCTTCTGATGCCATTGTTGCTCAAAAGGCAGCCTTTCAAGAGCCTAGATGAAATGACTTTGCCTATGCACAGCATCACATGGCTGACACTTCGTCTGACCTTGCCTTGTGACATGCAGGGCACCTTCTGCAACGTGCCATCAACGTGTGATGGTGTGGCTCTTGCCGACGGTACATGCTGCTTGTACGAGCTTTCCAGGAGTGGTGTTTGTTGTGAAGTAGTGGACAATGACATGGAGTGCTGTGATAGCGAGGTCTTGGACGCCTCTGGGGTGTGTCAAGGCACAGCAGTCAGCATCGACTACAACGGCCAGACTTGCACTGTAAGGCTTTGCCTGTTCCTTCTGTCCTGCTATGGTTTCAGAGCTTGTCACTAGGACGTCTGGACCAGATCCTGGGTGTGCTGCTGTGCAAATCTGAATGTCCTGGTTTTGAGCTACATTGCAGCAAGGCAGCTTGCGTTTAGGGCATGTCTTGGCATTGCATAATGATGAGCAGCCACTGTCACATCAGCCATACGGGGCCCTGTTGTCTAGCGCTATGCTGCACTGAGCTGCAGGTCAAATCTGAGACTGCTGTCGACAAGTATGCCGACAGCTGGAAGATGCACAGACTGGCACTGGTACACAGCTGTTGTAGGCATACAGTGTGCTGAATGAAATGACAAGCTGCCATCTTTCTGCATGAATGCAGCAAAAGCAATGCTCCACCGCAGCCTTGATTGTTGCTGTGACTGCTGCAGGGTGCACTGGACGCCACAGGGGCTTGCTGTGACGGAGTGGTGGACAACTTTGGTGTGTGCAATGGCTATGATGCGTCTGGCATCTTCCAGGTTGCATTGGCTGAGGGCTCCTCCACTACTGCAACGGCCGCTGCCCTGGGCCTTGCGAGCTCTGGCTTGACCTCGGCCTCAGAGTGCGTCTCCCTCCCAAGTCTTCTGCTGACTGTGGCATTCAGTTCAATTTCGTTTGAGGTGTTTGTGGTGTTCCCTTTTCACTTCTGACCATGCGGCAGTTTTGCATGCTGGTGAAAATGCAGTGTGTGCTTGCAGGGCCGCCACCAACATCACCAGCAGCTTGGTGTCTGCGTTGTCCCTCGAATCAGCGTCAAGCAGCGTCACGTCACGCAAGCTGCAGCACTTTGGTGGTGCTACGAGCAGGGCTGTCAGCGTTTCGGCGGGCAGCCTGAGACGACTGCAAGCCTCGTTAGCCGATGAGGGCGACACGATTGCCTACATTGCATCAAGCACAACCGCCAACTCCACCAGCATGCTTGTATATGATATCGCAGCAGCTTCAGCCACGTCCGCAGCAATCACTTCAGCGGCGCTGACCTTCGGACAGGCTCAGCTGCTACTCAGCGACGCCACGGCTCTGGAAGATGTGGTGCTGGCTATTGCAGCCGTTGCTGTTTGCGGAAATGGGGTGTGTGAACTGGGAGAGCGGCCCAACGCAACCGCAGCTGGAGTGAATGCCACAGGTAATCTGTTTGGCTCTTCTCTTTGACCATTGTGTTAATGTGTGCCATCACACACCTGTGGTGCCTCAAACGCACAAGCCTCAACAGCAGGAGGATCTACACGCTTCTTTCATTCACCCTATACACTCAAGTAGTCCTGGACTCAGCACTCTGCAAGCTGGCTGAAAGTAGCAAGATTGTGGCGTTTCATAAAAAACTGGCCTATGACTGTCACATCAACACAAAGGGATGCCGAAAAGATTGGTATGCACCCTACATGTGTTTGATTCACACCTCAAAGTGCTCATTCACACCTGATGATATTGCAACAAGGCAAGATGCTCTTCAAACCCTAACCAAGATGCCCTTCAAATCCCTGAGCAGATTCACCAAGCCAGCTTGCTTCTGCAGGTGGATGCCCTGAGGACTGTTTTGTACCCTATGTGGTTTGTCCCATACCCACAGGCTCTCTTTCCATGTGTGGGGGGACTCCAAGGGGGCAGTGTCTCACCAGCAGCGGTGCATGTAACTGCAGCACTGGTTATGCTGGTGTTGACTGTGGCAAATGCGCTCTGGGGTACTCAATGGAGGGCATGCGGTGTGTCCTGGAGAGTGAGTATTTCTGCCTCACATACTCTTCATGATGCTTCCCTCTGCTTACACTTGTGAGGACTGTCTCTCAACAGATCCCCTTCCCTGTGTGTTTGGCCCATTGCTTGGAGGTGTCCTAGGCAATAGCACCCTGCATGCTTGCAAGTGATGAGCTTGAGCGCTTGCTCACAACAACAGCAGTAGCAACTTCTGTCCCTTCAGCAGTGTGCATGCAGCAATTCCTGATGATCCACAAAGAATTCTGCTGTTGTGCAAGACTGCCACATGGTGTCACAGATCACTTCACTGCACCTGCAACGAGTTTGTCAACTAGCTCTACAACTCAGAGTGCCACTTCCATAGTCAGGTGCTTACAAGCTGTCACAATGAGTCTGTCTGTGTGTGTATACAGGCTTAGAGCTGGCTTCAGACAAGTGGGCCTGGTACTGGTACCTTGTCATTGCAGTTATTGGTGATCTAGTCCTTGCTACCCTAGTCTACATCAGCTACAGATGGTGGAACAAACGGCACAATGCTCAGACTGCTGCTGCATTCGAGCAATCAAAGCTGGGGCATGCAACAGTCCCCACAGCTGGCAGGGCTCCTGTCCAGTTGACTGCCTCGGCAGCTGCTGGACAGCCTGTCAGTAATCCTTACTACAACAGGAGCTTCACGCCGGCGCCTGGCTTGCAGCAGCCACTGCGGTCAACATATGCATATCCCGGTGCAGCTGCACGGTAGTGGTTAGTCATGGTGTCGAGCCCATTGTGGGGTTTCGTGTAAACAGGCAGTCTTGCACACCATGACAGGTCATGTAGAGCTGACTGGATTACACAGCAGTCTTCAAGCAGAACAGTTGTTCACTGCATTCATGTTTTGTTGAGTCATAGGGTGCCCTCTCGTGTTTTGTTACTCTGCATTGGATGACAGGATACGCATGATACAGCCTCTGGTTCAAGTACTTTCATTCTGCCTTCAACAGTTGATGTCTGTAGCGCTGCATCAGACAGAAAATGCTTCTGTTTGTCAACATATGGCTGAGATCAAACCAAATCAGGTTGATTGATTGTGCAGAGTATCGTGATGGTCTTGTGATGCGAGGTTGCCAGGCCTCAACAAATGAGCGCGCAGACAACAATGCTTACATCAACTGGTGTCTGCAGCAAGACAAGATAAGAAATAAAGTATGATACAAGTCCTGGTGTCCACTGCAGTATGGATTCTACATTTGCATAGTGCCAGTGCTACCTGTGTGCAGAGGTTCAATCTAGTAGACAGCCTTTCAGTGGGCAGCTCAGTAATGTCAAAAGCATGCTAAGTATTACTAAAAGGCAGCATAGACAAAGCTAGTGGCAAAACAGTTTTGATGCTGAGTGCAACCCTCAGACAAATCCAATGCCTTTCAGTGGGCGGCTCAGCATGACATGCACATTGTGCTAAACCCTAGAGAATGCTTGATAGAAAGCAGCACGAGGCATAAGTTCAGAAAGACAATCAATGTGATCCACTGCAGCCAAAACCCTGGCCTGGCTTGTCAGCATATCTGTATTCAGACTGACAGATTGTTGACAGAAAGTTTGAACAATATATACCCAGCCTTGCAAGTCTGCAGGTAATAAAGGGTAGTCCCACAGCGTCTCAACTAGAATGCGCTGTCACTGAACACATGCTAGAATCCATCTTCATGGGAAGATTTCAGGCTCCAGCTACTGAGCAGCCTGTCTGCCAGAGGGGCATCAGTCAGACTGTCATCGTTGCATTCAATGGCTAGCGCCAGCACCTTCAGCTTGCCCTCTTCACTTTTCTATCTGTAGTCAGCGTAGGTCAAATGGTGGCATAGGCTGTTTTGTCATACAGGGTAGCAGCAACCAAGCTAAGAACTCCCTAAACCCTTAAACCTCGTGTCTGGCATTCTCTGTTGCAGCATATTCATTTCTGACCAGGGAGTCAGCCTCGGCCGCCGCCAGTGCCCTCCTCTTCTTCTTCTGCTTCCAGAGCATGACAGGCGCCACCACAGCAGCAACAAAGATGACAAGGACCATGATGGCCAGCCCGGCCTTACCCCCCTGGGAGTGGGCCCCCGAGGGCTTGGGTTCTGGAGCCCATTCCTTGGCCAGGATCTGAGTCTTCATCATGCACCCTTCCTCTTCGTGAGGCAGGATGTGGCAATGCAGCACCGCATACCCCGTACCTGCACACATGCAGTGTGGAGGGATGAGAAAGCTGTTAGGCAAACGTAATAACTTCAGGCAATCCCCTGTTTGGTACCCAAAGTCAACACTCAAAACACCTGACCAGGCATCAATTTAGAGAGGAGCCGTTAGTGTATAGAAATGTCAACTATTCTGAACGTGATGCCCTGCTGATAGTATAAATCAAACTTTAGAGACCCTTGTGCTCCCTTGCTGCACTGAGCTGTACTGAAAAGCAGTAACATGACTCAGCACAAGAGTGACTGCTTTCATGCTCAGCAAAACTCAGTAGGCACGCAGATTTCTATCTGTTCTGTACAGAGCTGTTCTGGGGGTGCCAGTTACATAAGCAAAGCCACAGTCTCCCTGTTCTCATGAAAGCTTGCACAGCCTTTGTTACAAAAAAACAGAATCTTCCGATTGCGGAGACCACTGTGTCGCTGAGCCTAGACAGTGTTTAACATTGACCATAGATTCATGATGCGCTGCAAGAACTGTTGGAATTGGGGTTCAGAGGGGGGGCAGGGAAGGGGAGGGAGGGGGGGTCAAGGTGGACTTTGGGTGATGGGGCCATGGTCTGAGCCCCTACCAGTGACTTCATAGGGCCCTGGCACCCAGCGCACAATGGCTTGGTAGCCAATGTTGGGCAGCTCTAGAGTGTCGGCCCAGTCACCGATCCTCCAAGAACCGTTGTTGGCATCGCTGTCAACACCATCTGGTAAGGCAACAATCTGAAACCTGCATGAACCACATCACAGGCTAGGCACTCATATCATACAGACAGCTACATATTTAGGGTTAAGGTTTGTGGGTTTATATCTGTACAGTCACAAATACTCCGCTTCCTGCAATTCATGCCTGCGGCAACATAGCAGCAGAGGCAGTGCAGCAGCGTTCCTATACATACGCAATTTCCTGCAGTATGTCAGCATCAGCTGCAAGTGATCATCCAGGCAGACAAGATGGTCTCCCTGTGTGCTTAGAATATTATGTGTATACACTTATATATGAATACAAATATATGTTTAATATAAGTTTATGTTGACTTTACATGTCAATATGATGATGGTCAGTATATGCTCAACATGAATATATTCAAGGCATGTAGTTATTTGTTGTATATGTTGTCACAAACGCGCCACATGTGCTAGCAACATCCTTTCAACAGTGACAGAGTGACAAAACTACTCACGGCTGGGTGTGGTGGTGGTAGGGGTGCACATTGATGTTCCACAGGCTCAGCTCATGCAGCTCTCCAATGACTTCTTGCATGGCGTTGCTGTCCTGGTAGGTCAAGCCGTTAAGGGCGCATGCACTGGACCCCGGCCCCGGCACTTGTGGGTTGGTGAAGTTGAGCAGTCCAGTGTTGCCTGTCTTGGGGATGATCTCATTTCTGTACGTGGCATTCAGCGAGGTATTCCTGCAGCATAGTGGAGGGTCGGACACAACACACGCAATGTTGCGTCGCTCAAAAGACAGAATCACTGCTTCACTGCACAGACCGTCAGGCCACTCCTGTTTCAACCTGGTCCTCTCTGGCCGCCATTCAACATACTGCTGCATGTTTTGGTCAACACATCTTCAGCTTTTGCCTTTCATCCAAAGATGTTCTGCTGGATGCATCCTACATAGAACGAGGAGCAAAGGGTTCTCACGACTCCAAAAAAATTCGCACATACCTGAGGTCTTGCTGGTAGGCAGGCCTCTGAGGGGTGCAGCTGCCGAAGGGGTCTGTTGGCACAGGTGCTACCCCAGCCACAGCCGCCTGAAGCAAAAATTTTCCTGTTGTGCTCAATCTAGTAGGCCAAACCTCCAAAGGAGATGTGAAAACAGCTGGAAGCACACAGCAAAGCACGCAGGATGGCATTGCAAGCCATGCTCTTTGGTAACAAGTTTCAGGTATGCTGCGGGATGCAAGTCTGTGCTATGCGACAAGCATTGTGTCTGCCAGGCACGCGCCAGGCTTGCAGCTGCATGTTTGTGCCAGGTTCAAAGCTGCTGGTTGAACTGAGATGCTGCCAGGGATGCAAAGCAGTCAGACAGACAGACAGACACCATGACAGACAGACAGACAGGTGTTTCCCAGACTGAATCTCACAGGTTGGGTTTTGGAAACTGATGGCGTCATTCTGCATTTTGGTCATTTGTAACAGCATCTGGCACTGTTGTTACAAATGACCAAAATGCGCAATGGTTGCGCACCACTTTACCAGTGAACCACATCCAGGAGTATACAGACACAGGCATGTACAGAAAGTTGGCGAAGAAGACTGACCACTTCAACAGTCGCCATGATGGGTTGCTTGATGACGTCACAGTGAGATGACCCACATCCAGGGTCTTGGATGCCAAATTCGCCCTGGCCTGATTGCAATTGGTAGGTTCCAGCATCGCACTGGATCAGCAGCTCAACCCTGCATACAGGCAGACACACTCACACCAGCAGCAACATCTGACAGCAGTTTGGAGTGCAGCACCCTTGTGAAAGATCTTGTCTGTGCTATAGCGATGCCAACATACTCAGTATGATGGTTTACCCAGCTGGTGTTGCAGCAGCTTGTGTGCTATGTATCTCAGACTCAAACCCTTGACACAGCAGAGATGCAAAATATACTTCTAAACCGATATATATAAACATTTCGTAAACTCAAAGAAATCAACGCACAGTTTTGTGCATTGAGGTAACAACTTGCCTGTTGGCAGCTGCAAAGACAATGTTGTCAGTCAGGCGAGGCAGCTCGTTGACATAGTTGGCGTCTCGGCTGTAGAGGCCCATCACGCAGCCCGGCTTGTCAAAGGAGAGGTGCATCCACTTCATCGTGGCTGCCTCCACCAAGATCCATCTGTATACTGTGCCAGCCTGCACGGCCATAAGCACAATCAGCAAATGGTGTAAATTTCAAAAGTCTCAACATCTTCAATGAATTTCAGGGCAACAAGAAACATCATCCATGCCTTGTTCTTGTACCTTCTGAAGTGATCAGCACCATATAAACCAGATGCCACCTACAAGGACTGTCTGCAGCTTGTGCATGCATTGTTGATGACACTATGTGAATTGGAACACTTGCGAGTCAGGAGTGTGTTCCATGCCTGGTGGACTACATTGCATGCAAGGTAGCTCCAAGATGCAGTCACAAGCTGTCACACGGTACCCATGAGCATACAAGGCTGGAAGGAAATGCAAAATCATGTACAGGCGCCAGCACAAGAGAGAGCAAACAGAACATGACAGCGTACTTCTGAAGATGCTCGGTGAGCAATGTGCATGAAACGCACTCATGGCAGTGCACCCTGTCATATTGATAGAATCAGAAGCAATAACAGTGATGATGGTGACATTAGTATGTTGATTATATATGTAAAGTTCACATTGATTGATACAGTGATTGTACATGTCAGCTTTTCATTATGACAATATAGTCAACATACCACTTATGTATGTAGTAACAATGATGATAGTATTATTAGGATAATATTCCATATATCATACAATATAAGTATATGCATGAAGTAGGCAAGTTGGCACCAACAACACAACCAGGAAGACTTACATTCATGCTGATGACAGGCTGATAGGCGCCATTGATGGTGGCAAATAGGGCGTTGGACCCACTGGTGTAGAAGGACAGCAGAGAAGAAGAGTTGCCGGAGTCTGGGCCGGTATCCCCAGTGTTGTCCCAGGTGGTCACAGCAGTGCCTGCATGTACACAAGCAGGTGATCAGACACCAGCAATGTCTTGAGGCAGGTTCATGGTGACATATCTAAGACATCATCGACAGGAATCCTAACACATACACCTGCTGGAGACCAGGCAGTTTAATAGGATTCCTCGCAAACTTTGAGGATTGCTCATAATGGGGTTGGACTGCCAGATGGGGACGACAGCCAAATATGCCAATCTCAGATCTCAGATCTCAGTTTTTGAGATGCCTTGGTTCGCCACACTTTTACTCCGTCGCGGATTTAAAACGGGCCCATTTTGAATCCGCGACGGAACAAACATCAGCACAGCAGCCATCAGTTGTGGTTATGGTCGTACACATGAGGCTTACCATCGTCAAGGGGCTCGGGCCCAGCACAACAGTAGAGGTCACCCGCAATGGAACCCACAGAGTTGGCGATGAAGCCATCATCGATGGGACCAGTGGCATTCTGAATGTTCTGAGAAGCATCAGTGAAAACAGCAAGCTGGAAGGTCTGCAGCACCACAGATTGATCAGACTTCTTTTACGGATCATGACTGTGCTGATGTTGAAAGTGTGGCAGAACAAAGGCGTCTCAAAAGCTTTCTCAGATCTGTGACAGCTTTGCATTGATGCTGCAACTGCAGACAATCGGACTTGAACCGATTACTTTATGCGTGCAAAGCATGCTGCCAAACTGGTGGTCATTGCCATCATTGTGATTATGCATTGATTGGCGGAAGGGCTAGTGCAGGTGTGCTGACCTGGAAATGCAGAATGATCTCATTGCTATTGTCAGCAGGGAAGAACTGGCGCATGTTGGCACATGAGGCGCTGCCCAGAGGGTCAAAGCCGCCATTACTGGCTGCATCTATGATGACAGGTACCGTGGCTGTGTGCGTCTGTAGGGAGGAGGAGCCATGGTGGTGGGGGTGAATCCTGCAATGCGCAAGTACCCAGATGTTAGAAGCCAAGAGTTGTAGAACACACCATAGCTGGGTTGTCATCAATGCAGTCTCAGTGCTGTAAATGTGTGCAATCTCACGCTAGATGCACAGTGTCTTGTGTCAGCGCAAGTGTGTGTACTGAGAGTAATGTCTGACCTGGTTATGAGTCCTTCTTATGCAAAGGCTTGGTAGGCAGGCTATTGTTTCTTGTGCAAGCTATGTGAGAGCCAAAGTTGACAAATTATTCACTGCCGGCATGTCCATGACCACTACCAATATTATACCAGTACAGGGCAGCGCATTTACTAATCAAGGCAAATGGCAGCCTATGGTCAGGAGTCAAAGGATCAGACAATGCGTCGTCTCACCACAAAGCGCCGGGTGAGGCAACTTCTGCAATGTCATACTGGTAGTAGTTGCAAGAGCCTGGCAGGATATCTGCAAAAATGTTGTCTCCTCTGTAGCAGTCAGAAGAATTATCTGGCAGAGGATCACAAGCAATGTTGTCTGTGCCAGGGTTGCCATAGAACCCATGCAGATGGTTGGCCAGAATGTTGACGTCCTTGAAGACATTGATACCACCCACCTGTAAACCATGCCAGAGGATGTGAGGTAAGGTCTGGAAAGTATTGACGGTTTATCAAGGGCAGAGTACTCACGTCGATAGGATTAGTGTATGAGCCATAGGAGCTATTTAGTTCTCCTGTAGCAGTTGGCTCGTACGAACTGAGGTTGTTGCACACCTTCAGCCGAAGGGTTTCGCCTGCAGAAGCAGTGGCCGTTGGAGCGAGCAAATTCCCAGGCACAACTGTGGAGTCCACCGCAAGACTGGCCCTACACGGTGCGAAACAACGGTGCGAGCTGAACGATCAACACACCCTGTTGCACTCGGATCACGCCGGCAATTAGAGCCTCGTTGTAAGTCCTTCCAGTGTACATGATGTATGGATCATCAGCGCTGGTGTTGTCACCAGGACCCTATGTGAAAACGAGCGTTGCTTATCAAACTTCAGTCTGCAGAGCCGGCTGCGAGCAGACATGATGCAATACCTGTATCGTCGCAGGCAACATGTTGAGCGTGATCCAGTCATTTACAGGCTGCAGTCGTTGAAGCGTGGGCAAAGGTGCGCCCTTGGTGATGTCGAGGACAGGAAATGTAGTCGTTTGAGCTACGGCGCTTCCCACAGCAACTGCAGCTATCAACAGCGCTGCGGCAGATCGAACAGTCATGCCGCTGCAGTGGGTGATACACACAGGTGTGAAACGGCGTCTGGAGCCAGCTGCTGTCCACTTGACCGCTTATACCGTGCAGCTCAGTTGTATGCAGAGCACGCGCTGAGCACACCCACAGTGACTAATCCACTTTATCGAAAGGGGAGGGCAGGGCGTTATGCACACACTCTGTGCGACCCTGCCCTTAAGAACTGCATGCTCTCTGCAAGCTACTTTACAACCTTGTTCTCGAGTCTGCTGACATGCACAGGATGAGCTTTGTATTCAGTGAGCGCGTGTGCAATCAAGATGAACAGCGACTGGTTAACCCCATTCATGTGGGAAATTATTAAATACATGCACAGCATGAAAGCTATTGAGCTCAGAGTACTCAGAGTAAGACATGGTGCTGCACGGACAGCTGCTCCATATACAGGCAATTAAGTCCATATTATAAAACTCGACTCCACATGAATGGTTCCACAATAATTGTATTTCACTGTGGGCAGACATCTCTGATTGCTCACTGACCAAAAGTGCATCACACATAAATGCGTACTGTGGAGCTGGATACAGATTACTGCGTGCAATGCCTTAGCATATCTTGATCATTCATAACACCTGAACTCATCAGCTGTAAAATCCAGCTCACTGCAGTGGTCCTGCACAAGGGGTCCCCATTGGATGGAACTTGACCCTATACAGCTTGTACGGCTGCCTCCAAACTCATCTAAGAACTCCAAAAGGCTGCAAAGCAGAGCACCCACATCATGACACAGCTGGGCGTTCAGGAATGGAAGGGCTAAGACCCCCTTCCACCTGGGGTCCTGGCTCTGGGGTGCAAACATCTCCCTCAGCATCTGCCACAGCTGTTCCACAACCCACCCACACAACTGCCAGTCTGGCTGAGTTTCCAGCTCAGTCTGGTCAGACCCCTCAAATTTGCGCCGCATGACCTCATCCCTGTCAATGGTGCCAGCTTTCAGGTGTGAGTCAACCCACAAGTTCACATCCTCCTCAGACAGCACACCATCTCCATCAGCGTCCATCAGATTGAACAGCCGATGCTGGATGATCTTGATGTGGGTCATGTCGACGCTGTTGCGGGTGTGGGGGGACCTTGCAAATCTGGGCTGAGCGCCGTTGGGGCGCTGGCTGCATGTCACTGCGTCTGATGCCA
>JAABUP010001183.1_pt1 | contig 55169 bp, 77 predicted proteins | sample 5559201 | NCBI WGS metagenome assembly JAABUP01 (sample SAMN10711887, study PRJNA513373) | rock metagenome | isolation source: Antarctica rocks | place: Antarctica | reverse complement strand
ACAAAATCCGTATTACAACAGAGCAACGACAACAACAGACGGTGAAGGGGAGGGCGGCTCGCAAAGAGGTGATGTAAGAAGGACGAAAATTCGGGAAACAGGACGAAAAAACAACTGTTAAGGGCGGCGCAAATCAGAGTTTTTCGAAAGTTCATACTGCAATCCCCAAAAGAGAATCCCCGGAAATTGTATCAGAGTCTCAGTCTTCATTATGTGGATTTGCTATGGGTCTCGAGAACTCAGTTTAGGGTCATTAGGTAATGCATTACATTTTTCAAAATCCCTAAAAAACACTTTTCACCATTCATGTGCAGAGCAGCATTTGAGAGAGTTTTTTTTAGCGTTGACTGGCGCTGACTGCGCCAGGGAGGAAAGGCTACCTCAGCTTTTGAATGACGTCTAAGCTTAGGCTTTCAACTTGGTGGCATAACATGCAGGACCACACTGACTCACTGGATTGTCATTGTCATGAATGGCAATGTACCATGCAATGTCCAGCAACCCAAATGTCCTGATCAGGACTACTTATGGACTCCACTGTATAATCAATTCAACAAGTGCACCAGCACGCCGCTTCGTCTAAGCTGACTTGTCAGATACGCTTGAAAATGTGATTTGCTTCCATGCCCTGAAAGTGCCAGGCTGTACGACCAGTATAGAGCTGTTCCTACAGCGTGTACGTACCCTTCGTGCTGTATAGACTGTGCTGTTATATTGACAAGCAAGCTCAATACTGTTGGATGCCAATGAGGATGACTCCTGACTGTTACGGTTAGACCAGCAGAGTACTCTGAAATAGTCGGTTCCGAACATAGTATGACATGACTTTCACATGATCCAAGAGTTTAGGATTTTAGATCACCAGGTCAAGCTGATCAAGGCAATTGTATGGTCTTGCTGCTGAGGCTTTTGTTGCACGCAATACGGCAGCTCATTTGCGCCAATTGTTGGACTTGTTGGAAGCTCCTAGTGTATTCAAAATCTAGCACATGGCGTATCCTTGCAGCTGTTATGCAGCTGTTTCACTGAAGCATGCACGCACAAACATGCATGCACGTTATGGCCATGGCCACGTTTTGAACTGTTGCATTGAGACTGTTTGTATCACATCATTGAAAAACTTGCTATAGCAAAGTACAGAGCTTCATGAACGTGCAATGCACAAAGATGTGTTCTGCCACTGTGTTGATTGGCCACTTCTTGCAGACATCAGGCAGCCATTGCTTTAGGTTCACAATGTTACAAAGATGGGCCACCATGGTGCAGATGCCGACGTCACAATATTGTGTATGCCTGCTTCCCCCCCTAATTTGTGACATGGGAGCAAGTTGCACTGAACGACCGCTGCTTTCTGCATGAAGTGGCTAATCAAGTCACTGGCAGGTAACACATCACCTTTATGCATTGCACGATCACATCAAGCTCGTTAACTGCAACAGTCTTAAAGGTTACACAGCCCTGTTTGTGCGTACATGCTTCAGTGGAACAGCTGCATGACAGCTGCGCGCACATGCCATGTGCTAAGTATGCTATAGCCGAGCTAGGACCTTCTGACGTTTGCAACGATTGGCGTGAATGGGTTGCCATATACGTATTGCAAGCAGCAAAGCCTTGGCAGCAAAATGTGCAACTGGCTTAATCAGCTTGACCTAGTGATCTGGAATCCTAACACCTGTTGGGTCACGTGAAACTCATATCATACAGCAGGGCATCGAGAGTCTCCTGGAAGACCTGACCGTTCAGGCTGATGTACCATCAACAATGTTGAGAATTCGAATTGGCTTCTACTGCAAAAGAATAATCAAACAAATGAATAAAAAAAGATAGTTTCATCAACGTCTCGTCATGCCAAAATGCAACCATGAGCAATCCCAGAAGACCGCTCCATGTTTGTAGTCACAATTTTGCTACAAAATAATACCCAGAAAACTCGGGTTGTGGGTGTAATGGTTACTGATGGGCAGGTGGCTAGCTATGCCCTGATCATAAGGCCATTGGAGCACCCCCCAAATCTCCAGGGCTGGGTGCTGAACCAGTGATCACAACTCGGATATGTCAGGGGCGGGTGCTATCCTGGGACCAGCTGCTGAATGAGCTGTTGGGCTGCGACGGTATCATTTCTGCCAGCATGGGCTGCAAGGATTCAGTTCTTGTAGCCCTCACGCGCACTGCCATATTTGGGCGGGGCCTGGTCAACTGCAAGCAAGGCTGCCGTCCCTTTCGGACGAAAGGAGCCCCCAGGAAGCCAAAGGCAGCCTTCTGGGCGAAAGGAGCCTTCAGGAAGCTAAAGGCAGCCTTCACCAAGCGCAAAGCAGCCTTGCTGATGGCCTGAGCTTTCGTTAAGAATGTGCTTCTGCCTTGCTTGATGACTGCTAGGGCTACCAGGACTAAGAACGCTATGTTGAGGATGACCAGCAAGATGGCAATCGTACTCAAGCGACCAGGGCTTGCAACATGGCTTTTGTCCAAGAACATGAGACAGCCCAGTGCTGTGACAGTGACAGTGCCAAGTGCCATGACCTGCAGTCAATATCAGCTGCGTCAACCACCCAACAAGCAAAGGACAGTCAGCAACCTGAAGCATTGGGATCTTGTTGCAAACAGACTGATGTGGTACACACACTGGTCACTGTGCAATAGACAGCATAAAACTGACACCTAGCAGTCAGCAGATGTCAGTTGTGCCTGCACGTCGCACATGCTTGTGAGCCTACAAGCGCAATTGCTGGCACATGCAGCCAGTTGCAAGCATAATGGAGTCTTTCATGACAGACCATGGAGCAAGGCCATGCATGTGCCTTGTAGTGTAAGGAGGCCTGCATCATGTGTGGCTCAGCAATGCATCACTGTACATGTGGGCATAACAGACCACGCTGCTTGCCACACAATACAGTGCGCAGCAATCTGTGACTGACACTGCATCACTGCATCACTTTAGGATCGGCCTGTTTGTTCGAACTGTTTGTTGTAGCACGAACAAATGTGTATGCCATTTATCATAGTCCGGACTCAAGCGTCACAATGCACACCTGAACAATTTGAGGGCCCTCCTGCTCAAATGGATGACAATGAGCTAATGCCCGGCCGCCTGCCACCAAGATGACCAGCATGATGGTCAGCTGAAAGGAGCCATCCAGTGAGTTTGCAAAGACCTGTGCTGCTACCAGGCCGAGGGTTTGGACCAGCACCACTGATTCCCAATACCAAAAGTTGTCTCTGCACGACACATGCACATCAGGAGCGACTAATACTGACGGTGGTGATGACAGAAACAATGTAAACCCCTTCTGGACATCAAAAACCATATGTGTTGCCACGAGGGGTGGAGTGACGCTCAAAGGTGCTGAAAGCATGCAACTCATGTCATTTCGTTCAAAGGGTCAGGCTGCAACCGCACTACAGCACAAGGAAGCCCAGGGACAGCACAAGGAAGCCCAGGGACAGCACAAGGAAGCCCAGGGACAGCACAAGAAAGCCCAGGGACAGCACAAGGCACCACCAGCTGTGTGCTTGGCATGCACAATCATACAAGCCTGTCTTATGTGATCAGTACAAAGCCCTGACATGCGTTCCATGGCAACATCATGATGACCAGCTCTGTGTGTGAACATGCACGCAGCTCATGCTGATGTCAGCCCATGCGAGAGCGCACACAATTGGCAGTGTGCATGCAAGCGCCCTTGCATGATGAATGCGCGACTGGGTGTGTGTATGACAGCAGCTGCCATTGAAGTATGCTACACAGGGAGCACTAGGCATACATGATCATGGCTAGATGATTGATGCAGCCACGCAGCGCGATGTATTCCTTCAAGTTGATCACCTCTTTCACACTTTCAGCAGCTTTGCTGACAAACAGTCCTTGGCAATTGAGAACAGGAGCTGATATGATGCAGCACACAGCAGGCCTAGGCATAGGTTAGCTGGCACTGACCTGTAGCTGCAGAAGAGGAAGGCCAGGCGTCTTTTGACATCAGGTGAGTCAAGGTGACCGCGCTGATGCAGTAGCAGCAGGCAAGGCAGCAGAGGAATGCCCACACAACCCAGAAGGGCCAAAGGTGTGCCCAGCCCTGCACTCACCACCATTGCGTACCAGTCATACTACATGAGCAGTTACGTGCAGTCATGCAATACACCGCCACTCTTTCTGTCTCTCAAGTGCATAGACTCTTATGAAGCTGTGCTGTCTGTTATTGTTTGTGCAAGCGGTGGACAGTTGAGTGTTGTGCATACCCACCAGCAGATAGCTTCAAGTGCCAGCCGGCAAAGCATTGGACGCTCATGTCAGGAACCCAGTAGCCAAGTGACCATCTAGCCTGCATGCCATCAACATTTTAAGTCGCTGCACTTGTGGGCATCAATCAATTACTCACTCACTCACTCTGCCGCTCACTCACTCATTCACTCAGTCAGTCACCCAATCAGTCACTGACTCAAAGCATCCTCAACCACCATGCAAAGATGCACAATTCAAACCTGGCAACTGCATGCAACTCGATGGACAGCCCAAGTTGAAGCCTGTGTGAATGCTGAGTCATCAGCTTGCATGCTCAGCCTTGCATCAGTCAGCTCTTCAGCTCTGTCATTACTCATGTCAAGGCTGACTCAGCTCATGGCACCAGGCAACTTGCATGCTCAAAGGCTGGGAGCAAGTTGATGCACACTTGAGCTGACTAGATTCAAGCTCGTCGTGCAGCTGACACAACAAAAGCAGGTCAAACTGAGTAGTAGTGCAAGCTTGCCGCCACGCCTATGGCCTTAGTACATGCTGCCTGAGCTTGCATGAAACTGACAACACTGATACCGCATTGATTTCCCACCTGAGCATACTTTGGGTACAGTTCATCACTACTAGGAGTAGCAGGGTCGATGGGGTAGCAAGCAAACAGGCTCAGGATGGTTGTCAGCAGACTGGGGTAGTAGTAAAATATAACCGACAGCATGGTGACGCACAGCCGATTCATCAGCTCTGCCCTTCTGGTGTGCCAAAGACCCAGGGTGCTCCAAAATGGAGAAAATGGAGCCATAACTTGCCGGGAGGTTGTAGCTGATGACGTGGGGGGGGCCTGCTTGAAAGTGCTTGCCCACCTGTGATGACAGGCAGGGAATATCACATACAGGTAGCTGACTGAACAGGCCTGAGATGCTGGTTGTCAAACTTCCAGCTGTTGCAAAGCCTTATCTTGTAGCACAAAGGGCTGGCATGCTTGTGTGCAACTCCAGAGTACCTTAGACTCTTCGCCTGCTGCCAGCAGATGGGTGCATAGGTGCTCAATGTGATTATTTTTCTTGTTGTGCATGCAATGCTGTCACATTTAGCACGGGCAAAGCATTTGGGCAGCCACAAAGAGTGCCTTTGCCAAGAATGCAGCAGTGAATCACTCACTGTGTGCAAAACAGGTAGCCTCACCAGATGACCTGGATGAGCACCATGGCAGCCAGAACAAGCACTGGCACTGCTAGATGAACCAGAATCCTCTGCAATGCAGTGTTATGATGGGTAGAAAGGAGACAGTCTATGGACAGACTGCCACTGGAGACGGCAGAGAAGGCATAGTTTGCGGCGCTGAAGACCCACTGCAGGGCAGGGGGGTTAGGGAAGTTGACCCCAGCCAGTAGCGAGATATACTGCAGCCACAGCTGGGCTGCCTGCACATTGAGCATGCATTACTGTCAGTCTGCATGTGGCCAAGACAACGTACAGTATGTATTTTGCGCACTTGTGCTGTGCTGGCTGTTGAGTTGTGACACAGTTGTCATGCATTCACACTGGTTTGCTTAAAAATTGACACATAGCATACAGTGTTTGGGCTTGCATGTATTGCATGCCGACATGTGAGTGGATGCACAACTGGTGTGAAGTATCAATTGTGCAGGCTTGCAGAGGCTTCTCACATGATTTGCAGCATGCAGTAGCATCTGAGATGCATTGTTTGCATTGTTATTACAACAAGACTTATGTATGGTGACACAGCATGGCACTGTGAGGCAAATCACACTGCAGCAAGGAACAGTGGTGGTACAAGGCATTTACCTTGAGGATTTCTGAGATGCGAGCTGGCTGAGGAATGTTTTGTGCATCTTCTTGATTCTCCCTTAGGGTCACATGGATGATGTACATCAACCAGAGCATGACCAGTGATGTGCTGGCAATATCAGCAATCACTATTATGCTGCTTTTCCTGCAGAAACACAGGATGGATAGTGGCAGATTAGCCACAGACAATGCTGAAACTGCATCGAACAACCACAAATCTGACTCATGGAATGTTGCAACCACTCGGGAACTACATTTGCTTGCGCACAACCACATGACAAATGCAGTGGCCTCATGAGCCGCGTCATAAAGGAAAGCTGCAACTGTAGCTTTCTGCAAAATGACCCGGGTGAAGCAGTTGCAACAGCTAGGTTCAAGCCATGCAAGCAACACTGTGCTACATATGTTCACTGACTGATGCTGAAAGTAGGCACAAAGCTGACAGCTAGCATCAACAGTTATGTCAGCAGTTTTGTGTACACGAGCAGCACACTGCCCATAATTGCCAATGGGGCAAAGCAGAACTGAACACGTGAATGGGAGCAGCACGGGCAAGGCGAGGCCAGCCCAGAACAAACAACATGATGCAAGACAGCGCAAGTCAGTGCAGGGGAGGCCTGAGATACACACCTGCATTTCTGACAGCCGAGAGTGCCTGTCCTGCCATAGCGAGCCTCTCGGGCGGAGCATTGTGCAGCAAACACAAGGAGCACAGTGGGCCATAATAGCCAGGGCTGCACATCTTCACCATGTACGCGTTGGGATCATCTGCCACCAATGACGTTGTCATATTGCACGACCCTGGATCCTGCATCACAATCACAGTGAGCAGCTCAGTATGCAGGCCAGGTTGGGAGTGCATTAGATGTATAGCTGCATGATATGGCTCCTGCCTATGGCCTGAGATTCTGTCACATCAGCTTTTTGGGGAGATGACGTGGGACACTGCTCAGGCCACCCAGGTGTGGGTGCAAGTATGCTGTTGCAGTCATGCCTACAGAAATAGGCTGCGTGAAGGTACCATCTAGGGCAAGTGCTCCAGGCATGTGCATGCAAGCAGCAGCAGCCCCATGCTGTGGCGCTAACAAAGCATGACTGCCATGCAAAAAACTATTGATGCAGTACAAGGAGTGAGTGACACGCGGGTCCCCTATGTCACAATGCATGTACTTGTACAAGGCAATCCAAAGCTCTAGTGGCCAAATATGAAGGGCAGACTGCGTGGTCATGTAGTCAGCACTTACTAGTTTGCAGGCTAGCAGACTGGTGCGGTTGCCTCCACAAGCACCTGGATTTGGACATGATACAATGATGGTGGAGTTGGGGCTGGAGTGATAGTGTTGCAGAGGAGGAATGAAAGCATCGCTGCCGTTGCACTGAGCCCCAGAGGGACAAGCATCGCAGGATGTTTTGTTTGGATCCAGCGAGAAGGTAGAGGTTCCACAGACTGTGCAACTGGTGTTGTCTCCATTCGTGATGCTGCCCAGAGAGCAAGGCTGCACCCGGATTGTCTTGAAAGCAGGTGGGACCTGCACATGTTGAGCCAGTGTGAGTACATGATACCAAACAGGCACGGCAGTGAACAAGCATGGCTGATCCAGGCAGATTGTACAGTAGCGCAGAACGTGACTGCCAGACCATGGAGAGTAGGGCCGCTGCAAGATTGCTTCTACATGCATGAATCTCAAGGCATGCTGGCCATGCATCCATGTGCAGCAAGCAGCCTCAATCAATTACTTGAAAGGAATGCAAAACATCTGTAGTTGCCAACCTGGTGCCCAAAATTCGTACCCACAATTCAGACTGCCAGCGATTGTGCCTTGTAATGAGCAAGCAGAAATGCATATGCAAGAAGGTTGATTCATGAAGAGGCCCAAATTTGGTGTCACAAAAACCTGCATTGCATGTGCATGAAGCTAGGGGACATACCAACGGGAAGTCTGTCAGTGTGAATGAGAGAATGTAGATCCAAGGTACAGCAACAATCACCAAGTCAGATTCAAGAATGAGGCCTGTGTTGTTAGCTGTGCCCGTTGTGTGCCCTGTCAGTTGCGGTGCTGTCGCATTTGCTGGCAGGCCCAGAGCAGGAGAGACACTCACTGTTGCTCTAAGAGCCGATACACTTGCAAGATCAGTTGAAACACCTGCAAAAGCACCAATCCAGTTGAATGAGGCAGTGTTTTGTTAGTGGTGTCAGACTTGAGATCATCGTACTGATCTGGTGGTGTGCAGTCACTGGTTCAAGGCAGTTTCTGCAACCTGATCTTGGCAAAGCAACAACAAACAGTTTGGCACAAAGCATGATTGTCATCATGTGTCCAGCTAGATTGGTGTTGCTAATGCTCATGGGCACATGTGTCTTTCAGCCCAATCAGCCACAAAAAGTAGATGCTGAGCATGACATGCGCCAACATTGTGCGGTGCAAATGGTGAAGACATATGATCAATTGGACAGTGACAGAATGTCTGGCCTGCCGTGACATTCTGGCCCACTAGATCAGTGACCCAGAGCCTGTATTCGATTGGAGTGCTGCCGTGGACGGTGTCCACCGTAACAGCAAGGTTGATGGAGCGAGGGATATATGCCACTCCGTCACCGTACCTGAGCACAAGCATACTTCAGGCTGTTGCACCCAAGCAGCAACTTCATGCAGGAGAAAGAGACAAAACATTGCACCCAAAGGGAGGATTTAGGCGGCCGGATCATGATCCAGGCCGAGATTGCTCACACTGCGTGTGAGCCTTTACAAGCAGATCAACTGCGGATTGGCAGTTTCATGCAGGTAACAAGCACCTGCTTGCAGCAATGCATACATCATGACAGCTTACCCCAATAGTGGGGCATCTGCTTGAGAAGGCCCTGCTGCGTTCCCAATCCAAGCTGGGCTTGGGCAGCCTGTTGTGTCATCCCATGGCATCTCGTTTGAGCAAGTGAAATTGAGGCTAGCCACGTCAGTCGCAAACATCGCACCACCAGCAATGTCAGCATGGTTGTCAACCAACACATTTGTGAGGCCTATTGACCTGACAGCAGAACAGCTGTCGCTTATAGGCGGCTCAAAGTCTGCCCACATATACATGTTTTGCGGAATTTCCCCTGCAGCGCACAGCAAAGCACTGATAAGACAAGCTGTAAAGCACAGGAAGCATCCATGCATTGAGCGCCCGAGAGCAAACATCTGAGCTGACGTCAACAACTGTAGCCAACACTAGGGAGGCTTAGAGCAGACCACTAACAAGAGCATATACGGCCATCTTCCTTGCAACTTGACAAGCAGATCATGTCTAAATAACAAGGGACCCAATCAATGCGCAGCTGTACTGCCACCACATGCTCAGCCTGCATGCCCTACACTGTCTGTTGATCCAGATGCGGTGAACTCAAGCGAAATGTTTCATGGCCTGTACGTGATGCTTGTGCTTGTTATACCTGGAAAACACTCATGTATGTATACAAGAGCTCCTCCATATCCGCTTGCAATGTTCTGCTGGAAGGTATTACCATTGAACAGGGTGATCCCCCCGTCAAGGTACACAGCCCCACCACCCCCAGAAGATGTGAGGTTGGCAGCATTTGACAGAAATGTGTTGCTGGTGAAGTTGGTCTGGGACACAATAATTGCTCCTAACCCTGCAATGTACACAGCACCACCTACTGCAGCCCTGCAGCACGCAAGCAGCAACAGTCAGCACTGCTACATCAACACTCATGCTACATTTGCAAACCACATCATGTAGCTTAGGCAAGGCTTCAGCTTGACAATGCATTGATGCGAGACACAATATGTCAGGTAACAAGTGATCATACCAGTTGCCATAGTATCTGGTGGCTGTCAATTGGATTGCTGATGAGCTGTCGGCATACAGAGCTCCACCAGAGGCATTTGCATGATTTGTTTGCATGGCCACTTGGTCTTGGACAGTCAATGATGCACATTCCACGCAGGCGACTGCGCCTCCATTGGCAGTCGCCTCATTGCCATCAAACACTGTGCCATTTCCAATGATAATGGAGGCTTGGTCAGCACCACAAACAGCGCCTCCAGTGAGTGCTGTGTTCTTTACGACTGAGGTGTTGCCAATGAAGAGACCCCCAAGGTGGGCGTTGTTCACGCAGGCAACAGCGCCGCCGCCTTTAGTAGCAAGATTGTGTGTGAAGGTGCTGGACCAGATGACAATGGCTAAGCAAGAGTCCAGGAGAAGAGCCCCCCCTTGCCAAGCCTTATTGCCATCAAAATGCACATCAACCAGTATGATTCTCTGACTGGACTGAATGTTCAAGCCTGCCCCCCCTCTCAAAGCAGTCGTCACTGCCTCAGTCTCAACACCCTGCAAAAAGGTGGAGTCGACGTTCCCCTTAAAGGTGGTGCTCCTAATGTCTACACTTGTGGACCCACCCAAGATGGTATCTTGCATATACTGATTCAAGTAGGAGTCCCCATTGCCAGCAATTGTACTAAGATTGAACAAGGGGGGGTATTGCAATACACCATTTTCACAGTTGCCCTGAGTTGATGTAACAATCAAACCGATACCCAAGTTGTTCTCAAAGGTGCTGTTCATGACGCCTAGGCAGTTGCATTGGGAAGCAAGGACAGCTCCAGACCCTGGAGAACTGGAACCGTTGTTTGCAGAAAAAGTGGAATTCAATATATACAGGGCTGTGCTACGTGCTGTATATCCATCGACATAAAGCGCAGCACCATCCCCAGGAACGCCATGGTTGTAAATGGCAGAATTTCCCTCAAAGCGGCAACTATTAATCACACCCATGGCAACAGCCCACAGGCTGACTGCACCACCTTGATGCCCCACATTACCTACAAATGTACAATTATTGAAATAAATAGTGCCTGCAGTAGGGTATGCATATACGACTCCATTGTAACCAGCAGTGTTATTGGCAAAGAAGGAATTGTTGAATGTGGCTTCTGCACTTTGATCATCTACCAGATCAATGTAGACTGCACCTCCGTTTACCCCATTGGTGTTGTTTAAAAACCTATTGTCCTCAAAGTAACAGCTCCAGCCGGTCATGTGGACTGCCCCACCATCACGCCCCACAAAGTTGCCAGAGAAGTTGGATCTTTTGACTGACACCCAACTGCCACCAGAGTTGTCAACATACAGAGCTCCTCCATTAACTCCGGAGTAGCTCAGATTCTCATAGACGTTGCCATCAAGCTCAGAGTTGCTGTTTACAATTGATATTCCTCTGGCAGATGCATTGCGAAAGCTCGAGTTCCCAACGTACAGATTGCTTGAATTGGTAACATTCAGGATTTGGCTTTGGGCTTGACAACCGTTGCTCATGAAATTTGTAACGTTCAGGTGGGTGCATGAGTTGAAGGCAATGATGTTGTTGAAGCTCCCGGCATAGATGTCAAGAACTTGAGCTCCCTGAAAGGAGAGGTTAGCTTGCTGGAAGTACAGTAGCGTGTCATTGAGCCCAGCAGGAAGAGCATAAGCTTGAACACCTGCAGCCGTGCAAGAGGGTGTCAGCGTTGTGATGCACTGACGTTGAGCGGAGAGCCAGCTCCCCAGGAGGCTGCTTCCCAACTGCAGCTACGTTTTTGGCGACAAAGCTCAAGTCACAAAGGCGACCTTGCAGACTCCGGTTCGTCAACTTGTTGCTGAACCCCACGGGCAGTACGGTACCGACATCTCCGCTCCCGGGATTGCAATGCAGAGTCGTCTGAGCAAGAGATAAGTTCTGTGGCCTATCACGATCCCCGGTCATTGTCAAGCTACACGACCAACAAACAGCAACAGGCAGATGACAAAGACAAAGCCAGGCGGTGACAGCGAAGGCCGCCTTGGACCAGACCTGTTCGGCCACTGCGGGCATGATATCAGTCGATCGGCCTCGTATAGTCAACGAGCAAACTGTGGCATCAATTGCTGGGCTTGCTACAGAAGATGTACGCACGTCAATCGGTAAACGGGTCGAAGCCGTATCGAGCACAGCAGCAGGATCTCATGCACATGCTATCTCCGGCGGTTTCGCATCGCTTCACCGAGAAACTCAAGTTTACCAATCTGACTAATCCCTCAAAGAGCCGCTTTATCCTGAAGGTAGGCTTTAGCGAGGGATTTGAATTTGCATCCTTTGCTCGTGGAGTCCATAGAATCAGATACATGTTGCGTGAACCCGGTTTGTTAACAATGGCGTGATAGCGACGATGGTCAGCTCCTGCGTCGGAATACGTTCAATCCGTCAAACCGACCTCAAGGCCACTAACGGTGTCCACAAGTTCTAGCTGTTCTCCGTCGTCCACGGCAGCTTCGGTCTTACCTTGGAACTCCATAAGCGGCCATCTGGCTAGTTTTAGATGTTTGATCAGGCTTGCATGCTCCGTAGCCATGAAATTACAGACAACACACAGGTATTTCATGGTCCACAGTAGGTTTTTGCACGCGATAGGATGGACTGTGAGCAATGGTATTGCTGTCACGACCTAATCACAATGACAGTGAACTAGCGCATCACACTACTTGCACATTGCATAAAGGACAAAGCAACATCAGGCAAGCCAGCCAGTCATGCATTACAGCATCACACTCAGTGGGTTGTACTTTGTGTGTTCGTACAAGGCTAAGTGGTTCACTTTACGCCGCCACGGATTTAAAATGGGCCGCCTTGACAGTCTTATAAGAAAGTCATATCTAGATCTGTCACTGGCAGGAAAAACGCAGCGAGAGTTGTGTAGTGAAGTGCTTGAGCGAATGAAAGGTCAGGTGTAAGCTACTTGCAGAAAGCACTGTTCAAATCATCAAATTTACAGGTCAGGTTTCTGTGAACATCAATGCAATCAAGATGACGCTCGGTGTCCTAAGCAGCAGGTGGGACAGAGTCTGCTTTGTTTTCTGGCAAACACTGGACCAGTTCCAGACATCTGAAATCACATTGTAAGTTAAAGCGTGACACTGCCCCCTCAGCTCAATGTACCTTATTACACTGAGATGTTTGTGGCTCTGGGACAGACCATCAAATTATAGACATGATGGCAGCTCAATCAAGCAATATAGCGCTGGCAGCAGCTCTGCCTGGCTTGTCAGCCCAGTACACATGCATACTTGAGTGCATACAGCACATGCGCCACAAGTGTGGAGACCAGCCGATTTAGCGAGAGACATTGCCATTAAGTCTGTGTAGCTTGGTCAATAACGTGCAGAATGGAAGCTCTGCTGCACTACAATAAGCACTGCAGCGCTGGCAGCAGCTCTGTCTGGCTTTTCAGCTCACTGCACATGCATTCACCATGTCACTTATGTGGGAGGAATGGGGAGAACCATCATTCTCATGTTACTCTTTGCTCAATTTCAAGTACTCTCTCTGCTTTATTAGACAGGTCAGCACATCATCGGCTGCCTATATTGGGCACACCAGCACAGGCTGCCAAAATCTGACAATTGACAGCAGGGTCAAGCCTCCTCTCCAAATGCAATGTCACTTCTAGCACCCAGCAACTTGAATGTGAGACACAGTAATGCAGTATGCAGGCGCAGCAGCAGCATTGGATTGTATGTGACAGCAATCAAAGGCTGCACATGAAGTGAAACACTTGCAGGTGCCATCGTGATCAAAGGTTAGGTGAATGTGTAGCAGTGGCTGTTGCATGCCCTGCAGTGTACATTGGCCGCTTGTTACTTGCAGAAGGCGCCAGTGAGCAAGCTGTGCTTTGCTGCTTCCACCTTGCAACGTTGAACATGTCAGGCATCCCACATACAAGTAAGACAGTTTCCATCTCCTCTAATCATGGTCATCCAGACAGACTTCTGATCACCTGGGCTTGTGTACTCTACATCAGAAGCGGGCAAAGGCCCTGCTTGCTTTGCCTCCTCCCCTGCTGCCCCTGCACAGTCCATGTATAATTGTATAAAATGTATAATAAGCAGACAGGGCATGCATCTAGAGCTCTGCCAGTAGAGCACATACTAGGAGCAAAACTGTCATCACTGATGTCAGACATGATTGTGCAATGAAAACAGGATCCAGACTTGATGTAGACTGCTGGTTTGGCCTGACAGCAGTTGCTGACTTCCTTGCACACTGCTGTGCTGGGCCTGCAAGACTCTTCAGTCAGTCAAACAACCCATCAGGTTGTACTGTACTCTTGGTTTGCAAGCATTACTTGGCAAAGATCACCTGTGACCAAGGCTGTCGTGCCTGCTAGCACCTTCTGCATTGGCTGGATGCAAGGCTGCAGAAGCTGGGAATCTGCTGGCTGCAGACAGCGATGTTCAGGCTGCTTTGGCCTGGCCCTTGCAAGTGGCAAGTGGTGTTTCTGACCTGTGTCAGACTGCCCTTGTGGCGCAGTTGCTTCTGCAGCAGGTGCCAAGCCATCAGTGCGGACTGCCGCTGAGGCACCTGCTGCAGTGGCAGCTGCCCCAAAGGATTGCTGCTGGGGTGCAGATGCAGCAGCTGCTGCAGCAGAGGTGACACAAGCAGCCTTCAACTGTGCTTGAGTCTGCAGCTTCAGGGCGTTGCTAGCATTATCTGTGGGGATAGCAGGTAGCTCAACGATATTGCTTGCCTCCAAGGCAGTCAGGGTGCCAAACATGTACTTGCTGGCAGTGGCCTTGGTACCTAAGGCAGACAAGATGGCACAGGAGCTGTTATCAAGGACTGACTGCTTGCTAAAAACTGAACCTGCAGCTGGTGTCACTGCTGGTGCAGAGCTGCTGGTGTCAGAGGTGACTCAAGAGATACAGTGTCATCTGCAATGGGCTCGTCACCTGCAATGCACACAAAACAAATGATGCTAGGGACACATGAGGCCAGTGCCAAGTGGTATATAACCAGTCACAATGATTGCCAATGGACATGAGTGGCTTCAGGAACAGAAAGACCGTGTACAGGATGTCACAATGCACAGTTATAGCGTGCAAGCTGGACAATTGAGTGGATAGCACTACATTTACTGCATCAGATTGGCAACAACTACAGTCAGTGTTGGCAGTGCATAAACACCGCTTGGAGAGGTGCCTCTTCCTAATATCACATCACCAATGATCGGTGCTGACTCAGATGGCATGCCAATGCTGGCTGCAGTTGCCAACTCTTTTGCAGAGGTGCTTTTTGCAATACTGAGCAGATGCATGGTCTAGACTGAAAGCTATGGAGCCCATGTTCCTGGCAGAGGCCTTGATGCTGGCATTGCCAAAGCGGCAGGCAACAATGGTGCTGCCAACATTTTGCTGAATACTTGGTGCCATGTAAGCTGGCATGGTAGCACGAATGACTGCTGCCCGAGCCATGCACAGCATTCCACTCTGGCCTCTCAGGATCCTTGGAACGGTTGTCCAACATCTCTTATCACGGCAAGGGGAATTGTGAAAAAGCAAGCTAGTTAGTAATGAAGATCTCAGTCAGTAATGTAGGTCTGTAGAGTGCAGACTTTGTTTCAGACACATGCAGTGATTGATTACTGGTATACCAGCTGACAGCAAACGAAGCTTGGGAGCAATCACTATTCGTGGGCTGTTGGTGTACCTTACAGTTGGTCAGCCATGTTGACTCTCTGTGTTGATCCTACAGCCTCCACAGTCAGTGCCTCCACAGTCAGTGCCCAGATGGCGGCCATCCAAAGAAAAGGAAAGGATACGAGATCTTTGAAAATCTGGGTGGTGCAGCTCATCCCAATGCCGTCAAACTACTGGCTGTACAATGCAGGAGTAGGTGTCTTATAAAGTATGCTGCTATATTGGCAAGCAAGCTCAACACTGTTTGATGTCAATCAGGGTGACTCCTGAATGTTTGCAGTGAAACCAGCAGAGTCAGTTCACATCAGAATATTGGAAGGGTAACGCGCTCTGGCTTGTGTGTAGGTAGCTAACACTTGATGTTGTGCACATTTCGAATGGCATATGCAACACTGCTGGCCTTTGTGTCCAGCAAAAATGGCCTTTGTGTAGTTATCATGCTTAGCGCTGTGCACATTACAGGTTGGGCCGGCAAGCTGCCGGTAACTGGTACAACCTGTTTGTCAAGCCGTGCATGACTGAGACACAAGACAGGGCTGCCATCTCTGTCATCGACCTGCACCTGATGTCATTTCCCTTGGAGCTTGCTGCATAGCATACCACAGATGCTATAAAGCTTGTTCAAAGCTGCCAATGTGCAAGAAAGTGTTTGTCAAACAAAGATCCAATGTTGTTGTTGTTGCAGGTCAGTCTAGCTGTCAAAGGGCTATATGAACTCTAATTTACACACAGTTACACCATTCCATCAGCAGACAGATTGTATGTCATATGCTGTAATAACAAAGACACATGTGCGACTTACAGACAGCTGTGTCACATATGTTCCTTATAAAAGTCCACAAAAGCATCCTGGACTTGGTCTTCAGCCATCTGGTCAATTTTTGCCTTGGTATAAAGTGCTGAAAACGACTCCATTAGAGCTCCCAGATTTTTACCTTTCACTTGATGATTTGTCCACTTCATAGCAAGCGCACCATTGAACTTGGCTTTAACTCTTCTAGTCAATGCAAGATGCTCCTCTATTGTTCGAAGCTCATCTTGCTTGCTGAAAGCATCTAGAGCCGCAGTTTTGACCTGTTCAGCATCTATCCTATCTTGATTCAATGACAGGCCCTCTACATAGTGTATCCAAGCGCTGAACATAGGACGCTCAGCTAGCCTGTGGCGCGCCTCATGATTCCAAATGGTTGGACTCTCAAACACTTTGCTACCCTTTGTACGCTTCAGAGCATCCAGCTCTAGCACTTCTGGGTTCTGTCTGGAGAAAAAGGAGGGCCGGAAATATTTGCTGGATTGGATGAACCGAAACATTTCCTCTTGCGTCTGAAACCCTTGGCGCCAGTAGTCATAGCTAAGGCCTGCACAGAACCACACCCAACGCCATAAGCTCCACAATGGATGGACAGCACAATTTCATTACCTGCTGCACCTGTTCAAGTCCTATAGATCAAGAGCAAAATATGGTTCTGCGTATGTTGACTGGGACTCACCTAAGAACTGCAGGATGGCTTGCAGATCATGGGACAACTTGATCTTGTATGTCTCGCACTTGAGCGTCAGCCCTTGCATCCCGAACTTGAGCCCGATGTTGCGCGTGAACATGCCAAAAATCATGCCCGTGTCCCCGTAGCCGTAGAAGAAACGTGCCAGCTCCACTAGTTCCTCCGAAACCTGGATTATGTCGACCTGAAAGCCTCGGAACTCAAAAGACAGAATGTTCCCGTTTACTGATGAAGCTGTGCTACCGACATCTTTCAACGGGTCCAGAGGACTGGACGGCAGCGTTGCTAGCAGGTCGACATCGCCAAAGGACGTTTTAGATGCAAAGCTGCGAGGCTGTTCGACGCATGCATAGAACCTCGGTACGAGCAGCGTTTTCAACTCCGCCACAACATCATTGTAGGTTTGCCTGGACAGTCTTGGGCGCGTCGCACCAAGAGCGTTGCCACCCATGGTGGTGGACGGAGCATTGCACCAACTGTATAGAGTGTATGCATGGGGTGTCAGAGAAGCTGCAGGAAACGGCAGGACATATGAGGGAAGCTGCCACATTCTACAGCATGCCCACCTTTGCAAACATGTTTGGAATGCAGTTTCGACATAGCAAGGCTCAGAGTTTCTTGTAGTGCAAAATTACATCCGAGCGGCAAAGCCCTTCGTCAGAATACACCCAGGCAAAAGCAAAAATACTGCATACATTAAGGTCCTTTTTTGTCATGTTGCATACAGCAAAAGCAGCAAACCCAGCACAGGCAAGATGACAGGAAGTCCTGATGCACTCCTGCATTTGCTAATCAGCTGGTTTGCTACTCAAAATAACAATACCTGCTCAACAAATGCCACAGTGACAATTGTTTTTACAATGTCTTTCACGCTATACGCCTAGAAAGGCCTCTCAAGAAAACATTACCTACACAACATTGAAATGTCATCAACCTGCCACACACACTAGGTGCAGTCAAGGTGTCTTAAGCTTTGCTTTTCTCCTCAGCTACTTCCCACATCTCAGCATCCAAAGGAGCTCTTGGGACAGTGTTGGGGATGTAGATACCACCCCTGTCACCAACTTGGACCCCACCCCATCTTGAGCCAAAGGCCTCAGGCAGCTCCCAGTCATTTTCAGGGGCAAGCCATAGCCTCATCAGGTGCCTCTTTGAAGTTGGCTCCTACAACATAATTAATAAATTCAGCACAAGCACATGCACCTGACGTCTTACCATCCAAGCAACTGTTTCAAGCAGTCGAAATGGTGGTGTCTATGGTGTAAGGCTACCCTGCAGCCACACAGTGCAACATACAACCCAAGCAGACAGCTTGTGCACCAATGCTTACATGTAAGATAGCTAAAGCACTTACATCATCATGATCCACAAATGCTGTGCGGGCGTGCACAATGCTGTGGTTGTGCAGCAGCTGGATGTCTCCAGCCTGGAGGACGTAGTCCATTCTCAGCTCTGCACTATCAGCCAGCTCCTCAACAGCTTTGATGGCACGCTTCTGCAGCTCTGTCATCTCTGGCACATCCTCATGCCGGGAAGCTGAGGCCATGAAACTGTTCTCGAAGTAGGAAATCAGGTTGCCCTGCAAGCACAGAACATGTGTTGCATTTACTGAGAGGCGCTGACCTTGCCTACTAGGGGCGTGATGACTAGGGCATGATGTTACTGGGGCAACGACAATGCCATGTTTGATAGCAGAGTTACGTGTCCAGATCTACATTATAGCGACATTCTGACGCTGTCTTGGCTTGCACATAGAAATAAACAAGTTAAGACTGTAGGCATGCATACCACAATGGCGCTTGAACTTGCCAGTCAAAAGGTGATAGGCACACTCGAATGCAATACAGACAGCTTCTGTCAGGGAAAGCTGTGTGTCTGAGGTTGAGTTATAAGCATGTCAGATGCACGGAATTTGAATTTGCAGCACTGACCTTGTACCAACTGAAGACAGGCAGCTTGAACCATGGACCTTCCCCCTCGGGAATCTCATCCTTGCGGTCCAAATAAAATTCCTCAGCCAAAGCCTCCACCAGTTCTGGCTGAGTCTGTAGCAAGGAATTGTAGATGGAGTAACTGCTTGCCCAGGTGCTGTAGCCGCCCACCTTGGCTGGTTTCAGGCACAACAAGGCCACTAGATCTGAAGAGTCTGTATGGTATGGCTGTGCACCGTGTGTAGCGTACACTCTGTTTACCGGATTCTCCCAGCCGCCTGGAGGGTTGACATCCTGCAGCAAACAAGCACTCGCATGAGGTACAGCTTCAGTTGTGTTGAATATACCAGCAGTGAAATGGTTTGATGCAGAGCATGTGCGACACAGAGCATATGTGACACAACCAAAGCCTCACAAACAGCAAAGCTGCTAAATGCGATAGCGAGAAAGATGCCTGATAGACTTTGTCTGCAAACCACTCTTTGCAAGCAACAGGCAACAAGGAAGCTAGCGCACCTTGACATGGCCCAGGAGATGATGCAACCTGTTTTGTGGCTGAGCCTTGCCCCAATAAGCACCCAAACCCCAGTAAGCAATAGCCACATCCTCTACAGGCCAGTCTTGTACAGGCAGACCGCGTAGCAGAACAAAGCCTCTGCCGTTGACTGCTTCGTCTCTAAACTCAACCAGCTTTGGGCCAAGCTTTGGAAGCACGAAGTCAGACTTCTTGACATCCTGTACAGAACAATAAGCTTGTGAAGCCTGCCAGGTTGCTGACAGCTGCATGCTCCCAAACTTAGAGCGCAAAACATGAGTGGAGCTATGCATTTGAACACATAACTTCCTGATCAGAAGTAGGAGTAGCAGAATTACCTTCAGCTCCAACCTCTTTGCACGCACATCAGCTACAGCCTTTGCAAGCTCTGCAATGTCTGCTGCTGAAAATTGATATGAGTATGAGTCAACATCCTCATATTGAGATCTGTACCAAGCGTGTGGCCCAGTGACTGGCTTGAAAGGTTCGCAAGTTGAAGCATGTCTGCAGGACCACAGCACTGTGAGCGATGTTGATCGAGGCTTGCAGGCCGAAATTGCATATTGTCTGCTGCCCAAACACAACTCCTTAAGCAGAGGTCAAGAAAGAAATTACCTGCCAGAAGTCTGGCGAGTTTCAGCTGGTGCCTCTAAAACTGCGCTTGACAGAGCTGTCGCTGAACCTGAGTGAGAGGCTGAAGCGGAGACGGAGTGTAGTCTGCAAGAGATGGCATGTCAGTCAGACATGCTGTTTTGGGCTACCTAATGAAAACACCATGAAGTGCAACTTCACAGAGCCTTCGCGGAGTATAAGTCAATGGCACCAGTCAACGTCGGTCCCTTACCGGCTATGGGCCGCATGCTGCAAATGCGCCCGATGCTCCAAAGCCCGCCCAACAGGCAACACGTCTTGCCGTCCACGAGAGGACTGTGCGTAGCAAAGCATTATATTAGCATCTTTACAAAGGCAGGGTGCCTTAGCAATTGAGCGTTGTAGCAAAATGAGCGCAAGTTTACCACTAGGGGCGTTTGGCCGAACAGAATGCTTCCCGCAGACATTGTCGTCTACAAGTTTTGTTGCGCACCAAAGTTGAGCAGGTCTTGCAACAGCTTTCACTTGCTGTGTCAGTCAGCCTTGTGCTTTTGACCGGCTAGCGCGCTTTGCTGATGGTAACGAAAGGCTGCTTGTAATGGTTTGGTAGGATCTGGATGGTGTGGCATAATGGCTTGTGCACGAGTTGCCCGCATGACGGCACGTGCAGAATGTGCTATAAAGTACTGCGCAGCACAATCACGTGGTCCAAAAACGTGACCCAAAGTTTTATTGACCGCTACAGCTTGACTCAAAATGGTCCCCTAGAACCAGAGCTCTAGCTCAGGCTTTTGCTAGCTTGCGCTGCAGCATGTCACGGGGCAGGAATTGACACTCCAATGCTAGCGCGTATACTCAAGCCTTTACATTTTCTGGCCTACCAGTCCAATTTGGCCTATGGGCCCCTGCCATGGCTAAAGAAGTAAAAGAGCAACCCTCCTGAAAACATTTTGTCCGCACAAAAGGTTTAGAAATGGTGTCCTTTAGGTGTACTTACAGTCTCGCTTCAAAATGATTGTCAGGGCAGAATTGAATGGACAAACAAAAACAGCTAGGCTGGGATCAACAGTAATCAGGCAAGTAATTAGCGACATGGCTGCGTAACTTAAAAGGTTATGAGGCAGCAATAGAAACAAATACACAAGATAGGCGAGATAATATTGAGATGTCAGATCACAACTGTTGCTGGTGCCTAGCAAGAACGCTTCTAATTAGGACATTGGGCACCAGGCGGGTATGAGCAAGAGAAACCCCAGTGACAGGCGACATCTTGTGATGCAACAGCCAGTCCTGCACTGCAGCTCTCTCATAGGTATGCCCATCTGCAGCAACCACTGGCTCTGTCATGATTTCCTGCAAAAGTAAGGGAGCTTCTCTTAGTATGCATGCGTTCAGACTGTTACTTATGCTGGAATTGTGTGCTAGTAACATGCTGGAAATGCTGGAAATGCAGGGGCAGCAGGCTTGCCCCTCAATGTCATTAAGCCTTGCATGCCATGATGGCTCAAACAACCTTGGTGCAGTAGCAAATAAATTTGAGCTTGGACACTGTCATACACACAACCAGACTGCATGCAGCCAGCTATTGAGATCATGCACTCACCTTGGTGAGTGGACATTGTAATAGTCTTTCGACAGTGTCAGCTTCAGAGTCTGCATGAAGTTGTTGCCTCAGAAAGACCCCCATTCTGACTTGTGGTCGGTGGTGGCACCTCCTCAGTGGACTGCTGTAAAGTTCCTGTCATAGCATGCATCCCAGGTTGTGTCGCTAACTGTATGTTGCTGCTGTATGGAATCACATTTGCTGATGTTGTGAATGGGTTTCACAGCCTGAAATATGTTGGTTGTTGGTGACAGATGCTGTTGCCCTTGAGCACAAAAGTGGCCACGTCACTTCTTGTTGCAGCACATATATCACAAGGAACTGTTGCTATTGCGTGAGGGGGGCTGCAGCGAGAGCATCTGTGATAGATGGCTCAGACTTTAGGCAAAGGGCAAACACCTGTCAGAGAAGCAAGCCGCGGCTCTTCTGTACTGTCTGCTTGTTGAGAGCCAACATCACCTTGTGATGCATCAGTGAGGCTTTCAGCAGCGTCCAGGGCAGCGTCTGGGGTGTCACCTGCAGCACAGCCAACACAGAGTGACTTTCATTGGGCAGCAGTTGGCCTTAGCCTCAGGTCACCAACTGCTGGAGTTGTTGCTTGTGTAATATGTGAGACATCCAAGCCTGACTCAACAAAACAGGCACGTTGACCATGTCTGGTCACCAGGCTTGCTTGGCTCGTCTGAAGCAGACAAGCAAGGCCGATACAGTGTCATGGTTAGGCATGTCTCATACACACGATGCAGCAACTCACATGTACAGCATTGATTGGTGGTGTCAGTATCACGTGGGGCTTGGGACCAAACATGATCAAGCGGCTGCAGACAGTCAGTTGGTAGTTTTGCGCAGCTTTGACTTGTGTCTCCATGCACAGCGTTTTTGTAACTTTTGAAAGAGCGCAAGCCGGACGCACTTGCAGCCACACCAGTCTGTACCGCCTGCTGCTGTGCAGGAGCTTGCTGAGCTTTGCTGTCCTGCTTCTTAGCCTTTTGCTTTCGCTTCTTGGCCTTCTTAGCAGCTGCTCGCGCAGCTGCCTGCTCCTCTTCTGCCAGCAGCTGCTCGCTGGCTGTCAAGGCCTTGCTGTCCAGACTACTCTGAAGCCCAAAGGCAGTAGGTCAAGACGATGCTGTGCAGACAGTGAGCGCTTGCAACTTGAGCATGCTCACCGCTGCATTGCCATCACTAGAGATGATGACATGAAGAGGATCAGTAAGAGAGGTAGACACCAATAGGTATGGTTAGGCTGACAGCTAGACAGACAAACAGACAGACAGCTAGCCAGACAGACAGACATGACTGGCTGGATTTTCAAAAAGCCATTTAGTTTCACCAGGCAAGCAGTGCTACTATCTGCAAACCGCCACAGCCATTTTGTTTTTGTTGCACGGCAGACGTAGCCTTCTGCACAAGCCTACCTTATTGGTGTCCTGGTTCTCAGCCTGCACTTGAGCAGCAGCTTTAGCAGCAGCATTGATGCGCTGGTGGAGAAGAGGTAGCACCAGCCGCCTCTCAATGACACGTCCTGGGTCATGACAGGCAGCTGCAATCAGGCTACACTCCAGGTGGTATACTGCTGCGCTTGCACCCTCCTGCTGCTTGGTGATGTGCTTGAGCTGAAACTGCAGGGCCGAAAATATCTTGCGGTCTTCTGCCTCGTCAAATAGCCATGGCCATACATTCTGCACACAATCATTCATCCGCAGGTGAGTCATATAGCATGGTCTGTGTGAGTTCAGCTGGCGTTGATACCTAACAAGGCAGACAACTCAGCTATATGTTGGATTGCATAACTAGTCTGCAAAGAAATCCCTCAAGCAGTTGACACAATCTGAGGAGCTCGACTGCTGAGCGCAATGTGCTGCAGCTACGCGCAAGTTTTGTTAGTCAGTGCAGAGAGGGCTGTAGGTGATTGGCTAAGCAGCATGTATGGATGCACAGCAGACAGCAGCTGCCGGGGCGTAGTACAAACAGGGTCTGCAGCAGCTTGGACACATCTGCAAATTTGTTGAGCGATGAGCAGCTGCAGGTTTGGCAGCAAGGCACATACCTGTGTGAAAGAAGCCCGCATGGGGCGCCTTGCTCTGAGCAACTCAAGATGGCCCTTCTTGCCTGGATGGTTGGCTGCCTGGCTAAAAGTCTCACTTGCCACACGCACGCTCCCATCCAGATCTACACAGCCACGCTACATGACCGCACGATTCATGCATTGTCAATGCAGCATGCATACGGCCAAGCAGCAATGCATTGACAGTATAGCATGCCAGTTGCCAGCCAGCGCTGTACCTGTAAGCTTGACTTCATGTATCAGGAGTCCAAAGGCAAGTGCGCTCTGCGCTTGATGTACATTCCAGGTGTAAAATGTCTCACCCCAACTCCAGCATGACAGACAGGCTTACCTAGCGGCTCAGCAAGAGGTTCTGTGACAGACTGAGAGCCCTTCTTGGGTGAGGCAGGGGGGCTATCAGCAGACCCAGGCAGAAGGCTTAAGACCTTATCTGCGTTGTGCAGTATGTTGATCATGTGTGCTATACGAATCATCCAGGCCTTCATCAGCTTGATTTCTGTGTCCAGATGAATCATCTGGTTCTGAGTTTCCTGATCTTCATTGGACATGTCCTGCAGGCACAGGAGGCCATGGTTACTGACAACATGCCTTGGCACGTCATAACAGTGTATGGGTAACAATGCACTGTAGCATCGATGTATGCAATGATGTGTGCACTCAAACTGCTGAAGCTCTCGAACAGGCAAGCAGGCATGCATCATTGTTCCTTGAGTGTGGGAAATGCAAGATATAGTGTTTGCTGTAACATAGTTGGCCATTGCAAAAGAAGGACACACCCTGCAATCAAGACCAGCAAAGTTCTGTTGTAGCGCAAGACCAAACAGCAATCACCTCCTATGGTGCCATACACCTCTGATCCTCTCAACAAAGCCCGCAACATGTACATTCAGAAGCTGAAGTGTGGCACACACTGACATACATACAATGTTGGCATGAGCTCATTGTGGCTTACCTTCACCAATTGGTTTTTCGTCTGAAAGCGGATGGCCAGCTCAGCGTCATCACAGTCTGCCTGCAATGCCTTGAACTCCTCAAGACCAGCCTTGCCTAACCTGTCTTGGCTAGTCCTATCCCAGTTCTGGGAGCGCCTGCCTTTAACGTCCAGCAGCCGCTCCATTTGCCTGAATCCTGGCTCATGCTGCAGCGGCACAATCAGAACTGTCATTCTTCGACTCGTGTAACGCATGTGTAATCTGCATTGCCTGCCAGGTGCAAACACATGCACTGAGGTCTTTTCAGGCATGAGGTATAAGTCAGCGATGACAGTAAGATGACATAAACAGATGCCATCTTACTGCTAGGATGTTAGGCCAACAGTGTTGCTGCTGAGTGAAAGGCCCAGTGACACTACCAGATATTGACAACCCCTGATGAGACTATATGAAGTGTCTCGGAATAGTCTCTGCATGATGGACAGCCGTGTCCAGTCCACTTCGCACCTTCTGATTCAGACAGTGACCAGCAGTTTATCTGTGACATCGTGACTGAATAGCCACTGTACTGCACAATGTCTACCAGGAATGAGGGCAAAGCATGGGGGCAAGCTCACCAGGCTAATGAGTCTCTTAAGGTGGTAGACACGTATCTCCATGGCCACCCGCTGAAAGTTCAGCTCATGCAGCTTGGCCTTGGTCAACAGCTGTTCCCTCTCCAACATGGCGGTGATGAGGCTGTCAGGCAATGTCAACACCCTCTCTGCTTCACTGTTGTCACCTGAGACCGCATCTAGGACAGCTTTGCTGCAAGGCTCCAGCCTGCAAGCCATTCATACTGTTGTGTGGCAAACTTGGTCTGAAACGTCTGCGAGCAGTTGTGTGTTCATGCTGACAGGCAGTGTTGTTGGGCGCGGTCAGCACACCTTCTGCCTGACCATTGTTACACTTGAGACAGCGCTGCAGCAAGGCCCCCAGCCTGCAAGGATGCAGTGTATGAGCAGGTTCATGCAGCCAGCTTGGGCTTGCTTTCCTGACACAGCTGCATGATACAACTGTCCCTCTATCAGCGTCCTTGAAGCGAGTGCAGGCCAACCAAAGGCTGTGCGTCCCTGTCCCGTTGCAGTAGCCAGCAGTTGGTCTGGCTTTGCTTATACGTCATTACTGGGCACACACAACCCTGTAGCAGCTGACTCATCAGTGAGAAAGGCTTCAGTGTAAGGTGGCAGGCTGGAGCCATGCTCTCACCCCACAGCCAGCTGTGGCACAGCTTGTCTTCTCCATGATGAAGACATGGCTGCCCAACAGTGGCACAAGACCACTTGGCCATGAATGATTTGCCCGCCCGCCCCCCTCCACCCCCCCTCCAAACTCCGTTCCCCACACACTTGCCTTGTTTCCTCCCAAAACCTCAGCCTTGAATACTCACTGCTTGGCTTGTTCGCTGCTTTGACAATACGCTTGACACATCTACTTGCTCATGTCTGGCTTGACCATGCACCCATCCTCCACTCATGTATGGAATCAGTGATCTGTCACAGCATGACCATTGCTGGCCGCTTGCAGAGTCAGGAGAACACTTGAAGCTGACCTGACATTGTGATTGGTAGCCAGCTCCTGCATGTGTGACCTGTTCTTCAGCATCTTGTACATCAGCTCCTTGGTCTCAGCTGCGTTGCCTGCCCACATCCTCATGTCCGCCAGTGCACTGACCAGTTTCTCATGAGCCATGCTCACACTGTCGCCTGGACCATAAGTGCCGCACAACATCATTGAGTGATCTTCAGCGTTTACCACATTGGCGGCAACCCGTGTTGTCCTCTCACCCAAGATGCTGACAAGCTTGAGCATTGACAGTCACCGCATCAGCACTTGTCTGTCCACAAAAACAGACATTGACCCTGGGTTTGCAATACGTCGCGTACAGACAGATCTTGATTATGTGGGCATTGACAGCCTGTCAGGGCAGGACAGCTGCTGGCAGCACGTGAAGCTTTCACCACTGTCTCTGCACATTGCATCAAGCATGACATGCAGGGCAAATCAAGCATGACATGTAGGGCAAACCACTATGGGCATAGACTTGGTGAGCAACCAGACTTTCACAGATAGGCATGTGAAACGGGCTAAACCCATCAAGGCTCAGACACATCATGCAAATGAGGCTGTGCAGGCCCTTTGTGGCAGTCTGACTTTGATGCGATCCACAGAAGATGATCATGGGCAGCAACTGCTTTGTCTGGGGAATGGACAACAGCAGGACCTTGAGACCTTGCTGGCACAACCCTTGTGAGAACCTGACTAACCTTGCTCTATGTGACCCGCTGGTGGGACATCAGGGACATTGTCACATAACCACTGGCGGAACAGCTCATACACACCAGGAGAAGAGTGAGGAACATTCTTTGCAGCACTGGACTGACCCTGCAAGGCACGCGACTCACGACACTCAGTGCTGTCAGGATTTTGTTGGTTTGCTTTTGCATCACCAGCTGGTTTTGAGTTTGTGTTGAGGGGAGTTAAGCAAGTGGCTCAGCAACTGTGTTTTCTGCGACTGCATAAGCAGGGCATTTGAAGGGTACAGTCATGAGGGTGCTAGAGTGCAGGAGACAGTCAAGCATACCTTGATGTGGTGGCCTAGTGCAAGAAAGGCAACAAAGTCTGGAGCCACTGACAGCCTTGTACAATCGTCAGACACCACATATCTGTTGTGTACTGCATGAAAGTCTCTTTTCTCTGCATAACTTTCCACTGTTGCCACTAACCAGTCTCGTATCTGCCTCAACTTTGCTGCTGGTAGCTTTGTCAAGTCGTTCACTTTCAGGACAGCAGGGGTGGTCTTGCGCTTGCCCTCAGGTACCATCTTGCACACTGTACTACAGACTGGCAACATGCTGGCACCGATTCTGTACAAAACAGTTGTTGGTTGATGATGCTGTAAGCGCAGCAGGCACACCATCAGACTCAGAGGACAATGTGTACCTGACAAGCAGCACGTAGACTTTGACGCATCAACTGATGATTTCATTCAAAAGGCTCGACTTCTTGCACAACTTGACAGCAAAGATCTCATGCAAGTGACCAAGCAGAACCATGACTCAGACAGCATCACAGCCCAACTCAGTGCAGTAAAGTCTTTGTACACATGCTGCATTGGGTGAATGACATAGCTGTGCACATGCACGGACATAAACCCAGGTGCTTGCAGCCAAGCTAGAGTACACTATGTATGTCTAAGCCACCACTGACAACAATGTCAGGCACCAGCAATGATGCATGGGCTTACATGTACTCATGCTCATTCTCCTCCAGTGTCAACAGGATCAGAGTAATGACCTGTATGTCCAGATTGTCAGGTGATATCCTACTCAGCATTTCTCTGAGCTGCGCCCTGCATGCACAACATTATGAGCTTCATGGCAAAGCTCTGAGCAGCGAATGGTATGTCATAGAGTGAGTGCGTGAGCAAGCAACTCAGCGAGAAGAAGCTTGTGGACTTGGAGCACATACAAACGAGCAACAGGTTTTGCATGCACAAGGGTAGATAGCTGGACATGAATGAAGCAATCATACCGGCCAGACTAGGAATGATGCTGCGGTCATATATTGCTAATACAACCACGTACAGCTATACCTATAGGCAAAGCCAGACTTTGCAACCACAGCAATGCTGGCACACATAGGGCTTAGCAGTGAGCAATTTCAGCATACAGAGAGACAATCCTGCTGCAAATCTGCTTAGAACCTATACAGTGGGTGTTGCAACCTTTTTGGTGCATGAGCTTTGCATGACAAACCCACATGCGCTCCTGCAATGCTTTACTGTCCTTGCTGCTTGGACTGGTTGGCAAGAGGCTGACCAGCTCCGTGTCAAGGTGCTCCAGTCTGACATGCTGTCTGTAGAGCAGCATGAAATACATATGTGGCACCAAAATATACAGCCTCATTATAGAACATCTTGCTATTGCGTTGTCCTTGCTGTTCAGAACAGCCAAATATTTCTGGTTGATTATGCATTGACATTCTTTCCATGCTGCACCCTCATTGTATGCATCATTGTAACTTGCCTAGCTGTCACGTACAAAGACCACGCGTACAGAGACCATGGGAGCGTTACTTCAATGTCAATGTCCAAATTGATATCATCTTAGGGTTACTGCAGCACTTTGCATGTCTGTATGCATGCGCACAAGCAACGCAGGTCCAATCTTGGCAGCTCACCTGAAAAGGTGCCAATCAAAGAAAGACTTGTGCTCAGGAGCCCAAGACCAGGATCTCCATTCACCATTTGCTGCCATCTGATCAATCAACTTTTCAAGGTTCCCTTCCTCCTGTGCTGTGGTTTCACCAGCAGGGCCTGCAGCATCAAGACCTGCCTCCATTGTGATCTGGGTGAATGAGCAGTTTGAAGACCACAGGAAGATGCTAGCTATACACAGCAGCCTAGACTAGGGACATGAAGTTATGCTATTGTCGACAACTTCTTGACACAAATGCTTGCAATGACATAGTGTGCACAATAGGGTGTGTTACAAACTCAGAGGTGGCTGCTTCCAAGCCCAAGGCATTGCAGCAACTAAGCAAAACTTAGGGCAGCATGAGGCTGTTAACAAAGCTGGAGCAAGCAGGTATGACATGTGAGGCATGGCTTTTGCCTAGACGCACACTTACTCTGGTGGTTGATGTGGCAACACTAGACAAGAAGTAAGGTCACACGATTGACTGCAGCTGGCTCGGGTCAATGTTGATGTCTTGACTTGAAGGTACTGACCTGGTGTTGCATCCGCATGCCTGGCTGCTGCCCTCAGGTCCTCCATGTGGAGAGTGAGCAAGGCACAGCGCTTTTCCTGGGATATGCTGCTCCAGAACTGCCTAATGTCTTCCAGCTCATTCTGCATTATTAACTCTCATGACTCAGACAGGGGCATGCACACAGAACGGCTGTTGCTCCATGCTGTATGTTGCTATGCTCTGCAGAGCCCTTGGCAGGATGGAACACGCCGTGCATGTGGCATGAACTACTGTATGTGTACAGAATGCTGCAGTTATCTGGTCCAAGTGCCAGAAGCGCCGTGTCCATGCAGTGCGTGCATACCCGCACTTTGCAAGCATTATGGATTGTCTACAGGTAAGACTGCATCTGAATGGATGCGAGTGAGAGCTGCAGAAGGGGACTTGCGCGGCACTGCTGTATTAATGCCTCTGACCTGAGTTTTGACAGGAGCTGTTGCAGTGCTTTTGCCCCTGCTGGGGTTGGTGGCACGAGTCTTACTGGGACCCATACGAACAAGGATCAAAGAGCTCTGGGACAGCGGCGATTCTGCTTCCTCAGACACAAGCAGCAGGAGGGAAAAGCTTGTTTGCTTATTGCGTGTGCCCCCTCACAGAAGGTCTCTTGCCGAGTATGCAGCAAGCTTGACCTGATGGCTCAGTCAACGCAGTTGCGCAAGGCTGCCGCTTCCTTGCACAGACTGCCAGCTAGCTGCTGCGAGCTGCTTACCTGCGGTCTTCTCATCTGTTCATCAGCTGTTTACCGCTTCATGAGCTGACAGCCGAGTCACTGCAAGTCAGGCTGATCAAGCCTGACCTCTGAGATCAGGCTAGCTTGTGTGCTACAAGACTCCGCCCGGAGAACCTCGACGTAGTGAAAAGCTCAGGCCGGAACTTCGGCTGGCTCAATATACTGATAGCCCTGGACCACGCGGCACTCAGGTTTTACCAAGTCACGCAAAGATCGAGTAGCATAAAATTAGCAACCAAGGGATGTCGAATGAGTCTGGACAGGCAGTGTTGAGCTAAAGCAGCTGACAGCTTCCAGTGACTCGCTGGTGTTCGAACTGGCTTCCTAGTTGATGTGCTGTTATGCTTGTGCTTCCGGGGCTGGTTTCAGAGCAACTAGAGAGATAAAAGGCAACCACCATTGCACACAGCTCACAGCCAATCGGGATGCTTGATGCCAGCAAGCACCGCCAGATGCTTTGTTGCCCCAAAGCATCAAGGAAATGCGACCATACAAGCATAATCAGCGACTGCAAATTTGCAGCTCAACTATCAAAGTATGCTATGCACAGCGTGCAAGCCAACATGTCCAGCAGAAACCTGGCATCCTGTGCTTGATTAACATACCGGTGTGCAGCGTTATCACAGCAGTGACTGGCAACTGCAAGCTTGGCACCGTCGTACGCAAGCAAGTGCTGTTTGCAATCAACTTACTACCATGTCAAAGCATGTTTAGTGATGGTAGGCTGGCATGCAAGGACAGAGCGTATGCACACTGATGGCCAAGCGACGCAGACTAGTCCTTAGCGCTTGCCTTATAACATGCATGCAGCAACACATGAAGAGTTCAAACCTTACTGTTGTATGTATTTCATCTTAGCACCTGATGCAGCAGTTGAGCGCAGATGCAAACTGGTCTTGCTGGTCCAGATCCATGCATGAAGCAAGGCAATCCTAATCAAATCAGTCTTTACCTTCAGTGGCTGGTAGGATGTGGCCAAGGCCTTGGTCCCAACAATGCAGCGATGATGCTTCCAACCAAAAGATGCAGACTCTCAAAGGCCTGCCTTTCAAGCGTGTGGCTATGCTCTTTCATGTACGCATGTGACTTTGCGTATCTGACGCGCTGTTGCAAAGCCATTATATTCTGCAAGAGGCAATGCTGTCATGTCCTGCAGGGACAGGTTACATGCAGCCTTTGGAAGCCGCTTAGTCAGCCTGCAACATGGCCTTGAAAACATTCACGCTCCACACGGCTCCACAAGAGGCCTGCCAAAAGGAGCGCACCTGGGAAGAGCAGCCACCACCTCAGCTGTTGCCAGTCAAGCAGATTGGTGGGTATCCCTCAGGTGTGACCTTCACTGAAGTTTGCTGGGAAGAGTATGTTTGATCATCTTTGGAAACCATCGTCTCACACACCCAGGCCAACGATGTTATAGAGGTTCACTCCCGGTACAGCGCCTACAATGTATTCGGTGTGCACAAGGACATACGCCGCAGGGTCACTCTGTGACGTGCGTCAAGTAGCAGCTCTCGGCTCAGGGCCTACGACACGCTAGTCGGTGTGATCGGCTGAAGGACCGAACGTACCGTACTTCGGCAGACTCCTTGCCCACCAGCGCTTGTGCAGGCACATCCCCGTAAGATCACAGAGGCTTTTCCCCTCTGCGGTGCTGCGATCAGCGCTTAGACGTGCCTAGGCAAATTTGGTGTTGTGAGTTCAAGTGTGCAAAGTTGGAACACAGACATACGCTGGCAAAAGTGACAAAACAGCTGCATGCTTGCCACAATAGTTTGTTTGCCCATTTGGTGACTTCGATAGTCATCATTGGCTGCTAAGCTTTAGCGCCAGGCTGTCCTCAAATGGCTCGCTGCGGGACAACCTCTGATACGGTTATCGACAGAAAGAGAGAGAAACTGATCCATATGCTGGTCGCGACTTCTTGACTGTGACGATTGACGCCCTTTCTGCAAGCGTTACGATAAGTCATTTGCAGTATTCAGGGCGGAGACTAAATCAATTTACTCATTTGCTAGTGTGCGTTTTTTACGAACAATGTCAATTTCCTTGATAGATTGGATCTCAGATACACGTCCTCAATGTCAGTTTGTGTTGCCCACAAAGGGAAAACGCCTACTCTGCGACAACAGAGTCAGGACGCAGCATGTCATAGCTTGCTTAGTACATGATGTGCAATGCATTCCCATATTGTGCAAGCCACATTGTGGCTTGGCACTTTCACAGTGCAAAATTGGCTCAAGACATGAATCCATGCACACCCCAAAGCAACTACATAATGGATGGTGTCAGGGCATGCAGTGCATGCCATGTCACAGTGTCTGTGCAGATACATGCGGCTGTGAAGTGAACACTACACGATTGCACAGCCAAAGCACACTCCTTAGTGCTTCAGTGTTGCTAGTACAAACCTGACAGGCTGCCTAGGCCAACAGCTCTGCTGCAAGTATCGGGTCTGTTTGGGCAGGACATGCAGCAGGCATGACTAGGATTGTGTGGCAGAGTGACCATAATTGTTTGTACACTCTGCTTGTGAAATATAAGATTTTGCAAACAGACTGACAATTTTCTTCCTGGCATGCAGATCGCATTTCACCCGTACACTGCCAATCTGCAAGGTGTGTTGCATCAAGGTGAATGTATTCCTGGGCCAGTTGCTTGCTTTCAACACAGCATTGCAGGTACAGCAGCTGCCCATGCAGACACTAACCCTTACGTTGTGCAACATGTTTGCGGAGGGTGGTGTGCGGCTTGCAGCCAAGCCCATGCTCCAGCCATGTCTTGCCTTTGCATGCCCCAGAATCCTGTCCTGCCTGCGCCATTGGCCCTCCTGGTGCTGCCACCCAAGCATATCAACGTCAGGTGCATCACCTTGAAGACCGCTCTCTACACAGAAGAACAAAGAGCTGTCAGACATTGCCACATGCATCCCTTTGTGTCTTGGTCAAGACTGCCTGTCCTGCAAGGTATCAGGTGATGCAGGGACCAAAGATGCCTGTGTGCTTGGCTCAAGAAGTGGCCTGACTAGGAAGCCAGGAGATGTCTTACATGCCACCAGCTGTGCAATGTCTGCACTCAATCAACCTGACTGCAGCAAGAGTCACCAAGGGCATGAGAGGATTCGCCTTCTTGCCGGCAACTCACACAACGGGCTGGGCATCAATTACTGCAGCTAACATGACAAGGTGTCTAGGCAGAGAGGTGCTGTGATTGCATGAGTGCAATGCAGTGCAGTACCTATCGTCATCATCTCGCTTGTCTGAGCTACGGTCTTTGTCGTTCCTATGCCGCTTGCTTTTTTTACTGTCATCTTCCTCTGCACCATCCTCGCCACTGTGCCGCCTGCGACACACCAACATTGGTCATATATCTTAGTGGGTTTCTGCAAGGGCATACTGGGTGCGCGGCAGGGTCAGTGTAGTGTTGCAGCGCAGTGTAGAGTAGTGTTGCAACAAGAAGCAATGCCTGAAGCAATCTTTGCAAAGGCAGTGCATTATACGTGTCTGATGCTAGTGAACACGAGGGTGTCACGTGCAGACAAAAGGCTGCATCAAATGCACGCTGGCGATGTACTTGCTGCCTCACCTCTTTGATGAGCTATGCCTGTGCTTCTTCTTATGCTCCCTGTCATCATCACTCTCATCATCATCCCGGCGCTTGTCTTTCTTGTGCCGCTTGCGGTCCTTGTCCTTGTCCTTGTGCTTATGCTCCTTGTCATCACCCTCATCAGCATCTCGCTCTTTGCTGGCATTCCTCTTCTTCTCCTTGTCCTTCTTGCGCTGGATGTAGTCAGCAAACAGCTGCTGCCGCTCTGCTTCATCAGGTATCTGCATATATAGTCTGATTTGCAAGGCAGGCCTTAGCAACTGCTTTCGTCCCATGGCGTTATTGCCTCATCTCAAGCCTCTGAAGCGCCCCACCAATAGATGGCGTTGGATCTCAGGCCAAACCGCGAAGGCACCCTAAAACCCTAGATCCTACAATGTATTTGACTCCCCTAGCACAATCAAAAGTTTTGAGGCTTTTGAGAAACACTAACAGCCCAGATCCGATGCTATTTGGTACTGGGGTCTGTGCAGGGTATGTCAGCTGACTTTGGCTACAGCGTACGGCAGAAGCTGCAGATGATATTCCAGCTTGGTCAGGACATCACAGGTCTTCACGCACAAAGGTCGAGTCATAGCACGTGCAGCAGCTGTTGTGTTTTGCAACGACAGCCAGAACGCATGGCATGCCTACACCTCATATGAATGCAAAACATGAATGCAGAGCGTGCAGCCGCGAACCATGCAATGCCATGCTTGCCGGTATGCTCGCCACTACACCATACAAAAGCCGCAAGTATAGTAGAGGCTTACATCCTTGTAAGCAGAGTGGGTTTCTAAGTCAGGCTTGATGTCTTCCCAGGTGGAATCCAGCTTGAGGGACTTGGTGTGGCGCAGCAGGCGGGTAAAGTCCTCCTGAGCTTCAGCCTTCTTGGCCTCTTCGCGAGCCAGCTTGTCCTTGGCTTTGCCCACCTGCTCCTGATAGAACAGCTGCCTGCAGCAACAGACAAAATACCCTTGATCTGTGTGTGTTCCTGACCAGACAGAATGCCCTTGGTCTGTGTTTTGCTACCCAGAAGTGGGCATGGCTGCAGCTTCGTTTATAGTTCCTGAGGTGATGTTTTTCTCCCTTCTATCCCTTCATCATGGCCAAATGCACATAGCACGCTTAGTAAGTACAAGCGCATGGCAAGACATCTCCAGCAATGGTGTGAAAATGTACGTGCTTTATACACGCATCACAAAAGACTGCCGAGAGCCTTGCATAGTGCAATGTGCTGCAAAGAAAAGCGCGCCCTGCAGTGTGTCACAAAAACACTGCTAGGCTGCGCTGCGTTTGGTCCTTGACGGGCTTTGGTGGGGAGTGCTGGCTGAGCAGAAATAGTCTGCCTGATTGGGCAGCTTTGCTCAGACAGTATCCGTTTGGCAAGCCAAGAAAAGTGCGCTTGGCATAACACAACGACTCAGGTAAGGAACAAAGCGCACGACAGGATGCTTGTTGTGTTTGAGTAAAACAAAGGACCGCGTGCTTACTTTGAATGCTCCTTGATGTTTTGAGTCTCTTCATTAGCCTGAGAGCTCAGCTGCTCCTGGAAGTCTTCATAGCTTGTGTCAATCCCTGTATGAATGCTGTGTGACTTGACAGCATCCTTCAAGGTGGCCCTGCACATAAGAAGCGCTGTGTTGAGGACAGCTGTTTGTTCTGACCTTGTCGATTCCAATGCCAGCTGCCTGACATCCAGGGTAATTGTCAAGCATGCCAGAAAAGCCACTGCAAAGCAAGATGCAGAGATGCAATACTTTGATGGCATGATGTCAGTCAAGTCAAGTGCGAAGAGCAAATGCAGCAACAGAGGTGGTGTCACAAGCTACACCACTTGAAAGCTGCTGCTGAGGGCATAATCTGTACATTGATGCAACAGACGCCACAGATTGGCATGTATGGAAAAGAGTTGCCATAGCAAAACCTGTCAGTCTCCCACTGCTTGTCTACGTCTTCCAGCACCTCCTCAAACAGCTCCTTTGGCCGTGACCCAGATGTGTTCTTTTCAACAGCCCGCAAGACATCATTGTCTTTGATGCGAGGTAGATACTCCTGCAGTGCAACAGGCGTGATGGGAGACATGCCACAATGCAGCAACATCGAGGAAATGACACATCGAATTGTTTGTGTAACAGCCTGCCTGCTAGGGCAAGCAGCGCAGACTGACTTCAGGTCAACTCAAACACTGCTCAGCTGGCTGGTGTTCTGTTGAAGGTGCATGCGACATTGACAACTGTGGGAACAGGGCCCACGCTGCGCAATGCAGGGAGCACATAAAAATGTTGAGCTGCTGACAGACACCCAGGTCAAGCTGGCAGGTTTGCCGATCACCTTCCAGCGCATCTTAGGCTTGATGAATCCTTCATCCATGTCCTCACGCAGCAGCTCACTGAAAGCCTCACGGTTCTTGCGCTCCTCACGCTTCTTCTCCTGCTTCAGCTTCTCCCTGATTTCTGCCTCCTGCTTGTCCAGGTCCCTGGGACACACCAATCAGTCAGGATGTTGTCTTCTGACCACTTACCAGCACCAGAAAGCACTGGCAGTCTGTGGGTGTCATTGGTACATGACGATCATTCACAGCACAACCACCCAACATGTGCACATTTGCAGGTCAGAAGTAACAGCAGATGATGATTTGGTCTTCCATGGTATCGAGGTACATTGTGGTCGTGGTTGCACACAGCATGCAACACTGTTCACACAGCAGCGGATGTCGCCCATAGCATGCCTGCCAAGGCATGATCCATCACTGCTGAGATCCAGAACTGTCATGGCAAGCCAAGTTATCAGCTACTACAATGTGCAGCAGCCCACAAGTAGTGGGCTAGCTTATGTGGCACTTGTGGAAGGTAGTGACAGACCTCATGTACTCATCAAACACTTCCAGGCGGTCTATCTTTGACAGGTCTTCATACTCTGGTTCCCCTTCAAGCTTAGCTGTGGCCTTCCGCCATGGTGTGCTAGCCTGTTGATACAACACACAATCAGACAAAGCACACAGTTCTAAACCCATTACATCCTGAGCTCAGGACACTGCAGGGCAGCTCAATATGTGCATGGCAGAATGTGAACATGGCACATGCATATGCACCTGGTATGCTTCCCGAGTGGGTTGCAATTTTGGGAAGTACACAGCATGATGGTGACAACTGGAGCATACCTTAATGCCAGATGAGCGCTCCAGCAGCTCTCTGAAGTCTTGCAGCTTGCGCTTGCGGGCTGCTTTCTCTTCAGCTCGCTTGCGCCTATCGCGCTCCTTCATGTGCTCAACAAACATCTCCTCACGGTCAACAGAAGCAATTGCCTGTAGGAAAACTGAGTCTGGTAAAACAGCAGCCCAATGTCGATATTTGCCCTCAGTACAGCCATGATGTAGAGCTCAGGGAACTGTTTCCAAATGCACAAACAAGGTCTGACTGTGAAGGTGAGATGCACTTGTGGGCACAGATCTGCCACAACAGGTCAACTTTGGGGTGTCACCTTCCATCGAGGGTCATCCTCAAACAGAGTGCGTGCTTGGCTGTATCTAAAGCCAGGCTTGAGGTCTCTACTCTCCTCCAGCATGGCTTCATAGTCCTGCAAATAATAACAGAGTAAAACTGCAAACTCCACAGCCATGCAAAACTCTGTGATAAAAGTTGCACTGCAAAGCCGAGCAAGATGAGCTTTGACAGCATACTGTGTGACGACCATTGCACATGAATTGACACTTTTAGTGACAGCAGCAAAACACTGTGCCTGATAGCAGAAACATAATGATTGCTTGTTATTAGACAGCAAATGTACAGCTGCAGCAGCAGCTGTGCCTGTGACGTATGGTGAAACAGTCTGCTCTCTTACCTCCTTGGCACGCTTGAGGCGCTGCCGTTCTTCCTCTTTTTCACCCTTTTTGCGCTGTTGCAGATACTCATTGAAGCACTGCTTCTTCTCCCCTAGTGACTTGAGAGCTGCGTAGCGCTTGTCATTGATGATAAGCTTCATGGTCTGCTCCCAGCTCCAGTCACTGGCCACACCTTTGGCAGCCAGCAGCTCCTTGAAAGCATCTTTGGCCTCTTCCTGAGAACACCAAGCATATGCTACTAAGCTGACGCTGACAAGCACAAGCAAACAGGCAAAATTTGAATAGCATGCAGACCTTCTTTGCTTTTACTGTACTCCAGTCAAAGCCAGCTGCTATGTTGCTGGTGGCATGCACAAAAAAGCTGCGATGAAAGTCACTCTCAACACTATGCTGACCCAAATGCAAAGCAATGTTGCTGTCCAGGAAGCTGCTATGCTGCTGGTCAACAAAAGTACAGCATTCCACCTGCAGTCTGATTGTGCATGACAACCATGCATAGATACCTTTGTAGCATAGAGGAACTCCTTGCCATCATCACTTTTGGCTGTCTGAGGCACAGGCTCAGCCTTGACTGATGCAATGGCAGGTATGGGTTTTGCCACAGGAGGAGTTTCGGCCTTGACATGTGCCGCAGTGCCATTGGCCTGCAGCAGTGGAGACATGCAAGGTTGCCGGCAGCAGGTCATCAGTGTCAAGAAAGCACAATTTGGTGGGTCGTTTTGCACACTCAAGGTCTGCATGGCGCTTTGAGGGTGTCGCCCTCATGGATGCAACAGATCTTGAAGCTTTGGACTTTCGGTCCCGAAAAAATTCACAGCAGCCAGCACACAGCACCTTGGTGCCGCATGCACATATGGGAATCCACAGTTACAGCGTCGAACTGAGATACGGCCTGGACATTTGTACGGCTTCCACAGTATCTTCTGCAATGTAGGTCTTGATTTTTGACAATATTTGTGCTAGCACTACATGTGCACAGCGTTGCAGATACCTGAGGTGACTTTAGAGTGGATGCAGACATGCCATGAGCTGGTGAAGAGCCTTGTGCAACAGGCACCTTCACAAGCTGTGGCGCGCCGCCAGCTGCAGCAGGCTTCTGAGCCTGACCAGCAGACCCTCCTGCGGCTGTGTGAGCTGCTGCAGCAGCTTGAGCGTGCTTCATCTCCTCTGGCATGGTCCACTTGGACTCTTTGGTCTTGCGATTGTGGTAGTACTTGCGGCCGTCTGGGCTGGTGAACTCCTTCCAGTCCAAGCCTGTGTCTGCTGCCTTCTGTGCTGCCTGCCATCATTGCATTGAGACTGTGAATACGTCCCTTAACAAGCAGGGCGGCAGAAACATAGACAAGGCATTTGGCGTGAGCAGGTAAGTGCCCATGAACCATCAGACAATTCTACACAAGCTGTACAGCAATGCAAGCCAGCCTGATATGCACCCATGAGCTGTGACACCATGCCTCACCGCTTGAGCAGCAACTAGGGCAAGTGGCTTTTCCCATGATGACTGCTTGAGAGCCTTGTTGTAATAGTACTTGCGACCATCAGGTGCTGTATGCTCAGTCCAACTATCTTGCACAGGAGCTGCTGCAGTAGCACTTGGCGCTGCTGCTGCTGCCTGTGCTTGTTGCTGTGGCTGTGCCGCTGGAGGCTGCGTTGCCATCATCTGTGCCGCAGATGGCTGAACAGTGACTGGGCCATGCCCTTGAGGTGCTTGCTGTTGCACTGCATTGACAGGCAAAGGACCAGGACCTGGCATTTGTCCAGGGAACTGTCCTGTCATTTGGCCTGGGATTTGGCCTGGCATGCCCTGTGTCGGTGGGGCATATCCTGGCACCACCTACAAAGTTGCACTCACAACTAAGACACCATGTAACTGCAGCCATGAGTAAAAGTGTGCATTGCCCCTGATCACAATCGTAAACTGGCTCACATGACGTGAGATGCATCTGACTTGCACACAATGCAGATCCTCATTTGAGCTCAGTGTCGTTAAGTGGCCACTCATCAATTGATGAAACTGCTGAACCATTATAACAATACAGAATTTGAGTACAACTGGAAGGCAGCCATACCTGTGGCCTAGCCATTGGTTGACCAGGGGCTCCATACATGGCTGATGGTCCGTTTGCCATGGATGACATATGCTGTACAGGACGAGGCGCTTGAAGCTGCTGCGCTTGCTGAGGCTGTTGCATCGACATACCAGGCATGCCCATGCTTGGAGGGGCATATTGTGACATTAATGGACGCTGCGGGGGTACAGATACAGCTGGCAAACCACCTGGCCTTGCTTGCTGATGTCCTGGAAACTGCTGAGGCTGTTGAAAGCGTGGCTGCTGCTGTTGTCCTGGGGGGACATAGCTAGTCATGCCTGTTGGAGGTGCATACCCTGGCAGGCTTGCAGGTCTAGCTTGTGGTGACAAAGGACCCTGCAGGCAGCACGCACCAGAATAATTTAGTACAGCAGCCTCACTCAGCAAGCAAAGGATATCACAGATGTTGCTGTCTGACCATTACCGGCTGACTAGGGGCTCCCATGGCTCCAGGCGCGCTCGAGCCGGCCACACCGACGCCTGGAAACATGCTGACTTAGTAGCAGCTCTTGACTGCAAAGCGCAGTCAGCTCCTGCATGCAGCCAAAATACTTTACCTTGGGTCATCCAAGCCGGCAGAGTGGACTCCCGGCCCCTCCCTCGGCCTGCCATGCCTGAGTGTGCGTCCAGCCAATGCAGTCACACGTCTCGCTTCAATTCTCGGACGCAGAACAGATATCTCACAGATCACAACTTCAGCAGGAGTTCTTGTGCGTCCTTTGGGCGACCAACAACGTGCCTTGCCTTTTGTACGTTGTCGCGTACAAAATTGGGGCCAGCTGAGTTACGACAACTTAGAAGAGTGCCAAAATCACACTGCGATGAAGCTCAAGGTCGCTTGTTGCCAATTCGCCACAGAACTTGCCTGACCTAGCTAAATCCATTCAGCAATTCGCCGCCGTGACCGCCTTGAGTGAAGGCTTCTGCGAGCTGACATACTTCTAGTTCGCTCTTACGGACCACACGATGATCTACGACGTGAACTCCCAACTGTTCCGCTCTTTCCTTGGAAGTGGAGGGGCTAGCCACGGGCCTGCTCCAAAGTAAGACTTGCTGCACAACCGTCAGTCCAACCAGTTTCCCGGAATCAGTCTGGGGTTTTGCTGATTGGTCTGATTGCTGTACAGGAGAGACAACAGGAAGCAACCTGGAGAGGGCAAGAAGGACAACAAGCCAGCGATGATGGAGTGAGCTGCTGACAGGTATGTGTTGCAAGACTGAAACACTTGTGCTATGATAACTGGCACACTGGTATGGTGCTGTATCTCATGACTGCTGGTGGATATGATGTTTGTGAAAAGCGATGTTTGTGAAAAGCGATGCTGAGCTTTTAGCTATGCAGACGATGTTATGTTACTGATCCACGCACAGTATTCTGGGGTTGTACTGAACTCTTTCATGCATACACTGAGTGGCTGTGCTAATGATGGTCGGTGACCATGATGTAGGTGACCCTAAAGGTGCACTCAAGAGGGCTGCAATTCATGACCTGGAGCTTCATGCACTTCTTCATGCAATGATCAACCTGAAGGCTGCATGCAGCAGGAGGCTGTGCTTGCTGTACGCAGCATAGAAGCTATTGTTATTGGGATCACCATAACATTGATGCCACAAACAGATGGCTGGCCCCGCTTTGTAGTTCCTGTTGCTCACTAAGCTGTCAGCATGTTTGCCTCGTACACAAATGGCCCTTCTTCAAATGGCCAGTAAACAGTAGCCTTAGCTGCAATAAAGGTGTTTGGATCTGCATCCTTTTGCTGCACTGCTTGCACGGACTGCCAGGCTTCGTCATCCATGTGTAGACCGCCATTGATGTAGCAGCCCTGCAGCAGTAGAAGTCTATGTGCATTTTCTGAAACCTTTGCCACATTTGTGTGTGAAAGCATTTCTCTTGCAGTCTGTGAGTCTGGTGCTATGAGGATGAATGGCAACATACATTGACTCACTTTCAGTTGTGCCTTACAACTCTTGTCAATTGAAATCGCATACGATGCGCCCCCATGCAGATGCACTCTATCCAGATCACAGCTGCTCTGCTCCCACAACCATACTCCACCTGAGACACACATCATGTGAGCAATCTCCTGCTACAATTGTCACACGCACTTGCGTTTTTAGTGATGTTGAGTAGATCTGCTTTGAAGTCTTACCAACACAGTCTTGCACACTCCCGTAGGACATGCGCAGCACAGAGGTGCCTGTCATATCAATTGCAACCCCTTCACTTGACCGTAAACAACAATTGTTTAAGGTAATGGAGCTGCTGCTCATGCCAACTATGCATTCCTCCAGATTCTTCTTCAGCTGACATCTGCAGCACATATCAGGGCAGACTTTGGCAGAAAGTCGATACTCAAGAGCAAAACTATGTAGATGCAAGGTGTGCAAACATGCCTTATCGTGCTGTGCCATGCTAACCCTTGCGTCACCCTGGCCGTTGGTCATGAGAGGCAGGCTACTCGTATATTGCTGCAGCATTGATGGAGCAATTGCATAGCTTGAAGTACGTTACACTTAAGAGTTGTGATGTGAAAGTTGATATGTGACAGTTGTAGCTCACGGAGCCAGGCAAGCCATCGAAAACAAACGCCATGTTCAAGTGCTTACTCTATCATGTTGACAGCGGCTGCGTCTGAAGTCTTGCATGCCTGTTGTCCACATTCAGAAATGACGCATTGATGAAGCTTGCTGATGCTGTGTCCAAAGGCACGCAAGCCACACTTCCGGCCATTCATGTTGCATTTTAGGAAGTTGGGTTGAGCTTTCCCGCTGACATTCATACAGTCATCCCCGCTGCAGCTGCGCCATCACACATCACAGCTCATGACTGGGTTGCATGGTCATAAGATCACAAATGCAGATCTGCTACTGTAACAAAAGTGTGATAGTCATATCATATTGTGCACACGTGTTCTAAAGCTCAACACTCTAAGTATGCATCGTCAGCAAAGTCAAGCAGTTAGTGTCACCTTATGGTGTAACTGTGGATGACTGGGCAAACTTTGTCTGTGCCTGTGATCAGCACAGCTTCTCTGAAGCCTGTCATGTCAACCTCCAGGTTCATGATGACAGCGCTGCGGGTGATCCGGAAGGTGGGACAATTTGCTCGCTGGTCAAGCTTAGTCTCACCCAAGGGACCACAACCTCTGATCAAGATCCTCTTTGTAATGTTGATTGTCTCCCTGCATGCAGATGTTTGTCTCATGTTGCCTTGTGTCAGGTCAACCACATACTTTCTGGATATGAGTAAGCTGCGAGTCTCACATGCTGAGGGTCACACACGCACATTCGCACACAACGCCTGGAAGACATGCGTCGATAACCACACTTTACACCATGATGCACAAAGAAGCATTTAGCATCCCGCCTATTGTCTTGATCTCCTGTATGTCAAGTTAGCAACCCAAAGGGAATAATGGGAAGTGCCATGTCCCCATGTCATTTAGTAACAAATCTGAGATCCTCAGGTACAAAGCAATCCTTACCCCATGCCGTTGTGAATACCAGGCTGAAGTATGATTTGGTCTCCATCACGAGCTGCCTCCACAGCCTCTTTGATAGACCTGTAGCTTGTGCGCTGTGAGCCTGCATCCTCACAACATGCTCTTGATTTGTCTGTTCGGACCAAACCCGACAACAGTATTGCAGCAAAATCTTCAATGCTCAAATCCCAGTCGGTAGCAGCTTGCACAGCTTGTGTTCAGTTGCCATCAGGCGTGCAAATATGCATGGCCTAGGTGCTCAGCTGCCATTGCAGCTTCAGTGGCAGCTGTGCTTGGATGCTTTGCTGTGCAACACAATCATGTCATACAGCCAGAACAGCCTGGATGCATGTGACTAAGCAAAATCTGATAATGCTAAACACAAAGAGTCAAGGTGAGAAGCACACCTGTGGTCAAAGCGTGGGATGCGGCTTCCCTGGAAACTAGATGTGTATCTTTGCAGTCAGAATGGCCATTTCCTATCTGAAGAAAGCTTGCAGAGTGGTTCGAAGGTCCATCAAGGGTGGGGTCTTCCGGGGCTGGCTTGCCAAGCCAGGCATCCTCACCAGCACTGCGCACCTGTCAAGTACACCGAGGTCCACAGGTCCAGAGGAGAAAAGTGAGAGGTGCAAGGTCAAAGGCACGAAAGAAAGGTCTGAAGACTCAGGTGCAACGTCAGAGGTGCAACGCAAGAGGTGGAAGGTGGAAGGTGACAGGTGGAAGTTGACAGGTGAGACATGACAGAGCAGTGGCACAGTCATCTCCAGGCAATGTCATGCTGATGATGACAAGAGCAGGCAAGTCCCAGATCTTTGCAAATTGAGCTAGTAAAAACCTTGCAGCAATAGTATGGTACAGATTATTGGCTGCAGTTTTTGGCCGTGCTGAAGGCAACGATGTGTATGCTTCCTTGACTGGCAACATGATTGCAGCACACAACTGTCTTGCAGCCCCACATTTGTTCAGTTGTGCCAAGGCGGCAGTAGCAGCCTTTAGGCGGCAAATCAGCTCTGTTCAGCTGAGCTTTCAAAGTTACACATTCTTGGCAGCAGTGAAGGCTGTGAGCTGCTGACCTGTAGAACGCGCCCATTAAAGCCAGCATAGTCTGCCTTCATTGCACCAGCCATTGCAATCTGGTCCATCAACATTGTGAAGTCTGTTGTTCTGTCTGCCTTGATGTCCAGGAGACGCTGACCAGCTTGAGCGCTCTGCATGGCAGCCTTGAAGCGTTCAAGGCCTAGCTGAGCTTGTGCTAGTCTGTGGTGGGCCTTCAACAGCTTGGGCTCCTGCTCTATAGCCAAGTTGGCATCCAGCATCGCCTGCATGACATGAAACATATGCACTTGAAATTGGCACGGGCCATGTGTATGCTGTGAGCTCAGCTGTGATTGCTAAGACCTGCAGTGTTGTCTGGCTTGTTCATGAAAAGAGTTTGGCTGGCAGATGGCACAGGCTGTGACATCTGTTGCTGCAGTGATTTCAGCATGTGAAGGCGTTTCGCTGACATAGACACCACTGGTGCAAAGAATATGTGAATGATGCTTCACGCAGATGCTTCAGACTTTCCATGGACCCCTTAGCCTTTGGGTCAATGCCATGGTCTCTTGGTGATCAACGCCATGACTTCTGGATATAGGATCAACATTGGATCAGCATTGGCTGTCATTGTGCATTCAACCTGATGTGGTGTTAATTGGCTGCCTGCTGATCAGCAATGCTGACAAAACTTACTGGGAAGAAATTTTTGAGCTTCAGATGGGCAAGAGCTCTATTACTGTACAGCAGTCCAACATGTGGGCACAGCTGTTGAAGGTCGTCTGCTTCTCTTTTGGCGTCATCGATCTCTGTAGAGTAGTGGGCTATTGCCTCTTGGAACCTGCCTGCAGTATCACAACAAGTCAAACATACTGCACATAAGGTCATGCCGGGCTTGTGGTCAACAAGTAAGCTGAACAGGTTGGGCTCTGTAGTCAAGTTGTAGTTGAGGCAGCTTGAAGACACAACAATACATCACTACAGAGGTGCACAGTTGCGAAGTAGTTGAGTGAGAGGGATTGTAAACAAGTATTGCAACTTTTCGCAAAGCTAGTCCAATTGTAGCGACAGCAGGTGGATATCCTTTGTAGGCTGATCTCAGCTCTGCCTCTCACCTGACCGCATGAGCTGCTTGCCCTGAGCCCTCGGCGACATCTCCGCGTTCAGTACAGTACACAGTTTCTCGTCAACAGCGTCTGTTAAGTCATTGTTATGTGCTTTCCGTGCTTGCGCAACGTTGGAAGTAGTGACCATCGACCCGAAGGATACGGCGGAACACAGCGTCTTCATGAAAGTCAGCTTGCATAGACTTCAGATTTCTTCGTTGCTAGCCAAGATGACCTTGCCCTGTCAATTGTTGAGGTTGGGGTGGTCTGCGGCAGGTTGGGTTCTTCTGAATCGGGCATCGGGTGTAACGCAACCAACGGACAACATGCGCCTGTAACGCCTACAGGTTTACAGCGGTGTTGCCACATTGAACCAATGCTAGGCGCTTGACGGTTTCAGCATCGCCCGGCGCCAATTTAACTGAATTCCAGCAGTCTCCCTGTATGCTGACCATCAGCAACATGAACAGCAGCTAGCCCAACAATGACCATCAACGCCTTTGTGAATTGCTGCTCATCTTTGTCCTTGGCTTCCTTTGACGCGCTTACAACAGAGCGCGGACAGTCTTTGCTAGATCTGCTGGCTGAAAAGGTGTGTCATTGTTGCATGGCAGGTTTGGCAAGCGGTCACCACCATGAGCAGCCCCATCAGCATGAGTTTTGTTCAGGCTGCCTTGGTTAACCAACGTTGCAGCGTGCCAGGCAGGTGAAGGCTGCTTGGCCGGAGTGCCAGCAAGTCTTGTTATTGTGCATGGATATAGGGAATCTTGTTGACAGCAGAATATCTCAATTTGGACAATGGAGCAATTGCTCAAGGCACACAAGCACCTCTGCATACTTACACATCGTCATACTTACTCATTTATGCCAAGCCAAACTTATGTCAGCAGGCAATCAATCTGAGCATGTATACTAAGCATGTCACTAAAGCATCCAGCTGAAGAACACATGTAGATCTAGGACCCAACAGCATCAGTTCTGCACATGATGTTTCAGCAATAGCGGTGCAGCAGAGTGTCCTACTAGGCTAGCTAGGCCAACTGCAACAAAAATGTCTTGATCTCCATGGGATTCAGGACAACAGTCAGGTCATCATCAAAGCATTTGCTACCCTTGCACATCACAGCAGGATGCTGAACTATGTGTACTGCCTCATCTGTTGCATCGCCAGACATGCTTTTGCCTGCTTGCCATCGCAGGCGCTGTACATCAGATTGAAGCTGATTGGCACTCAAGGAAAGCTCTGAAACCTGTGACAGCTTCATTGATGCAAAAAGCTTGTGTAGGTTCACATGAGCTGACTTGGCAAGATCTGCATGCTCATCCACCTGCAGCATGTCACTGCAGTTCCTGGCATGCGTCTCTCAAATACACAGCTGCTGTTTTGCAACTACAGGTTTGTCTGAATTGGAATCACAGATGGCAGATCTGAACCACAAGAACCTGTAATTGCATGCATTGCATGTAGGATGTGAGATAAGAAAGCCTCAGGCAGCCAGGAAATTGCAGCAGCGACTCATATGCACTCACTCTTGCACAGCATTGTATCCTGCATTGCATGCAGACAGCAGTCAAAGACAGTTGGCAGCATTATCTAGGGTTCATGGACATTTAGGACAGCAGCAGCTTTTTCACAATTTTGACATTGCATCTGTCATAGAAAGGGCTAAGCATCAGCATGCATTTGAGTACTTTGCAGACATTCACCACAGCAGCTTGGTGTCCTATAGGACAATGCAGCCTGAGTACAAATATGCAGAGTATCTGTCTGTTGTCAAGTGTGTGTCCAAGAGAAGGTTGGTTAGTAGGTTTAGAACTGGATGCCATGGTCTGCGGGTAGACACAGGCCGCTGGGCAGACGGTGTTCACCTAGTCAGGACAGACAGGCTGTGTCTAGTGTGCAAGTCATTGGATTGTGTGGAGGACGAGCAGCACTTTATTTTTGATTGCCCAGCGTACAGCTATATCAGGTCACAGCATTTGGACCTCTTGCAGCACTGTTGTACTATTGCAGACTTTATGTCTTTGTGTGAACCAAATGCATGTGGTGGTTTCCTTAGGGAATGCTTTGCATGTAGGAAGCAAATTTTGACTATGAATTCACTGAACTGAACTTTTTGTCTGTTGGGTCCAACCAACCAACCAACCAACCAACCAACCAACCAACCAACCAACCAACCAACCAACCAAAGCATGCTTTTTGCGTCTATGAGTGCTGCAGCATCACACCCTGAACGTTGATCCAGTGATCAATGCCTCTGCTTACCTGAGCCTTGAGAATATACACCAGCAATGTCACTGTCACATCATGACAAGCAGAGTAGGAATAGGACTGACCTGATAGAGATGAGCCAAGCGCAGCAGCACAGAGTCTTGAGGTAGGGCCTTCAGGGTCAGTAGATGCACATTGAGGGGCAGCGCTGTGCTCACAGCAGAGAACTGCAGCGCCAGACCAGAGTCCTGCAACTGCCCTGCCCTGGCCTGTTTTGGCAATGCCCCAAAAGACAGGATTGGTGGGTCATTCATTTGCTGTTGGAATGTGCGGCGGATCAAAGCTGCACTGCTTGGGTCCTGCAACAACATTTGCAACCCGCGCTGTAACTTAATAAATGCAGACATGCATTGAAGCCATACCAACGCTGAAATTCAGGCTGTCACACAATAAGGAAGCCATTGTTTGTGTGACTCTAAACCTAGTGCTTCACCCGCCCTGGCCCTCTGCTGTACACGTTTGTCTGCATGGCTTCATCCTGAGCTGTTACCCACCTACACAAGAGCATTGTACGCAGCATTTCACACAATCACGTCCCAAACATGCCTCAAAAACAACAGGCCTAAACTGCATGCAAACCACAAACGTGGCGCATGCAATTGATATCCAGACAGCCTGTGGTCTGACTGTTCTTCACAGACCTGAAATGTGATGCATTGAGCATCCTATGCTGAAAATGCAGTGTTATGGCATGCGACCCTCACTGCTCTGTTTGACAAACTCCACGACAGCATCGCAGTGTGCACACACAGGGAATGTTGTGGTCCATGTGTGCTAGGTGTATTGAGGATAGTGTCAGCTGACCTGAAGTGTAAGCCAGTGCTTGCCCCTGGCAATCAGGCCCACAGACTGGCAGTTCATGCAGCCTTGCATGGTCTCATTCAGGGGCTCTGCCACCCCTCGCCAGTCATCAAACAAGGTACGCCTGTGCACCATGATCTCAAGTTCACCACTGGCTAGCGAGGCACCGCCTTGGGCTCTGTCTGTCAGCACTGCCAGCTCTGCCTTTCCACTCTCCTGCAGCCACAGAGCTGCCTTTGGGAGAAGGGCTATCTCATGTCGGATTTGGGCTTTAGGACGTAGGGTTTAAGGTTTATGGGTTCATGCCTGTAGTTGTGTAGTATTATAGATCACAGTGAGCTTGAGGTGTGACGATCAGACTGCTGGCAGTGCCATCCTGCCAGCTTCCTCACAGTGTGTTCAATGGGGTAATCTAGGTAGAGGACATAAGCAAGGGTAACACATCAAGACATGATGGATGTTGCCATGCTGATTGCCAAAACAGGGAGCACTTCAAGGACTGTACATACCTGACCCTAGGGGAGCACGCATCTAACGATAGCAATGGATGAGTAAGGGTGCCATGCCTTTGAGCACCAGCTTGCCATTAGCTGTCTATCAACAGATCAGCAATCTTGCCCATCCAAGATTTGGTAGGTCTGGGTGGCCGGACTGACTTATATGGCATTTGTTGTTTCCAAATCAGTATTGTGTTGCGGGGACGAGCCTGCAGTCGGTGTTGCATGCAGCAACACGTATACGATGGGGTTGATGCTTGCAGCAGTCTGCTACTGCCACAGTCGGGCGCAAGGAACCAGGACGTGCTTTGAAGTGCGCCAAACATGTTTCACACCTGAATGTAAGCTCCAGCCGTGAGAGGGTAGTAGTTGCCAGAAACAGGCTCTGTGATGGTCAGATTCCAGGTAGGTCTGAAGTCTCTGACACGCTTCAGGTACTCACGTCCGTTGGAGTCAGTATAGAAAGTAGCACCTGCAGCAGCAGGCTTGGGCTGAAGTCAGTCTTGTGCTGTGTGCATTCCAGCAGTGATGGCCAACAACAGGAAAAGGGAAAAAAAAGGTTACGCTTTTCAGCGATCATAGCAGAAGCCTCGTAAGGCGGCAGCCCGGAGCTATGACCATGGGCCATAGCCCAAAGGCCAACAACAACAGGACAAAGCTTGCAGATGCCTATTGCAGCCCAATGGCAAGGTGCTGGTAACCAGCCTTGTCTTACATAAGAGTACACACAGCAGCAGTAACATGGTGCTCGAGTGGACTGTTGTGCTCATGTTCTATAACACGACAGCCGCAGCAGCAGCAGCAGCAGCAGCAGACTGCATCTCGCATGCAGCCATCGCAAGCCATTGCTGGCATACCAAGTTTCATGCCTCAAAGACAGGTGATGCATGGCCTGTGAGTAAGCAAGTTTGAATTTTGACCTGACTGGAGGGAGGAGGCATAGCGCAGCACGACCTCCTTGCCTTTCTTGTCATGGATTGGGATGGGTCCCACTGTCCACTCCACCTCCACATGCATTGCTTTGTCCCATACCCTGTGTACACCCTGTGAGTCTGCCAGATGAATCAATGTGTGACATATGTAAAGACTCCCGAATGCATCTGATGAATGCAACCTGAGTGTAGTGTCACAGATATATTGCTCATCACCAACACCTGGACAGATAGCTCTGCAGTAGCTACTTTCAAGTGTTGTGATGTTGACCACATTTGGCATTGAGTAAGTCCATCTGCAGGCATTTGCCGGCTGGTGAAAGAAGGTCATGGTCCTGAAACAGCCTTGCTGGCTGCACTGATGTTTTCGTTCACTATGGACTGATTTTATGGTTTGAAGCCTTTTGTGACACTGAAATGAAATTGTGTGTTGGATCAGCTCATTATCCCAAGGACAAGAAATGTGATTATTGGATGCTCTCATGATCCCAGGACAAGAAATGTGAGTTATTGACACACATCTGCAGCAGTTCATGGTAAACATACAGCCACGGTCGGCTTGACAAATACTCATTTCCACAGCTGACATGCCAGACAATGGCCATCACAATGCTATGTAGATAAGATGGCTTGCAGATGTCCCTCATCTGATGCTTGTGCATAAAACGCCGTGATTGTGCACTGGTCCAACTTGGTTGCAACTGCTGCGAGTCTGACCTTTGCATCACAGACACTGGGGTTGTCATTCATCAGAGCGGTCTACAAAGTTGGGGTAAAAAAGAGACAAAATCAGAGAAAAGAATTGCATAGAACACCCAGATTATCATCTGAAATGCTGACCTGATGACTGCGCTGGTGTAGTCTGAAAAGATCTGGTGGACCTCAGTCACAACAGGGCCTCGCAGCACACGCATGTCATGCATATCTGGGGGCACCTCACCATCTGGCCTGAAGATGTATGCGCCAGAAGCCGGGCCAAACTCTCCACCAGCATTCTGGTCACCTTAGCAGCAGCATGTACAGCTGTCATGACCTAAGGCCTGTGCTGGACAACTTGGTTTGTCACCAAAGCTTGACCATGTGCTTGATGGAGTACAGAGCCTTGAGGCCGCAACCATTGTGCTGCACAGACTCTGCTTTCTGATATTCTCGGACACGAAAGCCTTGACATGCAGAGCATGGACTCTCGCCTAAGCTGTGAAGCCTGTCTCAGGACAGACCCTGCTTGCATTGGCATTACAGCAACACGTGTCCATAGAATGTTGAGCCGTAATGTTCTTAGCCTTGTGCTGCACAGATTAGGTCTGGGCATGACCTGCTGACTGACCCATATTGTGCTTGCTACATTGCAGATACTTGATATGCAACCTGAACTGAGTGCAGACCTGTCATTAGTGCCGCAACTGATAAGTAGGCCTAGCCAATGGGGTGTAGTCTGTATGTGCCTCATCTTCTGGAGGAACGAAGCAGTGCAATATTGTTGCTGATGCAACATGTATGCAATGCCAGCTTGTATTTGAAAGTTGCAGGCAGTGTACAACTCAGGAATCATACACCAGTGGGCCTGGCTGACTCAAGCCAGTCCCACCCCTGGCGTTGTACGATGTCTCAGTGTCAGATGCAACTGCAAGCCTAGATCAATTATGTCAACAACAAACTGTCGTATTAGTAGGCCTTGTAGGGATGCACAAGACAGGCTGCTCTGGAGAGACAAGACGTGTCCTGCACGTACCTAGCTCATCATGAGCTGGAAAGCGTTTTAATTATTGTTGTTATTATTAACAACAATGTCACTGTGATGCTGTACAGCTATAGGCCACATGCTTTCTGAAAGTGGCATTTCAAACACACCAACATAAGCACGCGAGCAGCAACACTATGCATTCTAAGCTGTATCAACCCAGTCAGGTGGACAAGCAGCAGCATGGGACCAGCAGCAGTCACAGATCAGCAGCATGATGCAGCAGCATTAGATCAAATCAGCAGCAGCAGCATCAGCAGATCTGCAGCAGATCAGCGGCAGCAGTACAGCTACAGTATGCAGCAGCTTACCTGATAGATAAGCAGAGATGTCCAAGGTCACATTTGCGGCCACCCCAGCTTGGCGGTTACAGAGGCTCTCTAGTCTGCCAGTCTTTGTGGAGAAGTTGAGTTGCAACAAGCCGTTGTCAACTGACAACTGATCCTGGTCTGTAACCAGATGACCTGACTCTGTCAACTTCTGATTTAGGTGTGAGACATTGTTCATCGTGGCTCTGACTGCTGCCTTTGCAGGAGCATGTTCACTGCTGTGTGGCTGAACGGTGTAGACAGCATACCTGCAACAGACAGTTCACGTAAAGCTTCAGTTGTGTTTGTACCAAATGCTTTACATTTGCTTTATGCATCAAAACTGCAGTTGCAACACTTTGCATGCTGTGTGGCCTGACAGAGCAGACAGCATACCTGCAACAGACTGTTCAACTGCTGATCTGTTCTAGGTTGCAGCACATGCTTACGCATGCTATCTTGCGTCGAAGCTGCAGCTGCAACTGCTTTTGCAGGAACAGTCAGACAGCGTAGCGCTGTTGAGGTTGTGAAAGCTGATGCAGATGCAAGCTGGCTTGATGGCCTGAGGACAAATGCAGAGCATCCAACAGAAGAATGCAGAGCGGCACAGATGTGTCTTCATCTCGAGCCCAGCACAGCTGCACAGGCAATTTGACAGGCAAATTGATAGGCAATTCAACAGGCAATTCTACAGGCAATTCTACAGGCAATTCGACAGGCATTTAAGAGGCATTTGACTGGCAAGTCAACAGGCAAGTCAACAGGTAAGTTGACAGGCAGGTTGATTGGCAAGCGACGTACCCAACTGGAGGGAGATGAGCTAGGAAGACCAGCTCGTCCTGGGCAGCATCATCAAGGCTAGGCAGCAATCCTTCCTTGACCATGGTGCTCTGCAGGTCCTGGCTGCTCTGTGCCAGTGGCACCAGCTGTGACACCACAGCTTGGCCATCTGGATCTGCACAGACAGCCATGATAGTGTTGGTGTCTGCAGCTGAATTCGTGCACGACATGAGGAGCAGCTCAATCAAAAGGCATTTATAGGTAATGGTGATCTGCAACTCTCCGGATGCTCTGTCTTGATGGCACCTGCTGTGAGTCTGCAGCTGAGCTGCGGCACGGATCTGCAGAAATGCAACAGCATCCGCAGCCAGCCACAGGTGATGTGTCCAGACTGACCTGATAACTAGCAGGATCACTGGTGAAACATTTGAGTGTCGTTATTGTCTGCATGCAAGCCACCCATCATTGGCAAACTGACCACTGTGATGTTGCTTCCTGTGCAGCATCAGGGCTACCATGTGGGACAAAGACTCTTCTCGTCGTGCAGCACCAGCTGTACTTGCCAACTCAAACCCCATCATGGAGAGGTTGGTGGCAAGTTCAGAGCACTAACCTGTGACGACCCATTGTGCCTCAGCAGTGGCGTCTAGGGGCACTCTGATAGGCTCTGTTGGACGCTCCCAGGCCAATGCATTGTACACCACGACCATGAATCCCTGACCCTGCTTGGACATCTGCACCGATGGCTCACAGACACTGGCATTCAAAAGCTGGCACTGCTGCAGCCTCAGCCTCTGGGTTGACCCTTCCTCTTCTTGCTCCCAAGGCTGAGGCGCTGACACGGGCTGGTCTTTGTCTGCGCAAACCGTACTGACTTCACTGTCTGCTGAACACGTCTGCCCAGCATTTGGCCGTTGGTCACTTGCGCCGAGCTGTGGCTCCTGTGAACGTTCAGAAGACATGCTGGTGCTGTTCACTTCCTTCGCTGTGTGTGCTGAGTCTGCTGTACCCTGCACAACTACTTTCTTTGCGTTTGAGTTGAACACTGGGCCTGCTGAGCCTGCTGTGCTTTGTTGAGTGACATCTGTCAAGCCTGGCCTTTCCATAATTGTGTCTGATGCTCGCTGTGCAGAAGCATGAGCACTGCCAGTGCTGTGTGGAGCTGTTGCAAGCAATCTGCGACTGCCAGGCTGCATGTGCACATGCTGAGCAGCTTCCTCAGCATCAGAATATGCAGAAGAGTCAGCTGTGACCATCTGCGCCAATGCATCTGTAAAAACCTTCTGGGACTCCTTCCAGCCTGCACACCACTAGCAGCCATCATTTAGATTGAGCAGTTGCTCATAAAAGCAACTGGCTGGCAGCGCGCTGCCCGCAGAATGCAAAAGTTGTCATGCACAACACTGACTTGTACGGTGAAGGCACTGAATGTATGTGCTACATACTGCATATGGCCAGTGCAATGTGGCTATTCTCAGGAAGGCCTTGGTAGGACCCCTTGTCTATCTGCTCTGATTCAGCCATGTCTGCTGCACACAGTTCAAGGAAACAGTCCTGCAGCTGGTTGGGAGAGATGGTAGCAGTCCAGATACAGATGGTGCTGTGACACAGTTGCCATGCTACCCTAAACATGGAGTCCATGAAGCACATATGCTCATGCGCAGGTTGCGGCTACGAGCACAAAGAACAGCTGCTCACCTTGCGCCAACCTGACATGATAGTCATCAGTGACATGCTGCTTCTCAGTACCAGTGATAGCATCATGGTGCTGCAGCAGTGACACAGCCTCCTCCAAGGAGTCTGTGTTGGGGCTTTTGGCTGAGGACTGAGGTTGAGTCAGGACTTCAAGCTGTCTGGCAGCCTGCAGGTATGCTGTGGCTTCTCTGATCCATCCCTTTGATGTGGCCCTGCTTGTGAAGTAGCCTGCAGCCAGTGGCACAAACACCATCACTCTTCATGTTGCCGCAAGCTGGGTGCCCTGCGTTCTAACAAGATGACACATCAGTTTTGTCTTGAACACAAAATGTCATCATCACGATTGTAGTCTAGCACAGCAGGGCACGGCACGGCACGGCACGGCACGGCACGGCACGGCACGGCACGGCACGGCACGGCACGGCACGGCACGGCACGGCACGGCACGGCACAGCACTCACAGCACAGCATGCCCACCTGTCCAGTAGCAGACAGGGCAGTCAGCATATGGGAAGAAGTCATCAGTTTTGAGGGGCCAAGAATGGTTGTAGGTATGCTTTGCAGCCACATATTCAGCAGGAGTCGAATAAAACGCATTGATACGGCCGTCTTCATTGATGTAGTGAATGAGCTTGTCCACGTTCTTGTAGTACTGATGGGCAGAAATCCACTGAAAGTCTGAGCCAAATGGTATCAGGATGTCATCCCCATACGTGACAGATGATATGTCCTGGGAAGCTCGTACAAAGTCATCTACTCTGTTTTGTACATTGTAGTCATACAAGCATTTGTCATCCTGCA